>Ga0182014_10007881_pt1 | contig 11029 bp, 10 predicted proteins | sample 612S2DmetaG_FD_120489 | JGI IMG/M metagenome (GOLD analysis project Ga0182014, IMG submission 120489) | Permafrost microbial communities from Stordalen Mire, Sweden - 612S2D metaG | ecosystem: Environmental > Terrestrial > Soil > Wetlands > Permafrost | place: Sweden: Stordalen | collected... | reverse complement strand
GTTGTACCAAAAGGCCAGACGGTAGTCCCGACAAAACTGGAGGTATTCTTCGCCCGCCTTTGCTGCTAGCCGATCAAACTGTGAGCTTCCCGTCAATTACCAAGAACTCGCGAATGCGCCCCCGGGGGCGGGTTACAAAAGCCTGCAGCTTTTATAGATGCGGAGAGGGCCGCGACAAGGCATTAAAGGAGGCCGCCATCGAGCATGGACAGCGGGCAAACTCATGAATACCCTCGCCCCGTGACGAGTTACAACATGTCCAATATGACGCCGATTACTTGTTAGTCCATCAACCGTATGAAACCACTCATCGCTATATTCTGCCTCGTAGCGGCCTTCACTGCTGGGGCACAGGGCAAAATGGCACCGATTCCCTCGGTCATAATCATCTATGGAACCAATGCGTCTGCCCGAGTGACCGTCCTTCACACGTCCTCGCAAGGGTTCAAAGAGGATTACGATAAGCAGCGGTCGGTAGTCACAAACCTCGCGTTGACCTGCATGAGCGTGAACTCTGTAGCCATAAAAGGGGAACAAAAGGATGTGCGGCTGGTTCTCCATGGCGTAGTGGTATATGGACCTCAGGTTGTAGCTGGCAGCTACGGGAAAGATCAAAAGCTACAAGAAATGCGCTGCGGGGAAACGTCGATAGATCTACTCCCGGATGAGGAGGTTCAGGTCAACGGCGAGATTCTTAGTGCGCACAGCCTGGCAGGGAAATATCAGACTATTCCAGATGCGAAGAAACAGGACTAACGAGAATGGTGGAGGGGCGGGCCTTATCGGATCGTCTGATAGTGGAAACCCCGTGGATGGAGGAGGCCACGGCGTTCACGGCATCGGGTCCCTATATTCATTTCACGGCTATCTTCCGATTCGGGATCGCCGGCAGATGCTGCGGAAGCAATCTGGAAGCGAGGAAGGGCGGTGGCAAAGAGAGGAAGGTCCAACCCGAGGGTGTTGCGGCTAGTCTTCAGCCGCCGCCTCCCTGCCCTCTTCCAGATTGAGGAAGTTGCACTCGAAGTAACCGGCTAGACTCATGCGGTTGTGGTGCACCTGTTCGTCTTGCGAGAGGTTGGCTGGAGGATCGAGGTCATCCGGTTGGCCCAGCGCACGCCAGCTTTCCACCCGGATATCGTTGAGAATCTGCAACAGGATTTCCCGATCCTCCAAACCGATGCCCAAGACATATCGGTCATGCTGAAGCCTCAGCCGGTCACCACTCATCAAATGCAGAGCTTTCCGTCTCAGTTCTTCCCGGTGCTCAGCCAGTGATTCGTTGAGCAGTTTCTCCCGTTCGGCGGCTTTGGGGTCAGTGTCGGTTTGGGTGATTCTGACGGCGACATGCGCGGTGGTGGGGAACAGTTTCATGAGGCTGCGCAGGGCCTGGGCCTCGACTCGGCTCAGTTGGTAGCGCCAGCCGCTTTTGCTATGGGTAAGCAACCTCATTCCGCGGGCTCCATCGTGGCCTGGAGTTTGTAGCCTTGCAGTTGATGCACGTAGAACTCCGCCTTCTCGGCGCCTTCCCGGACCAGCACGCTCTTGCCTTGCTCGTGGACTTCCCGCATGTGCTTCACGGCTTTTTGCCGGGGCCAGCCGAAGACTTTCATGAAGACATGCGTCACATAGTCCATAAAGTTCACGGGGTCGTTCCAGCAGACGACGTAGTAGGTCGGAGCCAGCGCATCGTCTGAACGGGTTGCGTTCTCGATGGTTGGCGTAGGAACGGTGTGCGGCTCCGCGATGGACGGCATACAAATTGTCTTCCCTTGGAATGTGCGATGCCGGCCAGAAACCGGCAAGGGGTTTTGTGCGGCATCCATCCGCCGGCCCCGACAGACGATCGGCTTGACGATTAACGGCTTTTCCGGCCTGCCGGTGGAGGCCCCGATGCTGTGGATGGGAATCACCTGGGCCACCATCATCGTGTATGAGACCATTTACACGCTGCTTTACATGCGGAGCGTCGGGGGCCTGGGGGCAGACCAGTTTTAGGAGGTGACATCGTGGAGGCTTATCTGGTAGGCTTCAACCGTACCGCAGGTTAATATGATGATTCCGAGTTTAGAAGGCCTGAGGCGGGCTTCCACCGCGCGCCGCCGCGGCTTTACGCTCATCGAACTGCTGGTGGTCATCGCCATCATCGCAATTCTCGCCGCACTGCTCCTGCCGGCATTGGCCAGAGCCAAGCTCAAAGGCCAGAGCATTGCCTGCGTCAATAACATGCACCAGCTTGCCCTCGCGTGGACCATGTACGCCGACGACTATAACGGCGTCATGGTGCCAAACTGGATCCTGGACAACCGGGCATGGATCGACGGAACCCAAGGGGATGTGAGCACCGCCACAGGCGCGACCAATGTGGCGGCGATAATAAGTGGTCTCCTGTTCCGGTATAATCCGAACCTTGGTGTGTACCAGTGCCCGGCGGCGATCAAAGGTCCCTCGGCCGCGCCGAATGTGCGGGTGGCGCGCAACTACTCCCTGGAAGGCCGCATGGGCGGGGCCAATGATTCCGACAATGCGCAATACAGTGTCCGAAGCACCGAGTATGTCCTCGGCACGGCTTATCCCCAATACAAGAAGATGACCGAAATTCTGCTGCCGCCCCCCGCGGAAGCTATGACCTTCGTGGATGAAAGCATCAACACGGTTGACGATGGTTACTTCGCGGTAAACTACGCCTACGAGCCGACCGACTGGCAGAATTCCCCCACCGTTCGTCACGGCAACTCCGGCGTGTTCGGCTTCGCCGACGCTCACGCCGAACTCTGGCGTTGGCGCATCCTGAGTATCGAGCAGAGCGTCAATATCCCCTACACCGGCCCCCCCAATACCTTTATGGACATCCAGCGGGTTAGGTGGGCTGTCCTCCGGTAAGGACCAGACCGCGTTCTACACCTTCCGCATTACGCCGGGCCCCTCAAAGCTGCTTCATCGCGTTGTCCATGCCGGCGAAGAGCTGCCCCATCGTCGCCTCCGTCTCGTCGCCCATGTTTGAGATGCGGAAGGTGGTGCCCTTGATCTTGCCGTAGCCGCCGTCAATGAGGAAACCCTGGTCCTTCACCAGCTTCTGGAGCCGGGGCACGTCCACTGTGCGCCCGCCGGGTCTGGCGCCGTTGCTGATGCAGGTGAGGGTGATGGACTCGAAGCCCTTTTCCGGGAACAGGTTGAAGCCGTGTTTGGCCGCCCAGTCGCGGGTCAACTGGTTGGTGTGGCGGTGCCGCGCGTAACGCGCTTCCAGGCCCTCGGCAAAGATGTCCTGCAGCTTGGATTCCAGCGCATAGACGTGGCCGATGCTCGGGGTGCTCGGCGTCATGCTCTGCTCGGCGTTCTTCTGGAACTCCACAAAGTCGAAGTAATAGCCGCGATCCTTCATGGTCGCGGCCTTCGCCAGCGCGGCGGGCGAGCAGACGAAGATGGCCGTGCCGGGCGGCATAGCGAAGGCCTTCTGCGTGCCAGCGAGCAGAATGTCGATGCCCAACTCGTCGAACCTGAGCGGCACTCCGCTCATCGAACTGACAGAGTCCACGATGAACATCACGTCGGGATACTTCTTCTTCAGCGCGGCGATCTCAGCCAGGGGACTCATCACGCCGGTGGAAGTCTCATTGTGGATGACCGTTAGGGCGTCGAACTGGCCGGTGGCGAGCTTCTTGTCCATGTCGGCAGCGCGGATGGGCGAGCCCCACGGCACTTGCAGCGCCTCGGCTTCTTTGCCGCAGCGCTTCGACACGTCGAACCACTTGTCCGAGAAGGCGCCGCACATGCAGTTGAGCACCTTCTTCGCCACGAGGTTGCGGAGAGCGCCTTCCATCACGCCCCAGGCAGACGAGGTGCTGATATAGACCAACTGCTTCGTGCTGAGCAGTTGCTGGAGTTGAGGTTGAATCTTGGCGTAGAGGTCTTTGAAGCCCTGCCCGCGATGGCCGATCATCGGCGAGCAGAACGCGCGAAAGGTCTTGTCGCTAACCTCTACCGGTCCAGGAATGTGCAGTTTAACGTGTCCCATAAAGTGGGGGAATTCTTTCACCAGTGCAGGAGGAAAGGCAAGGAGATTTGCAGTGGAACCTTTCCGCCCCTCTTGGCGCCCCACACTCGCAACATTCTATCCCCACGACGCTGGCACACCTCACCCGCCCCGGCGCTGCCCCGGACCCTCACCGGAGACTCCCGGTAGATAACAATGTTATCTACCGGGAGTCTCCGGTGAGCCTACGGCGAGGATAGGGTGTGGCCACGGTGAGCTCCTGGACGGTTCTGCTTGTACCAGCCGACACCAGCAGCGAAGGGCTAAAATGCCCCCTTTTCGCACCTTCACACTGGCTGCCGTTCACTGGCTGGCAGCGCCGGTGGCCCTAGCCTGGATATTTCACACCCCGCACGAAATGCCGACAGACCGGAACGCTGGCTTTAGCCGGCAGGCGCGGTTCGGGCCGCAGCAGCCGGCTAAAGCCGGCGTTCCGTCGAGAGGGTATGAAATATCCGGGCTAGTGGCCGTACCACCCGGCCGCTACTCGCTGCGGGAGCGATACTTGGCGCCCGGTTTCGGTCCGCGCTTGCCCTTCTGGTAGGCCCGGGCCAGCCAGCGCCCCTGACACTTGTACACATCCACGCATCAGCCGGGGCCAAGCTCCTGCTCCTTTCGCGCTTTGAACGCTTTCGCCCCTTCTTCCGTGAGATTGACGCCGATCTTCATTGTTTTGGCAGGTTAGCAAAGCCGGGCGCCAAGCGCCAAACCCAAAAACGGGTCACCTGCCGGATCGCCCACTTGCGGGCTGGAAACGGGCGACCGAGCCATGGTCATTCCGGCGGCCCGCTCTTGGTCGGCAGGCTGGGGGGGGCTTTGCTTGGCGGCGGGCCTTTCACGCTCGGGTCAGGGCCGAGCCGGCTTCGCGGCTGCGCACTGCGAGAAACTCGCCAATACTTGCCTGTCGACGCCCTCCGCCAAGTCTAGCAGGGTGGGGCCGCAATGAATGAGAGCGAAAAGCAATTCTCCCTCACCCGCGCGGGGCTGAGCACATGCGGGCGCGCAAAAGGCGAATTCCCATCAGTTGGATGTGACATTGCGTGCCGCAAGCTTCACAAGAGTGCTTGCGCCTGAGGGGCTTACTCGCTACCAACTCAGTCATGATTTCCGTCAAGGTGCAATGCAGTTGCGGCCAGAAGTATGCCTTTGAGGTTGAGCCGGTGAATGGCCGGCTGCCGCAGCCAGTGAACTGTCCCACGTGCGGCGCGGACGGCACAGCGGCAGCCAATGAAGTCATTGCGCAACAGCTCTCCCGGCAAACCGCCAGCCCGCCGCCGCCACGCCCAACGACCGCACCACCCGTTGACAAGCGACCGAAGTCGAAGTTGGCCGTGTGCATCCTGGCAGGGGTTGGCTGCATCGCACTGATTGCCGCCGGCGCAGGGGTTATTTGGTGGAAGCATAACGCGACAGCGGCTTCAGTTGCCCAAACGACCCCGCTGGTTGCCAGCCAAACCAAGACTGCCGCTCCGTCAGCCATTCCGGAGCAGTATCGTTACAGACACCCGAAGGCCACGCTGCCGCCGGAAGTCGCAGCGTTTGTCGCCGCCAAGGAAAAGCAGGCGCACACACTCGTCCAAAAGCAGGGCCTGAAACTCGATCCGGCGGTGCAGGGTTATTTCGACGCGCTCAAAGCGGGCCGCATAGGCGAATCCCAGCAGTTGCACTATGACTCGCGCTTCAATAAGGAAAGCCATCCGCAGCTGGAAGGCCCGCTTGGCCAGCTCCTGATCGATGTCGTTCTCACCGCGGATGCCCTGGGGGAAAGTCAGCCTGATTTATTCCTGGCGCTGGGGCGCGCGATGACTAACTCCTTGAGCCCCGGCTGCATCTACTTTGGCGGGACCGATCCCGGCCGCGGTTTGCCGACGCTGCTTTGCGGGGCGCCCGGCGATCCCTTCTTTGTCGTCAGCCAAAACGTGCTTTGCGATGGGCGTTACCTGGAGTTGTTGCGCCAGCAATACGGTTCACGCATTCGACTGCCAACAACCAACGAAGTCGCCCAATGCAGCGAGAGCTACTGCGCCGACGTGCTAAAGAGAAAGGAAGCCGGGCGCCTGATGCCTGGCGAGGACGTGGTCTTGAAGGATGGCAAACCGCAAGTCCAAGGACAAATCGCCGTGATGTCGCTCAACGCGCTGATCGCCCGGCAGATATTTGAGAAGAACGGGGAATGCGACTTCTATGTGGAGGAAAGCTATCCGCTGCAATGGATGTATCCGTACCTGTTGCCGCATGGTCTGTTGATGAAGCTGAATCGAGAGCCGCTGGAGCTGATTCCCGCTCAGGAGATCCAGCAGGACAGGGACTTCTGGTCCCGGCAACTCGCCGACAAGATTGGCGACTGGCTGACGCCCGACACTCCGCTTTCAAATATATGCGCCTTCGCCGAGCGCGTGTTTGGGAAGAAAGACTTCTCCGGTTTCACCGGCGATCGCCGGTTTATTGGCGACAAATACAGCGTCAGCGCCTATTCCAAGCTACGCAGTTCCATTGGCGGCGTTTATGCGTGGCGCCTCAATCCCGACTCGCGCACGACCGCGCCACAATACCGCCCCAAGACGGCTGCCCAATCTCAAGAACTGTCGGACGCTGCCGACTTCGCTTTCAAGCAGGCGTTTGCGATCTGTCCCTCCAGCCCCGAGGCGGTCTTCCGTTATGCTCAGCTGCTGCTCCAGCAGCGCCGGTTCGAGGACGCGCTGCTGGTGGCCGAAACGTCCCTGAAGGTCGATTCCGGCAACGGCCAGGTGCGCGGGCTCGTGGAAAACGTTAGAGCCTACAAGAAGCAGAGCGCTGGCCCTTAGGCAGCCAATATCATACTAGGCGAAGTGTTCGCAGCCTCTTGCGAGCAAGTGTCGGGAAGCCGTCCAGGGAAGCCAACGAATGCGTGGACTCAAACCAGATTCGCTCCTTCGGAAGACTGCAAGATGGGCACTTTGCTTCCATCGGCGCAAATGGTTAATATCGCCAACAGTGAATGCAAGAATGAGCACCAAAACCTGAGCGGCAAAACCCATGAGCGACATAATTGGTGATCTTACATGGCGATCATGGCGAGAAATAGTCCGTAGGGAAATCACTCCGGGCTTGCACCGCCCAATTGTTCTGGCTATCGTGCGCGGATACCGAACCCAGATAATGGAAATATGGCCAGGTTCAAATACAAATGCCCGCATTGTCAGCAGAAGTACGATTATGAGGATAGGGGGGACCGCGCTGGGACTGCTAGCAAATGCCAGAACTGCGATAAGGTTTTTCGTATTCCCTATCCGGCGAGCACCACGAGGACTGGGGGCAACAGCAGGACAGTTGGTATGGAGGATAGTTTCCCTCGGCCTGCTGGGATGGCGAAGGGACCTTTGAGAGTGCAAGGAGGCACGGAAGAACTCAAGCGCAGGAGAAAGTGAAGGAGGAAGATCCAGGCGCGGGTCAGCAGCCTCCAAAACCCAGGCGAACAATAAAAGCGCCACCGCCGCCGCTTGAGGGAGGGACGCACGATCCCGAGCCAGTCTGGCGCTTAAAGGCAGGGCAAGAATTGGGTGGGTATCGTATCTTGCGCTTCCTGGGCGAGGGAGGCATGGGTATAGTGTATCAAGCTTGGGATGGGGGGACGCAGCGGCATGTGGCCCTCAAGCTGTTGCGCGGCCAGAGCGAATCACCGGAGGCTCGCGAGCGTTTCCTTCGTGAGGGTCAGTTGGCGGCCTCTCTCAACCACCGCAACACGGTCTATGTTTTCCGAACGGAGGAGTTAGAAGGCCGGCGAGTCATAGTGATGGAATTAGTATGGGGAGGAACCCTCAGCGATGCCGTGGAAAAGCGAGGGCCGCTCCCACCCATGCAAGCCGTCGACGCAATTCTACAAGTGGTCGCTGGACTCGAAGCGGCGGTTAAGCGGGGTATCCTGCACTGCGACATCAAGCCCTCGAACTGCTTTGTTGACGCCAGTGGAACCGTGAAGGTGGGTGACTTCAGCCTTGCTGTGACAAGCCGCACGGCATCGAGCAAAGGGCCGGAGGTTGTTGTCGAGGGCGGCACGCCGGGATTCGCAGCTCCGGAGCAGATTCGAGGAGAGCCGGTGGACCTTAGAGCTGATGTTTTTTCAGTAGGTGTGACTCTCTATTTCCTGCTTACAAAGGAGCGTCCCTTCGGCGGCAGCAATACGGAAGAGCTCTGGAATCGGGCGCTGACGGAGCCGACACCCTCCCCTGCGGCACTGCGTCGGCGCATGCCTCCTCCGCTGGCAGACATCGTCTGCCGTTGCCTTGCGAAAGAGCCCGCGCAACGCTTTCAAAGCTATTCTGATCTGCGTGAGGCGCTGCTGCTTTTCAGGGGGCTTTGGGTTGATCGTCCCAAATACCTCGAACTGCACATCGTGAGCCTGGTGGTAACCGGAAACTTCATGGTCCTGACGCTGTTGGCGCAGTTCTCCGAAGGCCAACATGATCTGGTTCCTTTATGGTTTTTCTTAGCACTTAGTCCTTTAGCAGCCTTCCACGTGATCTTCCTACGGAGCAGGCAGGGCGCTTTCCGTGTGCGGTGCTTCAATCTGCGTTTAGGCCGTGCGCTGCGCGGGCCAATTGCTGTTGCGCGCAACAGAAAGCCAGAGACTCCGTGCGCGGATCCATACGTCCCGACGCCCATAACACGACCACTGATGGTTGGACCTTATGAAATAATCGCAGGGTTCACAGAGGCAACGGGCACACAAGAGACTCTCTTGGCATTTGATCCGGCCCTCCGGCGCCAGGTCTGGGTAAGGCTGCGACCGCAGGGCTCCGGGGCCGCATTCAGTAATTCAGTTGGCCGCGGTACACGCCTGCGGTTGCTGACGAGCGAGCGGGCCTATGAGGGTTGCTGGGATGCCTACGGGGCGGTTTCTGGCAAAGCCCTTCTAGCAGCCGCTCGCACGCCACAGCCGTGGCGACGGGTCCGTGGGTGGCTGCTTTGGCTTTCCAAGGAGTTGATCGCCGCGGCGGCCGACCGCTCGCTTCCCGCGCGGCTTGAGCCAGACCAGGTGTGGATTTCCGATTCGGAGGTAGCGGTTCTTCTGGACTTCAAAGCCCCCGGTTTACCAATCGCAAGTGAACCGGATGCTCTTGATTCACTCGTGTCGCCGGTGGACGCCCAAATGTTTTTAAAGCGCGTCGCACTTGTTGCGCTGGAGGGACGGATCGTCGGCTCCAAGGAAGCTGCCAGGCGTGGTCCAGAAGTGCCGTTGCCAGGTCATGCGCGACGGTTCCTGGAGCGTTTGGGCGGATTTAAAACAATGGCCGAAGTTACGCAATTTCTGGAGGGCCACATGGATTGGCATACCGAAGTGTCACGCATCCGGCGGCTCGGAGCGGGCATTCCCATCGGGCTCGCGTTTGTAGCAACATTATTACCAGACCCTCCCGACGACGTACTAGTGGTTATGGCGGTTGCGTTCGTTGCCGCCATCGCCATCGTGGTGCTGACGCGCTCCAATTTCTGGACGGAATTGGCCCTGTCTAGAGTCGTCACATGCAAAGGCGCTCGACCTGAACGCTGGCGTCATGCGGTCAGAACGACACTTCTGCTTGCGCCGTTCTTCGGGCTGCTTGTCGCGCTCAAAGGGCATACGCCGTTGTTACCACATGTGCTGGCCGGCTTAATCCTAGTCGGTTTTCTCTGGACTGTTGTTTGCCCCGCTCGCGCACTTCATGACCTCCTGTCGGGGACTTGGGTCATCCCCGACGAATGAGAAGCCGTGGCGGCTCTTAAGGAGAGGCATTCTTCGGCCATTTTGTCGCGGATTATTCTTGCAGGGCAGGACAGGAGGAGTAGAAATGCAGGTGGAGAAGGGCAGGTGAGCCTTTCTCCAGGGAACCAGATCTGGTATGAAGACGCGTCTTGAAGTGCTGCTGCCGCTGTTGTTGATATGATCCTCTAGTCCCACGCACCAGATGCCTGACATCCATTTTGCCTGCCCACACTGCCAACAGCGTATCAAGGCGGAAACCGGCTACGCCGGCCTGCAGATCACCTGCCCTGCCTGTGGCAACGGTCTTGCGGTTCCACCCCCCCCCGTTTGCTCCTGCGCCGCCGTCTGGCACCACTCTAAAGCGCGTTCTCATTCTGAGCGGCATCGGCGTAGTTTTGCTGGGAGTCGGCGGCTACTTCGGCAGGGGGATGATCCAGAGAAGCCGGGCAAACCGCCAAACAATGGAGCGTCCGGTCGCTACCGGCCGGGACGTGGGGCAACCGAGGACCCTTGGCGAGTCAAACCAAATGGCCGACGCGACGGACCCAGGCGGCGCGGGAGAGGCGAGCGGACGGTCGGGGCCGCAGGACGCTGCGCCGGCTGAAGCAGCGGCAACCGCCGCAGCAATGGCTGCTGCTAAGGAGGATACCCAGACAGTAGCGGAGGAGAAGGAGCCGCCCGTCACTGCCCCTAGTCACACCCTTGAGATCCAGCAGGCCCGGATTCCAGAGAGCAAGGTCAATGGAATGATTTCCGGGACGAATTTCGTTGCGGCCGTTGTGCGTCTCGAGAAGACCGCTGACGGCTATGTGCTCACTCTCCGGCAGGGTTTCGGCCCGACCCCTGACCGCGCCGTGCAGGTGTTCCTGCGTCTTGGGCCCAACCAAGGTCCGACCAACCTGAATTTGACGGTTTCCCGTGAGATGAAGGCGTCGGTAGCGATGTGCGTAACCAAGACTTTGAGCCGCAGTTCGCGGGCTGCGACCCAAACCCAAAGCTACTCGACAGGATACGCACTCAGGCTCGAATTGGGTAGCCCTATAGCGAACGCCATTCCGGGGAGGCTTTACCTCGCGCTCCCAGATACTGAACGAAGCGTGGTTGCTGGGGCATTCATAGCAGCGCTGCCTGCCTTTGGGTTGGGCGGCGTGCAGAACGCGGAGGATTGGCCACAATGGCGGGGGCCTCTCCGCAATGGGCTGGCCTTGGTCAGCCCGCCGCTGCTTAATCGTTGGCCAGCGGAAGGTCCCCGGCAGTTATGGCAATCCGGGCAGGTC
>Ga0182014_10007877_pt1 | contig 11031 bp, 4 predicted proteins | sample 612S2DmetaG_FD_120489 | JGI IMG/M metagenome (GOLD analysis project Ga0182014, IMG submission 120489) | Permafrost microbial communities from Stordalen Mire, Sweden - 612S2D metaG | ecosystem: Environmental > Terrestrial > Soil > Wetlands > Permafrost | place: Sweden: Stordalen | collected... | reverse complement strand
GCGCAGCGCGAGGAAGGTCGCGGTGTGCGGGCAGCCCGCGCACAGCACCGGCGGCCGCGGCATCGGCTCGACGGCGAAAGCGGCAAGCGGCGCCGCGGCGGGGACGACGCCCGCCGCGGCGAGGCCTGCGCGCACCAACTCGGGCGACAGCTCGCCGCAGCGCGGAAAGTATTTCTTGCCTTCGACGGCGAGGCCGAGCGCGCGGATTTCCTTCTCCAACACCGGCTCGAGCTCCTCGACGACGATCAACTGCTCGACCGACGCCGCGAAGGCGCGGATGGTCGCCTCGGGCAACGGATAGGCGGCGCCGAGCTTGAGGATCGAAACGTCGGGCGCGACCTCCTTAACATAGAGGTAGGCGGTCGAGCCGGTGACGACGCCGACGCGCTTGTCGCCCTTCTCCCAGCGGGTCAGCGGCGAGGTCTCGAGATAGCGGGCGATCGCCGCCTCGCGCGCCGCAAGCTTCGGATGCAGTCGGCGGGCGTTGGCGGGGATGGCCACCGTCTTCGTCGGCTGGTCGACGAACCCCTTGGCGGGCGGCGCCTCGCGCGAGCCGAGCAGCACGACGCTGCGGGTGTGCGACAGACGGGTGGTCGAGCGCAGAATCACCGGCGTGTCGAACGTCTCGGAGATCTCGAAGGCGAGCTTGGCGAAGTCGTGCGCTTCCTGCGCGTCGCTCGGCTCGAGCGACGGAACGCCGGCGAAGCGGGCAAACAGCCGGGTGTCCTGTTCGTTCTGGGAGGAATGGAGGCCCGGGTCGTCGCAGACCACGATCACCAGGCCGGCGTGCGCCCCGACATAGGACTGTGACATCAGGGAATCTGCGGCGACGTTGAGGCCGACGTGCTTCATCGCCGCTAGAGCGCGAACGCCGGTGAGCGCGGCGCCGATCGCCACGTCAAGCGCCACCTTCTCATTGGTCGACCATTCGGCATAGAGGTCGGCGGCGGGATAACGGGCGAGCGACTCGAGGATCTCGGTCGACGGCGTGCCGGGATACGCGGCGGCGACCCGCACGCCCGCCTCCCAGGCGCCGCGCGCGATCGCCTCGTTGCCCATCAGCGGCGCGTTCTCTTCCGCCGCTTGGATCTTCGCCGCGCTCAACTGTCGATTCATCGCTCGCCCGGCCCTCCCGCGCGCATAAGGTCTCTGCGCCGCCCCGCCGCGGTCGCGCAAGGAAATTCGCGCCGCCCGATTGAGGCTGCGCAATTCGCCGCAGGCGCGAATTGACCTCCATCAAAAGTGGCGCGAGGCGACGCGGCAGCGTGGCTGTTTGACCGTCGCGGGGGGCGACGGCTGGCGTCGCCGGCGACATTCGGCGACGGCGAAACGCCGGAGGGGGAGGCGATGACAGGCCACGTCGAGCAAGCGAGCTTGCTGGAGCCGATCGAGACCGCCTCGCGCGACGAACTCACCGCCCTACAGATCGATCGGATGAAATGGACGCTGAACCGCGTCTACGAGCGCGTGCCCAAGTATCGCGCCAAATTCGACGCCGCCGGCGTCCATCCGGACGACTTCAAGACCCTCGCCGACCTCTCCAAGTTCCCCTTCACCACCAAGAAGGATCTGCGCGACAGCTACCCCTTCGGCCTGTTTGCCGTGCCGAGGGACGAGATCGCGCGCGTCCACGCCTCCTCGGGCACCACTGGCCGTCCAACCGTGGTCGGCTACTCCCGGCGCGACCTCGACACTTGGGCCGACGTGATGGCGCGATCGATGCGCGCCGCCGGCTGCCGCCGCGGCATGATGGCGCATATCGCGTTCGGGTACGGTCTATTTACCGGCGGACTTGGCGCGCATGACGGCGCCGAGCGGCTCGGCTGCGCGGTGGTGCCGGTTTCGGGCGGTATGACCGAGCGCCAGGTTCAGCTCATCGCCGACTTCAAGCCTGACATCGTGATGGCGACGCCCTCCTACATGCTCGCCATCGTCGACGAGATGCGCCGGATGGGCCTCAATCCGCGCAAATGCAGCCTGAAGATCGGCATGTTCGGCGCCGAGCCGTGGACGAACGCGATGCGTGAAGAGCTGGAGCGCGAGCTCGAGATCGACGCGCTCGACCTCTACGGCCTCTCCGAAGTGATCGGGCCCGGCGTCGCCTGCGAATGCTTCGAGACCAAGGACGGCCCGACGGTGTGGGAGGACCATTTCTATCCCGAGATCGTCGATCCCGCGACCGGCGCTGTTCTCCCCGACGGCGAGCACGGCGAGTTGGTGCTCACGTCTTTGACCAAGGAGGCGATGCCCATCATCCGTTACCGCACCCGCGATTTGAGTCGCCTGCTGCCGGGCGTCGCGCGCACGATGCGCCGGATGGAGAAGGTCACCGGCCGCTCCGACGACATGATCATCCTGCGCGGGGTCAACGTCTTCCCCTCGCAAATCGAAGAACAGATCCTCAAGTGCCGCGGCCTCGCGCCCCACTATGTGCTCGAGCTCGGCCGCGAAGGACGGCTCGACACGATGAGTGTGCTGGTCGAGGCGCGCCCCGATGCGGTCGACCCCGCGGCCCGCGCTCAGCAGGTCAAGGAGCTCACCCACCACATCAAGGCGGTGGTCGGCGTGTCAGTGCGGATCTCGGTCGTCGATCCCGGCGCGATCGACCGTTCGATCGGCAAGGCCAAGCGCGTTCTCGACATGCGGCCGAAGGACTAGAGCGAAATCCGCGGCGGTGGCGCCGAAGCCGGCTGAGGAGGCGCTCGTGCGCGTGCTCGCTTCGGTCGCTGCGCCGCGGATAGACGAGACCGTCGGCTTCAACGATGCGGAGCTGGGCGCCGGGGCGCTTGGTCCGCCGAGCAATCCTGTTAAGGGCCGCGAACCGGCGCCACGCCTTCATTTCGATTACGTTTCACGCCAATCGGCGAAGGGGCGCCGCTTTATAGTCCGGCGCGCGCCTGGCGCGGCTTCGACCTCCCGGAAAGCGTCTTTGAGCTTGCTTACGCCGGCTCGTATGCGTTCGACCGGCGTCGATGCGAATCCGAGCACGAGCTCGTGTCTCGCGGCTGCAATCGCCGCCACGATGACGTGTGCGACGCGCAACTTGGCGGCGCGGCTTCGCCTGGCGGCCCTCAGGCCGCTTCAGCGAGCGCCTGCGCATGGGCGCGCCACCATGCGGCCTCGCGGCGCAGGAACGCGATGTCGCTCCAGCGTGGCGACGTGCGGATCGAAGCCGGGTTTCTTTCCACCCGCTGGGCGCATTCTTCCAATTCCCGCGCCCGCGCCAGATACGTCTCAGCCAAGCGTTGATTGGTCATCGCCGCGCCCCTCCTCGAACCGACGCCATTGCGCCCGCCCAGTACCGGCAGTTTCACACGAGAGCGGTTGCCAATTTGCTCGACAATTTGCTTCAAGTTCGAACGATCCAAGCGTCCGCCGGCGATCTTGTCGGCGATGGTGGATAAATCGTAACCGAGCGCGCGCTCGAGTCCTGGCTGCGGCCGACGCCAAGGATTGGCGTTCGCTTCTGGATCGGAGGCTTGACGAGGCCGGGCCGCCCGCCGCCCGCTGACCGGTCAGAAGTCGATGACAAGCCGGCTGAAGTTCGCCGCCACGATCACGTCGCCCGTGATCTGGCACGGCCTGCCGTCGGCGCGCGCCTGCCTGGCGCCGGGATAGCGCATGGCGATCCGTTCGGGCGCCGGGCCCGACAGCGCGAGTTCGACAGTCGCCCGCGATCGATCGCGGCGCGCCTTCAGGTTCAAAACGCCAAAGGCGGTCGGCAGATCGTTAAGCGTCACCCCGCCGTTTTCCCACCACCCGTCCGGCGCGCCTCTGAACAACTCGAGCGTGCCGCCGTCCTCACGCGCCAGCATCCGGCGAACAGCGGTGGCGAACTCCGCCGCGATCCAAGTGTGCGGCATGTCGCCAATATAATCGGGCGCCCGCATGTCGCCCCAAACCACCTCAGCCCAAACCCGCCAACCCGACGGTCGGCGCGATTCCAGCATGATCTCCAGCAATCGAATCGCGTCGTCGTTCCGCCCCAAGGCGACGAACGCGTTGACGTTGCGCAGCTCATAGGGCGAATAGTTGCCGCTGAAGCCAGGCGTGGAGATCGCCGCCAGACGCTGAGCGGCGCGATCGTAGGTCGGCGCGACCAGCTCCGCCGGAAGCGCGTCTTCGACCCGGCATGGTTCGAAGGCGATCGAGGTCGATGTCGGATCGACGTCCTCGCGATCGGCAGATCCGGGGATCACGTCGGTCTCCATCTCCGCCGCGCTCATGCGGATCGAGCGCGTCAATCGGGCGGCGAACGCCGCGCCTTGCGCCTTGGCGCGGCCGGCGGTCTCCTCGTCGCCGATCTCTTGCGCCAAGTATTGGCAATTGCGCCAGGCGCTCAAGGCGAAATAGTCGTCCCAGTAGCTGTAGGACGGCTTGCTGTAGCCCTCGTGGCTGATCGACGGCGCGACGAGGCCGTGAAAGCGGGATTCCGCGCCGTGCAACGCTTCCGTTCGCCCGCACAGCGCCTCGACGAACCGCATCGCGCGCACGACAGGTTCGTACACCGCCTGAAGAAAAACGCGATCCTTGGCGACGCGGTAGACCTCGGCGGCGATGCCGACGAATTCGCCCTGGGCGTCGAATTCGATGTCGGAGCCATAGCCGCGGTTGACTGTGCCGTCGACATTGAGGATCGGCGGAACCAGGCCGCTGGCGTAAATACGCTCAGCGTACCACAGGACATAGCGCTTGGCCTCGTCGATCAGGCCGGACCACAGCAACGCGTGCGCCTGCGCGGCGCCGTCGCGGATCCAGGTGCGGTCGTAGTTGCGCGGGCCAGGCTTGAAGGCGAAGCGGGTCGCGTTGACCAGGATGAGCGCGATCTGCGCCTCCACCGTGTCGCTGACCTCACGGTCGCCGACGACGATCCGGCGCGGGCCGAGCTTTTCCCGCCAGGCGCGATGAACGCGGTCGCGCAGGGCGTCGAACCCGATGTCGGCAGGGCGAACGGCGCCGTCGCGCATCGGCGCAAAGACGTTGACCGACACGCTCTCGCCGGGTTGAAGCGAGAACGTGAATTCGCAGGCGGCGCTGGCGAGGCCGGAAGCCGAGTGGGCGCTACGAGCGGTCTGGCGCGGCCCAGCCTCGATCAGCCTGACGACGTCGCCGTCGTCGAAATCATCGACCGCCGTCGCGTCGGGCGAGCGCGAAAACGCAGCGTAGAGCCGGCCGTCAACCCACACTTCGTCGCCGTCGACCGCGATCTTGCTGATCGGCGAATGACCGCCGTGCTGCCAGTAAGGGTTGATCTGGACCGGCCGCACGGCGAGAACAAGCGCCCCTCGCCGCACAGCGTCGCTTCGGTTGGCGAGGCGGTGCTCGACGATCGCGTAACCGGCGTAGGCGAAGGCGGTGGTGTTGAGTTCGAGGCCTTGAGCGGACCAGACAACGCTGGCGATCGGCAGCGAGCCTTCGGCGAGCGTGTGGCTGACGCTGGCGCAGCCCGGCGCGCCATGAAGAGCGCCGCCGACCCGAACCAGCGGCGTGATCTGCGGCGAGCCGCGGCGCGGCTCGAGATCGCCATACTCGTCGAGCAGCGCCTGCTCGCCCTGATCGAATTCGCCCAACGCCGTCCAATACACTTGGCGGTCAAGCAGCGATTGCGGATAGAGCTCGCTGCGCCCCGACTGCGCCGCCCGCTCCAACTGGCCGATCGGCATGCGATCCTTGTTGAGGATGCGCAGCTTCAGCTCGTTAACGACGGCCCCGCCGGGCGCGCTCGCCTTATGCACGGTCAGGCGAAAATAGCGGCTCGTCGTCGAGCGCCACCAGAAACTGTCGCTTCCGCCGTCGCCGGTCTCGATGCGGCCCATCTCGCGAAAATTCTCGCCGTCGTCGGAGAGGTGCGTCGAGAACAATGTTCCGTACGTCTCTCCCCATTCGATCAGCGCGCCGAGCGGCGAGCGCACGGCGCCGAAATCGACCGTAATGCTCTCGCCTTCAGGAACGGTCACCGCGGCGTGGCCGAGTGCGGCGAGTCGGCCCGGCTCTCGCACCGAGGCGGCGTCCTCCGGAGCGTAGAGGTTGATTTCGACGATCTCCGGCCCGCGCTCGGCCAACGAATCCTCGCTCAGCCAGCGAACGAACCGCGCCTCGAACGCGGGGAAGGCGAAGACGTCCTGTCCGCCTTCGCCATGGCGCGTGCGGCAAAACTCGAACCAATCCTTTCCGTCGAGCGACCAGGCGAAGCGGTAGTTCGTCGACGCGCCCTCGCCCCAATAGACTTCGAGCCCGCCGAGCGTCGCGACCGCGCCGAGATCGATCTCGAACCACGCCCCGGCGCCCGCCTCCGCCCGCCACGCCGTCGCGTAGCTGTCATCGACGGCAGACTGGGGTTCGCCGCTGCTGGCGGCGACGCGCCATTGGCTCTTGGGCGGGACTTTCATCTTCTGATTCCACCGGCGAGCGTAGGGCCGAGGCGCTGCGCCGACAAGGCGGGCGGTCGCCACGACGCGCCCTCCCCGCCCCGCCGCGCGATTGGCGGCTATGCGTCTCCACGGCAGAGGCGTCGTTTCGTCGCAGCGGGCCCGCGGGCGGCCTCAGGCGGTCAGTTGTCTTGGTCGCCAGATCGGCTAATGACATCGGCCTCGACCTCGCGGCGCGCGTCCGCCCTGCCCGCATCCCGCGGCCGGCTACAGGACGCCGCCCCGAAACGTAATGCGAACGGACGCAGGGCCATGGCGACAGCGGGAAATACGGCGCCGTCCGCCGGAAACGGCGCCAAGCCGGCCGACGACAGCCTCGTCTTGCAGGTGCTCGGCATGGCGGCGGCGCTGTGGGCGTCGCGCCAGCGCGGCAAGGTCATCGCGTTGCTCTTCGCCCTGGTGGCGGTGGTCGGCGCGACCGCATACGCGCAGATCTCGCTGAACGCCTGGAACCAACCGTTCTACGACGCGCTGTCGCGCAAGGACGTTTCCGGATTCATCGTCCAGCTCCTCGTCTTCGCCGAAATTGCCGGCATCCTGCTGGTCCTCAACGTCGCCCAAGCGTGGCTGAACGTGAAGTCGAAGCTCGTGCTGCGCAAGGGGTTGGTTGAAGACCTCGTCGCAGAGTGGCTGGCGCCGCTCAGAGCCGTCCGCCTGTCGCAAACCGGCGAGATCGGCGAAAACCCCGATCAGCGCATCCATGAGGACGCCCGGCACCTGACCGAAACGTCGACCGACTTGGGCATCGGCCTGTTGCAGTCGAGCCTATTGCTGTTGAGCTTCGTCGGCGTGCTGTGGATTCTGTCCGACAATATGGTCGCCTCGATCGCCGGACACGTGTTCGTCGTACCGGGCTACATGGTCTGGTGCGCGCTCATCTATTCCGCAGTCGCCTCGCTGGTGAGTTGGCTTGTCGGCCGTCCGCTGATCCATCTGAACTCGGAGCGCTACGCGCACGAGGCGCAGTTTCGCTTCGCGCTGGTGCGGGTCAACGAAGAAATTGAAGGGGTCTCGCTCGACGGCGGCGAGGCCGACGAGAAGGAACGTCTCGATTGGATCTTTCGCGGCGTCGTCCACGTCTTTGATCAGATCGTCGTGGCGACCACGTGGCTGACCTGCGCAACCACGGGTTTTGGTTGGCTGGCGATCGTCGCGCCGATCCTCATCGCGGCGCCATCGTATTTCTACGGCGGCATGACCTTCGGCAAGTTGATGATGGTTGTCGGCGCCTTCAACCAGGTGCAGCAGTCCTTGGGGTGGTTCGCCAACAATTTCTCCGGCATCGCCGATTGGCGGGCGACCCTCCTTCGCGTCGCAAGCTTCCGCACGACGCTGATGACGATCGACAAGGTCGGCGAAGGCGAAAGCCGGATCGAGCTGAGTGACAGCGAGGACGAGCAGATCGTCATCGACGACCTTTGGATCGCGGCGCCCGCTGGACGCTTAACGCTGAGTGAGCCCCAGCTGAGAGTGAAACCCGGCGAACGCCTGCTCATCGTCGGCGACGAGGACGACGAACGGCTGCTGTTCCAGGCGATCGCCGGGCTGTGGCCATGGGGTGGCGGCAAAATTGCGCGCCCGCCGCGTCAGTCGTTCATTTTCGTGCCGACGCCGGGTTACGCGCCGCCCGGCACGCTGCGCGAATCGCTCTCCTATCCCCATCCGCCGCACGCTTACGACGACGCGCGCGTCCAAGAGGCGCTGGCTGTGCTCGGCCTCGAGCACTTCGCCTCAATGCTCGACGAGACCGAACGATGGGACCGGCGACTGAACGACAACGACAAGCAGCGCCTGGCGATGGCGCGTGTTCTGCTACAAAAACCGCGCTGGGTGGTGCTCAACCGAGCGCTCGCCGCGCTCGAGCCCGAGGTGGCGCGCCGCCTGGCGCAGGCATTCGCGCAGGACCTGGTCGACGTCGGCGTCGTCTATATCGGGCCGCTCCCCGACGGGCATGGGTATTTTCCGCGGGTCGTCAACCTCGTCGTCGACCCGCAGGGGCCGCGGTTCAAACCGTCGGTCAAGACGGAACACGCCGACCAGAGCCAAGCCGCGTCGGTTACCGCGCAATAGGCCAATGGTGCTTACCGGCTCGGCGGAACGCCGGCGAGCCGCAAGCCCCTCTGCGCGGCTGGCGCGTTTCGCTTGGCGAGCCGCTTGCCGAAGCGCCGTCTCACGCCGAGCGCGTGCTGAATGACCAGTGCGACATAAATCCCCGGGCCGCTGGAATAGATCCGCCAACCGCCGTCGACCGCCACTTCGCCCGCCTTGGCCAAATCCCATTTGGCGCAGGCCTCGTAGCGCTCGCGGAACGCCGCGTCGCTGCTGCTGAAATAGGCGTTTCGTTGCCGCAGGGTCGCGTGGTCCAAACGCTCGGTGACAGCGATTGGATTGGCGACCATGAGCGCGTCCCACAACCCTTGCCGATCGCCAAGAACGCTCATTGCTTCCGCGTAGCGCAAATGCGCGTGGACGTACATGAGCCCGATTTCGCGGCCGAAGAACGCCGCCGACTCGCCACGGCGGAAGATCGTCTCGGAGCCGCCGTGATAGGCGAGCGGCTTATCCATCAGGTGCGCGCCGTCAGGAAGCAGAAGGCGCTTGGCGATCAGCTTCGCGTGGCGGCTGGCCTGCGCCGCCGTCAGCATCCCGCCGACGATCGCCTGGGTCAAAGCGATCAGCGAGAAGGAGACGCCGGTCGTTCGGTCGCTGGGATGGAGAAGCAGTTCCGGGGGCCCGCCGTTGGGACTGAACTCGCCATAGCCGGCGACAACCCCGTCGCGAATGAGCCAACGCGTGAAGTCCTTCTTCATCGCCGCGGCGAGCGCGTCATGCTCCCTGGCGGCGCCCGCGCGGCCGGCCGCGCGCAACACGTCGGCGTAGCGGCGCAACTGCTGGCAAAGAAGCGCGACGGTCCAGCTGCTGGTCATCCAGTCGCGCTTGGCCGGATCGACGGGTTGAAGCGAATCGTTCCAGTCGCCATTGCCGTAGCGGACGAGATGCGTGCCGGGGATAAACCGTTCACGGACGGTCGCCACCAGCTTCGCGACATGGGCGGCGACCGGGTCGGCGTGTTCAGTCGTTTGAAAATCGTCGTCACGCCGCCAGACGATCGGCTCATCGAGAAATCCAAAGTCGCCGGTCGCTTCGACATAGTCGCACAGCGCCTTCAGCGGCCAGACGACGATGTCTCCATGCGCCGCCTTGTCTTGGATCGCCGAATAGGGCTCGAGCATGAACCATTGCGGCCAATCGCCCTGCTTTTCGTACTGCTGAGCGAAGACGACGCGCAGGATCGCCTGGGCCGGCCCGTCGTGTTCGAGCGCCAGCAGCAGTTCCAAGGGACCCTGGCAGACGTCGCGCGTGCCCCAGGCCGCAACCGAATATTGCTCGAGGCCGTGCGGCGCCGTGAGATGCATCATCGCGTCGTGAATAAACCAGGGAAGGATGGCGTCGACGGCCTTGGCCTCGGCGCCGCCGCCCAGCAGCCGCGCGCCGCGGCTGATCCGGCGCCACGCGCGCGTCGATTGGGCTGACAGGACGCTGTCGTCGACGCCCTCGGCGTATTTGGCCGCCAGCGCCGCCGCTTGCCGCTCGTCGGTCAAGGACCCGACGACCGCGAAGACGAGGGAGCGCGTCGGCCGGCTGCGGATGACGGCGTAGCCGCCGCCCCGCCGCTCGCCGTCGAGGTAGAGCAATTCGTCGCCGCCGATCGCCTCGACTTCTTTGGGCGTGCTGATCACCAAGCGGTAGGAGGCGCGCGGGTATCGTTTTCCCCACATGTCTTCGGGATCGGGCCGAAAAACGAAATGCTTTCTATGCGCATCGATCTCGACGCGGCCGCGGCTGGCGTACTCGTGCTCGCCGAGCGCCAGATGGCCAAAGACGAGGAAGCGGCATTTGCCGCCTTCGGCGGCGACGCGCCACTGCAAAGCCGGCTCCTGGCTCGAGACGCGCGCCGTGACGACGATCGTCCGCTTGCCGAAACGGTAGACCCAACGGCAGTCGCAAAGCCCCATTTCGAAGGCCGACGGCACGGCGAGCAGCCGCCATCCATCGCCCAGATCGACAAGGATTCTAAGGCCGCCCCCGCGCACGATGTTGTAGGGGTCGCGCGAAACGGAGAAGAGCTTGTGAAACGTCGTGTTGCCGATCGTCAGCTGGGCGGCGAAGACGCCGTGCATCCAGGCGGTGGCGCACAACGCGTCCTCAGTCGGCAGCATCTCGGCGCCACTGCGCAGCATGGCGCCGTGGCGGCGTGCGACGATGCGCTCCTTCTCGCGCAGAACGACATGGCGGCTGTGGCCGCCCGCCGGCGTGAAGAACGACAGCGTCTCGTCGCCGCGTCGCTCGACATGCGCGCGGCGGCGATAGCGTGCGCTGATCGTCCGATCGTCCAATGGATCGGCGACTGCGACTGGCGCCTGATGAACGAGGGTGCGGGCCGGCGTGGCGAGGATCACGTCCCGCTCCCGCCACGCAGCAGAGATCCGTTCGACCTCGTCGACGAGCGCCAGGTCGGCGTCGGACGACGGCGCCGGATGTTCGGGTTGGTAGGCGCCGAAGAAGGTCCAGTTCGTCGCCGATCCCGGCGCAAGGGTCACGG
>Ga0182014_10007876_pt1 | contig 11032 bp, 8 predicted proteins | sample 612S2DmetaG_FD_120489 | JGI IMG/M metagenome (GOLD analysis project Ga0182014, IMG submission 120489) | Permafrost microbial communities from Stordalen Mire, Sweden - 612S2D metaG | ecosystem: Environmental > Terrestrial > Soil > Wetlands > Permafrost | place: Sweden: Stordalen | collected... | reverse complement strand
GACAGTATTGTTCCACATTCGGGGGAAACACCGCTGGCATGATGGTAAGAGTAACCCCTTCGAATTTTCTAGGCGCCACGAAAGCCTGCATCGTCAGGATAGTTCCGGTTTCAGTACGGACGCCATGAACAACCATGTTCGGAAGGCTTAGAAACGGCTGTAAAACGAGCAGTCCGCGTGTGCAGTCCAATGCACGCATGAAGGTCTCCAGCTCCATGGGAGAAGATATCAGTTCGACTTTGAACGGCCATCTCTGCCAAAGCTTGCAATCGGGACGCACCACCATCGGATAAAGCTCAGATGGAATGTTCCGGCAGTTGGAGGATGTGGACAGATAGAATGTGGGTAGCACGTTGAAACCCACTCTGGTCGCCAGTTCGATTTGGTTGCGCTTGGAGGAGACAAACTCCAGAGTTTCTGCAGCCGGTATCAAGAGGCGGCACGCAGGCTCAAAAGAGACTCGGTTTTGGGCCAACCACAGCATGCGCACATCATCCGCGGTCACAACCGCTTGGGCTCCGACCAGGGAAACATAGTCGCGGATTAAACGTATACCTTCCGGCGTGCCGATTTTTTCCGGCCCGATGCGATCGCCACCGGTCAGGCATGAGCTGTAGCGACGCCAGACACTGCTTCCATCGCCGACCTCCAGCAGATAGACCCGCAGACCTTGGCGGTGGCAACTGCGAACAAATGCCAGGGACGTAGGGCCCCAAATACCCACCAGAAGGATGCTGCTCACAGACATTGCAATCTCTTTCTTTCACCGGTCTGGAGGATCTCCGGCGTGACCCGGCTATCGAGCATTATCGTTTGGGGCGGCGGCTGTATGCCGGCAGACCAGCCTGCCGGACTCAGCAGGTATAGGTTCCTCAGTCCGTCAATCCAGAGAGCGCGACGCGCAGCATCGGCATCGGCCTGAGTTGCAGGATTATCTTGCCTGAGGGCGTGAATGGCTGAAAGGCCGCCCGAGTCCCGGAACATCAGCGACGTGTGAGAAAGAAGCTCTCCTGCCGCCCCGTCGAGCCGGTTCCAGTGCACCATGAGCAAGGATTCCGAAGGCTGTTCCACATTGAGTTTAGCGCCCCACTTGGCCTTGTAGCGCAAAACTCCATCCTCCAGCACAGAGCGACTGCCACCGAACTCTACGCGGGTGCATCCGAGTCTGTAGGCATGGGTTATGCCAAAAAAATAGCACGCAGCAAGAGCGCCACTTCGGACGGACTGTTCTTCTCCTTCGTCCACACCCAGCGCGACCATGCAGTACATTCGTTCGTGCCTGGCGAAGAGCTGCCCGGCTACGCGACGACCGTTTTGCACCGTGAAGACGATGCCTCCACGTTGAAAGAATTGCCTAATATACACGGGCTTTCGCAACCCAGCAAACTCGCCGTAGCGGCTGCGTATATACGGCAGGTACATGCTATGGTAGAACAGGTCGAAATCGGCTTCCTTATGGGAAACCTCCATCTCGAAACGGTGACGGCGTATTCGGCGAAGGTCTTCCCGCACATTGCGACTGGCGCGCAGCAGGCTGGAAATATTCTCCGGAAGCGTCAACAGTGTTCCTATCCATTCCGGCGCCGGTAGATAGGTTGCATCGAGAAACAGGCGCGCAGAGAAACAATCAGCGCGAACGATGGTGAGGTCCGCCATCGTCCGTAAACGACGCAGTAGCTTTGGCAGTGCGCACAAGTGCACACGGCCGACCGGCTCGATTTGAGGCGCCGATGCAAAAAAGGCGATAAGGTATATACTTGACCCAAGGTTCCTCTCCAACGACCAGCAGCCTGCCGGTCCGTCCGGAAGTGTGAGACTGACCCCGATACCAGGCAACAGGAATGCCTTTCAGGACGGCTTGAGCCGACAGCCTGAGCAGTCTCACTGGACGTCTGACCCGTGCGGGCAGCCCCAGCCAGAAGGGCGTAGTCAAATCCTCGAAATTCGACCACCACTTCGATGGCATGGCGAGTTGTCCATCAAAGTAAGAATCGGAGTTACTATCGTCCATTGACAGCCCGTCGCCATGAATGGATCACTTCCCGCAGCAGCGACAGGTCACCCGATCGGAGCCCATGGCGCACTGGCAAAGCCACGATATTTTTTTTCAGCCAAACTGATTCGGGGAATTGCCCGGATGGGAACTCAGGGTGCAAATGCGGCCGGAAAATAAATGCCGGCACGCCATGGCCCCAGCTCCAACGCAGAAAATCCCGCGGGTCTCCGGCGACACTGACGGGAAAGAATCCCGGGCAGGCAACATCCGTCGCCAGCAGTTCCACACTCGATCTCAATGCGGTCCTTAACCGGCAAGCTCCCAAACCCAAATTGAAATGAAACAGTCCCCCTCATATTTTGCCACAGACTACCCGAATCCTGAAGTCAAAGTTGTGTTGACCCCCTTAACGTGACATGCTATTCGGAAACACGAAAGTTGACTTCTGAGTACGGCGAGTCTGTTGCAAGGGAAAGAATCGAGATCCCGACGGCGGGATGTGCAATTCCGTTGAACAAGGGTTGCCCTTGTCGAGAGCTTCGATCCGTCAATCTCCAGAAAGCGACTTGCGGCCCCGGACCTAGAGGCACATACAGCAAAATGCAATGCCTTCCGGAACAGCGGAAACCGATTTGGGAGCGTCTGAAGAATACCGCTTATTTTGCCTGGCAGACAAAAAATCAAGCTCGGTTGACGTTCCAGCCGCTGCAGAGAAGCATTCTGGCCCAAACTCGCCGGCTACAGCAAATGATCCGGCACGCCTATCTGACAGTGCCCTTCTACAGCCGGACCATGGACCGGCTGGGTTTGAGACCATCCGATTTTCGGACCGTGGCGGACTTATCCCGCCTCCCTTCGATCGATCCGTCCCAGCTTCGAAGCGACCCTTTGCAGTTTTTCTCCCGCGCTTATGTTCCGGAAGCTTGCGTCCAGCTTTTTTCTTCCGGCAGCACGGGTGAACCGAGGTCCGCCTATCACACGATCGAGACGGTCCTTCAGAATGCTGCCCATGGGGAGCGGGAGCGGGCTGCCTTTCTCCCTTTGGTCGGCCATAGCTACGGTTACCGGGAGACGGTGATTGGAGCCTCCGTTTCGGCCGATCATCTTCTGCAGAAGATAATCAGGACCCACACATGGGTCCCGCCAGGCGTGCCGATTCGCCGGCAATACCTCTCCGTGTTGGAGCCACCGGAGAAGAACATCCCGATGATCAATGAATTCAGGCCTCACATAATTCGCAGCTTGGGCTCCTACATCGCCATGCTCTTTGGCTACCTGGCGCGCACCGACGCCGCATTTCACAGACCCAGAGTGATCACATACAGCTCGGACACCCTGCCGGATAATATCCGCGGAGTCGTCGAGAGGGAGTTTGGAATACCCGTGTTTTCCGCCTATGAAGCAATCGAGGCGTTGAAGATCGGTTTCGAATGTGAGCGCCACTCGGGGCTTCATGCGAACATCGATTTATACCCCATTCGGATCGTGAACGAGAACGGAATGGATGCGCCCAGGGGAGAATTGGGAGAGGTGGTGGTTTCCAACCTGGTCAACAAGGCTACGGTTCTGTTGAACTATCGCCTAGGGGACCTCGCGGCCTGGGAGGAAGCAAGCTGTCCCTGTGGACGATCTCTTCCCCTTTTGAAACAACTTGCCGGACGCAGGGACGACTCGATACGATTGCCGTCGGGGCGTGTCCTCCATCCATTGGCGGCAAAATCCATTTTCCGCGATGCTCCTGAAGTCTGGCAATACCAGATCGTACACGTGACGCCTTCTCGATTCCACGCCAACGTCGTTGCCGCTCCTACTGCCGACCGTTCTGCATTGGAAGCCGATCTCAAGTCGAGATTCCTGAAAGTGCTGGAAGAAGAAATACATTTGGAAGTCCGATTTGTAGAGAGAATCGACCGAACACGATCCGGCAAAACTCAAGAGCTGGTTTCGGTGTTTGAAAGCCGCCTGGCGCAGCAACACGATGCACAGGTGAAAGCCGTGGAGGATGAATAGGGCTCAACCTTGGAACACACTACCTGAAACAGGATCGGATTGACCACATGAAAGTTGATAAGAGGATCGAGATAGGTGAATACGATGACAATATCCACGCTGAAGTCCTGGAAGATCTGCAAGCAGGCGATTATGGCTACAAATATAGAATCGTGGATGGTGTAGTAATGCCACCCTATATCACGCCTTCCCGCTACGAGCTATCCAGAACCATACAAACTCAAATTGGAGATATCTGCTACACATCGTACCCAAAATCGGGATCGACCTGGTTGGCCTACATTCTTGTGCTGATTGTCGGAAACGGTGAAATTCCTTCTGATCCCACGCTGCGAAGCGGCCTGCACTGGGTGGAAAGCTCCTGGACATATCCACGCTGTAAGACCGAGCTCGACGCTCTGCCCCCGCCGAGAATATTCAAGTCCCATATGCCCTATCGCATGGCGCTGGGCGGGAATCCCGAGCAAAACCCCTGCAAGTATATCTATATAGCTCGAAATCCCAAGGACGTCGCCCTATCCTACTACTTTTTCGAAAGGGGCAAGTCATGGGCCGGACATTATTCCGCACCATGGGAGCATTGGCTGAAGATGTTCATGGAAGGAACAGTGCAAAGAGGCGACTGGTTCGAGCATGTCCTGAGTTGGTGGAATCACAGAAACGCGAAGAACATACTGTTCCTGAAGTACGAAGATCTGAGAAGAAATTTTGGCAAAGAGCTCAGGAGGATAGCCCTGTTTTTGGAATACCCCTTAACTGATGACGTAATCGATAGGATCGAGGAAAAAACTCTGTTCAGTAATATGAAGCAAGATGATTTCAGCAACATGCACGAGATCATGGAATTTCACAGCTTTTTCCGGAAAGGCGAGATTGGCTCCTGGAAAGAAGAGTTTACAGTCGCACAATCCGAGCATTTCGACAGGCTGTACGATGAGCGAATGAGGGGCTCCGGGCTAAGTTTTGAGTGGGAATAAGGAGACTTCTTTCACTCGTTGTTCAGGTTTTTTGGCCACATGAACTTATTCAAACGCCTGTTAAATACCGGCTACGTTGGCGCGCGCGCCGCCCTCGAGCGCCGCATACCCTTTTGGCCGATCGAGCGCATCGAGCGGCTCCAACGGCATCGCGTGCGCTCGATCGTTCGCCATGCCTACACGACGGCGCCGTTTTACCGCGACGCGATGGAGCAACGGGGCTTGAAGCCGGGGGATTTTCGATGCGCCGACGACCTGGCGCGCTTGCCTTTACTCGATGACCTGACGGTGCGCAATAACCCGGAACTGTTTGCCTCGACCCGCTATAGCGACCAGTCCCGCCTGACCGCATACACCAGCGGCTCCACCTCTCATGTTCAAAAAAAGATTTACTGGGACCACACCGCACTGCTGGATTTGCTGTGTTATTCCGAGCGTCACCGCGCGGTGCTCAATGCCTTGCTCGGGCGGGGATGGGGACAACGCCAACTCTTCATCATCCCTCAAGGGTCGATGACCCTTGCGATTCGCTCATTTTGGGACGCAGCGACATTGACGCCCCCGCAGTTGGCCAGGCGTCATTTTGTTCCAGTCTCATCGCCGCTCGAGGAGGTGGTCAGAGAAATCAACACGATCAAACCCGAAGTCGTATTTTCCTATGGATCTTTTGCGGACCTCTTCTTTCGATGGCTGGCCGATCGAAGGCTCACGATCGCTCCGCCGCGGGTGTGGATGTATGGAGCCGACATGCTTTCCGACGACGCGCGCGAGATAATGGAGAAGCAATTCGGCTGCATCCCATACACCACTTATCAGGCCGGGGAGACGGGACGCATCGGCTTTCAGTGTGAGCGTCGCCGGGGATTTCACCTGAACGTGGACGCCGTACCCGTGCGGCTGGTAGACGAGAACGGCCGGACCGTCAGACCGGGCGAGGTTGGAGAGGTGGTCGTTTCGAACCTTTACAACCGAGCTATGGTGCTTTTGAATTACCGGCTTGGCGATTTGGGGGCTTTATCGACCATCCCATGTCCCTGCGGAAGATCGCTGCCTCTATTGGCCGGATTTGAAGGTCGCTGTACGGAAGTACTCCAACTTCCCGATGGCCGCAAGGTCCCGTACGTTATGTTCGAGGTGCTGCTCAAGAACGAGCTGCATGACTCGATCCAAGCCCAAATGGTTCAAAGCTCGCCAGCTCGGATCTGCTGGCGGATCGTCCCAGCTTCAAACGCCGACCGAGAGAAACTGCGTGCGCAGATCCTGGCGAAATCCTCATCTTTCATTGGTCCGAAGATACAGGTAACCGTCGAATTTGCCGAACACATCCCGAGCACCGGCGGCGGAAAGTTTCGGCGCGTCATCCGAGATTCGACACTTGTGCAGACCGAACAACCCGAGCCGAGGAACTGATAGATGTGCGGCATCTGCGGCGTTGCTTTTTCCGATCCGGGCCGGCGCGTGGATGAGCCCATACTCCGGCGTATGACGGATATCATTCGCTACCGCGGGCCTGATAGCGAAGGGTTCCACAATGGGCCGGGGATCGGCCTCGGCGTTCGCCGCTTGAGCATCATCGACCTCGACACCGGCGACCAGCCCATCTCTAACGAGGACGGGACTCTCACGCTGATCTGCAACGGCGAGATCTACAACTTCGTGGAGCTGCGGGAACGGTTGCTTGCGGCGGGTCACCGGTTTCGCACCAGATCGGACGTCGAAGTCATCCTCCATCTCTATGAAGATCATGGTGCGGACTGCGTGCATCACCTACGCGGAATGTTTGCCTTTGCGCTGTGGGACAGTCCTCGACGGCACCTGATGCTGGCGCGCGACCGGCTCGGCATTAAACCGTTGCACTACGCAATTACGCCCGAAGCGCTTTACTTCGGTTCGGAGATGAAATCCATTCTGGCGGCGGATTGCGTCGAGCGGCGACTCGACCTCCAAGCGCTGAAAGACCTCTTCACCCTGGGATTCGTCGTCGGGCCCAAAACCATGCTGACATCCATCCGGCGACTTCAGCCGGGCCACTACCTTTTGTTCAAAGGCGGGGATGTGAGCCTCCATCAATACTGGGATGTCAACTTTCCCGAGCTGTCTTCAACCCAGGCTCGGCGCGGCGCCGACGAGTGGGCGGAGGCGCTTCGGGAAGAGCTGCGGGAGTCGGTGCGCATCCATCTGCGCAGCGACGTGCCGGTGGGGGCGTGGTTGAGCGGCGGCATTGATTCAAGCGCCATCGTTAGCATGATGACCCGATTCTCGCACCGGTCCATCCAAACGGTGTCGCTCGCCTTTGAGTATCCCGAACTCGATGAGGTCGGCAATCAGCCCACGTTAAATGAATTTCCCGGCTACACATTCGAGAACCAGCGTGTGACCTGTAATGCCGGCGATTTCAAGCTGTTTCCAAAGGCTCTCTGGCACTGCGAGGATATATCCGCCACGGGTATCGAGATTCCCTGCATGCTTCTGTCCAGGGCCGCGGCGCGGAATGGCAAGGTCGTGCTGGTGGGTGAAGGCTCGGATGAGCTGTTCGGTGGTTATCAATGGTTTCGGGCAGACAAGATCCTGCAACCGCTCGGGAAGCTGCCGCTGTCGGTTCGCCGCTTCATGCTTATGGGACCGCTGATCCCAAGTCGTTGGCCGGGCGCCAGCCGCATCCTGCTCGCCTCTCCACGGATGAACATAACCCGGTACACACCCATGATCGGCCCGGCGCGCATCGAGATCCTGAGCGAGCTGTTCTCGGACAACCTGGGAGCCATGCTGGGGCAAACCGTGGCGCCCGATTGGGATCTCACCGTGCCCGAGGGCTTCAGCAAGTGGGATCCGTTCGTTCAGCTTCAATACTATGAGCTGAAAATACGATTGCCGGATTTCATCCTCCATCATATGGACCGGACGTCGATGGCTTACTCGCTGGAGGTGCGAGTGCCCTTTCTCGATCACAAAGTCGTGGAATTTTGCGCAGCAATCCCCCCATCACTAAAGTTGAGGGGCCTGACGGAGAAGTACATCCTGAGGAAGGCCATGCAACCGCTGTTGCCGCGTGAAATCTATCATCGTAAGAAGCGCGGCCTCCGCGCGCCTTTCAAGCAATGGATGCGGGGAAAGCTCCCCGAGTTTGCCGAGGAGTTGCTGTCGGCGAGTTCTCTACGGGCAAAGGGATATTTCAAACCCGAAATCGTCGAGAGAATGCTTGCTCAGCATAGGGCGGGCGCAAAAGACTACGGCATACTGCTGATCGGGGTCCTCGCCGTTCAATTGTGGGACGACCTGTTCCTCTCGAACCATCAGAGAACGAAGGCAATGGAATGAGAGATCGGATCTTCAGGGAACCGCCGCCCGGGCAAGCGGCTTCGAGTTCAACGCTCAAGTAGCGGACGTATTCGATTATATGCTGCTTCGGATCGATTTGGTCGATTTAGATAGTGGGATGGCGAGATTGAGTTCTTTTGATATTTTGATGAATGCGGAAGTAACACGAATCTGTGGAGGGGTGCTTGCTTCAGCGGGAATCTGACTACTGGAATTCATTGGTGTCAAAGTGGCCCGTTGGGCGGCAGAGCCTCTGGCGCACCCACAGTGACGCAATAAATACGGCCCTTCTGAAGGAATGGCTGCCACTTGGGGAAAATGGCCGTGTGCTCAAGACGGACTTGTTCGACGAGATGTGCAGTGAAGGATTGTATCCGTTTTTTGCTCCCGGGACCGGGAGTTTCATTGGTATGGATCTATCCTTTGCCGCTGCATCGGGAGCCCTGTTTTTCAATCCCGGCATGGCGGCAGTTGCGGCGGACATTCGGCGCCTGCCGTTTGCTGACTCAGTGTTCGACACAGTTATATCGATATCCACATTGGACCACTTCGCGTCTTTAGCTGACATTGCTCTAAGCCTATGTGAAATCCACAGGGTGCTTCGTCAGGGTGGGCAGATGGCGCTCACAATGGATAACTTCACCAATCCGGTCATCGCTTTGCGCAACAAGCTCCCATTTCGTCTTTTGAACCGTTTGCGTGTTTTACCCTATCGTGTGGGCGTCACTTTAGACTCCCTCTGTCTGCAACAGCTCCTCAATCAAGTGGGATTTGCAGTGGGGGAACAAACGACGACAATTCATTGTCCACGCGCTCTGGCTATGGCTCTGGCGCACTTACTGGAGATATCTGCAAACGCAAGAACAAAGAAAGTGTTCCTAAGCTGCCTGGCGGCATTTGAGAAGCTCTCCCGTTGGCCGACATCCCATCTGACCGGCCACTTCATTGCGGCAAGGGCAATCAAACGATAACCCTCCGTCCATGTTGTACAGTGGCGAGCCTTCAGGTCCTGCGCTCTATGCTCTGGCAAGCCTTGTGAAACGGAGTGTCCTGCTCTGCTATTTCACCCGGCTGCAACACCTGGAACCGAGACGCCTTATCCCGACATGGCCATAACTTACGCGAGAGGGTAGAAATGTTGCCCACATTCGGAGAGCTTTTTTGATGAGGGAAAAAGGAGGATTAGCAAATTGCCTTTCTCCTCAAAACTGACTTCAAGAAGCTCTCCTTGCCCTTGAAATTTTAACGTCCGGAAAATTTGCCACGTCCGGATCGTACATTGATTTTGATAAAGCGTTCCCGACGGGGAGCTTTTCACTCCCCGTCTTCTTGCTCCGAATCATCCATACAGGTTCTCAATCCACCTTGTCGCCTCGGTATCGCTGATTTTCCTGAGGTATCTCTGAGTGGTTGAGAGATTGGCATGCCGGAGAATTACCTTGCTCTCTATTTCGATTGGCACACCGGATCTCGATGCATAAGTGGCCGCATGCCTCCTGAGATCGTGCGGCCTCAATGCGATGCCTGCAAGCTTTCCTGCCTTCTTGACGACAATCCTGGCAGCCGCATACGTGATCGGAAAAATCCGTTGCTCCGTCTCAATCGGTCGCTCCTTGATGTAAGCACGCAAACGCTCCACCACCTTCCGAGGAATGAAGACAACCTCTGCGTCCTTACCGCTTTTTGGACTTTGCATCGTCAACTTATGATCGCTTACATCTTTCGGGGTGAGCTTCAGGACTTCGCCGACCCTCATGCCTCCCCTGGCCATCAGTTCCAGGATAAGCCGGTTTCTCAACTTCATTGTCCTGAAGATAATTTCGTCGACCATCTCCTTTTCGACGACGTCCCAGTGGATGGGCTTGCCGGGATTGTAGAGTCTTCTCAACATCGGGGCATCACAGGGGTTCTGAATGGTGGAATAGAGATTGATCCTGATGAAATTGAAGAAGGCCTTGAGATGGGAGTAGCGGCAGTGCTTGGTCTGTTGCTTTCCGCCCTCAGTGATCTTGCTCAGAAATGAAAGAATCTCCGCGGATGCGACGGCGGTAAGCTCCCGGTCTTTGTCGAAGTGATCACAGAGTTTGGCGAGCGTAAAGCCATAGGACTCAATCGTATTTTTTTCCGGAATTCATCCTGTGGTGCTCTTGATAGACTTGAACTGCTTGGTCGAGTTTCATGGCTTGCCTCCTGTCTTGGCTGTGGGTAGGTCCAAACCGATTGGGGCTACGGGCGGAATGTAAGATATCCTTTTCAAGTGTGCAAGAATCCGAGCCGGCTCGGGATTCAAGGATCTGGCAAGCCACAGCAACTTTCGCTGAGCTTGGGGGATAGCTGTCTTGGAGGCCAATTCCACACAGATAGGAAATAAAGACTTCCGTGCTATGTGAGCCAGTGAATTTTGCCGTGTCTATCTGTTTTCTCCCTTGCTATTATTATCGATTATTTTCGCCGAGCCCCACCAAACACGATGGAGCGTGAAAACGATTTCTCAATCCACCGAATGAAGTTTGTCCTGAAACTGCGCAACTCTTCTTACCGGCATTTTATTCTTGCGGGTTTTGACCAATGTTCTATAATTTTCGGAGTTCTCGCATTTCAGGAGCTTCCCTCTGTGTCAATATAACTGAGACACCTTCCCCTTGATAAATTAGAGTAGAGGGCGGGGAAGGAAAAATCGTGAAGAGAACTTTCAGCATGCAAAAGAGGACCTCGCGATCGAATGCCCCGG
>Ga0182014_10007875_pt1 | contig 11032 bp, 13 predicted proteins | sample 612S2DmetaG_FD_120489 | JGI IMG/M metagenome (GOLD analysis project Ga0182014, IMG submission 120489) | Permafrost microbial communities from Stordalen Mire, Sweden - 612S2D metaG | ecosystem: Environmental > Terrestrial > Soil > Wetlands > Permafrost | place: Sweden: Stordalen | collected... | reverse complement strand
GACCCCGATTACACCAAGCGGAAGAAGATCAAAGCGATTCTTGACAAAATTATTCCCCAGTTTTCTGTCCGAATCGGCGGCTCGACTTCGATTGATATCACGAAACCCGGCATTGACAAGGCATACGGAATCGGAAAGCTGCGAGACCTCCTGCACATTTCATTGAAGGAGATGATTTACGTCGGCGATGCCTTGTTCGTGGGAGGGAACGACTATCCCGCCGAAAAAGCAGGCGTGGATTCTATCCCAGTCAAGGGTCCCGAGGAGACAAAGCGAGTTATACAAGCAATCATCGCTTGCTTAGCAGATCGCGATGAGGTCGCATGACGAGAATCGCCGAGGCATTGATGGGCGGATTCAAGTTGCGGCGTTTGGCAATGTTGATGGAGCCGGAGCCGGGGAATCCGCAGGAGATCGAAGGCGTCCTGAATCCGGCCGCCGCTCGCGGCCCGGACGGCAACCTTTACATCTTCCCGCGGCTGGTGGCGCGCGGCAATTACTCGCGCATCGGCATTGCCCGCGTGCAGTTCAACAAGGCCGGTGATCCGTCGGGCGTAGAGCGCCTGGGCATTGCGTTGGAACCTGAGGCTGACTATGAAAAGCGGCCCAACGGTGGCGGTGGCTGCGAGGACCCTCGCGTTACGTTCGTCGAACCGCTGCAACATTATGTGATGACTTACACCGCATTTTCGCCCCATGGTCCGCGCATCGCCGCTGCAACTTCGAAGGACCTCTTCCACTGGCAACGGCTGGGGCTCGTTCCTTTTGCTCCGTATCAGGGCATCGATCTCAGCACTGTCGACGACAAGGATGCCTGTCTGTTTCCAACCGCCATTCCGAATCCCTCTGGGACGCCGGAGTTGGCCATGCTCCACCGGCCCCTATTTCCCGGCACTCGCCCGGAGGAAACCGCATGTGCTCCCGCTTCCCGCGACTTGGATATAGGTCGCGAGAGCATCTGGATTTCCTATCGTCCTATTTCCATGGAAGCTTTTCAACCAAGTCTCTTCACACAGTTCTCGCATCATCGCTTAGCAACTCCAGTGTCGCCCTGGGAACGGCTCAAAATTGGCTGCGGTACCCCGCCGATCCTGACGCGGCACGGCTGGCTCGTTGTCTACCACGGAGTGAGCGAAATCGAAACGCTACACGAGGATCCGAGTAAAGATCCCCCGACAGTTGGACATCAACTTTGTTACTCGGCGGGGGTGATGGTGCTCTCGACGGAGCATCCACAAGTGATCTGCTATCGCTCGACGAAGCCGGTGCTCATCCCCACATTGCCAGAGGAATGTCACGGCACCGTTGCTCACGTCGTGTTCCCCACCGGCATCGACCGGCGCGACGATCTCGGCTTACCGAACCGCTTCGACGTTTACTACGGGATGGCCGACTACCGGATCGGCGTGGCACGCCTTGACGTGCCGGACGTCTTGCCGCAGGAAGGCATTGCTGACTCAACGGAAGCAAAAGTGTAAGCGTACCTGGGTTTGGGAATTCAAAACACTTGTACCACTGGTGCGGGAAATTAGCTTTCTAAGAGAGGTGGCGTCGTCTGTCGGGTTCAGCTGCTTGGATGAAGCAAAAGGCACGGTATGTTCACGATGAAGAAGTCCGCGCTTTTCTTGCGACAGTGATGGAAACCAGCGAGACCGGAAGAGACTCTATCGAGAACTCCGCCGTACTTTGGCGCGCACAGAGGGGCTATGTGTGGCGCAAGGAAATGAAGGACAACAGGAAGAGGATGAAGTGCAGGACGCCTATCCGCCAGAAGGGATGAAACCAAACCCAGAATTTGCTGGCGACGTGCGCTCGAATCCAAGAGGCATCCGCTACCTCTATCTTGCTTCCGCGAAGGAAGCCGCGATGGCGGAGGTCCGGCCCTGGGTGGGCTCTTACATCTCACTCGCCAGTTCAAGATCATGCGTGAGGTTTCAGGTTCACCAAGCATCCTCCTTATAATGGGGAACAAACGATCAGAGAAAAATGGGTTTTCCAGCAAGTCTTTTATTTTGTTGGCGTCCCCGACGGGATTTGAACCCGTGTTACCGCCGTGAAAGAACGGCCCATACACGACTTTAAAGGACTTACAAGAGGCGGACGACCTCTAAGTCGTTGGAAATCCCCGGTAGCGGGAGCAAAACCGTAGCGTAATCCGTAGTGCGGTGCAGCCGAGATGAGCGCCGGATGACGCTCGAAGGCGAAGATTGAGTCACCCCCACAAACAAGACATTGGCGCAGCAAGAAGGCGGTCACCGAAGGGGACGGTTCTTCCACTGTCGTAGAGCGCCACTCCCAGCTTGAAATCATTGCCGCAGGCGTCCGCCAACTTCCGGAGCCCCTTGAAGTCACCCGTATTCACGGTAGCACCGGCCTTGACTTCGATACCGACCAATGCACCACTCCCAGTTTCAATCACAAGGTCAACCTCGTCCTGGTCTTTGTCCCGGTAGTGATACAAAGCGCAGCTCTCACCAAACCAAGATGCCTGTTTCAACACCTCAGAGAAAACAAATGTCTCCAGCAGCGGTCCGAAGATCGAACGGTCTCTCGCAACCCGCTCTCTCGTAGCCCCCAAGAGTGCGCCGAGCAGGCCGGAATCAAGGAAGTGAAGCTTCGGCGTCTTTACCAATCGCTTCAACTGGTTCCGAAACCACGGTTCCACCCGGCGAACGAGAAACAACTGTTCCAGGATGGCGACATACTTCCTGGTGGTCTTGTCGTCAAAGCCAACTTGACCGCCCATCCGCGTGAAATTGGTGAGCTGGCCAGAGTGGTGGGCGAGAACCTGCAGTAGACGCGGCATTTGGTCCAGCTTTTCCACGTCAGCGACTTCGCGCACATCCCGCTGCACTATGGCTCTTACGTAGTCGCGTGCCCAGATCTGGCGTCGCTTTGGATCTCCGCGCCGCAGCATTTCTGGGTAGCCGCCAATCAGCACGGCCTGTACCAGGTCTTCGCCGATCATCGGTTCCGCGGGTTTGCGGAGTTTGCCGTCGAACGCGGCTTCAAGAAAATCGGGCTTCTTACCTCGAATTTCAGCCCGCGAGAGGGGCAGAAGGCTCACGATCTCCATGCGGCCAGCTAGGCTCTCCGAGACTTGAGGCAGAGTGAGAATATTGGCTGAGCCCGTCAACAGAAACCGGCCGGCGCGGCGATCGTCATCCACCGACTTCTTGATGGCCCGGAGGAGGTCGGGCACTCGCTGCACTTCGTCAATCGTTGTTCGGTCGAGAGCGCGCACCAACCCAGTGGGATCGCTGCGGGCCGCAGCCAACACCGTGTCGTCGTCCATGGTGATGAATTCGCGTTTGCCCGCGACCAAATCGCGGACCAGTGTGGTCTTGCCGCACTGACGAGGCCCCGTAACCATGACAACCGGGGTGTCCTTGAGCGCGGTGGTCACCAGTTCGGCACAAAAGCGAGGAAAGAGCGCGTGATCAGTGTCGTCCATGCCGGGTAGAGGCTCCGTCCAATTCGGATTGGTGTTGCGTCTATTTCGGATTATAGACTCGTCTGATCCGGAACGGAAGCTGGACGGTGCCGGGACTTCGGCGCGTGGTGGGCGGTTTCTACCTGGGTGTGCGTGAGACCTTTCGGAGGCCTTCGCGAATCGAGCCGAGCCGGCATTTTCTGATCTGGTTTCTTCGTCGTCCCTGTGTCGTTACAGCTTTGCCTTAGTCAGTCGGCGCAGAAGACTTTCCTTGAGGGCGTGCTCCTGACGTAGTTCCCCTAGCGCAGACTGGAATGCAGTCATCCGGCCTTGCCGGACCGCGAGATCTCGCAGGTCAAGCAGAAGAGTGATCGCCTTATCGTATTCGTTGGGTTGCCGCTTTTGGATATGCGCTGCAATCTGATTCCAACTCGCCTCTTCGCGCTTCTCCAGGTGGTCCAGATCGCGAGCGCGGTTGGCCTCGTCCTCTACTTTCCGCCGCGCAGCGTCTGCCGCTCGCTTCGCCTCTAGCAAACGGGTCCTCTCTTGCGCACGCGCATGAGCCAGTGTCAGGAGATCACCGGCGGTGCGCCGCCGAATTGCGTCGGGCACGGTCGAAGTGCCTAGTGCGCTCCGCTGCTCGAAACGTCGCAGCAGTCCGTTCTTCCACCGTTCACCTGGTTCTGAGACCGCGGCAACCAGCAAATTGTTCTTTTCCTTTTCGGGCAGGCTCTGAATCCACGTCGCCAGTTCCTCCCGATCCGGGCCAGCGTTCAGCGGCGCCGAAACAGTTGCAGCAACTTCGACGAGGTTCTCGTCTATTCCAAGAAGCTCGATCAGCGAATGGAGGGGAGCGGACAATTCGCCCAGACCAGCAGGCACAACTGGCTCCAGTTCATCCTCGCCGAACTCTTCATTTTGCGCACAAAGGAGCCATCCGAGATAAAGGCAGCGGAGGTCGCCACGCAGCGGTCGTGAGCCTTGACGCGAGCCGCACCCCGGCCATGCTGCCCTGCCGTGGGGAACTGGTTCAGTGATTCGGAAGATCACTGCTATAATCCGCGCAAGAATCACACTTTAATTTTAGTTGGAGGGAATGCCTGAAGTGGCCGATTGGGAGCCTTTCGCAGGGTTAGTGTCCTCTGTCGTAGCCCTGATTACTTGGGCTCCTTGGTACGGCGACATCTTCCGCGTGAATCGCCTCGCTGCCCCGAAGTTACCGCCTGGTTCTAGGTATAGCGCCGATTGCTTGCTTACTATTCCTTCTGTTGTGTCTTGAGAGATCGGCTGCTAAGGCAGTTCGGGAAAGTGGCTTTTACATCCTCATCTACATGGCTCTCGGTGCGGCGGCGCTCGGAATCTGCGGCCAAGTACTTTCCTTCCTGGGAGTGAGTGCTCGTGATGACGTGCTGGAGCGGCGCAATAAAGCGGCTCTGATCGCGGTCGTCGGTGCATTCGCGGGAGCCACCTTTTGCTTTGCGGGCGGCAACATCGGAGAAGGGCCTGGGATTGAAGTGGTGATGGTCTCTGCTGGCACGGCGCTGTGCGCATGGTTTGTTCTGTGGTACCTCGCAGACGTTTTCAGCGGCCGGGTTGTCTCAGAGCGGATTACCGTCGATCATGACACAGGCAGCGGCGTGAGAGTCGCCGGCCTATTGGCTGGTAACGGTGTAATCCTCGGCGCTGCGGTCGCCGGGGACTGGATACCCGACAGGTTTCTCCACGACTTTGCGGTTTCAGCATGGCCAGCGTTGGCGCTCACGGTTGTGGCCATCTTGGTCGAAAGATTCTCGCGGTCGCGTTCCTCGGTCATTCGGTCGGTTTTGACTCTGTCGGGTTACGTGCTCATCGCCGTCGTATGGGTATTGCACCGGGGTATCAGCGCATGATCCCTCATCAACTGGGAAAGCCACTGTCCGACGCAACTTGGCAGACGGTTAAGTTTCGAACGGTCTTTGAGTGCTGCAAGTGGGACGTACAATCAGAGGACCATTGTGTTTTGGCTGAGTTCCCACTTCTGATTGCGGAGAACAGATGGCAGGAATTGGGTACGCTCGCGGAAGCGCTAAGTCGCGAACTCGCTGATGCTGAACGCGAATTGTTGCGACGCAGAGACCTCCAAGCGAAGCTGGGTCTTCCAGAAACGTTGCGAGAGGAATTTGGGCGGCTGGGTAAGCCAACTCCGGGTATCGCCAGAGTGATGCGGTTCGACTTCCACTTCACTGATGAGGGGTGGCGCATCTCGGAAGTGAACGCAGATGTACCGGGCGGATTCATCGAAGCTTCCGGATTCACGCAGCTGATGGCTTCACACTATCCCGGCACAACCACACCACCAGATCCAGCCAGCACATACGCTCGGACGCTCGCCGCGGAGCTTGGGCCGGATGCCGTCGTCGGCTTGGTTCATGCAACGGCCTACAGCGACGACCGTCAAGTTATGCAATTCCTAGGGAAACCGCCCGCCTCTCAGGAACTCGGCCCGTTGATAAAGGCATGTTCGATAACCGCTGGATGGTCTTCCCGCAGGACTTTCCGTCCGCAAGTTTCCTGGTAGCGCAAGGAATCCGGCAAGCGCTCCTCGTGCAGAAAGACCGAGCCGAGCCGCAGGATGACCTCGCGCACTCTTTGCTCCGTTGGCAAGAGGGAGGAATCAGAGTGCTGTCAAAGAAACTGGATGATAATTTGCCGCCATCAGAAATCACGGTTAAGCGCCCCTCGAAATACAAAGCCACTTGGTACCGCGCCCTGGCTCAACTCGGCCTGCGACGTAGTAGCGCGGGCGGGTTTGGCTCCTATATACCCGAGACGACGGCCGCTGGATAGCACTATAGAGAATCCAGGCTAATTCTCGTTTGGACGACTAGATTCCTCACAAATATCTGTACGCCCCCTAAGAGCATCAGGGCCCCTGCGTCTCCTCGGCAGTAAGACGCAACCCGGTCTCGGGGCTTCGTTCGGCCGCGTTCGAAAATATTTTCGATGCCTTTTGCCTCGCGAATGTTCCTTTATACATAGAGGGGAAATCTCGTGACAGATCAAGAATCGATCTGTTCCCGTGGATTCCCCAAACGTACCCAAAAGTACTTCTAGGCGCTTTAGGCGCTTTAAGCGGTCGTTGAGAAATATTTTCGAAGTCAAAAAGAAAAAAAATCTTCGAGATGAAGCAACAAATGCGCCTTGTACGGTTTCTATACGAATAATGTTCTCGTCCGTCCATGACGCGAAAACTAACGCCAGCCGAGTAGTGAAGGAGTTCGAAGTCGATCGAATGGAGCCGATCACCAGAATCGGCTCTCGTACGAGTCTTTGATTCCAGCCACGTCTCGACTCTCTACTGCGGGGTCATATGAGCGAGATGCATGAAGCGACAGCAGTCAGCCAGCCTATCCCTCACTTCGAGAGATTCCTCGATTCACGCGAAGCAGCAGCGCTGCTTCAAATTCACCCGAAGACGCTTCAGCGTCTCGCTCGCAAGGGCGAGATACGCGCAATGCGGATCGGAAAATTGTGGCGCTTTCGCACCTCGGATCTCGACGCGTGGGTGCATTTGAGGTTAAAGTTAGCCAGCTATCCGTACCGTCCCTAACACGGAGGATCGTGATGACACGGACGAGATTTCAGCAAGGCAGCCTTCAGATTGTGAAGCGTGCAGGTGGCCGAAAAGCTTGGGAGTACCGATGGTACGAACTCCATGCGGATGGCAGTCGGACGCGACGGAATCTAGTGGTTGGATCGCTCGAACAATATCCGAACGAGACGGCGGCTCAGAAGGCCGTCGCCGCACTTCGGGCAGACATCAACGCTGAGAATCCGCGAACCAGCTTGACCCCGATCAGTGTTCAAACGCTTGTCGAGCACTACCGGGAAAAAGAACTGGGGCCGGACTGCACCAAAACGCGGAAGACTCAGGTCACCTACGTAGGCTATTTCCGTAAGTGGATTTTGCCCCGGTGGGGAAGCTATCGCGTAACAGAGGTCAAAGCAGTCGCGGTGGAGCAGTGGCTCCGTTCGCTCAAGTATGCGAACGGAAGCAAACCCAAAGCTCGGAACATTATGAGTGCCGTTTTTAATCACGCGGTCAGGTGGGAGTGGCTCGATGTGAATCCCATACGCATGGTGCGTCAAAGTGCCAAGCGGACCAGGATGCCCATCGTGCTTTCCATCGAGCAGATTGCGGCACTGCTTCGCATCCTGAAGGAACCCACGCGCACGATGGTATTCCTCGCCGTGTTCACAGGCCTTCGGGTCGGGGAGTTGTTAGGCCTCAAGTGGAAGGACATCGATTTTCAGAAGATGGAAGTCCATGTCATTCGCTCGATCGTGATGCAGCACGTCGGGGACTGCAAGACCGAAGCCTCTCGCAAGCCGGTTCCGCTCGACTTGCGATTGTCTAAGGTTTTGTGGAACTGGCGGCTGAATAGTCCATACCCAACCGATGAGGACTGGGTATTCGCCAGTCCGCACAGCGGAGGAAAACTGCCGTACTGGCCGGGTTCGCTGTACAAGGCGCACCTGGAACCGGCAGCGAAAGAAATCGGAATCGTCGGCCATTTCGGTTGGCACACGTTCCGGCATACGTACGCGACGCTCCTCAAGGGGAACGGCGAGGACGTGAAGGTTGTGCAAGAGCTAATGCGGCACGCAAACATCTCGGTCACTCTGAACGTCTATGCGCAAGCAATCACGCAAACCAAGCGAGACGCGCAGAGCCGAGTTGTGAGTTTGCTGCTCGACAAGAACGAAAAAAAAACAAGCACCGAGGCTTATCGGACTGTAACGGACCTACAAAATTCTGGAGGGGATTTGCAAGTGGTTGATTAGATTTGGCGTCCCCGACGGGATTTGAACCCGTGTTACCGCCGTGAAAGGACCGCAGCTTACGGTAAGTTACTGAAACTACGCGACACGGATGGCTTCCGAAAGCAGCTTCAGTAAGGCATAGAAACGTTTCGTGGATCATAAATGGATCAAGATTGTTTACAGAGTCTGAGCGGTTTCTCTGGCGCGAACCAAGAGGGTATGCGACAGCGCTTTTTTCCTAACCGTATCAGACCCAGACTGACCGATCCGGAATACAACGTTAGAGGTCGGTAACGCATCAGCTCCCCGTAAGCTCCGTGCAATGAAGTCCTCGCCCGCCTGCATCATGTGCTTCCACATCTCGTACGCGCTTCCGCGTTGATTTAGAAATGCGAGAGCTTGCTCCCGGCTCACAGGGCAGCCATGTTCGTTGGCCAGTCGCAACAGATGAGAAAGTGTGATTTCCGCCATCACTCGGTCTCGATCCTTCTTTTGCGTCATGGGTCTCTGCCCCCATTGTCTGAAGATCTTTAAAAAATACTTGGTTTTACTGTTACTCGTGCATGACTGCATCCAGAGTCGTTTGGCTAGTTCTGATACTGTGCTTTCAGGATGCCTAGGCGGCGAATTTTGTTCTGGAGGGTCGTACGTTTCAATCCGAGCCGTTCGGCGGCGCCCCCTTTGCCCGCGATCCGCCCCGCCGCAGCTCGCAATGCATCGATGATCACGTTGGATTCCGCTTGTCTGAAACTAGAGGGTGAGCTAATAGCGACAACGACGTCGGAAGAGGTGGGAAGGGCGGCCATCGGGACCTCCAGCTCCTCACCGCGCGTAACGATAACAGCCCGCTCGATGAAATTCGCCAATTCACGAATGTTGCCTTTCCACGGGCAGTTCGTCAGCACGTCCAGGGCTTGCCTTGATATCGATGAAATCTGCTTCCGCATACGTGCTGCGAATTTCGAAACAAAGAAACTTACCAGGAGCGGAATATCCTCGCGCCGCTCACGCAGGGGGGGAATCTCGATCGGGAAAACATTGAAACGGTAGAACAGATCCTCGCGGAACTTCTCGTCCTGAATCATGGCTCGGAGGTCACGATGCGTCGCCGCAATCATCCGCACGTTCACGTGAATCGTCGACGCACTTCCCAAGCGCTCGAACTCCTGCTCCTGAACGGCCCGCAACAATTTCGGCTGCACCTCCAGGCTGATATCGCCAATCTCATCCAGAAAGAGCGTGCCTCTGTCTGCCAGCTCGAATCGACCTTTTCTTTGCATCAGAGCCCCCGTGAAAGCTCCCCGCTCATGCCCGAACAGCTCGCTTTCCAGAAGTCCCGAGGGGATGGCAGCGCAGTTCATGCGTATATACGGACGAGCGCGACGTGAGCTCAAATTGTGAATGGCGCGTGCGACCAACTCCTTGCCGGTGCCTGTCTCGCCATGAAGCAGGACGGTGGAATCGGTCGGTGCAACAATGGCAACATGCTCCAGGACTTTTCGCAGGGCTGGGCTCTTGCCGACGATCTCTTCGAAGCAGTCCTCAGAGCTGATTTCTGGGTCGAAATAAAACTGATCGGCTTCGAGCCTGCTCACGTTGGGAAAACTGGTTGCTCTGAAGTCTCCGAGATCTGCGAAAGCAACGGCCGCGCCCATAGTCTCCTCCTGATGTTTGCAGTTTGTCTTCTGGTTCCCGGATGTCAGGCAGTTCGCTTTTGCGCCACTGGAAATTCGAGCACCCGTCCGCGTTGCTGCTGAGGCACCCACTTCACGACCTTGCGGAAGCGAGCTGGAACGTAGAACTCAATCACGTTTGCCATGTTGGTGCTCCTTGTTCAACCTTCTTGGCTTGAACTCGTGAGCCATTGTGCAACTCGGTTCGAATTTCGGAAACCCTATATTGGGGAATGTGCAAACTCTTTGGGAGGCAAAGCAGATCCTACTTTTGAGCTAGAGAAACCTAGTCCTTTGGGCTGTTCTTATGGAGGTCAGAGTTCTTCTTGCGAGGTGGGGGTTCGAGACGTTTCCAGCCATAAAGGCGAGCATCGACCGACCATTGACCCGGTCCTAGCATTGCGAGGGCGGCACCGACGGTTGCCAACAACAGCCAAACCGACCGGTCACCGGATAGGGCAAATACGTTCCAGAGTTCAGTCAAGGCTATCGAGATTCCGACGATGGGCGTCCACAAACCTGCGGCTAAGAGGATTCCCGCTCCCATCAAGAGTATGGCGGGAATCGTCACATTCACAGGTGGTGGATCGCTCCGTAGCGTCAAGCCTGCGCCTACGACCAGCGCGGAGCCCGCAACCACGCGCATCAGAAGCAACCCGGTGCCGGGCCAACCGCCAGCGAATGTTGAATATAGGCGTCGCAAAGTACGCAGTTTCCGCAGTACATTGCTATTTTCGGCTGTTCTGAAAGCGCATCGAAAGCCCAATCAGAGTTAAATCGTCACTCTTTAGGGTTTTGGGATTCGGGCGAGGAGGTGACTTGGGGGGGACTAAAGTTCAATGATCCCGCGCTTCAACCCGATCATGGCCGCCTGGGTTCGGTCGTTGGCGCCCAATTTGGAAAGGATGTTCTTGACTCGCCCCTTGACGGTCTCTTCGGTGATCGAGAGCTGGTCCGCGATCTGCTTATTGGCATTTCCGGCTGCGATCAAGCGGAGCATGTTGATTTCTGCCGGCGTCAGTGCATCATCCGTCGCATGCTCGGCGATTTCGTACGACGCTTCGGGAGAAAGAGCCTTTTTCCCCGCATGAACCGCTCGGATTGTGTCTAGGAGTTCCTTGTG
>Ga0182014_10007873_pt1 | contig 11035 bp, 6 predicted proteins | sample 612S2DmetaG_FD_120489 | JGI IMG/M metagenome (GOLD analysis project Ga0182014, IMG submission 120489) | Permafrost microbial communities from Stordalen Mire, Sweden - 612S2D metaG | ecosystem: Environmental > Terrestrial > Soil > Wetlands > Permafrost | place: Sweden: Stordalen | collected... | reverse complement strand
GATCGCCGGCGTGCTGGCATGCTGACCGGCGACGGCGCCGCAGAGGATGGCAGGCTCGATATGCAACAAATAGCGGCCGATATAGAGCGAAGCCAATGGCGGCAGGAGCGAAAGGAATATTGCCGCGATCGGCAACTCCCAACCACGTTGCTCCAGCAACGCCAGAATGCTCGGCGCCGAGGTCAGCCCGATGGAGGCGATGTAGACCGATAGCCCCAGGTCCTTCAAGATCTGCGTCGCAGCGGGCGGGAATTTCCCAAAGGTCGGACGTAGGGAGCGCAACCATCCGAAGGCAAGACCTGACAGAAGCGCCCCTGCGCTCCCAAGTGAAAGTGACGCTCCAGCGAAGGGCACAGTCACCATGCCGATCAAAACGCCAATGACCAGTCCTCCTCCCAGATAGACGAAGTCGGTCACATTGTCGGGGGCATTGGCCTCGCCGAGAAGTCCTGCCGCTCGCGCCACATCCTCCGGTTTGCCGAACAGCCGCAACACGTCACCCAGGCGCACTTTGGAACCCGGCAATAGCGGTAGAATGCGTTCCATCCGGGTGATCCCCGCAAGGTACACACCGTGACAATCTGAGGTCCGCAAGAACTTGATGATGTCCGCCATGGCCGAACCATGCATGGGCCGTCTCGTGAGCACTACGTCACGCGTTTCAACAATGAACTTAACCGCGGCCGGGTCACCGAGTTCGGGACCTATGACGCGGGCCGCCCTGGCTAGCGCCTTACGCAAACCAGAAATCGCGACTTCATCTCCCTCATTGAGCAGAAGAGCTCCGGTCACTGGTATCTGCCCGTCACCTCGCTGGACGCTCTCGATTGTCGCGTCTCCGTCAAGCTCGGCTTCCACCGCTGCGACGGTCTTTCCTGAAGCGGCCGTCACGCCAAAACCGCGACTGACCAACAAAGGAAAAGATTGGCTTTGATCGGAGTCTAGGTTCTGATCGGCCCCGCCGAGCTGGGCCAGTACGCGGCGCGCGTCCTTGCGCAAGTCAATGCCGAGTAGCTTGGGTGCAGCCTGACTGGCAAACAACACGATGGTTATGAGGCCGAAAATGTAGCATAGCGCATATGAGGTCGCGACGTTCGCTTGAAATGCCTGGGTGGCCGCGGGCGAGAGCCCAAGCCTGCCAATCGCCTCGCTCGCAGTGCCGACCAAGGCAGACTCGGTCGCCGCTCCGGCCAACAGGCCACTCGCCGTCCCGACATCCAGCTTGAATAGATAGGCGGCGACAAACACCACGACGATGATCAGAACGACCTCGACGATCACCAGGAGGGTCCAGGTCCAGGTCGTCCTGTCGACGCTTGCAAAGAACTGCGGCGCGACGGAAAAGCCCAGCGCGTAGATGAACAGCGTGAACATGAACCGCTGGAGACTGGGGTCGATGACGACGCCGACCTGTCCGATCACGAGCGCGGCGAGCAGCGTGCCTGCCACGCCGCCGAGCTGGAACGGCCCCAGTTTGATCGAGCCGATCGCGTATCCGACGATCAGCGCCGCAAAGATCGCGAGTTCGGGTCGGTCGAGCAGAAGGGTCTTCACGGTCGCGACGAGCGCGGGCGCGGTCGACAGTATGTCGTGCAACATCGCGTGTAGCTCCGGGAAGCCGGACTGATCTCCGTGCTCGCCCGCGCCAGCTTCGTCGGCGCGGAGATCGGTAAGTCATCAAACGCGACAGGTTCGCTTCCAACCGGAACACGCCCGCTCGCGCGCTGCGTCCGCCTAGGAATCGGGAGTCTTTGCATCTCCCGCCGCCTCGCCTTGCTGGAATTCCTCAAAATACTCGTCGGCGAGCGTGCGAACAATCCGCCCGATCTTCGTGTATTCATATTCGTTGAGGTTCGCGAGCGAGGCGCGCGCCGACGGATGCAGGGTTCCGAATCCTTTGCCGGGCAGCAGGACGACGCCGCCCTCGTCCGCAAGCCGGAAGAGCATTTCCAGTGGCTCCTTCTTGGCGAGCATCCAGCGCGCGAATTTGGGGCCGTGAAGTTCCTTGGCGATCGCTTCGAGATCGAGCAGCGCGTAGTAGTCCGTTCCGTTCGGATCTCGCGTGGTCGAGATTCCCAGTTCGCGGTAAAGCGCGTCTTGTCGGCGGCGAATGATGCGCTTGATCGCCGCATTGTAGGCGCCGGACTCGTCCATCAAGCCAAACAGCGAGAACAACGCGATCTGAACCTGTTGCGGCGTCGAAAGCCCGGCCGTGTGGTTCTGGGCGACGGTCCTGCTGTCCGCCACCATGCGGTCGATGAATTTGAGCTTTCGCGGTTCCGCCGTCAGGGAGCGATAACGCTCGTCCAGCATTGTCTTGTCGGCTTCCGGCAGCGCCGCGAGCCGAGCGTCGAGGATCGTGTCGCGATGCGTCGCGACGACGCCCAGGCGCCAGCCTGTGGCGCCGAAATATTTCGAAAATGAATATACGAGAATGGTGTTGCGGGGGCAGATGGCAAACAGCGAAAGGAAGTCGTCCGCGAACGTGGCGTAGACGTCGTCGGTTATGATGATGAGGTCGGGCCGCCTGTCCGTGACGATTTTGCCGATCCGGCGCAGACTGTCGGCATTGATCTTTACGGACGGCGGATTGCTCGGATTGACGACAAAGAACGCCTTAACCGCCGGATCGGCCAGTTTGTCGAGTTCCGAAGCGGAATACTGCCAGCCTTCCGCAGAATCCGCGTCCACCTGAACTTCCACCAATTGGTAGTCATTCAATTGGGGAATCTCGATATAGGGCGCGAAGATCGGCGCGCCGAGGGCGATCTTGTCGCCTGGCGCCAGCAGTCTGTTTTCGCGCAGCGTATTGAATACGTATGTTATGCCCGCAGTGCCGCCTTCGACCGCGAACAGATCCGCGCCTCCCGACCGCAACGGGCCGCCGATCAGTTCCCGCTCGAGGTAGTGGCGCACGATGATTTCCGTGATGGAAAGGATGCGGGGCGGGGTCGGATAGTTGCAGGCGAGAATCCCGGACGCCAACTCGTGCAGGAACGCCGCCGTGGAGAGGCCGAGTTGATCGCGGACGTAGGAGACTGCCGCATTGAGGAAGGCGACCCCCGGCACGTTTCGATGGGCCGTGACGAAGGCGTCAAAGCGCGCCTCGATTCCCTCGAGTCGCGGATGCCCGCCGACGCCTTCCGGCATGTAGGCGAAGGAGCGCTCAGCCTCCAGCATGGCGAACAACCCGAGCTGGAAAAATCCGTGGCGCGGGATGGTCGCCAGGAAGTTCGGGTTGCCGCGACCGGCGTTGAGCATCAAGCGCTCGGCGTGACTGGACGCCAGGCGCGTCAACTGATCCTTGATCTCGAACGGACCGAGCTTCGCCAATTTGGCGTAATCGATCGTGCTCATCTTTAGCTGCCGCCGCCTCTTGTCATCAGATCTTCTACTCGCCCAGGCGACTTGATCAGGCCTGTGCTGCTCTCGAAATTCGGATCAGTTCGCATAGATGTTCGCTTTGAGTTGATCAGCGATCCAGGCGATCGCCAGTTGCGCCCGCACGCTGTTGCCGGCCTCATCCAGCGGCGGAGAAAAGGCCGCAATCGCCCAGTTCCCGGGAAAGACCGCCATGATCCCTCCCCCGACCCCACTCTTTGCGGGAAGACCCACGTCGTATTGCCAAGTCCCACTCGTGTCATACAATCCTTCGACGGCCATTTCGGCGAGGATTTTCGGGACATAGGCCCTTTCCAGGAGTCGCTTTCCCGACACTGGATTGACCCCGCCGTTCGCCAGAGTTCCCGCCATGATCGCGAGATTTCTCGGTGTAACGGCCACCGAGCATTCCCGGGTGTATACGTCGCACGCCTCCATCGGATCGCTGTACATAAACTTGGCGCTCTCAAGCAGATATGCGATGGCGCGGTTATGCTGGTTGGTGTCGGACTCGGACTTGAACACATCCTTGTTGAGCGGAAGCTCCGCATCTGCAAAATCGTCCATGTTCTTGCTGATCTTTTGCCAGCGCTCGTCGGCGCTGCTCCCTTTCACCAGACTGACGGTCGCCATGGCGCCGGCGTTCACCAGCGGGCTCAATGGATTGCCCTTATGCAATTCCAGGGCGATGACTGAATTGAAAGGCAGCCCCGTACCATTGGCGCCGAGCTTATTCTTCACGACATCCGGCCCCGACTCGCTCATGACTAGCGCGAGTGTGAATACTTTCGCGACGGACTCGATGGCGAACGCGTAGTTCGTATCGCCCGCCTCAATCACCTTGCCCTCCGGCGTTACGATTACGATGCCGAAGAGTTGAGATGGGACACCGGCGAGATAGGGGATGTAGTCAGCGTTCTTGCCATCGGTCACCGAAGCGAAGCGCGCGTGAGCCTCGTCGACAAGTTGCTTGAAACGACGCTCATCTATGGGTTCGGGATTCACCCGCGCTTGGGCGCGGGCCGCGCCGGAGCATAGCGGCGAGGCCGCGATCACAGCGCCCGCTGCGCCGATCGTCATTAATCGCCTTCGCGACAATGCGTGGGCGGAGAGGACGCCGGCTTCTTTGCGTGTGCCGTATGCCATGAAAAATTCCTTTCAGACGCCATCTTCCGGAGCGTTCAGACATGAGGAGATCGCGGCTGATGTGGCCCGCCATCGCGATTTTGACCGGGCGATCTCGGCGACGCGTCGCCGCGTCGCCGTTTGCGCAGGTGGGAGGCGTCAGGCCGCCTTCCGGATTGGCGCGATCACCGGCGTCGCCGCTCGCCACGACGACTGTTTAAGCATTCCGATCAGCAGCGGTAGGCCAGTGAACACAACTGTGCCGCCCACGACCAGCCAGACGTAAAGCGTCGGGCTTCCGACCGGCAGTTGCGTCGGCGGAAAGAAGCCGACGAGGAATGAGAACGCGACGCCGACGAAGCCGACGCCGGCGATGATCCACATCCCCATGGTTCCGCCCGGCACGCGATAGCTGCGCTTCAGATCCGGCTGCGAATACCGCAGGCGGATCGCCGCGGCGTACATCAGCATATACATGATCAGGTAAAGCGTGATCGTCATCGCGCTGAGCAGGAAGAACGCGACGCTGACGTCGGCCATGACGAAATAGGCCAGCGAGAGGACGGTGACGATCGCGCCTTGCACGATCAGAATGCTGATCTGCACGCCATTCTTGTTGGTCTTGGCCAGGATCGGCGGGATTTCGCCCTCCTGAGCCGTCCAAAGCAGGCCGCGGCTGGGACCGCTGATCCACGACATCACGCCGCCGATTCCGCCGAACGCCAGCAACAGGCAGATGATCGGCGTCGCCCAGGCGATCCCGAAACGCGTGAATATCTGCTGGAACGCCTTCATGAGTCCTTCCTGAAGATTGATCTGCGCATCAGGCAGCACGGTCGCCACGGCGAACGAGCCGAGGGTGAACAAGAGAATGACCGCCACCGAGGCGATTAACATGGCGACGGGGAATTGCCGCTTCGGGTCGGACATCTCGTTGGCGTGCACGGCGTGCACCTCGACGCCAGCGAACAGCAGAATAATGCCAGCGAGAAAGGCGATGTCGCCCAATCCGGTGATGTTGGGAAAATAGCGGGGATGGGCGTGACCGCCCGCCATCGACATGACCGAAGTCGAGTCCGTCGCAGCGGGGTGCAACAAGGCGATCGGGTTGCCCTGAGCGATCCAGATCACCGCCAGAACCATGATCACCACACCGGGTAGCACCGTTCCCAAAAGAAAGGCCCAACTTGTTACTTTAGCGATGGTGCTCACGCCGCGCAGCGTGATCAGCGTCGCGACCCAGTAAGCGGCGATGCAAAAGATGCCGACGTAAATGCCGTTGTTCGCCAGATCCGGCTTGCCCACGACATAGGCGATAGCGGCTGCAGCGAACGCAAGCACGGTCGGGTACCAGACCACGTTCTGGATCCATTGCAGCCAGATGGCGACAAAACCCCAACGGGAGCCGAACGCTTCCTTCACCCAGGTGTAGACGCCGCCTCCCCTGTCGCCGAAGGCGCCGCCGAGTTCGGCAGAAACCAACGCGGCGGGAATGAGAAAGATGAATGTCGCGAATGCGATGTAGACGAACAGCGTCAGTTGCTCCTTGGCCATCATCGGCAGGCCGCGCAGACTGACGACAGCCGCGGCCGTCATCATCGCAATACTGAAGGTGGAAACCACCGCTAATTTGGATTGGGCCATCGTAACCTCCCTCTGTTCGGAAATCAGTGATGAAAGGTCGGCCCGGCGGCCGAACGCGAAACAGGATTGGCTTGCAGATGCTCGAGCGCGCGACCGAGATCGTCGAGCAACAGTTGCGCGAGATCGCGGCTGACGCCGTGGCGGATGAGCACACGCTGGATGATTGTCGTCTGACGGTTTGCCGGCAGCGGATAGGAGGCGATCAGCCAGCCGCGCATGCGGACCCGTTCGGACAGGTCGTAGAGCGTGAAGCCGTAGTTATGGCCTTCCTTGAGCTTGTAACAGACCGCCGGCAGGGCCCCTTTGCCGTCGTAAACCAGCTCCAGCGGTCCAAGCTTGGCGATCTCGCCGCCGAGCCATTGCGCGGTGTCGGCGCAGGCCTGCTGGATCCGCGTATAGCCCTCGCGGCCGAGCCGCAGGAAATTGTAGTATTGCGCGATGATCTGACCGCCGGGTCGGCTGAAATTCAGCGCGAAGGTCGGCATCTGACCGCCGAGATAGTCGACGTTGAAGATCAGCTCGTCAGGCAGATCCTCCTTGTCGCGCCAGACCACCCAACCCACGCCGAGCGGCGCCAGTCCGTATTTGTGGCCCGAGGCGCTGATCGATTTGACCCTTTCGACGCGGAAATCCCATTCCAACTCCGGCTCGACAAACGGCGCGATGAATCCGCCGCTGGCGGCGTCGATGTGGATCGGGATGTCGAGGCCGGTCTCGCGTTGGAGGTCGTCGAGCGCCGCCGCCAGCGCCGCGACCGGTTCGTAGACGCCGGTGAACGTCACGCCGAGCGTCGGAATGACGCCGATCGTATTCTCGTCGCAATACTTCTTCAGGTCCTCGGGACGCAGCCCCAGGGCGTCGCCTTCGAGCGGGACCTGGCGAATCTCCACGTCGAAATAGCGCGCGAACTTATGCCAGCACACCTGCACCGGCCCGCAGACGAAATTTGGCTTGGCGAATGACTTGCCAGCGGCGATGCGCCGGTTGCGCCATCGCCACTTCAGCGCCAGGCCGCCGAGCATGCAGGCCTCGCTCGATCCGGTGGTCGAGCAACCCACAGTCTTGCGGGCGCCCGGCGCGTGCCAGAGATCAGCGATCATGTGCACGCAGCGATTTTCGATCTCTGCGGTCTGCGGATACTCGTCCTTGTCGATCATGTTCTTGTTGATCGAATCGGCCATCAACTGACGGCCTTCCGGCTCCGACCACGTCGTGCAGAACGTCGCCAGATTCTGACTGGAATTGCCATCGAGAAGCAGTTCGTCATGCACCAGATCGTAAATAGGCTGCGCAGCGGAGGAGAGGTTCGGGATGCGGTATCTCGGGAGCCGCCGGGTGGCGGACTCGGTTGCGTATACGTCCTCAATCTCCGACTCGCCGGACCCTGTGATCCTGTGCAGCGGCATAATAGTCTCCTGTTTAGTGATCGTTCCGCTCGACGCGCGAACGCCGTCGACGCGTTTGTGGCGGCGACCTTAGTTCGCGGCGGATAGGTGGAAAGGATCGGAAACTACCTAGTGCCGGGTTCGGTCGATCAGCCGGGTCCTCTGTCCATGTCTTCAGGATCGCAGCGCGCGGGCACCGAAAAGAGACTGGGTAGTTTCCGAGTCTGTCTTCATGGCAGCGTCATCGCTTAGCGTCATCTCGTCGGACGACGCGCTGACGAATAGTTCGCCTCGCTCGTGGCGCGCTTTAGCGTCAAGCAGCGCTCAAAGTGACTGCACGGCGCCGCCTTGTCCCAAGGAGATCGCCATGGAAAAGCTGGAAACGGCAATCGCCGTATTCTCGAATCACGATGCGGCGGAGGGCGCGGTGAAGACCCTGACGGCAGGCGGTTTCGCCATGAAGAACCTCAGCGTCGTCGGCAATGGCTATCATTCGGAAGAGAAGGTGGTCGGCTTCTACAGCACCGGCGACCGGATCAAGTTTTGGGGCTCTCGCGGCGCCTTCTGGGGCGGCTTCTGGGGCCTGTTCTTCGGCGGCCTATTCCTAGCGTCGCCGGTAACAGGGCCGGTCGTGGTCCTCGGATTTCTCGCCACGATCATCGTCGCCGGCATCGAGAACGCCGTCGTTGTCGGTGGAGTAGCTGCGCTTGCCGCCGCGCTCTATAGCATCGGCGTGCCAAAAGACAGCGTGCTTCAATACGAGTCCGCCATCAAGGCCGACAGCTTTCTCGTCATGGCGCGCGGCACGGCGGAAGAGATCGCCCGCGCCAAGACCATCCTCGGCGCGACCAATCCGTTACGACTCGATATTCACCGCGATGCGGACGCCATCGCCCCTGCGGCGTCCTCTGTTCCTGCCGCCGCTTGAACCGCTGAAGGGCAACGTCGCTGTAGTCGCCAAACGCTGGGCACGAAAGCCAACCGCGAAGAAGCCGCGACCCGCCTGATCCGGGTGCTTCGCGGGAGGCTTGCGCTGCTCTCGCGGAGCTGCACCACATGTCAATGATGGCCGAGGAGATGCCCAGAGTTCGCAGTCTGTGCTGAGTGGTGTCGAAATTCGCGCGCCCGAACAGATCCGAACGCCCGACCTCCCAGATTTGTAGTCGGAGTTCGACGTTACCATTTCATGACGGCATTCGAGAGCCCCAGGTAGGCTAGGACTGACCGCTACGGGCGCAAGGTAGGCTGTCTGCTTGTGCCCGGAGCTGGCCGTGAACGGACTGGTCGCTTTGGGCAATCAAAATGTCGAAGCGGACATCCACTCCTGCATAGTGTCGCGGCGACTGTCGACCTGTCGCTCAGACCGCATATGCAAAGAACAACTACAGCGCGCTGCGGCGACGCCAACGGCGCAAGCACACTCAACGAGAGCAACGGCACGCTGCCAAAGTGAACCCGCGTGGGAGTCAAGAAAACGTGCGCGCCAGTTATTGCGGCCGAACTAGAGAAGGCGGCGCCGCGTGTGACCACGATAAAGAGCAATCCGAACAAGGAGGCGCTCGCTGCGCCTGCCGTGACGCAGATGTTGTCCCCGTCGTGGAGCATTGGAGCCACGATCGGGACCAGGCGCGATACTAGCCATTCAACGGGCGACACGCCTCAGCCTTGCGTTCAATGAGGGGTCCTGCAAGACGCGAACTGGGACCCTATTTAAGTCGGGTAAAGCGGGGTCTTTGCGCTGACCCCGCTCAAGCCGACCTCGCCAGAAGCTTAGCGCGCTGGACCTCTCGCCTGTTTGCGGTGGGGCCGAACGCCTCTGGAGCCGCTAAGGCACTCCGCGTGCGAGCCCTTTCCTAAGGTGAATCTGGTGGCCATCGGGGAGATGCCGGCTAAGTAGATTCCGATCCTATCGCGTCGGGGCGCGACGATTGAAATTACCCAGCCTGCGGCAATACCGAGCGATCCGCGTCATGAGGGCCTGCTTAAGCCCTCGCCCTTCGCTTCGCATTCGCCATCAGGAAGGATGGATGACATGTTGAGCAAACTCGCCCTCGTCGCCGCCGCGGCCATCGTTGCCAGCGCGAGTCTCGCCGTTAATTTCGCCGCCGCGGAACCCATCCGACTGCACGGAGGAGGAGGCGGACATGCCATGCATTCCGCGTCGCACAGTGTCGGCGGGCGCGGCTTCAGCGGACGCAGCTTCGCCGGAACGCGATCCTTCCGCTCGGGCAGCTTCGCCGGCCGCGCCGGCGGCGGGCGATTCGCGCTCGGCCGCTCCTTCGGCGGCCTCCTGGGACATTCAGCGGTGCACACCGTCGCTTTCGGCCGCCCCGGCGCAGCGTCGCATTTCGCAGCGGAACAGGCCTATCGCCATGGCGCGTATGGTTGGCAGGGCTACCATCGCGGCTATGTCGGCTGGGGCGGCCCGGTATTCTGGCCTTACGCCTATGACGACGAGTTCGATTACGCGTTCTCGCCTTATGGACCCTACAATGGCCTATTCTGGTCGTACGGTTACGACGACCTGTTCGCCGGCATCCTGCTTCCTTACACCTACGCTCTGCTCGAAGGCGGCAACGCCCCGGCGCAATCCTATTCGGCGCCGGCGCCACAGTCGGGCGCGGCGCCGTCCGCTGGCGCGCCTCCGCTCCAATCGACGTCGCAATTGTGCGGCTCGGCGCAATCGCTCGCCGGCAACGCGGCGATCGACCCGATCGCCAAGGCGGTCCAGCCGAATGCGGACCAGAGCACTAAGCTCGAGGCGCTGAAGAGCGCCGAGACTGACGCCGGTAAGACGCTCGCTGCTTCCTGCGCCGCCGTGACGCCGACGACGGCGGTCGGACGGCTCGACGCCGTGCAGACGCGGCTGCAAGCGATGATCACGGCCGCCGCGGCTGTCGGCGGCCCGCTCGACGCCTTCTACACCTCCCTGACCGACGAGCAGAAGGCCGCTTTCAACGCGCTCGGCCAGAACGCAGCGCCGACGAACGCCGCACCCGCGACGGATCTCGCGCAATTGTGCGGCCCGCAGAACGCCGTCCCGGTCATCGCTGTCGACAAGATCGATAGCGCCGTGCAACCCAACGCGGCGCAACGCATTTCGCTCGCCGCGCTGACCGCCGCCGCCGGCAAGGCCGACGATGCGATCCTCGCGTCCTGCCCGAAGTCGGCGCCGCTCACGCCCGATGGGCGGCTCGACGCGGTCAAGGCGCGGCTGCAGGCGATGTCGAACGGAGTCGATCTGGTCAGACCGCCGCTGCAGGACTTCTACGCTTCGCTGAGCGACGGGCAAAAGGCCAGCTTCGACACACTGACCCAACCGCCGGCGCCGAGCGACCAGAACGCGAAGACACTCTAAGAAAGCCCGCACGCGCGCACCGCGTCGACCCGCTGTTACGGCGCGATATCGCAGTGAATCTGTGTTACGTCTTGGTGACGGCGCGTTAGCTTTCTTCTGCTCCGTCCGGCATCCAGTGTATGTCTGCTCCGGGATTTGGCTC
>Ga0182014_10007871_pt1 | contig 11039 bp, 7 predicted proteins | sample 612S2DmetaG_FD_120489 | JGI IMG/M metagenome (GOLD analysis project Ga0182014, IMG submission 120489) | Permafrost microbial communities from Stordalen Mire, Sweden - 612S2D metaG | ecosystem: Environmental > Terrestrial > Soil > Wetlands > Permafrost | place: Sweden: Stordalen | collected... | reverse complement strand
CTGGCGGATGGCCTGCTGGACGCGCGGATCGTTCAGCTCACGCTGTCCGGCGGGTTCCCGCGCCAGCAGCTTGTAGATGGCATAGCCGATGGCGTGGTGGCTGGGGCCATCGTAGACGGCGATAATCTCGGTGATCTGGCCCGGCTTGAGCTTGCCGATGGCGTTGTAGACGTCAGGGTCGCCGCGCAGTTGCGACTCTGGAATGAAGCCCATGTCGCCGCCATTGGAGCTGGTGTTGGGATTCTCGGAGAAGTTCATGGCCACGGCGCCGAAGTCCTCGCCGCTTTCCAGGCGGTTATGCAGCGCCTGAATCTTCTTTTTCGCGTCGGCGTCGCCCGAGGCCTTGTTGTTCTGCAAGTTGCCGGCCTGCTGCGCGGGGCCGGTGGTGACGGTGATCTCGGCCAGATGATACTGCGGCTCGATGAGGTTGAACTCCGCCTTGTGGGCCGCGTAATAGCTGCTGATCTCGGCGTCGATGATGTTGATCTTCGACTCGATCTCCTTGTTGAGCAGCTTGGTCTTGGTCAGCGAACGGCGCAGGTCGCGGCGCAGATCGTCCACGGTGATGTTGCGCGCCTTGAGCTGCTTGTCCCACTCTTCCTGCGTGTAGGGCGCCTTCATCTCGGTGAGCTTGGCGTTCACGTCCTCATCGCTGGCGGCCAGGTTGAGCTTGGCCGCGCGCTGCCAGAGGATTTCGTCCTCGATCATCTGGTGAAGAATGTTGAGGCGAAGAATATCAGCCTGCTCGGGAGTGGGCTGCTGCTGGCTGTCGCTCATGCTGGCCTGGTAATACTTTTCCAGTTCCGAGCGCAGGATGTCCTTGCCGTTGACCGTCGCCATCACGTCCGGTGAGGGCGCACGATGACAGCCGCTGACGGCGGCCAGCAGGGTTGCTGCACAAAGAACCAGGACAGCCAAACGGAAAGGCGCGCGGCGAAAAGCTACAATTTGCAACCTGTTTTCTCCTCTGGGGCCGAAAATCCCGGCAATTCAAGGATAAATCCCCCGGCCGGTCCGGCGGTATGGAATTTCATAGGCGCGGCGGGCGAGCTGCCGCCGCAACTGTTCCAGGAACGCTGGAGAGCGGCTTCACAGTTGCTGGAATCCGGGCTACGTGCGCTCCCACCCTAGGCGCAAAAACAAAAACGCTGCGAGGGTGGGGCACCCGGCCGTTCCTGGAGCAGCGGCAGCGAGAAGTGGCGAAGGCGAAAAAGCGAGCGTTGGAAAATTACTTGCCCGTTTCGGAAGCCCTGGAATGTTCGGCAGGCGCAGGCGCCGTGGGCAGCGTGGGTGGCGGCTCGACTCCGGCGGCGCGCAGGGCTCGGTCGATCACCATCCAGACTTGCTCCTGAGGCAGGGCTCCGCTGATGCGTTCACCATCGACGAAGAGTACGGGCGTTCCTTCCACTCCCAGCGATTCGGCCTCCTTCATCGAGGCGCGCGCCTGGGTCTCATCCTGTTTGGCGAGGCAGGCGTCGAGCCGGTCGGCGTCGAGCTTGCCCAGCGTGGCCTCCTCGCGGGCGATGCGGTCCAGCTCGGCAAAGCTCTTGGCGACGTCCCGCTGCTCGCCGTTGATCTGCTGCCCGTGGGAGTGGATGTAATCGATGTAACTCCAGTAAATCTCGCCGCTCTGCGCGGCCAGGCAGTTGGCGTCCACGGCGGCGCGCATGGCCCAGGGGTGAATCTCGACCAGCGGGGCGTCCTTGTAGATGAAGCGCACGGAGTCTTTGTAGTGGGACAGGGTATCAGGAAAGAGCGTCTGGTGCATACGGGCGCAGTAGGGGCACTCGAGATCGTCAAAGTTGATGACCGTGACCTTAGCCGCGGGATTGCCGCGGATGGGACGGCCAGCCACGCCGATCGAGAAGAGCGGGTCGTGGGCCAGATCGAATTTATCCAGGCGGGCCAGCGTCTTGCCGTCCGTCGAAATCAGGAAATCGACCACCGTCTGCTTGGCGCCGTGCGAGAGCGTGACGGGCAGCGCGTCATAGCCGGGAAGCTGGCTGGGCTTATGCGGGCCGATGGCCACATCATAGTCCTGCGGCACGTTGAACTGGGAGCGGACCATGACCTCAATGCGGCGGTTCAGCGCCGGGTCCGGGGCTTGTGAGGCAGGTTGGGCTTTGCAGCCCACAGCCAGGCCCAACGCGAGCAGGCCAGCTAGAAAGTGAATGCGTGACAAAGGCGAGTCCTCTCAGAAAAGAATACCCCAGAGGGGTGAAGACGGGGCCAAATGCAGGATTGTCGTAGGCCTGCGCGATGGACGCGAAAGAAAACCTAATACACCGGCGGCAGGCTGGAATCAGGGAAGACCGAGTTGGAGCGGCGAATATCGCCTACCGAACCGAAGTTGGCCAGGGTGAAGCTGTAAAGGTACTGGGTCTCGTTGCGGATCGAGCCGAGATCGAAGCGCCGGTAACCGAAGGTCAGGCCGCAGCAGTCCCAGTTGTAGACGGCCTGCACCCCGGCGTACTGCAGTGCGCCATTGGCGAAGTCGTAGCCCCCGTTGGCGGCCAGGTTGAAGCCGTGGCCGCTCTGCTTGCCGATGGCGAGGAAGGGCTGCAACTGCTGGATCTTGATGATGGAGGCGCTGTCGCCTTTCTCGTCGACGGCGTTGAGCATCGCCTGGCTGAGGCCGACAGTGGTGCGGCCCCAACTGTAGCCGGCATAGAGGCTGTCGGCGCTGAGCCGCCCGGCCTTGGGGTCGTAGTCCAGATCCCACTGAATGCGCAGATTGTCGATGGCCTCGAAGCGCAGCCGCGAGGTAACGGGCGATAGGTTGCGCGGCGAGGTAAGGAAGGCGATTCCGCTCAGGTCCAGCGTGGAATCGAAGACGTTGCGCCGGCCGGGGATCAGCGCCCCGCCGAAGCTGGGGTCGATGAAGAACTTTTGCGCAATCTGCCAACTGGCCCACTCGCGGGGCTGCAACTGCGGTGGGCAGCCCTTTGGAGCAGCTTCGCCGTCCGCGGAGGCGCAGGGCTGGCTGCCGGCCGGGCGCAGATAAAAGCGCTGGGTGAGCGAGTAGCCCACTTCGTTGGTGTCGGTGGCGATGTCGGTGGTGTCGACCAGGAGCACATTTCGCGCCTGGGCGCCGATGCCGGAAACGTAACGGTAGGTGAACTCAGGTTCGATGACGTGGCGCAACTCGCGGTTCCAGCGGGTGAGCGTGAAATCCCGCTCCAGGGCCGGCGGGCGCAGGTCCACCGAGGCTTCAAAGTCGGTCCGGTCCAGCGGATCGTGGCTGATGGTGGGCGTGCCGCCCCTGACGCCGGTCAGATCAGGGATCTGGCTGATGGTGTAAGCGGTCTCGCGCAGCGCGACCTCGGGCACCACGCTCCAGCCGCCGGCCGCGAGCGGCAGCGAGAGGTGCGGGAAAAAGTCGATGCGGCCAACATTGCGGGCGTGAAAGCCGGGTTCGGAGCGGCCCAGGTAGCCGAGCGACGATCCCAGCCCCCAGTAGAGCGGAGAGGGGCCCAGCGGCCGGTCGAGCACGTCAAAGCGCAGGCCGGGCAGGTGAAGAATCTTCGCCTCGTCGCCATCGGTGGAGCTGGCGAAGGTCTCAAAGCGGCCCATCGCGACCGAGGGAACAAAGCCATTTTGCGCGTGAGTGAGCGCGACGCTGCTCTTCACCTCGGAGTTGACGGCCTGCGAGTAGTTTTCGTTGAAGACCAGACGGAAGACGTAGCAGGAAAGGTATTCGACGCTGCCGGCCAGGTGCGTCTCCGAGCCGAAATCCTTGCGGCCTGAGGCGTTGATGTCCACGCCGCCCTGGTTGATCAGTCCGTTGCTGGCCGGGTGGGGAAGGCAGTCGGCCGTGGGGGTGGTTGAGGGCGCGGGCGCAAGGCCGCGATCCAGCAAGGCACTGCCGCGCACCGTCAGGTGGTCGAGCCCGTGGCCTTTGTAGCGGAAGTCGCCATTGGGCGCCCAGCCGCGCTTCGAGTAGTACTCCGTGCCGGCGATCATGTCCATGCTGCGGCTGATGGCCCAGTAGAACTGCTCGCCAAAGGTGTAGCCTTTGATCGACGAGCCAGTGCTCACGATGGGAATCAGAAAACCGCTTTCGCGGCCCGTCTCGTCCACCGGATGGCGCAGATAGGGCAGGTAAAAAATAGGAAGGCCGAGAAACTTGAAAAAGGCGTTTGAAGTGGAGGCCTCACCATCCTGCAGCTTGATGGACCGGGAGATCACCTGCCAGTCCGGATGAGGCAGACGGCAGTTGGTCATCGTGCCGTCGATGATTTTATAGCGGCCTTCGCCGGTCTCCAGCACCACCTTGCCGGTGAAGAAGAAGGGATTGACCGTGGAATATACCGTCGTGCGGCCCAGGGTGCGAACGCCCTGTGAACCGTGCACGTTGAAGTAGCGCGCGGTGTGCGCCTTCAGCCGCATCTGGCCTCGCGAGGCGTTGATGAGCACATCGTTGGGGCCGCCGGCAACCTGCAGGTTGCCCTCCGCCTCCAGTTCCGTGGTGGACTGGTGGTAAACGACCTTATCGGCGCGCAGAATGTAGCCGCGGTAGTGGACCACCACCGCGCCGGTGAGCGTCCAGGTATCGCCCTGGCGGCTCTGGCTCTGGGCCTCCCATTCGACCGGAGTGCCGCTGGGGGGCGCTGGCTCCGGTTCGGCCACGGGCAGAATCTCCTGGCCGGGATCGTCGGGCAGGGAAGAGGCAACTTCAGCGGCGGAACTGCTTGGGGCGAGGTCGCCCGAAGTGGGCGCATCGGCCTGACTGGCCTCTTGCACCACCGCTGGTGCAGCATTAATCAACGCCTGCCCCCTAACTAATAGGTGACAGAGGGCTATCATCGTGATAAACAGTAAAGTGCGAGGACGCATTACGGGGCCAAGCTCAGCATAGCAAAATCGGCCGCCTTGCAGGTAAGATGTGCCGTGCGGTTTTTGGCGGCCGGCAAGAATCAAATGGTTTCGGCTGCGCCCGGATTCCCCGCGTCCGGGAAGCATTTTTGCATTTTCACGCAATCCGCCTCTCTTTTGAAAACAATGTCCGAAAGCCCCGGTCTCAATGGACTTTGCGGACCGGAACGGCCGCCCTGCTGGCCTGATGAATCGGCCTGGAGGGTGCGTCAGAAGGGAAACTGGAGCCTTGAGCCAATCAGCACGCCAACCGATGCCCGCATCTGACTGGAAGCAGGAAGTGAACCAACGCCTTGCCGCCCACAAAAACCGCAAGGGTCTGTCCACAGCTGAGTCCGCCGCGCCCGCCCAGACCCAGGCTGCCGCCAGCAGCCGCGCCACGCAGGCCGCCGCTCGCGTGGCCGCGCGTTATGCCCAGGCGCCCAGCTACAGCCAGATGCAGGCCGCCGAAGCCCGCGCCGCGCTGCGCACGGCCGAGATCGCCACCCAGGCGGCTTTGGACGCGAATGTGGCCGCCCAGGCCGCGCTGGCTGGCTTTGAGGCTGCCTCGGCCAACGCATTTCAACAGGAAGCTGACGCCGCTCCGGCCCTGGTGCAGGAGCAGACCCTGAAGCAGGCTGCTTGGGAGCCAGTTGCCGCGCCGGCTGCTCAGGCTGGCGTCGAGCGCCCGCTCCAGGCCCCGCCTCAGAACTCATTCCAGGATTCATTCCAGGATTCGTTTCGGCCTCCCATTCCCGCCTCGGAAAGCGAAACTCCTCCCACCCGCCGCGAGCCGGATTTTGCCTTGCGCCCCCCGGCCGCGAACCGTGTGCAGCCGCCGGCAGAGAGCTTTACCTCTTCGGCCGAAGAGCGGTGGGAGCAGCCAGCGGCCTCCCCCGGAGAGCTCTGGGGCAGCGAAGCCGAAGCCATTGAGCCAGTTGAGCCGGATTTGCCCATTCATGCCAACCTCATCGAGTTTCCGCGCGAGTTGGTCGCCACGCGCAAAATTCGTCCCCGGCTGGCCGAGGGCGCTTCCGCCGATGTGGATGCGGAGCGGCAGTTGAGCATCTTCGAGGTGGACCCCGGCACCATCTCCACCGAACCCGAGGCGGCGGCAAGCGTTCAGACGCCGGCTGCATCCGCCTGGTCGAGTCCGGAGTGGTCGAGCATCGAACTGGAGGCTCAGTCCGCGGTGGAGGAAGCCGCGCCCCAGGATGAACCGGTCAAGTCATCGGTCCTGCGCCCGGCGCCCGTCGGCCACCGGCTGATGGCGGCGTTGGTCGATGGCGCGCTCACCATCGGCGCCTTTCTGGCGACGGCCTTGGTGGCCATGACCAGAATGCAGCATTTGCCGGTGGCAAAAACTGCTGAACTGGAAGCGGCATCGGCGCTACTGCTGATCGCGCTGCTCTACCAGGCGCTCTCTCTCCTCCTGGCCGGGGCCACGCCGGGCATGAGCTACGCCCGCATCTCGCTGTGCACCTTCGACGGCCAGGTTCCCACCCGCGCGCAGTTGCTGCACCGGCTGGGCGCGCTGTTGCTCTCTGTTTTGCCGGTGGGGCTGGGCGTAGCCTGGATTCTCTTCGACGACGACCACCTGAGCTGGCACGACCAACTGTCGAGGACCTATCCGCGAAGGAGCTAGGGGAAGGAGCTAGGTGGGTTCGCTTCACAAATTGCGATTGAACCGGGCGCAAAGCGGCTTTTTGAGGGAAAAGCCACTCTGCGCCCGGTTTTTATTAAGAGCTGAAATGAAAATGCTGTCGCGTGCGCCTTCAGGCGCACACCGCCTGGCGCGACTCCTTATAGAGCTCCCGGCCCTTCGCGAGCGCGCGCTGATTCAGCTCCATCCAGCGGGCATTCTTGGCAAAATGCTGGAGCGCCGCGTTGATGTTCGCCTCTTGCAGAACGCCGGTGATCTCCAGCAAAGCGCCCATCATCACCATGTTGCCCGCGCGCGCGTTGCCCAGCTCGTTGGCGGCCTGCATGAAAGGGCTGGCCAGCACCTGCACGTTTTCCTGTTCGCAATCGGCCGGGAAGCTCTCGCCGTTGAAGAGAATCCATCCACCGGGGAGCACGCTCTTGTAAAACTTTCGGAGCGAGGGTTCGTTCATCGCCACCAGCAGGTTGGGATTCATCACCAGGGGCGAATCGATTTTATCTCGCGAAAGGCGCACGTGGCAGTTTGAGGTGCCCGAGCGCATCTCCGGCCCGTAAGAAGGCAGCCAGGAGACCTCCAGGCCGGCATCGAGGCCGGCTTCGGCCAGCACCTCGCCCAAGAGCAGTACACCCTGCCCGCCAGAACCGGCCACCCGCACACGAAGGTCCAACTCCGCCGCCGTCCTGTCCAGCGCGATCGGATGGCCCTCCGGCAAGCCCCCGCTGGCGACGTCAAGAATCCGCGGAATCTGGTCGAGCGCCGGCCCTGGTTCGGCTGGCTGCCGTGGTTGCGCGGTTGGGGTGCGGTCGCAAAACACGTCCAGCGGAAAGGTCTTCTCCATCACCTCGCGCACCCAGCGCTGCGCCTCGATCGGGCTCATTCTGAAGATCGTGGGGCAGGGGGAGAGTACCTCGATCAGCGAAAAGCCCAGCCCGCGCACCTGGTTTTCCACGGCCCGCTTGATGGCGCGCGCCGCCTGCATGATCTGCCGATTGTCGCCCAGTCCCACGCGCTCGATGTAGACAGGAGCCTCGAGCGTGGCCAGCAGCTCGCTGATGTGCAGCGGATAGCCTTCGTTGGCCGCGCTGCGCCCCCGGGGAGTGGTCGCGCTCTTCTGTCCCAGCAGGGTGGTCGGCGCCATTTGTCCGCCGGTCATGCTGTAGATGGCGTTGTTCACGAAGATGATCGTAATGTTCTCGCCACGATTGGCCGCGTGCAGAATCTCCGCCGAGCCGATGGCCGCCAGATCCCCATCGCCCTGGTAGCCGATGACGATGCTCTCCGGACGGCTCCGCTTCACGCCGGTGGCCACGGCCGGCGCACGCCCATGCGCGGCCGAGACATTGCCCACGTCGAAGTAGTTGTAGGTGAAGACGCCGCAGCCCACCGGGCCAACCAGGATGGTTTTGTTCTGAATCTCCAGATCGTCGATGGCCCGCGCCAGCATCTTATGCACCTGGCCGTGGCCGCAGCCGGGGCAGAAGTGCGTCTGGTGCTGCAAATCTTGCTTGCGCTCGAAGCGCTTGTAAAATGAACTGGGCCTGCCGTGCGACACCGCGAACTCTGGGACCATCTCGCTAGACATTTACGCTTTGCTCCTCTTTCGGACTCATCGCCGCCAGGTTTTGTTCCGCCGAAGCTAGATTTTGCCCCGCCAGAGCCTCGTTTTTGCTCACCAGACCTTCGACAAACCGGAGAACTTCGTCGTGCGACGGCACATTTCCGCCCACGCGGCTATAAAACTCGACCGGACGCGCCCCATTGAGCGCCAGCCGCACATCCTCCAGCATTTGCCCGTTGCTCATCTCCACCACCACGAAGAGGCGCGCACTTTTGGCCAGCCGCTGAAGCTGCGGGGCGGGGAATGGATAGAGCGTAATCGGCCGCAGTACACCCACCTTGAGCCCCCCCGCGCGCGCTTCGACCGCGACGGCCTTCAAAATCCGCGCCACGATGCCGTAGCCCACCAGCACGATCTCCGCGTCCTCAGTGCGCCACTCTTCGGAGCGCGTCTCGGCTTCGGAGGCGCGTTTGTACTTGGCCTCCAGATGGCCCTGATGCGCCTCCATCGCGTCGATGTCCAGGTACAGCGAGGTGATCAGATTGCCGCGCGTCTCTTCGGTGCCGGTCACGGCGTACTCCGGCGCGGGCGAGGTAATGGCCGCCTGCGGAAACTCGACCGGCTCCATCATCTGCCCGATGAATCCATCGGCCAGGAGCACTACAGGGTTGCGATAGCGGTCGGCCAGTTCGAAGGCCAGCGCAGTCAGATCGGCCATCTCCTGCACGGAATCGGGGGCCAGCACGATGGTCCGGTAGTTGCCGTGGCCGCCGCCCTTCACCACCTGGTGGTAGTCTCCCTGCTCGGCGGCAATGTTGCCCAGTCCCGGCCCGCCGCGGGTGATGTCGGCGATCACGCAGGGCAGCTCGGCGCCCGCCATGTAGCTGATGCCTTCCTGCATCAGGCTCATCCCCGGCCCGCTTGAGGCGGTCATCGCCCGCACCCCGGCCGAGGCCGCGCCGTAGATCATGTTGATGGCCGCAACCTCGCTCTCGGCCTGCAGGAAGACTCCGCCCGCCCGCGGCATATAATCGGCCGCTACTTCGGCAATCTCGCTGGCCGGCGTGATGGGGTAGCCATAAAAGGCGCGGCACCCGGCGAGAATGGCGCTTTTGACAATCGCTTCGTTGCCCTTCATCAATTGCCTGCGCATTCACCCGCTCCCAATTCACCGGCTCTCACTTTACCGGTTCCTACTTTCCTGGCCACTGCTTTGCCTGCTCCCATTTCACCCGCTCTCGCCTCGCTCACTTCTGCTCCGCCGCTACCGCTTCGTTCGCCATCGCTTTACCCGCTCCCACAACGCCGGTCTCGACGCTGTCTTCCTCGCCGGTTGTGCGGCGCACCCTTCTCAAAACCGTAATTGCTCCCGGCTCGGGACAGACCATGAAGCAGCTTCCGCAGCCCGTGCAGCCTGCGCCGGCGTAGGCTGCCGTGCGATAGCCGTAGCGGTTCAACCTCTCGCTCAGGGAGATCACCTTGGCCGGGCAGGCCTCCACACAGAGCCCGCAACCCTTGCACTCCTCCGCATCCACCCGCAGTAAGCCGCGGTCCTGCTTTTCCTCTGTCTTCATCCCTTTTCCTCTTCGGCGAGTCGCAACCCCAATGGCATTTTACGCGTTCTTAGCTCCCTGACGGCCTTGGAGCTCACCTCTTTTGCTCATCGAAGTCCACTGCGCCGTCCTCGCCGAAGACCACCGCCGTGAAGCTGAAGATGTCCGTATCCTTATCCTTCCAGCAGCCTTGGGGAAGCCGCGCCTTGGCGCAGGTCTGCTCAAGGAAAGTGAGCCGGTCCCAATCCTGTTCCACCGGCACCTGCGGGAGCAGCAGCCCCTCGCGGTCGCCGTTCTTTATTAGCAGCCCATGCTCGCCAATCCTGATCTGTTCAACGTCTGCCACGCGGTGCAGAGGCGAGAGCACGGAGATTTCGTAATCGAGATTGGGGAGCTCCGCAACCGAGACCGGCGTAAAGCGGGAATCGCGCATCGCGGCCAGGGTGGCCGTGTCCCGCACGGTGATGTAAAGCGGCTTGATGGCCGAGGTGTAGCCGACGCATCCGCGCAGCGCCCCGTTCTTCTCGCGCAGTGTCACGAAGGCTCCGCGCTGCTGATTAAGCGACTCATTCGCGTTGGGGGGCGGCTCGTACGCTTCTCCCTCCCGGACCACGTGCTCGACCGAGCGGCGCGCCAGAGCGAGCAGTTCGCATTTTTCCTGCTCACTCAAGGAAAACGGCTCGTCCGCTGCTTTTTCGCGGGAAGATTTCACGAAAATCGCCGCGCCGTAGCCCACTACGCTCGAATCTTCGCCGGTAATGTCGCCGGAGCTGGCGTACTTCAGCAGCAGCGCCTGGTTGGCTCCCATGCGTTCGGCGTAGATCATGGCTGCCACCATCGGCGCGCCTCCGCAGGCCTCCCAGATCCGCATCTGGAAGTTGCGCGACATACTGAAGTAGTCCCAGGACTCGAGGGCGCTGAGAGCCTGCCCGTCGATCCTCTCCGCCTCATGGCGGGGATGGAAGTGCGAGAGGTCGGAACTGGCCAGAACGAGCGTTTCGCCGTCCTGGGCCTCCGCTTTGGCCAGCTTTGCCAGGGCTACTCCCAGGGCTCGGCTCGCCTCGTAGCTCTGATCGCCCATGACGATGGGCACAACTTCAAAATCTCCCAGCACTTTTTGGAGCCACGGCAACTGCACTTCGATCGAGTGTTCGGCTCCGGCCGGGGTGGGATCGTGCCCGTGGCCGGAAAATCGCAGCTCCGGGCTCATCTCGACAAGCTGCCGGGCGAAGGCCTTGTCCACCGGCACGTCGCCCAGCGGCGTCCTGTAGGCGTCGCCGTCATAGACGGAGGTAAAGCCGAAGCTCTCGAAGTGCGAGGGCGCGATCACCACCACCCGCGCGTAGCTTCGCCCCCGCAACGCGGCGTAAGTGGCAGCGGCCACCGGGCCGGAGTAGGGATAACCGGCATG
>Ga0182014_10007866_pt1 | contig 11042 bp, 9 predicted proteins | sample 612S2DmetaG_FD_120489 | JGI IMG/M metagenome (GOLD analysis project Ga0182014, IMG submission 120489) | Permafrost microbial communities from Stordalen Mire, Sweden - 612S2D metaG | ecosystem: Environmental > Terrestrial > Soil > Wetlands > Permafrost | place: Sweden: Stordalen | collected... | reverse complement strand
GATCGCCGGATCGAGTTTGGTGACGCTTATCAGGACCTCCGCCGTTTGCGCGTGATGCGTGTTCGACCACGCGGCCGCGCGGTAGATCATCGCCGCGAACTTGCGCGCGAGATCGGGGTTCGCCGACACCCAGGCTGCGGTAGAGAACCAGGCCGTGATCAGGAAGCGCGTGCCGATCGCGTCGTACACCGGGGCGAAAACGCGCGCTTCCTTCTTGGCGGTCGTCGCCTGCGGTTCGGCGAGCAGGGCCGCGTCGATGCGGTGCGTGGCGAGCGCTTGCGGCATCTCCGCGAACGGCATATCGATGAAGTGCACGGTGGTGGAATCGCCGCCGTTCTTATCGATCCAGATTTCCGGGCCGAGTTGCGAGATGCTCTTGAGTCCGTTGACGGCGATCGTTTTGCCGTTGAGGTCGCGGGCAGTGTGCAGCGGCGAGTCGGCGGCGACCATCAGCACCGACGAGGGTTCTTTCGCCGTGTAGAGCGCGGCCGGAGCGACCATCACGAGCGGTAGACCTTTTTCGCGTGCGGTGGCGAGCGAGCTGACGTTGGTGAGGCCGATGTCGGCCGAGCCGCCGGCGACCGCGGCTTGAACGGCGGCACCGGCGTAGAGCGTTTGCACTTGCAGATTCAGGCCGCTTTGGTCGACGATGCCCGCGGCTTGCGCGTACTGCACTTCGAGGCCGGTGTCGATCGGCAGGCCGATGACGCGGATGATGTCCGCGGCCGCTGCGGCAGCCGCCGGCAGCAGTGGCGCGACGGCGGCAGTGCCGAGCAGCCGGATCGCAAGATCGCGCTTCATAACGCGGGGCTTCCGCTTAACCTGGTTGGCTGCCTTGCGCGGCGGGCGCGTGCGCCGCGCGGAGCCCCGACGGTAACGTGATCGCGAGGCCGGCCATCACGATGGCGAGACCGAGGATGATCAGGTAGACGCCGTGCAGTGAATCGGCGATCGCACTCGTGAGGCGCGTCAGCTCGGCCGCCGGGATCGAGGCGCGATGCGCCGGATCGATCAGCGTCGCGACGAAGCCGCCGGCCTCCGGAACGCGCGAGTACAGCCCGAGGTTGAACACGGCTCCGAAGGTCGCGGTCCCCACGGCTTGCCCGATCTGGCGCATGAAGATGAGCGAAGACGTGGCCGAACCGCGCATGCTCCAATCGACGGCGCCCTGCGTTGCAACGACGAAGACGCTGTTGAACAGGCCGAATCCGAAGCCGAGCAGCGCGAGGCCGCCGCAAATGAGCGCGAAGTCGGAGGCGACGTTCAGGGTTGCGAGAATGCCGCTCCCGATCAGCAGCGGTATGCTGCCGGCAAGCGCAACCCAGCGAAAGCTGAAGCGCAGCTGAAAGCGCGCGCCGAAAATCGAGCCGGGCGTCCAGCCGACGAAGAGCGCTCCGATCGCGATGCCCGCATCGACCGCCGAGCGGCTCATCGCGCCTTGGACGAAGGTCGGCAAGAACGTCGAGATGCCCATGACCATCGCGCCGATGAAAACGTTGCCGATATTGGCGATTGCGATCACGCGAATGCGATAGAGCGAGAACGGCATCATCGGTTCTGCGGTGCGCAACTCGTGACGGATGAGCAACGCCAGTGCGAAGACGGCGATGCCGGCCAGCGGAAGCGCCACTGCGAGCGGCATGTTCCCGGCGTCGACCAGCACGTACATCAAGCCGCCGACCCCGATCGCGAGCAAGGCCGATCCGAGGTAGTCGATCTGGTGTACGACTTTCTTGATCGTTTCATGATATGCGCGCAAGGCTACCGCGATGCACGCGAGACCCGTTGGGACGTTCAGCCAGAAGATCACCGGCCAGCCGAAGTGCTGGATGATGAACGCGCCGAGGAGCGGCCCGATGATCGCCGCAAACGCCCACGTCGTCGACATGTAGCCTTGGGCGCGCGCGCGGTCGCGGCCGATGTAGAGATCGCCGACGATCGTGGTGGACACCGGCTGCACGCCGCCGGCGCCGATGCCTTGCAGTGCGCGGAAGAGAATCAGCTCGAGCATGTTGTGCGCGAAGCCGCACAGGATCGAACCGGTGAGGAAGATCAGGATCGCGATGATGAGCAGCGTCTTGCGGCCGAAGAAATCCGCCAGCCGGCCGTAAACCGGGATCGTCACGGCCTGCGTGAGCAAGTACGCGCCGAACACCCAACTGAAGTAACGCAAGCCGCCGAGGTCGCCGACGATTGTCGGCAGCGCCGTTGCGACGATTGTCGCTTCCACGGCCACGATGAAGATCGCGAGCAGCATGGCGCTGAACACGACCGTGCGCGGGCTCATCCGGGCCATCACCATTGCGGCTCAATGCGCCCGTGCGAAGGCAAAATACTGCTCGCGCGTGAACCTAACGTATAACAACCGATGGAACTACTTCGCTTTACCGGCCTCGAGCGGCATTTCGGCGCGAAGGAGGTCTTCCGCAATCTCTCCGGCGTCATCCGCGACAACGAGAAGATCGGTTTAGTCGGCCCGAACGGCGCCGGCAAATCGACGCTGGTTCGCTTGCTTGCGGGAATCGACCGGCCCGACGACGGCACGATCGCACGTGCGCGCGAGACGCGCTTCGGCTACCTCGCGCAAGACGCCGCCGAGAGCGGCCCGCAAACGCTGCGCGCGGCGTTCGAAGAAGCGCTGGCGCGCGGTTCGGCGCACGAATGGGAGATGCGCGCGACGCTGAATCGTTTCGCGTTCGCCGAGAGCGATCTCGACCGGCCGCTGAGTGAGTTTTCGGGCGGACAGCGCACCCGGGCGCTGCTCGCGCGCACGCTGCTCGAAGAACCGGACTGGCTGATTCTGGACGAACCGACGAACCATCTGGATCTCGACACCGTGCGCTGGCTCGAGACGTTCGTGGCGCGCGATACGCGCACGTACGTGATCGTTTCGCACGACCGGTACTTTCTCGAAACCGTGTGCTCGTCGATCTGGGAACTGGATGCCGGCGAGCTGGTGGAGTATGCGGTAACGCCGGGGAAGGCGTATACCGAGTTCGTCGCGCAGCGCGCCGAGCGCCGGGCGCAGCAGCAGCGTGCCTACGATGCGGCGATGTCGGAGCGCGAGCGGCAGCGGGCGGTCATCGCGGAGCTGCGCACGCACGGCTCGCACAACTACTCGCACGTGCGCAGTCGCGAAAAGGCGCTCGACCGGGTCGACATCATCGATGCGCCGCGCAAGGAGCGGCGCTCGATCTCGGTAGCGCTCACCGCCGCGCGCAAGGCGACGACGGGGATCGCGATCGAGCTCGTCAACGTGACGAAGGCGTATAACGAGCCGCTGTTCACGAACGTCAACGCGAAGTTCGCGCGCGGCGAGAGCGTTGCGATCGTGGGACCCAACGGCGCGGGCAAGACGACGCTGTTGCGCATCATTTCCGGCGACATGACGCCGGACCGCGGTAACGTGCGCTACGGCACCGGGCTTACGACGGCGGCGTATTCGCAGAGCTCGGTCGACGATCTGCCGGCCGGGATGTCGGCGGCGGATGCGGTGCAGCAGATGGGTGTGACGGGCGAGGAAGCGCGATCGCTGCTCGGGCGCTTGAACCTCGGCGGCGATGCGGTGGACAAACCGGTGGAGGCCTTCAGCGGCGGCGAGCGGCGGCGCATCATGCTGGCGCGCTTGATGGCGCAGCGGGCCGATTGTCTGTTTCTCGATGAACCGACGAACGATCTGGATATTCCCAGCCGCGAGGCGCTCGAAGACGTTCTCGCTTCGTACGACGGTGCGCTGTTCGTGGTTTCCCACGACCGGTATCTGCTCAAGCGGCTGGCGGAACGCGTGATCGCGATTCGCGACGGGCACGCGACGATCGTCGACGGTGATTACGAGACGTACGAGCAGCGGCAGCACCTTTTGCCTTCGGCGACGGCGGCGGCGAGCGATACGCGGCCTGGCACGAAGGGCGTGCAGAACGACAAGCGCGCGGCGCATGAAGCGAAGCTCGATGCGGGGCGGCGTAAGCGCGCGGTGTCGGAGGCGGAGAAGCGCGTCGCGGATTTGGATGCGGAGAAGGCGCGGCTCGAGGCGCGCTTCGCCGCGTCGGATCTGTACGCCGATCCGTCGGCCGTGATCACCCTCCAGCTCGAGCTCGACCGGGTGCGGATGGAGAGCGAGCGGGCCCTCGAGGCGTGGGAGCGGGCGACGGCCGCGCTCGAGGCATTAGCCCGCTAGACCCGTTCTCAGGATGCTTTACGAACGCGGGTGTATCATTCGTTCTATGAAGCGTTTGTTGGTGCTTTGTTCCCTCTGCGCGCTGGTTGCCGTGCCGGCTGCCGCGTTCGCCCAGCAAGGTCCGCCCGGCATGGGCGGGCCGCCCTCGCCGCAACAGCAGGCGGCGATGGAAAAAGTGCGGGCCGATGCCAAAGCAGCGGCATTTGCGGCGCTGTCGCCCGCACATGCGGCGAGCGTGAACGCGATCGTGGCGCAAGTTGCAGCCGGGACGCTCGACCGCCGCGCGGCCGGCGGGCAGATCGACGCGCTGCTGACGCCCGACGAACAGAAAGGCGTGCTGGCAGCGGCGGCCGCGTCGCGCAGCGCGATGCGGGCCGCGATGGGCAATGCGAGTGCTCCGCCGCCACCGCCGGGTGGCCCCCCGCCGCCCGGAGGCGGGCCGCCTCCGCCGGGTGGACCCGCGGGTGGCGGGCGCTTCGGTCCGCCGTCGGCCGGGCGCTTCTTGCTGATGGTGTCGATGTCGCCGCGGCAGATGCGCGGTACTGAGCCCCGCGCGCGGAGCAGTTCCGCGCCGTAACGGCGAGCTACCAGAGATCGCCGCCGCCGACCAGGAAATAGAGTATCGGGCCGACGCCCCACAGGATGCCGGTAACCGCCCAAATCAGTTTTTGCGGATCGTTGAGATCCGTGCGGCTGAACAGGTTGATCCACATCAAGACCGCGGCGATCGGGTGGAGGAAGATCGAGAGCAGGATCTCGAGCAGCACTTTCACCCTCGTACCTACCGTGCCGGGGCTACGGAAGTTGCGTGAGCGTGCCGCGTTCGATGTGGAATGCGGGTCCCGGAAAAAGCTGGCGAGCGCCCGGATCGTGGCTGACGAAAAGCGTCGGAACATTCACTTGCCGGAGCAGCGTCGCAAGCTCGCCGCGCACGAGCTTGCGCGTTGCGACGTCGAGTGCCGCCAGCGGTTCATCGAGCAGCAGCGCGGCCGGCTTGACGACGAGCGCGCGCGCGAGCGCCACGCGCTGCCGCTGACCGCCGGAGAGCTCGGTGACGCGGGCACGCGCGAGCGTGCCGATGTCGAGGCGCTGCAGTTCGCGCATCACGCGCTCCTCACGCTCCGCTCGCGGCACGTTGCGTGCGCGCAAACCGTACGCCACGTTTGCCGCCACGTCGAAGTGCGGGAAGAGCGCGTATTCCTGAAAGAGGATCGCGATGTTGCGTTGCGCGGGCGGCACGAACACGTTGCGCGTCGTATCGGTGAGCGTGCGTCCGTCGAGTGCGACCGCGCCGGCTTTCGGACGGATCAAGCCCGCGAGTAGACGCAGCAGCGTCGTCTTTCCCGCGCCGCTCGGTCCTTCGACGACGGTGACGCCGTTCGCCGCTTCGCCCGTCGCGTTGAACGAAAATTCGCGCAGCTCCATGTGCAGGTCGAACTGCAGCATCAGCCGGGCTTTCGCTCCGCCGTCGTATGCACGGCGATGACGACGATGAGGCTGAACAGGATGAGGATCACCGAGAGCACGACGGCGATGGGCAAATTGCCGCTTTCGAGGTTGAGGTAGACCGCGAGCGGGAGCGTTTGCGAGACGCCCTGCAGGTTGCCCGCGAACATGATCGTCGCGCCGAATTCGCCGAGCGCGCGCGCCCATGAAAGGACCGCTCCGCCGATGAGTGCGGGCGCCGCCAACGGCACGGTGATGAAGGCGAAGGTGCGGAGCGGACCCATCCCGAGGCTGGCGGAAGCGGCCTCCAGCGTGCGGTCGACCGCGATGAAGCCCGCGCGCGCCGAGCGCACATAGAAGGGCGAGGCGACGAACGTCTGCGCCATGATCACGGCGACGGTGCTGAACGAGACCGTGATGCCGAGTTTGAGGAGCAGCGGACCGAACGTTCCGTTGCGGCCGAAGGCGAGCAGAAGCGCGAGGCCGGCCACGGCGGGCGGCACGACGATCGGCAGATCGACGATCGCATCGACGAACGGGCGTCCAGGAAAGTTGCCGCGCGCCAGGACGTACGCCAGCGGCGTTCCCAGCAGCACCGTGATAGCAAGCGAGCCGAACGTCGTGATGATGCTCAGGCGCAACGCCTCTTGCGCGACCGCGGTTTGCAGAGCCGCGATGATATCGCCCGGCTGCAGATGGAAGAAGAGACCGGCCAGCGGGAGCAGGATGAACGCGACGAGGATCGCAGCCGCCAGCACGACCGCCATGCGTATCACGGGCCGTTTCGTTCGAGGACTTGACCGTTTCCACTGCTCCTGGCCGGAGGCCGGGGCATCCAGCCGAGCAAAGGACCGTCAGTGAAACGCGCGAACCGCTGGACGTTGGTCCGGAAACGCGGGTGTGATGTAATGGCAGCCTGCGACCTTCCCAAGGTTGACGCGCGGGTTCGATTCCCGCCACCCGCTCCAGGATCGGCGACATAGCCAAGTGGTAAGGCAGAGCTCTGCAAAAGCTCCATCCCCAGTTCGAATCTGGGTGTCGCCTCCAATCCTGCTCCTGCTGGCGGCCTTCGTGGCCGTCGCAGTTGTCGGACCCGTTTTGGGCGTGCGACAGTTGGATGCCGAGTCCAGCGCACAAGTCCGCCTCGCAGCCGCCCGCGAGGGCGTAGACGCGATCTTTCGCGAGCAGCTCTCCGAGGAAACGGGGCTGCGCGGCTACGTCTCAACCCGCGACCGGTATTTTCTCGACCCGGACGGTCCGCCGAACCCGCAGTTCGACCAGGCCGTCGACGGTCTCGTCAAGCTCGTCACGGCGGCCGGGGTCCTCGAGGCCGTGCCGGTCGTTCGCGATATCAAGCAAACCCACGACCGTTGGGAACGGCAGGTCGCGGTTCCGTTGTTGCGCGACCCGGGACGACGCGACGCGCTGGCGATTCAAACGTATGGGAAACTGCTGACCGATCAACTGCGCGCAGCCTCGCAGCAATTGCGCGACACGCTGGCGATCGCGACTTTACGGCAAGAAGCGCAGTTACGGCGGACGATCAACCTCACGGTCGGAGTCAGCGCCGCAATCGTTGCCCTGTTCGCGCTCGCGGCCGTGATTCTCGGGCTCGCCCGCGCAACGGCAGAGCAGCGGTTGGAACGCGAACGCTCGCTCGTCGGCGCCTTACAGCAAACATTGCGCGTGGGTGGAACGCGCCTGCCGCGCACGGAGATCGGTTACGTCTACGCGTCGGCGACGGCCGAGGCGCTGGTGGGCGGCGATCTCATCGATACCTGGCGCGACAGCGCGGAGACGGGCTGGTTTTTGATCGCCGACGCCAGCGGCAAGGGGATCCAAGCTGCGCGTCACGCGGCGTTCGTGCAGTACGCCCTGCGTGCGCTCGCGGCGGAGCGCGACGACCCGGGCGTCGTCGTCGAACGCTTCAACCGGCTGTTCCTCGATACGTTCGACGACCCGGGCATCTTCGTCGTGCTCTTTCTCGGCCGGTTCAATGCCCGTACACACACGCTGCGCTACGTCGGTGCCGGGCACTCGACCGCGTTCGTGCGGCGCGGCACCACGGTGGAGCAGCTTCCGCCGACCGGCCCGATCGTGGGTCTCGGTCCCGACAGCACCTTCGGCGTTGGAACGGTCGATCTGCCGGTCGGCTCGACCGTCGTGTTGGCGACCGACGGGCTGAGCGAGGCGCGCGGCGCGGACGGAACCTTTCTGGGCGACGAGGGTGTCTCGGCTTTGTTGGCTGCGGCGCCGCTCGATGCCCAAGGGATCTGCGAGGTCTTGCTGGACGAGGCCGAGCGGCGTTACGGCGGGTCGATCGCCGACGACCTGGCGATTCTCGCAATGACCGTCCTCGCGCATGAGGATGGCACCGATACCGGGTTCTCCACCATGGAAGCCGCACCGTTGCGCTAAAGAAAGACCCATGCTCGTCCGCCGGATCGTCCCCTGTCTCGATATCAAAGAAGGCCGCGTCGTCAAAGGCGTCCGGTTCGTCGAACTCGCCGATGCCGGCGACCCGGTTGCGCTCGCCCGCCGCTACGAGCATGAAGGTGCCGACGAGCTGGTGTTCCTCGACATTACGGCGACCGTCGAGGGGCGCAAGGCGACCCTGGCCGTGGTGCGTGCCGTGGCGGCCGAGTTGACGATCCCGTTCGCCGTCGGCGGCGGCGTGAAGACCGTCGAGGACATGAACGACCTGCTGCGCGCGGGCTGCGATAAGGTCAGCGTGAACTCGGCGGCGCTGCGCAATCCGGATCTGATCGATGAGGCCGCGCGGCGCTTCGGCGCGCAGTGCGTCGTCGTGGCGATCGACGTGCGCACGGTCAACGGCGATTTCGAAGTCGTCGTCGACGGCGGCCGCACGCCGACCGGGCGCGACGCGATCTCGTGGGCGCAAGAAGCCGAGCGGCGCGGCGCGGGCGAATTGCTCGTGACCAGCATCGATCGTGACGGCACGAAGGCGGGTTTCGATCTGCCGCTGCTGCGCGCGATGCGTGCCGCCGTCAACCTGCCGATCATCGCCTCGGGCGGTGCCGGCGAGCTGGCGCACTTCGTCGACGTGTTCGAACAGGCCGGCAGCGACGCGGCGCTCGCGGCGACGCTCTTCCATTACGGCGAGCTCGCCATCATGGACGTGAAGCGCGAACTCGCCGCGCACCACATTCCGGTGCGTTTGGAAGCGGTGGCCGTTTAGATGGAAGCCTCTGCCCTGCTCGCAACTGTGAAATGGAACGGCGACGGGCTCGCGCCGGTCGTGATCGTCGATGCGCGCACGAACGCCGTGCTGACGCTCGCGTACGCCAATCGCGAGGCGCTGGAAAAAACGTTCGCCACGAAGTCCACGTGGCTCTACAGCCGTTCGCGGGCCGAACTCTGGAACAAAGGCGCGACGTCGGGGAACACCCAGCGGGTCGTAGCCGTGGCGATCGATTGCGATAACGATGCGTTGCTCTATCAGGTGATTCCCGACGGGCCGGCATGTCATACCGGCGCTCCGACGTGCTTCAGTGAAGTCGTGCCGATCGACGGCGCCGAGGCGACGCCCAACGGCGCGCATTTCGCCGAGGCCATGCTGGCGCTTGCGAGCACGATCGCCGACCGGCACACGAACCCGCCCGAAGGCAGTTACACCGCGAAGCTCTTCGAGGGCGGCGTCGATCGCATCGCCAAAAAGATCGGCGAAGAAGCGACCGAAGTCGTGATCGCCGCAAAGAACGAAGATCGCGCCGAACTCATATGGGAGATGAGCGATTTGCTCTATCACTCGCTGGTGTTGCTGACCGCGCGTAAAGTGACGCTCGACGAGATCGGCGACGAACTCGCGCGGCGCGCTGCGGGCTGACCGTCGACAAGCACTCACTCGCAGGTCTCGCCGGCGTCGGCCCGTCGACGGTGGCGAAGTTTGCCGAACTCGGGATCGAAACGCCCGAGCAGTTGCTCGCGCACTTGCCGCGCGCGTACCGCGATTGGCGCGTTCCGCAAGCGATCGCGACGCTGACCGAAGGCGAAGCGATCGTCGTCGGCCGCATCGTCGGCGTGAAAGAGCGCGCCGGACGCTTTCCGCTGGTCACCGTGACGCTCTCCGACGACACCGGCACGATCGCGGCGAAATTCTTCGGGCGCCGGCACCTTTTCGGACGCTTTGCCGCCGGCGACCGGCTCTTCGTGAGCGGCCGCGTCACGCGGGCCGGCCTCTTGCCCGAGATCAACGTCACCGCGCACCGCGAACTGCGTGGCGACGAGCCGTACGTCGGCGAGATCGTGCCGGTCTACGGCGCAACGAAAGATCTGCCGTCGCGCACGATCCGCACCACCATCGCGAAGAACCTCGACCGCCTCATCGCCACGCGCGTGGACGCGCTGCCGCCGGCGCTCGTGCGCAAGCACGACTTCCCGCCGCTGCGCGAGGCCTGGTTCGGCGTGCACGCCCCGCGCGATCCCTCCGACGTGGAGCGCGGCCGCGGCCGGATCGTGTTCGAGGAATTCTTCGGCATCGCGCTCGCAGCCGCGCTCAAGCGCGCGCGCCGCGAAGCCGCCGGCGGTGCGCCGCCGGTCGAACCGCCGGCAGATTGGTACGCGCGCTTCACGGCCGAGTTGCCCTTCGCGCCGACCGGCGCGCAGACGCGCGTCATCGAGCAGATCGCGCGCGACATGCGCCGCACTGCGCCGATGAACCGGCTCTTGCAAGGCGACGTCGGCAGCGGCAAGACGCTCGTCGCGGCCGCCGCAATCGTCGTCGCGCATTGGGGCGGCCTGCAGAGCGCGCTGATGGCCCCCACGGAGATCCTGGCCGCACAGCACGCGCAGAAGCTCGCCCCGCTGTTGCTGCCGTTCGGCATCGCGGTCGAGGCGATCTTCGGCTCGCAGGGCGTGCGCGACCGGCGCACGGCGCGCGAGCGGCTGGCATCGGGCGCAGCCGGCCTCGCGGTCGGGACGCACGCGCTGCTCACCGAAAACGTGGAGTTCGCGCGCCTCGGACTCGTGATCATCGACGAACAGCACCGCTTCGGCGTCGAGCAGCGGGTGCAACTGCGCGCCAAGAGCCTCGCGCCGCACACCCTCTACATGACCGCGACCCCGATTCCGCGCACGCTCGCGCAGACGAAGTACGCGGACCTCGACGTGTCGATCATCGACGAGCTGCCCCCGGGCCGCACGCCGGTTGCGACCTTTGTCATTCGCGATAGCCGCAAGGCGCGCGTATACGATTTCGTGCGCGAGAACGTGAAGCTCGGGCACCAAACCTACGTCGTCGTGCCGGCGATCGAAGCCGGGGAAACCGAACTGAGCAGCGCCATCGCCGAAGCCGAATACATCGGCCGCGAGGTTTTTCCGGATTTGCGCGTCGGCTTGCTGCACGGGCGCATGGCGCCGAAGGAGAAAGAAGCCGTCATGGCTAGGTTTAAGGCGGGTG
>Ga0182014_10007863_pt1 | contig 11046 bp, 9 predicted proteins | sample 612S2DmetaG_FD_120489 | JGI IMG/M metagenome (GOLD analysis project Ga0182014, IMG submission 120489) | Permafrost microbial communities from Stordalen Mire, Sweden - 612S2D metaG | ecosystem: Environmental > Terrestrial > Soil > Wetlands > Permafrost | place: Sweden: Stordalen | collected... | reverse complement strand
ACTACTGTAACATATCCTTTTAAATTGTTTTTTTCTATATAAAAATCGATCTCTTCCTTTAAGACACCTTTACCAATCATTAAAAATTTTGCATCTTTATTTCTTTTTAATATTTCCGGAACAGCCTTCAAGAAATTTATAACCCCTTTTTCTTCACTAAAACGTCCCACATATCCAATAATATTCTTTCTTTTATCAATTTCTTTTATTACCTTAAATTTATCAAAATCAATAATATGTTCATGAGCAATTTGAATTTTTTCCTTATATTTTTCCAAATTCCATTTCTTTATTAAAATTGGAGAATAAACTATAATTTCATTTGCAAATAGAAAATTAAGTCTTTCTACCATTTTAGGAAAAAATAGAAGTTTATTACTACTAAAATCATTTAATTCAGAAATAGATGCACCTATATGCAAAATAACTTTTTTTCTCATTATTTTTAAAGTAAGCATTGGTAAAATCAAAGATTGAGCCAAAAAAAAGAAATATATATCATAGTTATTCTTAGTGATCAATTCATACGAAGTTTTTATCTCATTATATAAATACATAATAACTTTATAAAAATTGTTTTGCCGGGGATTTTTCTCAATTATTATTTGTTTTAAAATTACATTGGGGGGAATATTTGTTTTTTCTGTAGATGATGATCGAGAATTTAAGAGATATATTTCGCTTTCAGATATTTGTGAGAGAATCTGAATAAAATTTGTTAACATAGTGGAAGTTAAATTTAATCCGGAGGTAATTATTAGCAGATTTTTATTTTTTAACTGGATCTTCCGTTTCATTTAGATCTCCCATTTTTTGTTTAGTAAATTCATAAATATATCAAACTTTGATTAAATAATTAATATTACTAACAAAATAGTTTATTTATTAAATAAATTTTGATAGGTATCTACTAACTGTTTAGAATAATCTAATAAATTTGTTTTAATTATTTTATTTTTATTTAATTCATTATCTTTCAAAGCGTGTTCTACTTTAAATGTTAAATCATTTACATCTCTATTTTTGAATAAAATTGTTCCTTTAGGTCTGTTTACTACATCACTAGCAATTGTAGGTATTCCCAGATATAATGCTTCTCTAACAGATATAGCATCCCCATCGGTATTTGTTGGTCTAATGAACAAATCACTCTTCATTAAAATGGGATAAAATTGACAAGTTACTTTAATGAGTTTAAAATTCTTTTCTAAATTTTTGTCAACTATTCTCTGCTGCATTTTTTCAAAATATTCATTATCTCCGATCTTTGACAAAAGAAAGACGAAACCTATGTTTTTATGATTTTTTATGATTTTTTCACAAAGATCTATACATATATCAATTCCATAAACTTCTTGGTTTTTGGTAAATGCTATGGCATAAGCATTAGCTGAAATTATTGGAGAATGACTTTCGATAAACTTGGAAACATCTTTATTAATCTCCATAATTTCCTTTTGTTTAATTATTGGACTAATAAATGCAGGGATTACCTTTATATTCGATTTATCTATTCCTGCAGATAAACAAATGTTTTTAATATCGTTATTTACGACTATTATTAACGAATATTGTTTCAATGCAAATATTATAAGTTTTTTTATTAACCAATTATCTTTGTTAAAAAATTCTTTAGAATGTATAGTTATAACTAGTTTTTTCCCAATTATACTCATAAATCCCAAAATAAATGCTAGCTTCCATTCGGTATAATGGTTATGTATTAAATTTTCTTTTGAAGAAATAAAATACCATAATATCCATAATTTAGGATATTTAATATTTATAACTTGAGGGATAGAAGATTTAGTATATTGTACTCCTTTGTGACCTAAATTGTATACAAAACAATTTATATTTTCTTTTTCAAGGATAGGCTTAATTCTTTCAACATGAATTGCTACACCACCATATGGCGGAGGATAAGGTCCAATTAAAGCTAAGCTATTGATAATATCAAATTGTGAGGATTCTATATATTTATTATCCATTGAAAACCTTCTCCGAGAAATTATTTAATTTATCCGTTAACCCAAAAAAACATTTAAACAACTAATTTTAGATAATTGTAAGTTTATTTTATTTATAATTCTAAAGAGTTTAATGATATTAAATTGCTCTTTACTCATCCATTTGCCACGAGAAGGGGTTTTAATTGTATGAATATTTATATTATTATTAAAATATTCTACGTTACAATCTTCTGGAACAATTAAATCAACATTAATACGTTCCACTAAATGATTTGCAAGCTGTGAAGAGTAATGTACCATTCCTCCTTCTTTTAATAATGTTATTAAAGCAACTTTCATAGATAATCCTCAGTTAAATCTTTATTCAAGACAAAATATTATTCTCTTAGAACGATAATTTTATACTTTAAATCATATTCTTATTATTCATTATAAATTTTATAATATAATTTTAAAATTTTTTCATCATTTTCCTTTAATTCCATTGATTTAACCATATTTTTATAAAAATCATAATTACTAATCACTTCTTTACATTTTTTTATAAAATCATCAATGTTTCGATTTCTGAATATTATTGTACCTTCAGGCCTTGATATTACGTCACTTCCAATAACGGGAACACCTAAATATAATGCTTCCCTTATAGAAACTGAATCACCATCAGTATTAGTAGGTCTAACGAAAATATCACTTTTCATCAAGATGGGATAAAATTGATATGGTTCTGTTATAAATATAAAGTTCTTTTCGATGTTCTTTTCGATTATTATGGATTTAATCTTATTAAAATATGTATAATCCCCTATATCTGGTAGACTAAAAACAAAACCAATATTAGGATAATCTTTTTTTAAGTCGGCACACAAATTAACACAAAGATCAAGACCATAAAGATCTTGATTATTAAAAAATGTTATTTTATATGCGTTCGCTGATATAATAGGAGAATGGTTATTAATAAAATTCCATATTTTTTGAGGTATTTCTTTAATTTCATTGTCTTTAATAGATGGAGGTATAAATGGACTTATAACCTCTATTTTTCCAGGTTTAACACCAATACTTAAACATAAGTCTTTTATATCAGTATTTACTGGAACAACAGCTGACGATAATTTTAAAGAAATCTTAATTAACATTTTCTTAAAATAATTACCTTTTAGAGAAGTTTTTAAATTCTCGCCATGGATTGATATAATTGATTTCTTTCCAATTAAACTCATTAAGCTAATAATAATACGTAATCTCCAATCAGAGATATGGCTATGTATTATATCTTCATTAGAAGTAAAAAGATATTTCAAAATCCATTTTTTTGGGTTTGTAATACTTTTGACATTCTTAATATTTTCATAATTATTTTCTGAAAATGAATAAACGAAACATTCTACATTTTTTTTTTCTAGTTTATTTTTTAATCTTTGTATATGGATTGAAACTCCCCCATATGGTGGAGGATATGCTCCAATTAATGCTATTTTTGGTTTTTTGTTTCTTTTCATATTAACTACCATAACTATCAAAAAGAATTAGTTATTAATCTGATATTATTAAGTGTACTGAAATCTAATTTATCTCTCGAAGATCATTTAAATTTGTATTTCAATTCATTATATTAATTAGTTTCTTTAAAAGCATTTTTTTATCATATCCCAATTGATCTTTATATAAATCTCAAGAGAAGATCATCTGCTAATAACACAAAGTTTTTTGATCAAATGGCATTTTACAGATCCATGAGATTGTATAATGTAGGGAATATTATTTTTTTTAGCATAGTTGTGTACAATAACGACTAAAATTGTTCTGTATTCGTGAATGTGGATTATGTCATAATTTTTAATTTCTTTTTTGATTATTTTGAATAGATGGTAAGGTGTACTTATTTTTAATTTGATTTTAAGTTTGTTTGATAAATTACTGAAAAGCAGTTAATTCTTTTGAAATTTCGTAAACCACACGTACAACCCCTCGTGCGTCAAAACAGGGGTAAAATGATTGGGGATACTTGTAATATATTCATATTTTGTTTTTCCTATTTATTTTTTTGAATTAACTTAAATACTTTTTTACAAGCGTTTCCATAGTCATAATAATGAAATTGTTCTTTTATTTCTCTTCTTTTATTTTTATAAGTATCAATACCATTAATTATGTTAATTATTGAACTTATAAAATCATTATATGTATATACTTTATTTCCAGGGGTCCAGAAGTTGTAATCATCCAATAACAAACCCCTCTCTTCTGAAAAATGTTTTAGATCATAAGGAAGAAATATACATGGTTTATCAAGGATTAAGTAATCAATATAAATGGATGAATAATCTGTTATTAAGATGTCCACTTCCGGGAGAATAGTTGTTATATCATTACATTTATCGAAATTACAGTCTATAATTCTTTTAGAGAATAATTGTCTTTCAGATTTATTGAGGTTATTATATACATGGCCTCTTATTAATATGATTATCTCATGTTCTTCTAGAAATCTTTTAAGATGGTTGAGATCAAAATCTTCAAATGGAAAAAATTTTGAGTTATCTTTTCTTCTGTATGTGGGACAATAAAGGATTATTTTTTTATAATTTGGAATATTTTCAAAATTTAATTTAATTTTTTCCTTGTTTTTTATAAGAATATCATTTCGAGGATGTCCTGTATAGCATATTTTCCTTGGATCAATGAAGAAACATATGGAAATTAATGCTGCCTCTAATTTTGATGAAACAATAAAAAATGTTGTTTTAGCGCTCAATTTTTTGATTTGTTTTAGGTTATTTTTTGATTCCCCTTTATCAGGAAAAAAATGAGATTTAATTGGTGTTCCATGCCATAAATTTATCAATTTTTTCCTTTTAGACCAGCTAAACGGAAAGAAATCATTTGTGGGATGACTTCCAACTAAAAATTTCGCCTTCAAAAATATTGGTAAAAAATGTAGAATATACCTTATTCTACCATAAAATGTCATTGATTTTCCAAATGGGAGATAATAATATATATAATAATCAGGATGATTTTCCTTAACATAATCAAACAACGCTTTTGGACTTCCAGAAGCGTATTCACCAGTATAAGACCCAAAAATTATTAATTTACTATTTTTGGGATATAATAAATCTAAAAATATTATAATATAATCTAAAGGTATTCTAACTATCCTTATAAGATTTATTTGACGCTGTGTAAGATTAATAATATATTTTGAAATAGACAATATCCTGCAACTCCCACTTTAAGTTTTTCCATTAAATTTCTCCATTTATTTTTGTAAATCTTGTAAAGTTTTCTCAAATTCATTTGTAATCTTTGACCAGTCATTTTTTTCGACAAATTTGCGGGCTTTTCTTCCTTCTGCAATAATATCAATTTCATAAGATTTAAAAATAACATCTGAAGGTTTGTCAACATAACAAATACCATTGTCATCACCAAATTCCATCATAATCCCTGGGAGTTTGGTTGTTATAACAGGTTTGCACATGGCCATATATTCATATATTTTTATTGGTACTATATCTTGCATAATCTTCTCATCAGGATAGGCTGGTAAGATACATATATCTGAAGCTGCAACTAATTCTGGAATCTCATTATAAGATTTAAGACCCGTTAGAATAACTTTACTGCTTAAATTATTTTCTTTTATAATATCTTGTAATTCTTGATATGCATCCCCATCTCCTACAATCAATAGTTTTAAATTTGGATTGTGGCCCTTCGCAAGTTCTAGTGCAATTTCTTTTAGTCCTGCAAAGTTATAGAGGTGTCCCATGAAAAATAAAACAGTATCTTCATTATTGATTCCATATTCTTGACGGATATTTGAACTTTTTATATTAGGGTCAAACTTTCCTAGATCGATACCTGCACCAATAACTTTTGTATTTTTGGCACCTAATGCTTTAACAAAATCTTCTAGTTTATAGTTTATTGCAATAACTTGTGTTGAATTTTTTATAGTTGCCCTCTCTAAGTATTCGCCTAAAGCTTGAAAGCCATTTTCAGGAATTAACATGTGCAATACATCAATCCAGTAATAAATAAAAGGTATTTTCTCTTTTTTTGCTGTTCTTGAAGCGAGATATGTGTTTATTATTCCAAAGCCTATGATTACATCGGGTTCAAATTCTTTTATCTGACGTTTAACCTCTCTTCGATGATAAAATAACATTGAAGGATAACTAAAGTAAGGTATTTTTAGGATAGTGGGACTTATCACTTGTACACGTGATTCTGGGTGGATTTTATAGTAACCATCTACGACATTTCTCCGATTATAACGCCCTTTCTCTTCCTTCCAATCTATTGGATAGTCTATAACCTTGACCTGATGCCCTCTCAGTGTTAGTCTTTCCATGAGGTGGTGTTGCTGATGGGGGTTGCGTTTAATCCAATCAGATTCCTGTACAACAAGTATTTTCATTTAAAACTCCGCACTCCCATTAATATTTTCCCAGTTATCAACAAACCACTTGTATGTGTTTGCAAGGCCATCTACAAAATCAGTTTTAGGTTTATAGCCTAAAATATCTTGAGCTTTAGTTATTGAAGATAATAAGCAAGTTTTAGCATCCCAATCTCTTCTTTCAGTATATTTTATTCCTGAATTATTATCTGTTAATCGATTTACAATTTCTGCCATATCTTTAACATGATGATCATGTCCTGATCCAAGATTTATGGCTTCTCCAATTGCATCTTCAACAATACCCATTGAAAGAAGGCCGTTTACAATATCATCAACATATGTCCAGTCCCTAGTTTCTGTTCCGTCACCCGTTATGGGTAGGGCCTGTCCATTCATTGCCCAGTAAAAGAAATTTGGGATTACATTACGATATTTTCCTGGTACTTCACCAGGCCCGTAAACATTAAAAAATCTAGCATTAACAATTGGTAAATCATATAAATTATGGAAATAGTTAGTGTAAAGTTCTCCTAAAAGTTTTGTAACTTGGTAAGGTGTGTGTAAGTTTATAGAAATGTCATGTTCTTTAAATGGCATTTTTGATTCTAATCCATAGACTCCACATCCTGATGATGAATAAACAAATCTTTCAACTCCTATGAGCTGTGAATACTGGAGTACTTTTAATATTCCAACACCATTTACCATTAAATCTTTCTCAGGGTTATCAACAGAATTTTGGTTTGCAAAATGCGCGGCCAAATGGAATATATAATCTGGCTTTTCTTTAAAAACCCTTTTAAGATCTTCATCATTTAAAATGTCCCCATTTACAAATTGTATATTTTCTGCTTGAGGTATGTTCCATTCATAGGCAGAAGATAAGTTGTCAAATATTATAACTTTCTCTACATCCATTTCTGATAATTTGTATGATAAATTACTACCTACACATCCAGCCCCACCGGTAATCAAGATAGTTTTCCCTTCATAATCCGAATATTCCATTATTCATCAACCCTATAATACCATTTCATCCATTCAACTGTTTTTTTGATTCCTTCTTCAGGATTCACCTTAGGATCATGTTTTAAATCTTTGATAGATTTAGAAAAATCTATTGTTTTTATGTGAGTTGTGAAAGGTTCAGACTCTTCATAAGTAACAAGTGAATCATCAACTCCTACCTCATCCAAAATAATATCAGAATACTCTTTAATATCCTTTTCCCATTCCTGTTTTCCACCAACATTATAAGCTTCACCGGGTATGAAGTTATCAACAATATTTGCAAATGTAGTGGCTGTATCTCCTACATAGTCTATAATCCTTTTATGTCCTTTATAGACAGTATAAGGTTTACCAAACAGTGCATGATAAATAAATTTTGGTATAAAACCTCTATAAGGATTGTAATGTTCATTGGGACCATAACAATTTACTGGTCTAACACGTACAATTTCTGTATTAAACATTGCTGAAGAGTTCATGCACATAAGCTCTCCCGCCCATTTACTTACAGCATAATCATTCATTTGGTAAGTTTCTTTAATGGGATTATTTTCCATGACATCTTCACTCATTACACCATTGTAGTCCCCGTAAACTTCTGCGGATGAAAAAAAGATCATTTTAAATCCTAATTTTTCTTGCAAACGTAGCATATGTTTTGTTCCTATGATATTTGTTTGCCAGAGATTTTCGTAATGTGCTTCACCATTCCATCGGCCGTATTCAGCAGCTAGATGGTAAACATAGTCGAAGTTGTAGTTTTCAAATACTTTCTCAAGCTGTCTATAGTTTTTAACATCTGCTCTTAGGTAATTATCTTGATCGGTGTTAAGCAAATCGATGGAGACAACATCATGTTCTCTTCTGTTTAATTCGTTTATCAAATTAGTCCCTATGAATCCGGCTCCACCTGTTACTAAAATTCTTTGAGTCTCCATCTTAAATCTCCTAATTAAAATTTATTCTACAATTCCACAGGGAATTTTGATTACATTAATAATTAATAATATTTAATTATATCATTCAATTTGACAAGTAATAATTCTAATTTATTAACTTTATATATAATGATTTTGGGATTGATTATTCTTATAATCCAAATAACCTTCTTGAAATTTAACCATTCCATCCTGATTTAAGAGAGGCTTAGAAATTAAATTTATAAAATTTTTATTACTCGGATAAAACTTGGATAAATCTGTAAAAATAGGAAAATGGTGGTAAAAATGATTTCTGAACGGATTTATCCCATTCTTCATTAGTTGGTATAAACATGATTTTTAAACCATCTTGTATTTGATGGGATCTTTTTTCTCTAATTTTTAGACGTAGACTAGCACTTCTGAAAAAGTTATCAAAATTTGGAATAAAAATTCTTTTTTTTACTTTAAAAGCTAAATTTTGGATAGTTTTTGATTCTGAATGTTTAGTAATATCATTTGGGAGATTTAATCCTAGAAGATCGGCAGCTAATAAGAGATTAACATATAATAATCGTTTAATTCCCAGTTCATCTGCCTTTTTGATTGTATATTCCCAATTAATATTTTTAGACTGAATCAATTCTGATACATCGCATATCCATGATAACCGATCCCAATAATGACCGGAAGCATGTATACATAATACCAGTAACATATTCTCAGGAGAAATGGATGAAATTCTTTTATTATTAATCTCTATTATTTTGATATTTTCTGGATCTGTAAAACCAAGATCGTCCGATATTGAAAATGAAACTCCTTGAAACTGCCATTGAATTTCGAGATTTATTCCATTTTCAGAATTGAAGAACTTATATTCTCGCTGCGATTGTATAAATCTTCTTTGTTTAAATCCATCTAAATCAAATTGAGGAGTATAACCATTAGAAAGAAGGATTTCCTTTACTTTTAGAATATTATTCTTGTTTATAAAAATATCAATATCATCAAATTGTCTTAATACAAGGTTTTTATATGCTGAAATAGCAAGTAGTGGTCCTTTATATGGTATTGCATTAACTTTTTCTTTCTCAAACAAATTCAGAAGATTTATCAATTCTCCTAACATTAGAAGGTTATTTTTTGCATTTTTATTAAAATTCGATTTTAAACTTTTTAAAATTTTTTCGGGAACTTTTTCTTCAAATTCTTTTAAATTCCAGTATAAAAGTGGGAGTAATTTATGTTGTGAAGCTCTATTAATTAGATAATTCCATTTTAAATCATTATATAATAATTTTTTTATATCTGATCTAATTTTAGAAGTTTTTCGAGTTCTAGCACATAAAAGAAGAATTTTATCTTCATCTGTAATTAATAAACTTTGATCCAACTCGTTTTCACTCCATAAAATTTTTTTGATTACTGAAATTAATCTTTATATATGAAACACTTATTAGTTTAGTTAGTACCTTTATAGTATATTAAGAAAAATTAAATCAAATAATCGGTGTTACTAATGATGTTTAAACAATTAATTATAGTAATATTACTAATTTTAACTGCAACAGTAGCCATATCCGGTTGTACAACAAAAACTGCGGCCAATGGAACATTTGGACAAAAATTTATTTCGTTAGATTCCATATCTTTGTCAAATAATACTACAATAAGTAATTACACATATAACGGAACTAAATATTATTATATAGAAGGATATCTCATAAATAACAATCAATATGATGCTTTTAATGTAAAAATCAATTCAACTGCTTACGATAAACAAGGTAGTGTAGTTGCAACAAATGATAGCCCATATCTAGAGCCCGTTTCAATACCTGGTAATGGATTATCTTTTTTTTATGTAACATTTAATGATTCAAATAACAGCATAGTAAGATATGATGTAAAAATAGTTAGTGCAACAGGAACTCTATAGAAATAACAATACTTTATCTATTTTTTTATTTTTAATTTACTATTTATTTATTTCATTGCTTGAGCCTCACAAATATCTTTAAACCCTCCTTTTTCTTTATTTATAAGTTCATCCCATGTTCCAGATTCTAAGATTCTACCTTCATCCATTAAATAAATTATATCAGCATTTTTAATTGTTGATAACCTGTGTGCGATTATTAATATGGTTATTTTGCCATGTAAATCATCAATTGCTTTTAATATTCTATTTTCATTTTCTGAATCTAAGTTACTGGTGGCTTCATCTAATATGAGTAAAGAAGGTTTTCGGAGTAATGCACGTGCTAATGCTAGTCGTTGCCTCTCCCCACCAGATAATTTTACTCCCCTATCCCCAATAAATGTATCTAGACCTTCTGGAAGCTTAGAGACAAATTCATATGCAGAAGCCATTTTCAATGATTCAATAATGTCTTTATCATTGGCCTTAGGTTGGGCTATAAGTAAATTAAAACGTACAGTTTCATTGAATAAGAATGTTTCCTGCACCACATAGCCAATCTGCTTCCTCCAGGACCTTATGAAATCCTTAGAAATTGGAATATTATCAACTGTTATTTCCCCATTATCAGATTGTATTAAGCCCATAACCAAATCCGCTACTGTACTCTTTCCTGCTCCAGATGGTCCAACAATTGCTGTGGTTTTACCGGCAGTTATCTTAAGATATAAATCTTCAATTGAGAAGTATTTATCACCTCTATACGAAAATGACAGATTTTTTAGGACAACTTCATTTTTT
>Ga0182014_10007862_pt1 | contig 11049 bp, 12 predicted proteins | sample 612S2DmetaG_FD_120489 | JGI IMG/M metagenome (GOLD analysis project Ga0182014, IMG submission 120489) | Permafrost microbial communities from Stordalen Mire, Sweden - 612S2D metaG | ecosystem: Environmental > Terrestrial > Soil > Wetlands > Permafrost | place: Sweden: Stordalen | collected... | reverse complement strand
TCATATGTATTGTTATTTAGAGAATCTTTCTTATAATAATGCATTAGATATCGATATACTATGGCAGATAGAATAATGGATAATATACAAAAGTATAGATATCCATTATTCTCATTGAATATCCATAACGTAAATAACACAACATCAGAATAAAGACAAAGAAGAAGATTTATCGCCATTACAATGAATCTTCTCATTATTTTAATGTATAACCAATATAGTTATACATTATTATTTAAATAATAAATTTTAGAGAGAAAATTTAACAAGATACCCTTCTTTATTACCATTCTTTGGGAAGTAATCATATTCCATTGATATATTATCTCTCTTGAACTGATTCATGAGATTGTCGATGATAGTGTCGTCGATATTATATACAATATAATAAATATCATGATCATAATAGTAAGAATTGCCTTCATTTGATGTAGATTTATCATTGTTATTTCCGTTGATATCTCTCAGACAATCACGAGTATTATAACTATCATATACAATTCCTTCTAATAAATTATGGATGTAACGACATCTTCTTGCAGAAACAGCAACAACAATAAAAACTCTTTTAAATCTCTTCTTAGCTCTTTCACTTAATCTATTGACAATTTCATTGTATAAATCATCGATTGATGTGGAAGTAGCGAGCCTCCTAGCAGTGACAATGTCGACATTTCCATTGTTAGGAGACTCTCTTTAAATATATAATCGATGATTATATATTTATTTTTAATACTACTCTCTAGCGTTAAAACTACAAGTAATTATAACAGTATCACCTCCAGTATAATGACCATCTGATATAGTATATTTCGATAGTTTGACCGAAGGGATCCATCCTTGTTCTATCAATCTCTCCGCGAAGTATTTAATGACATTATATTTAATTATGTTAATTTCTTTCCATGTCTCCATTGTAGGTTGATTAAAATTCGTCATATCTCCTTGAATCTCAATAAATAAATCTTCATTCGAGCTCACCGCTTTATCTAATTTCTCTTTTATCAGATTGAACAGGAGAGATATCTCATTGATAATATTGGATTTCTTTTTCGCACCATCCCTCATTATACATATCATATCCTTATTAGTATTGCAGTTTACTTTTCCTAATAATTTCTTTCCCATTTCTTTGAATTCATTAGGTAGTTTTTCGAGAAGTGCATAATCACCTCGCGATGAGAGTTCAGTAACGCTAGAAAAAGTTGATATGTCAAGGAATAGTTCGCCCTTCGGATTTATTGGAATCTGAAGAAGGGACATTTTGATCCTTTAAAAATTAGTATCTTGTTAATTAAGATAAATGCATCATTTTCAACCACTTTGGTTATTCTGTCTTCTTATCGGAAATATTGTCTGTCATGAAGGAAACAATGATTGGGTTATCGCAGGACTCGATGTTCATAATACCAATTATGTCAAAGATAATGTCTATTTCACAGCTGAGTCCGTTCCGAGAATGTTGTTGAAGTGGACTTTTGTCTCGAATACCCCTGTTGGTGCACTACATGCATCAAGTTTTGATGGACAACCATCTGTCTTTGGTGACTATCTTATTGCTGCTGATACCTTAGGAGTAGTATATGCCCTTAATATAACTTATCTCTCAACTAAGGTAAATCATACAATCGATGTTTCCGATCATCATAATGTTATTTGGAGTAGAAATCTATCAACTAGTGCTACTGATTATGGAAAGATAGAAGGATTCGATACCACTCCATTGATAATGAATGGCAAGGTATATCTCTCGTATCGTAATGTCTTTTGTCTCGATCTTCATACTGGATCTATTATCTGGTCTGTTCCTCTGTACGACGATGGCTTGATTGGTCCTGATGGTAGACCCACACAGTATTGGAGCTACTCTGGTAATCCTAGCGGTGATGCTTCTCGTAACATTGTATTCATTGGTGTTGGTTCTCTACAGAATATGCTAGTCTCCAGTGATTTATTAAATCCCAATGACACCAAACTGACAGCGAGAGGTAACGTTGTTGGATTCGATGGTAGTACAGGAAGGGAATTATGGAGGGTCTTTACTACTTCATATCAAGGAGTTGCTGTTCCTCAGTATGCTCCGGGTTGTACTGTTTGGTCCACAGCTGGCGTTGACAAAGTAAGACATACAATCTATCTTGGTAGTGGACAAGCTTATACTCCCGGTATTAATAGTAATGCTAGTAACAATTATGGATATTCGCCTCTTTGTGATTCTATTCTTGCTATTGATTATTTGAGTGGTTCTCTCGTCTGGTCTAAACAATTGACTTCTCTTGATATTTATGGATATTTATATCCAGATGGAGCCACTGGATCTGATGGACATGATTGGGATGTTGATACTCATGCTAATCTCTTCAGTCTGTATGTTAAGCCTGTTGGAGCACGAGAAACAAAGTTGACTGATATGGTAGGTATCGGAGATAAACGAGGTAATTATTATATCTTTCCACGAGATAATCCTCAACATGGTCATCCCGATGAAGTTGTAATGTATGTCAATGTATCTGTCGATATTGCATCACAGATTGGTGGATTTCAAGGTACTCCAATGTATCATGATGGCATTTTATACACTGCTACTATTGCTTCGATCAATGAGACTGACGGGGAAAGAATATCATATGACATCGGTGGTCTATTTACTCTGTCAACTAAATTCACTGCTATTGATGTAAGACATCTGGTTAACACTGGTAATTTAACTGCCAGTACTATCTGGTCCCTACAAGAAGAACCAAATCTATTACAATTTACTTTTGGTTCTGTTGATGGTACTAATGATGTTTTCTTTCATACTTCAGTAGCCGGATTCCTCAATGCTTATAATACTAATGGTACTTTAATTGCTGGAAGTAATAGAGTACCATCACCGGGTACTTTTGAATTCTTTCCCGGATTCTTTGTTGATGCACCACTCTACACTGGTGTCACCATCTCAGGAAGTAATATTATATTAGGATTCGGTGCATCTTTCGAACTCTTCGCTGCTGGAGGTCTTATTTGTTATGGTTTCTCACCTTAGATATTCATGTTCTATAGATAACATTTTAAAAACGATAATTCGGTATTCGTCACTGAGAATATTTAGTAAGTATTAATACATGATCTGATCATGTATTAATGATATCGATTGTTTTTTTTTAATATTAATTCATATCACAAGTGATTACCATTATGTGGCCACCAGAGACTAAACTATCTATGCTCTTGATCCAATAAAAGGGAACTTCTCCTTCTGAGTCGAGAGATTCTTTAAGATAGTTTTCTTTTACTGTACGATAAGGAACTTCTATTGTGGGATTATATCCTTTTCTGAGTAACTCATCGATTAATTTCTCCACTACAGAATATATCTCGCCATTGTTTCTGATCCATCCTTCGGTTGAAGGAAGATTATCAGTACCAGCATAGCCAGAACCTAAGACACCTTTGATAGATAATCTCAATATCTTATCCTTGGATTTTGTTGCCTCTTCTAAGGTTTTCATCATAAGAGACTTAACTTCTTTCATTCGTGATACAATCTCCTTTTTCTTATTTGTTGTTCTTTCTCTTATCTTTGCAATTTCTTCTGATTCCTCGCGATTAACTCTATCAAGTTGTTTCTTAATTAGAGTTAATAGTGATTCATCTTCAATGTTATCGAGGAGATTATCCTTAAATTCAGTTAGCATAGAGAATCCATTACCTACTGGAATCATTCCAAACTGGATTAATTGAGAAGACATTTTACTGTTACTGTAATGTGTTACTGTAATGTGTTACTGTAATGTGTTACTATAATAATATAAGTAATCAATATTAAAAAACTACCATCATATCAATGGTAGTTTTTAATATCAGACAAAAGAACAAGTAACAATCAGATGAACACCACCGACGTACACCTTCCCGTTAATTAGATTAAATTTGGATATCTTCATTCTAGGAGAGTAACCATTTTGTGTCAACTCATCAATGAAAGTTTTAACAGGGAGATATTCATCAGGATTGTCTTTTATCCACACCTCTACTGATGGTTGTTCATATTTTTGTTTGTAGATACCGTGAATCTTAACTTCCAGCATCCTCCTACTTCGAAGACTAGAATAGAAAGCATTATTGAGGGCATTATAGATCTTACATACTTTGATAGCGAGATTTTCCTTCTTTTTCTTTGTTTCAAAGATAAATCTCTCTATTTCATCTACAGCAATTGTATTTAATTCGTCGAATCTTCCTTGAATGAGAGGATGACATCTAATATGATCAATACTCTCGATTAACCGAGTATCATCGGATGATAATCTCGTGTTAATATCTGAGATGGGATCAACACTCTGTTGATGACATTGTAGGGACATTCTCTTTTTGAGTGTCGTAGTTTTTAATATTATCCATATCAATTTACGATAGGAACAAGCAAGCGATAATTGATAGCTATATCCATTATTACTTATGGTATAATCGTGATGAACATATTCCTTAATTACATCAGGATATTCTTTAAATGATGACATGAATTTCTCTATTATTTGAATGTTTGCTACGAATAACAACATAGTATTTCTTGTCGCTTTTGAGACATTTTATCATAGGTCTCAATCATCTGTGAGATTATTTTCTTCTTGTATTTAGTCTCTTCTACTATTCTAGCAATCATACTTAATTCCTCTTTGATTGATGGTAATATATCATTAGAAACTTTCGACATGAGACTGATATCGTCGATTATTATCTCCATTGACATTTATTGTAATTTATAATACTACGTTTTACTGTAGTATTATATTTAATTTATAACAATGAACACGTGATGGTCACCCTATTGCCATCAGAATATATTCTATCATCATGATCAATAGTATGAGGAGAAAGAGTTATACTGGGTTAATAACCTTGAGAGGTAAGATTCTCCATAAAAGTTTCTATAATAGTATAAGCTACACCATTGATGGTGTAAAATAAAGACTAGCATGGTTACAACATATCTCGACATTTAATTCCTTATCCTTTCTCTGTTGAGATTTAGTTACGGTGTATACACCAGTAATTATGGAGACAACATTGTCTTTTTTCTGAATCTACTTTGGTGACGATGTTATTTATCTCCTTAAACTTATTTTGAATGACAGGATGTAAACTGGGAGGAACGTTCGATATTCTTACAGAGTCACTACCAGATAAATCGGTGTTAATTTTAATATTTACTACTGATTTTATTCATGTAATAGCGACTGGTCATGAGAAGGTACATTATCTCCATTCTTATTAATATTACTGTTTTGTGTATGATTATCTAAATTAATTAACATTAATTCCCTATTTCGAGGTGAAAACACCAGACTATAGTCACCCGTCCTCGTATCAAAAAGTATGTTTATGAGTGAGGACCAATAAGGAAATATTATTATTTAGATATTCTTGGAAGTTTATAATAATAATAGGGAATTATTAATATTTCCCTATTTTATCACGAAGACATCAGACCACGGTCATTTGTCCTCGTATCAAAAAGTATGTTTGTCTGGGAGGACTAATAATTAAAAAAAAACTATTATTACTCTGGTGTAATAATAGTTTTTTAATTTAGAGTAACAGCGAGAGACAGAATATTACCTCCAGTATAATGCTTATTCTCCTCATCATATCTCCATGGATTCAGCGATTCAACGAATGAGTGTCCTTGTGCTCTGAGTTGATTCTCGAAGATTTCAATAATGGCAAATTTCATACTGTTAGTTTGCTTCCAACCATCTATTGATGGACATACATTATTATTGTCAATATGTCCCTCAATAGCAATTTCGAAATTGTTCTCTGATGATTGAAGACATTCAAGTAGTATATTGTACGTTCCCATCATTGCAATATAACTTTCCGTTTTCTTTCTATTACCTTCGAGGATGAGATTCTGAATCTTAGATAATGTGTCGTCATTGATCTCATTAAATCCATTCTGAAGGATATCCTTCATTATTGGTTGAATAACATCACGAAGGAGATGAGAATCAGTCGAAGATAAGTTTATATTAAACTTATTCTTTAAATCAGAGGATTCGTTTGAAGCGGAAGGACGAATTGGGAAGAGTTCCATTATGTCTAATGAGTGTGTCTAATCACTACCACACCATATTGAATGTGTATTAATCATTTTTAATTAAAAATGAACAGGCAATAATTATGCGTGTGCTACCATGATATAGACCATCTGGTTGTTTCGAGTAAGAAGAAAGATTCTTTTTGGGGTGATATCCATTATTTGCCAATTCATCCATAAAACTCTTAATTACAGCATACTTTGCTTCGTTATCTTCAGTCAATGATTCGATTGTTGGAACATTTGGACTTGGTTTATCTTGACCTTGAATGGTAATCCCAAATAAAGTTCCTATTGTAAGACAGGTATCCAATCTTTCGGATCATTATATGTCTTAGTCATATCATCAACAATAGCCTTCTTTTTCTCTACTAACACGTGATCGTTAACGAAAGAAAATCTTTCTTTGATAAGACTGCGGAGATCAGGAGAAAGAGTGTTTTTGGTTAATAAGACATTATCATATTTCGTGTTATTTTCACTCTCATTGTTATTACGAGGAGGAACCGTGAACATTCTCGTTTTCTTAATATAAATTATAAATGGTTTATCTATAATTTATTATTTTCTATAGTGAAATCAAGATTATACCGATACAGCATAACTCTGTGTTGAAGGGAATGTCCATATAATTATATTTAGTAATAATTATATGGACGTCCATAATTACCATAATTACCATAATTACCATACGGCTGTCCATAATTGCCATAATAATTACGATTAGGTTGTGGAGTTAAAGCATAACCAGCCAATCCTCCAGCCCCTGCTCCTAACAATGCTCCAGTAGGTCCACCAATAGCACCACCAATAACCGCACCTCCCAAACCTCCGAGAAGTGTATTAGTGGCTTGTTGATTAGTCCAATCATACTCAACATCTTTACCTTCTTCTGGTAAAGGACCATAAATACTTTCAACCTTAGCAGCAAATCGTTGAATATCAGTTGAATCGAAGACAGTTCCTCTTAGAAAATCGTAAGCGTACTTAATAACATATGCCATACAGAATCCTGAGATGGAACATCCTTCCTTTGGTTCATCAGAGTCTTGAGGAGCTATATCTTTGTTAACCTTTTTGATACGAATTCCAAATTGTAGACCAACAGTATTACTAAGCAGTTTCTTAATTCCTTTTCCATATGGGCTACTACGAGGATCAAACCAGTAACCCATCTTAGCATTACGATCAACAATAAGAAGATTAGCATGTTTAGCATGGGGAGTTTCAATAATAATTCGAATAATATTAAAACTTACCATATCACTCAGTCTAATATTATTGGCTTCTATTCCCTTGAAAGTTTTATCTCCTGATTTTCCTATGAATATTCTAATAGGAGTTCTCACAAGACCTGGATAAGTCTGAAAGACAAGATTAAAGTAACGACCATCGAGATAGCAATTCTTTGTTGGTTCTTCATTCTTATAATCAGAGAGATTAGGAAGAACAATAGTCCTTGATGGAGCTGTCATTTATAGAAGAAAAATAAATTAAACTACGACGTTTAATTTAGTGTGTATTTTGTTTTTAATATAATGTTAGTACTACGTGGTCAGAGTGGCAATATGAAGGATCTTAGTTTGTCGATCATAACACATATCACTCTTTCTATGTTCTGTGTGATTATTGCTAAATAATATCGACCAATCTTTAACTGTAAAATCTAATCTGTACATAGAATCATAATGATCATTTCTCTTAAGTATCTGATGATCTCTAATAGTCCTTTCATTCCCGAAGATCACCAGAGATTTATCTTCATGAATATACAAAGCACTGGTGATAGTAAACTCAGATTCATTATTGAGGATTGATATCCTTTCATATTTATTTCTTTCAATACAATAAAACCATATTTCTATATGAAATATTGCATGTATGAATATTAACCCTTCACACCCATTATATTTGCCAACAATCATAGTAGAATATAATCCATTATGGATTATGTTATCAAGAGTTAGCATTTCCCAATCTCCGTATCTGCCAATCTTCCATAAATTATTTAATGGACACATCATCGCGTTATGATTATCTATACAGATACCATCGAATATATACATCTCGTCATTAATGTAAGCCATTTGATGATAAGTCCTTCTCTGAATATTAGATTGTCGAAAAAGAGACCATTCATTACTATTAACGGAATAGCTCCAGAAATTAGAATCCAAAATATCCTTTGAGAAACCACCATTAATGAAAATAGTATCACCAATAAGATTAGTAGTTATAGCATAATTATCTCTTCCGTGTGGTTTGCTTTGCGATGTACTAATCGGTTTAGTATATTCTCTCCATATGTCTTGTTCCATTCTATGAAACTTCGGTGTTATCAATTTTTCACCGTTATAAAAGATCATAATTTCACTACATTTTGTATATAATGGATTCACATATTTTATCCAATGACCATCAGAGTGAAAAGTATCTATTTTGTACTCTAAACCATAACACGATGAGAGAACAAATAAAATAGTAATTCTCAAAATGACGTCTTCTTTCATTTTGAGATATATCTCATTAATTAATGAGATATTCCCATCAATATTAATATTATATTTTAAAGTAAATTAGAGGGTTCCCTCTAATTTATTAGTATCTATTTACAATAAGTCAAAGCAAAGTTGTATAATATCACTGTTGTAGATATTACCAGCTCCTGGACATTGCCATGACCATCCACCAGAATAAGTGATACATTTAATGAGATCAAATTCTCCAAAACAAACATCACCACCGACTCTCTTTAATGCTGGTATTGTATTACCATTGTATGGTTCTAGAATGGACCAGTCCTTACTATTAACATTTAATATCCAAGAGACATTAGTCTGTTTCTGGGCAAAAGGAGCACCACAATCTACAACTCCTCCTGGAATCTCACCATCAAACACAACTACATAACTTGTTTCAAAAAGATTTAATGAAACAACACTATTAGTGTCAGCTACCGCGGGATTGATATTATTTGTTGGGGAGGTAATATTAGTGAAAGTATCGGTTGCAGGACAATAAAACCAAGTATCTGTTCTCTGAACGTAAATGTAATAAGGAAGTGTAAGATGTTCACCCTGAGATATAGTAAATCCTTTGGATGGACAATCATATCGATAAGCAACATTCATGAAGAAAGAACCACGGGCCAATGGTCTATCAGTAACAGTAGCAGAGTCATTCCTCAGTTGAACCCAAACATTTTCTCTCATGGAATAACGCCAAAGATCATTACAATCTTCTTCATCAAATTTACAAACACCACCAAAGAGATAGAGATAGTCATCGATAATAACACTTTGATGATCAGTTCTAATACCTGGGTTAAGGCTAGGTTGCTCTATTAATGACCAACGATCACAGGAAGTATCAAACACCCAGAAGTCATTATAAAAGGTGATATCAGCGAAGAAGTTACCATAGAAAGCGCCACCATAGAGATATGCCTTATTCTTTTCACTGTTTACTGAGAAACTGTAGAAGGCTCTAGCTGAAGGACTTTGAATAGGATGTAATAATGTCCAGGTATGAGTTGATAATCTGAATGTCCAAGTGAGATTGTTGAAAACGTACACTTGTCCAGCAGGAAAATTCTCGGTAAGTCCTCCAAAGGTTAAGAATTTATCACAAGTGTCTCCGATGAAACGAATAGCATGACCACCAACGACTGATCCATTATTTACTGGTGTTATTTTTCGAAAGAAACTACCAGACACAAAGCTTAAAGAGAAGAGAGTAAAAAGTACAAGCTTGACTGCCAACATTATTTCTGTTTTGATTTAAGGAAGAATAAAAATTTAATATTTATTCTTTCATTACTGAATATTTATTGGTGTAAATTGAATGTTTAATTTATTTAACAGGAATAACTGGAAAAATGACGTCTACTACTAATATCGTTATTGTTGTTTTTCTCGCAACTTTCTTCTCATTCAATACTTTGGTTAATGCTGGATGTGGTATCTTGGGTAATTGTCCATCTTGTCTAGGAAGTAAATGTTCTGAAGACTATCCCTACCCAAGTAGTGCAACTGTTCCATCTGGAGATCTTGTTACCATTCCCGCTGCTGGTGTATGGCATTGTGAAGGTACTGGATGTAATTTAGGTAGTACTCTTTACATTGAATATGCTTGGATGTCTGTCACCCTCAACAACGGAACTATTATAACGTGCTATTATAATACCGTCTACAGTTCAGTAACACGTGTTAAGACCTTCCAGTTTCTACAATGTAGTGTTGGAGCTGGATCATGTTCGTTACCTAGTACAAGTCTTTCATTAGTTCCTGGCAATACTATTGCTAATGGTAAGACTGTCACTGTTGATTACTGTGATTACTCCGGTTACTGTTTTGGAGTGGATGTTTCAGTAAGTTGTTAGTCTTTGACTTTAGTCAACCCTTTGACTTTAGTCGACCCTTTGACTTTAGTTCCATATTAAAAATATTGCTATTTCCTTAGTGGACAGCAATATTTATATTAAAAATTATATATACCCACGACTGATCCGTAGGTATATATAATTAATCTGTTATTTGTGAAAAGACAACCATGAGGTAGTATGTAATGAGATTGCATCTCATCATATATAAAACATGTAGAACCCATATGTTTTTCTTTTATTAGAAAGTCTTTTTCATCTTGTGTTAATTGAAATCCTTGCACTTTCTTCTTGCAGTTATCTAATAATTTATATGAAGTTAATATCAGAGGACCTGATATGATTACTTCTATTATATTCTTATTGATCAATGGTTCTTTGATTACAACATTATCCCTTGTAATATATTGTTTCTTATTATTACTCCATAATTCTTTATATAACTCTCGTTTACCTCGATAATAAGTGGTAAGACCGTCTAATATACCATTAGGAAGAGTAGATAATGTACAGTAGAGATTGCCTTGATAACTTGTTATATGAATGGTTCTAAATATTCTTTTTACTCTCTCTTGATATTCGG
>Ga0182014_10007861_pt1 | contig 11050 bp, 6 predicted proteins | sample 612S2DmetaG_FD_120489 | JGI IMG/M metagenome (GOLD analysis project Ga0182014, IMG submission 120489) | Permafrost microbial communities from Stordalen Mire, Sweden - 612S2D metaG | ecosystem: Environmental > Terrestrial > Soil > Wetlands > Permafrost | place: Sweden: Stordalen | collected... | reverse complement strand
GTGGTCTGTGAGGATTGCACCTTCGTGGCCCCCGACAACGCGGTGCAAATCCTCTTTCCTAGCAAGTACCTGCGGCTGAAAATGAAAAAGTGCCGTCTGATCGTCTTGAACTTTTCGCAGCCCCAAGGCACGCCGTCCTCGGGAATCATTTCCAGCATCGTGACCAATCCCGACCAGGTTCATATCGACTTTGAGGATTGCATTCTGGCGGGCTACAAAGTTTTCGGCACGTGCAGCGCCGCGATCAACAAGGTAGCCGGCAAGGGGACCGGCGAGGTTCGCTACACGACCAAGGGCAGCAATAAGGTCTACGTCCAATACCAACAGTCCGTGCCCATTGGATTCGAGCGATTGGGGCTCTGGCCCGTCCAGTTGTTCGATTCGCTGCAACCGCCAAAGGTCCCGGGCCGCCGTTGACGCCCGACCATTGACTCCAGGCAAGGAGAACCGCATGGTTCATGAGAACGCCGGCTTCGTATTTCGCCTCTGCTTGGCCCTCTTCGCGTCGTCAGGGCTCTCCGGCGCGGCGATTGCCGAGACGCCCAAGGTACCGCTGGTCAAACTGCCGGTGAACTTTGGCGCGAACATGGAAAACACGCCGGTGGTGTTCGGCAACCGGCCGCTGCTGGTACTCAACCACCGCGACGACACGAAGAACAACACCGACGGCTACACAAAGTCCATGTACCTTCATATCCAGGACCTGTGTACGGGCCGGGAGGTCGCCCGGTTTGGCGAGGGACACTCGTTCGTCAGCGCCTTCGTCAATGGCCCGGAATTGCACGTCTTCGCCAGCCAAGGCACGAACCGCGATTGGTTCAAGAGCATCGACCATTTCTCATCGACCGACCTGAAGACGTGGAAGCGGCAGTTGGCGATTGCCTTGGAGGGCGACGAGCATCTGTTCAATTGCTCGGTTTGCCGCGACGAGCAGGGATACCTCATGGCCTACGAGTCGAACCGGCCGGTGCAGTTCTGTTTCAAGTTTGCGCGATCGAAGGACCTGTCCAAGTGGGAGAAGCTGGACGGGTTGGTCTTTGCCGGCCCGGGCGGCAGAGAGTACAGCGCCTGCCCGGCGCTGCGCTACTTCAAGCCCTACTACTACGTGATCTACGTCCGCGAAAACAAGCCTGGCCACTGGGCGCCGTTCGTGGCCCGCTCCCGCGATCTGGCCACCTGGCAACTCAGTCCCGCCAATCCGATCCTAGAGGCCGGACCAGGCGAAGGGACCAACAACTCCGATGTGGATCTGTTCGAGTGGCAGGGCAATACCTATGTTTTCTATGCTACAGGCGACCAACAGACCTGGGGCAGCGTCCGCGTGGCCCTCTTTCTTGGACCCATGAAGAGCCTCTTCGAGAGTTGCTTTCCGTTGGGCGTCGAACCAGTGAAGGTGAGCGCAAGGACCAAGTAGTCGCCGCCACGCGCCACCACCGCAAATGGCCGGCGGCAAGACGGCGTTGGCAGCTTCTCTCAGTCGATCCGATACAGGCCGTCGGCCGAGACATAATGGCGTTTGATGTTCAACTTGGCCATCCAGGTTAATGCTTTTCCTCCTGCTGGTTGGAGTTCCTCGGGGCTAACGGCAGGTTGATCGACCACGCCACTAGCTCACGGGGCTTCTTTCCATTATCATGCGCCAAGTGGCCTGAATATCACACCTTACTATTCCTCCCCATTTTTCCAAGGAGATCACGACCATGTTAAAGCCCTTAGGCTTGATCGCGCTGGTTCTTTTCCCTGCAACGTTCGCCACGAGCGGGCTGTTGGCCGGCGACGTCGGCACGAGCAAGTCGTTCCACGGCCCGGTCGGCCTGGTGTCGCCCTATAGCCTCCGGGACCTTCAAAAATCGCAAGGCTTGGCGGCCGCGCTCGACAAGACGCGTAGCTTCGGCTTCCGCTACGTCGAGTTTGGTGCCGACTTCGGCGGCCTGAAGCCGGCCGCGTTCAAGGCCGAACTCGACCGCCGTGGGCTGGTGCCCGTCGGCCTGCATTTCAGTTACGAGCAGATTCGCGACGATGTCGAAGGCGTCGTCGCCGCAGCCAAGGTCATGAACGTATCGCGCATCGGCTGCGCATGGATTCCTCACAAGGATCCTTTCGACGCGGAGCAATGCCGCGCGGCCGCGGCGGTGTTCAATCGGGCGGGTGCGGCGCTGGCCAAACACGGTATGCAGCTCTATTACCACACCCACGGCTACGAATTCCGGCCCTTCGGCCCGGGCACGATCTTCGATCTCTTGGTCGCCGAAACTAGCCGCAAGACTCTCATGTTCGAGATGGATGTCGCGTGGGTCGTGCTTCCGGGCCAGGATCCGGCCGAGTTGATCAAGAAGTATCCCGATCGCTGGCTCCTCATGCACGTCAAGGACTTGAAGAAGGGCGTGCCGCACAATCACCTGGTCAAAGCGGCGCTGACGGACCAAGTGCCTGTCGGCAGCGGTCAGGTCGATTGGCCTACGCTGCTCCGTGCGGCCCAGGAGGCGGGAGTGAAGTACTATCTCATTGAGGACGAATCGCCCGCCGTTCTCGAGCAAATCCCCCAGAGCCTGCGGTACCTGGAATCGGTTAGCTGGTGAGTTCGAAGTATCCCGCACACTCCGTGTGCCGCCGACGAACGTCGTGGTTTTTCAGTGTCCGTGAGGCACCTTCGCGACCAGGCGATCCCCTCGCCAACTGCGACCATAACGAGGGCACATGTTCGTAGTCGCTACACGAGCTATCGCGGCCACCCGCCCCTGTGTTCCTTCTTCCCCTCAAAAACATATCGGAACGGTTACCATGCCTTGCAGAAAACTTCCGTTGTCCGCTGTTGCCTGTGCGTGTCTTATCGTGGCCGTTGCTGCCTCGGCTGACGAGATAGAGAACGCTCGTGACGCCCAGCGAAACCTGAACGCGATCCAGTCCGTCTACCGTAATGGCGTTCCGCATACCGACAAGACCGGACGCCTGATGATGAAATACGACCCGCAAAAGTCGTTTTTCCAGATTGGATCCTGGGGCGTGCCTTTGCCGGGCAAGGTCTATGGTTATGAGTACGACTGGAACGTATTGAAAACGGCCGGTTACAACACGGCCTGGACTTGGGGCGGGGTGCCCAAACCGTCCCTGGCGGCGGGCAGCAAGTATGGATTGCAGATCGTAGTCATGGGCGAGATATCCGACCCGGACCTGGCCGCCGTCAAGGATAGTCCGAACCTTCTCGGCAACGTCTGGTACGACGAGCCGATCGGCAACCTTGGCACGCCGAAGATGGATACCCTGTTCGCCGATTTTACTGCCTATCGCAGCAAGGTCCAGAAAACCGCGCCGCATCTGCCGGTGTTTGTTAACGATGCTCCCTGGATAATGGCCCCCGCCACGACTTGGTGGCTGAAATGGGATCAGGCCGGCGATGTGTCGTGCCAGGACAACTACCCCGTCATGGATCACACGGCCCGGGCGTCTTCGATTGGCGCCGATCCCAATGGCATACCGCAGTCGATTTCGCTGGCTGCGGCATCAAGCCAGGAAAAGAAGCCGGTTTGGTTGATCGTGGGCGCGTTCGAACAGCCCGGCGAGTACGGGCAAGCGTTTCCCTTCCGCTATCCCAGCCCGGAACAGTTGCGCGGATGCGTCTACGCGGGTGTCATCCACGGGGCTACCGGAATCGTCTATTTCGCCTGGGACACCTATGTGCCGCGCGATGGCGACGTTCGGGGAATGTCTCCCAATCCACAGGTCAGCTATGCTCCGAATCCCCGGCAGGCCGGAGCGACGCACCCCTCGCCGGCCACGCCCACGCAAATGGTAAAAGCCAGGGCCCTTTGGGATATGGCGGCACAGATCAATAAGGAGCTAACCGAGTTGACGCCCGCGATCCTCTCGCCCACGGTGGGACCGGAGATTGCCTACTCGGTGAAAGTGGAGGGCAAGTCGCCCACGGCCACGCCGATTCGCACGCTCCTGAAGCCGTCGTCGGAGGGCGGCTATATCCTATTGACCGTCAACGTTGATGACGCCGTGCTGAAAACGACCTACGCTTTCCCCAAGCCGATCGAGAGCGCTCAGGTACTCTTTGAAAATCGGCCTGCCCAGCCCTTGGCCGCCGGTTCCAAAAGTGTGGTGCTCACGTATGAGCCCTTCGATACTCATATCGTGAAGATCAAACTCAAGCCGTGATCACAGCCAGCGGGTCGTCGCGATAGAGCGTGGTTGTGTCCGATACATCCAACAAGCAATCGGGGCTACCCGCGTTGCTATACTGGCTCAAGTTGCCGTTGTCGTCGTCGGCGAAAAAGCGGGTGTTGTCGGTCGGCATTGAACACGTCGACGACTTAATGGCCGATCTCGACGAACAGGAGGCCGTGCTCGGCGAGATTGGGAAGTTCATGATGGCTACCGCCTGAGCACCACGCGGGGGCGAGTTTGCGGTGTGGTGGCGGCTGCTGGTATCTGACACGATTCCCCGCGTGGGCGCGTCACCCCATCTTTCATTTGATCGAGGCAGCGATGAAACTTCGGACTCTTTGCTCAACCGTGTTACTGGTTGTCATCTCTTGTGCTACCACGGTGCAGGCTGCCATCTACCAGTGGGCTTATGTGGATCCCTATAACCCGAGTCTAGGTGTCTACCGGACTTCGACGCTTTGTCCCGACGGCGCCAACGCCTCTGCCGTACCTGGCGCGAATCTCGACTATCTCAACTTGACACAAGCCTATCTGGTAAACGCGACCCTCAGCAGCGCGTACCTTTCCTCTACCAACCTGACGAGTGGCAACCTCCAGGGGGCGAACCTCACCAACGCGGACCTCACCAGCGCGAATCTCACCAGCGCGACCTTCACCGACGCCAACCTGACGAATGGCAACCTCGAGGCGGCGAACCTCACCAATGCGAACCTTAAGCTCGCCACCCTAACGACCGGAAATTTTAACGGTGCAACGATCATGGGAGCGGAGTTTTCGAGCTCGAATCTCACCCCACAACAGCTTTACAGCACTGCTAGCTACCAAGCGCAAAACTTGCAGGGGGTTATCCTGGAAGGCAACCATCTGACGGCATGGAACTTCGCCGCACAGAACCTGAGCAGCGCAGTCTTTGCGAATGCTACCCTGACCAACGCAAGTTTTGCGGGGGCAACGGTCACCGGAACGAATTTTACGGGTTCGAATCTCACCCCACAGCAGCTTTACAGCACTGCCAGCTACCAGGGGCAAAACCTGCACGGGATTGGCCTGGAAGGTATTGACTTGACCGGCGGCAACTTTGCCGGATTTAACCTCAGCAACGCGTACCTTCAGTCCGTGAACCTCACGAATGGCAATCTCCAGGCGGCGAACCTCACCAGCGCGAACCTCAACTCTACCACCAACCTGACGAATGGAAATCTGCAAGAGGCGAACCTCACCAACGCGTACGTCAACAACGTCACCCTGACAAACGCCAATTTTGCGGGGGCAACGGTCACCGGAACGAATTTTGCGAGTTCGAATCTCACCCCACAGCAGCTTTACAGCACTGCCAGCTACCAGGGGCAAAACCTGCAGGGGATTGGCCTGGAAGGTATTGACTTGACCGGTGGCAACTTTGCCGGGTTTAACCTCAGCAACGCGGGCCTCCGCGGCGTCATCCTAACCAACGGTAATCTCCAGGGGGCGAACCTCAGTTTCGCGAACCTGACAAATGACAATCTGCAGGGGGCCAACCTCACCAGCGCAAACCTCAACTTGGCCACCCTGACGAGTGGCAATCTCCAGGGGGCGAATCTCACCAGCGCAACCCTCACCCTGGCCTACCTGACGAGCGCCAATTTAACGGGGGCGAGCCTGAGCAACGCAAACTTTCAGAACGCCTACCTGACGAGCGCCAATTTTACGGGGGCGAACCTCAGCGACGCAAACTTCCAGAACGCCTCCTACGTGTCGAGCGCCAATTTAACGGGTGCCACAGTCACGGGAGCGAATTTCCAAAATACGAATCTCACTTATCAGCAGCTTTCCAGTACAGCTAGCTATCAGGCGGGGAACTTGCAGGGAATTGGCCTCAGAGGTGCGAACTTGACCGGCTGGAACTTTGCCGGACAAAACCTCAGCGGCGCGAATCTTTATTCCGCCACCCTGACAAATGGCAATCTACAGGGGGCAAACCTCACCAGCGCAAACCTCACCGACGCTACCCTGACGAGTGGCAATCTCCAAGGGGCAAACCTCACCAGCGCGTACCTCACTGACGCCACCCTGACGAGTGCCAATCTCCAAGGGGCAAACCTCAGCAATTCAAACCTCAACGCTGCCTACCTGACGAACGCCGATTTTACGGGTGCGACGGTCACGGGAACATATTTTTATGGGGCGAATATTACCTCTCAGCAGCTTTACAGTACTTCCAGCTATCAGGCGAAGAACTTGCAGGGAATTAATCTGCAATCTTGTGCTATCGATTTGACCGGCGGGAACTTTGCCGGATTTAACCTCAGCAACGCGAACCTTCAGTCCGCCACGCTGGCGAATGCTAACCTCCAGGGGGCAAACCTCAGCAATGCGAACTTACAAACCGACAACCTGACGAATAGCAATCTCCAGGGAGCGATCCTCAGCAATGCGTTGTTTAACAGCGCCAACCTCACCGGGGCCAATCTCCAGGGGGCGAACCTCAGCAACGCCACCCTATTAGGTGCAGCCGTTACGGGAGCGAATTTCACATCTTCGAATCTCACCTTTCAGCAGCTTAACAGTACCTACAGCTACTCGGCGAAGAACTTGCAGGGAATTGACTTGCAATCTTGTGCTATTGCTTTGACCGGCGAGAACTTTGCTGGATTTAACCTCAGCAACGCGAACTTTCAGTCAGCCATCCTGACAAATGCCAATCTCCAGGGGGCAAACCTCACCAACGCGAACCTAGCGGGTTCAGCGATCACGGGAGCGAATTGTTCGTCCTCGAATTTCAGTTCACAGCAGCTTTACAGCACTGCCAGCTACCAGGGGCAAAACCTGCAGGGGATTGAACTGCAAAACAACGACCTGACGGCCTGGAACTTTGCACGTCAGAACCTCAGCAATGCGCTGCTTAACTCCGCGACCCTGACGAACGCCAACTTTGCGGGTGCCACGGTCACGGGAGCGGATTTGGGGAATACGAATCTCACCGCTCAACAGCTTTCCAGCACCGCGAGCTACCATGTGCAGAGCTTGCAGGGAATCGGCCTGGAAGGCAACAACATGACGGGCTGGAACTTTGCCGGACAGAACCTTAGCAACGCGAACCTTAGTTCCGCCACCTTGACGAATGGCAATCTCCAGGGGGCAAACCTCGGCAACGCGAACCTTCGGTCCGCCACCGTGACGAATGGCAATCTCCAGGGCGCGAACCTCAACAACGCGAACCTTCAGTCCGCGAACCTGACAAATTGTAATCTCCAGGGAGCAACGCTCACCAACGCTTACATCTGGTACAACACCATTCTTTCCGATGCCGACTTACGCGGAGCGGTTGGGGCGTCATTCTACGTATTTGCTACCGCGCATAACACAATCGCGCCGTACGGAACGATCAGCGGTCTCAGCTTGGGCGCGGGCGAAACCCTCACCATATGCAATTACGCGGGCAACATCCCCATCACGGTATCGAGCCAAGCGAGGTTCAACCCGACCGCATCGCTGCAATTCGTCTTCGACGGCCAACCATGGGGTTCCACAATGTCGTTTGCCAACGCGATTCCCGTTTCGCTCGCCGGACAATTGGATTTAGTGCTTGCGCCGGGAGTCGATCCCAAAAGCCTTGTGGGCGATACCTTCAAATTGTTCGATTGGAGCGGTGTCAGTCCTACTGGGCAGTTTAGCATTATCGGCGACCTGCCCGGCAATTATGCGTGGGATACGACGCAACTCCAAACTATGGGTGAGGTGACGCTCGTCCCCGAACCTTCAGCCCTCGCCCTTATGGGCGTCGGTACTATCAGCCTGCTCGCCTACGCTTGGCGAAAGCGAAGAGGGCAACTACCGCTTCTTCCCTGAGTCCGCCAGGCACTCCCGTGCCAATTGCACGGCATGGCCCGCCAGTAGCGCAGACCGCACGTTCGCCAGCCCGTGGCCCCGTCGTAAATGTGGCCGCAGGTCGCCGCACCCCTTGAATGCCGCTCCGCACACTGGGCAACGCACCGTGAACGGCCGCCGACGCGCGCCCACTGTGCCGGATTCTGTGCCACGCGGTGGCGCTGTATTCGCCGAACCACTTGCGGCATCACTCTTTGCGTCATTCGCTTCGAGTCCAGTGCCGCCCACTTCCCGTAACTCTTGCCGAAACTAGGACTTAGTTACCTGCCGGCGGTCGGCAGCGCGGCCCGTAAGTCGAAGCGAAAACGCGTACACGTACGCGCGCCTTTTGACAGAGGTCCACGCCATGCCCGCCGTTTCTGTCCATGTTCCCAAGTATTGTCTTCACAAGGCCCGCGGATTGGCCTATGTCCGCGACCAAGGAGGATTACAGGCCGAGTTGATACTTCTTGGCTCGTTCCACGACACGGGGATCCTTGCTGGTCCGGCTCACCTTTTCCAGCAGTGGGCCGAAGCGGCCCATGTTCGGGTGACGCAGGAAGCGGTGGTGTGCAAGCTCCACGATCGCTTGGCAGGCCGCTTGGCCCAGGTTCGGATCATCCAAGTATTCGGCAATCCACGCCACCGTATCGATGGTGCGCACCGTGGACGCGCGGCTCAACACCCACTGTTGATCTTCCGCGTTCTTTGCCAATTTCATGGCCTTCTGAAGCATGGCCAGCGTCTGGGCCTCGGGACGGTCGTTCTTGAGGGTAACAACGCGAACATAGGCGTGAAGTGCCCGTTGCCGGAATTCCTGATTGTCGCCGCCGGCGATCGTCCACAGTCGATCGGCCACCTCGGCGTTTGGCCAGTTGCACAACGCCCTCATCGCGGACGCCTTGAATTCCGGATTCTCACTGGCCAACGACGAGTCGATCATTCGCAGAACCTGCGGGCCTCCTAGCCGGCCCAAGAGCGGCAGATACTTCGGCAGTTCCGCAGAGTCAACCTTGGCCAGGACGGCCAACACCGGCTTGGCACGATCCGCGGCAGCGTCGGGCGACTTCTGGGACACGATCAGGATTGTTCTTTCAACCTCCTCCCGATGCTTGCCTTGCACCGCCAGCAGAAGCTTAACGAGCCGCGAGAGATCGGTGTCATCGGGATCGGCGATGCCTCGCAGCGCGTCCAGCGCCGGTTCGTAGACACTTGGGTCCTCCTGGCTGGCAATGGCGATCAGCGGATCAATCGCCTCGTAGTACTTGAGCTTCTGGAGCACCCCCAGCACGGGGCCGCGAATTTTCCGACGTTCCGCCAGCGCGGTGAGCATCGCTTTGCCCACCGCTTCGCGAGGAAGCCGGCAGAGTGCCTGTTGGGCCGTTTCGGCAACCTTTCCGCCCTCGGCGAGGGCATCGGTCAAAATTGTGATGGTCGAAGCATCGCCGATTTGTCCTAACAGGCGGATGCCGGCCAGTTTCATTTCCAGTTTGTCGCTCCGGGCAGCCGACAATGCCAGCGGCAAAGCATCCCTTCCTTTTCGCAAGGCCAAAACCTCGATCAAGCCCAACTGACTTTCGCCGGGCAGTTCGGCCAACTTCGCCGCCAATCGGTCGAGTTCCGCGTCGGATAGCGCTGCAAGGCGTCCGCTGGCCACAACCCGACGATCGGCGTCGGCGTCGCCGATCCACGAAAGAATGGTCTCGGTGGTATGTCCCTTCTGAAGTTGAAGGATTGCGGCGAGCGCTGCGCGTCGAACGCCCACCGCCTGACCCGATGCGGCCAACTTGACGTAGATGGCTCGCGCCTGCTCGACCTTGCCCGCGGCAGCCATCGCGTCGGCGCACCGCAACAAGGGAACGGCCGCGTCTCGGGGCATAGGAGTGCCCGACGGATCGGCTTGTTGTCGGATGAAGGAAATCGCCTCGGGGTTGGCGATATGGCTAAGCGCCCAAAGGGCGGCGGAGGCAACCTTGGAATCCTTGCCGCCGGCCAGTTCTTTCAACTTCGCCACGGATCGAACGTCTTTCCTGGCGGCGACGGAGTTGATCGCGCCGATCAGCGAGTCGCCCTGGAGTGTGTTCATCGCGTCTCGCAACGCGGCAATCGATGCTTCACCTGGAATCGACTCCAGGGCGTACCGAGCTATTTGCGAGGTCCTTGGGTCGGCCAGCAACCGCGTCAGAAGGGGGACCTCGGCTGCGGAACCGACCTGCCGGAGTTGGAGACAAATGTATTGTTTTGCGGCGGGCGTTGTGCTTGCGGCCTCTAAGAGGGCGGCCAGTCGCGCGGCGCAAGCCGACCGACTTGCCGGCGCGGCCATGGCGCGGATCACCTCACGGTCCATCGTCAGCAAGGCGGCCATGTCCTTGCCGTACTCGTACTTCGGCAACGCTTTCCAGGCGTCTTCGATGGGCATCTCCGCGGCCAGGGAGAGTGATGGAAACGTCGATGTCGAAACGACACTGAACAACACCAGCGAAAGACCGATGATTCTCAACATAAGAGTCCGCGCCTTTCCCGCTTCACGGTGTTCAATAGGGTTGCGTAATCCTGGGAATTCTGCGGCCGCGTGGAGTCGCCTCCCGAAGGGTGGCGGCGGACGTTCCAACTCCCAGATTCATGAAGGTTTATTTAAATAGGGTTGCGTAATCCTGGGAATTCGGCGGCCGCGTGGAGCCGCCTCCCGATGGGTGGCGGCGGACGTTCCAACTCCCATGATCGTGAAAGGTTATTTAAATGGTCCAGGGACTACGCGCCGGCCGCGAAAGCATCTGATTGGCCTCATCGTCTCCGACGAAACGATCCTGCGTTGGATCCCACGTGAGCTTGCGTCCCAGTCGCAGGGCGATGTCCGAGACATTGCCCAACGTGCTGGCAGCCTGGCCCGACTCGACCGGCGAAACGGGGTCCTGCCGAGTGCGGACGCTGCGGAAGAAGTCGGCCGTATGGGACGTGTAGCCGGGCGGGTCGTTATTGCCCGCGTTGTGGCGGAGCAGCGTGTCGCCGGACTTGAGCTTCACCGTCAAGAGCG
>Ga0182014_10007860_pt1 | contig 11051 bp, 8 predicted proteins | sample 612S2DmetaG_FD_120489 | JGI IMG/M metagenome (GOLD analysis project Ga0182014, IMG submission 120489) | Permafrost microbial communities from Stordalen Mire, Sweden - 612S2D metaG | ecosystem: Environmental > Terrestrial > Soil > Wetlands > Permafrost | place: Sweden: Stordalen | collected... | reverse complement strand
TCGCCCTGGACTTCGCCAACACCCAGATCGTCACCATGCGCCGCCACGAGCCCTGGTTCCGCGACCTCACCAGCGCCTATGATTGCTTCCCGCCGGATGGCATGCCGCTGATCTGGTGCCTGCGCCTGGCTGGGGCGCGCCTCCACGACCGCGTCTATGGCCCCACCTTCATGCGCCAATTCCTCATCGGCGCGCCCGCCGAGTCCACCCATTACCTGCTCGGCGGCTCGGCAGCCTGCTGCGCCCAACTCCGCGCCGTCTTCGGCAAACTCAACCCCGGCCTGCGCTTCGTCGGCACCTTCCACGGCAAATGCCAGCCCGACGGCCGGATGGAGGGCACCGCCGACGAGACTGTCATCGAGGAGATCAACCGCCTGTCCCCCGACTTCATCTGGGTCGGCTTCGGCACCCCCAAACAGCAAGCCTGGGTGAAGCGCTACAAGCCCCGGTTGCGGCGCGGCGTCATACTCACCGTCGGCTTCGCCTTCGATGTAAACGCCGGCATGAAGCCCGACGCCCCGCCTTGGATGCAGCGCCTGGGCTTGACGTGGATATACCGGTTAGCCTCCGAACCCCGCCGGCTCGCCTCGCGTTACGTCCGCTACAACACCCTCTTCCTCTTCTACCTGTTGTGGGACGGCCTGCGCGGCCGCGCCTGGAGTAAGAGCACCGGTTTCTCGCAGGGTTAGCCTGCTATATCCGTTGCCTCCACCCTCTGAGTTCCTCAATTGGACAGCGTCTGGCATCGCGTAGGAGAGACCCCTACCCAATCGCCAATCGCCAATTGCAAACTGGCTTAGGCGGCAATTAAGTCGTGGGCAAAGTCGCAGCGGGCCAGATGCAAGGTAAGAAGGTGGGGCTGAGTTGGCCGAAGCGGCACGCTTGCTCCACTGGAGCAGGTCTAGACGTACACCATGCGTACACCATCCGTACAATATACGTACACCATCCGTACACGATGCGTACACCAAGCGTACTACATCCGTACAAGACCATTACACTAGCCGTACACCATATAAACACTGGAGCAAGGCTAGAGCGCCGCGCTAGCGGCGGTTGAGACTCCCAGGAAGGCAGCCGGTACGCCCGGCCTACGCTTTGGGAACGATAGCGGTGGTGTCTTTGGGGAAGTCCTCCCAACCGTTGGCTACCTGCATAGTGCGGATAAAGATGCGAGCGCCGCCTGGCGGGATGCCATATCTGGCCACATACATGTCGGTGATGTCGCTGACGCGCCCAACCGGGTCGGGCAGCCGGCCCAGGATAACGAAGCGCCGGGGCACTGTTACGCCCGCGCTGCAAGGCGCGGTCCCCATGACGAGGACGTAGTGCGCGGGCGTACGGGGCACGCTGAGCTCGAGGGCGATGTCGCCGCCGTCGTTGGTGATACTCAAGGCGCCGACAGGGTTCGCGCTGAAAACGGGCCGCTCAGTCGGCACGTCGGTCGGGGGCTCGCCCGCGAGCGCGAGCGTACAGTTGATCTTGTTGAAGAACTGGCAGCCGGTGAGGTGGCCGGACTGACCCAGGCGCGGCTCGCTTTTGACCTGCGTCCCGCCATTGATCCAGACCAAGCGCTGTTGGTCGGTGAGCGTGCGCCAGCGGGCGGAGGAGCGGCCAAGGCTCATGCGGGCTCGGACCTGGGCGTTGGTACGGGGATTGGCGGGAACGCGCCGTTCGCGTTCAGCCTGGCCGTAGGGCGTATCGTAGGTGACGGTCGTGCCTTGCTTACCGCTTGAAGGGACTTTGCTTACTTTGGCCATAATTATTTAGGGCTTAGCGTTCTCCTCGGGCCCGTGAGCATCGGCGCGCAGGCCCACTGGAGAAGTTCTCGTTGCAACCGCGCCGACCTAATGGCGCATGTAAGCATGAAAAACGCCAGGAATGCAACCAAATATGCGCGCTCGCAATGATAGCGGTTATCCCCGGCCGGAGAGTGGGCGTCCTCGCCGGCTTCAACTGTCGGCAGCCAGTCCGGAACACGCCGGTTGCGAACCATTCCGGGCTCGAAGCCGGCGTAATCGCCAGCGCTCCCTGTCATGGTGCTGGCCAGATGCGCCCCGGTAGTTGCGGGATGGACGTCTCGTCTTAACGCCGGTTCGCCGCGCCGCATAAGGACGGCAACTAAGGCGACGAATCAACCGCGCCAGTCCCCCTTTCATCCTTTGGTATGGATAACCGATTGAGGAGTTCGATCACGATGGCCTGGCGCTCAGGGGCGAGGCGGTTGTGCCCGACGAGAAACAGCACATGCGTATTAGGCTCAAAGTCGCGCTCCTCGATGTCCGCTCCGGCAACTGGTCGGTCTTCAGCCCCAAGCCGTTTGCCGATGCCCGCCTCACCGCTTCCCCCGGGCGCGGCGACGTTGACCAGAAACAGGTCGAGCGCCTCAAGCAATTGGCCTACGAAGCACCATGCCGCAGCCCCGCAGAATTCCTTGCCACCCGGCCAGGAATGACTAGCATTCGCGCTTCCTGCGAGAGGCGCAGGGCAGAGAAAAGCGCTTATACATGAAGAGTTACAACATTGCAGTCATCGGCGGCGACGGCACGGGGCCCGAAGTGGTCCGTGAGGCCGTCAAAGTCCTCGAGGTCGCGGCGAAGAAGTTCAAGCTCAAGCTGAACTACACGAACTACGATCTCGGTGGCGAACGCTACTTGCGCACCGGCGAGGCGCTGCCGGACAGCGTGATCGCGGAACTGCGGAAGTTCCCCGCCATTCTGCTCGGCGCCATCGGCCATCCCGACGTGAAGCCGGGCATCCTCGAAAAGGGCATCCTGCTCCGCACCCGCTTCGAGCTGGAGCAGTACATCAACCTGCGCCCGGTAAAACTGTATGACGAGCGGTTCTGCCCGCTCAAAGGCAAGAAGCCCGAGGACATTGACTTCGTGGTCGTGCGCGAGAACAACGAAGGGCTTTACACCGGCGTCGGCGGATTCGTCTTCAAAGGCACGCCCAGCGAGGTCGCTTTGCAGGAGAGCGTCAATACGCGGCGCGGCGTCGAGCGCTGCCTGCGTTACGCCTTCGAGATTGCCCGCAAGCGGAACAAGGAAAAGAAGCTGACCCTCTGCGGCAAAACCAACGTGTTGACCTACGCCTTCGACCTCTGGGAGCGCGCCTTCCACGAGATCGGCCAGAAGGATTACCCCAATATTAAGCGCGACTACGCCCATGTGGACGCTACGACCATGTGGTTCGTGAAGAACCCGGAGTGGTTCGATGTCATTGTCACCGACAACCTGTTTGGCGACATCATTACCGACTTGGGGGCCATGGTGCAGGGCGGCATGGGGATCGCCGCCGGCGGCAACATCAATCCAAAAGGCACGAGTATGTTCGAGCCGATTGGCGGCAGCGCCCCGAAATACACCGGCAAGGGCGTCATCAACCCGCTGGCTGCGATCTGCGCCGGCCAGATGATGCTCGATTTCCTAGGCGAGACCAAGGCCGCCAAAGCCATCGAGGATGCCGTCATCAAGATCACCCGTGAGAAGATGAAGAGCCTCGCCGCCGGCAAGATGGGCTACAGCACCTCCCAGGTTGGCGACTTGGTGGCTGAGGCCCTGTGACCGCGAGCTTACGACAATAGCTGACCTGAGAACGGTTCTGGCGATGGAGTGCGGCGGCGGTACGCCTTTAAACCGCAGCGGGCATTGCGCCGGAATGGACCTGGCAATGGCGTCGCGAACCCCCTGCTTGCCATCGTCAGGGTGGCTGCGTCGTCTGGCAACAGCCAGCGTGGTGCTCGGTGTTTCTCTTTTCGCGCCCCGCCTTCCAGCGGGAGAGCCTCCCACGAATGCGTCGCCCGCGAAGAGCGTCTTTGACCCCACCAGCGCTTACCGCGAGCAAGACATCGAGGGCTGGCACGTGCTGGCGAATGAGAAATTGCTGGTGGAGACCAATCTCTGTGAACAAACCCTCAAGCTGCTGGCGGCGCAGCTCTATCAAATCGTGCGTGTCGTGCCATCTGAACCGCTGGCGAAGCTGCGGCAAATCCCGATCTGGGTCGAGCGGTCGAGCGCCCAGTTCCCGTGCATGTGTTACCACGAGTCGCGGGATTGGTTAAGCACGCACGGGGTGAACCCGGACAAGACCGGCGCCGTGGAGCTGGCAAACCCAGAGGCGTTCCTGACCTGGACCCACGACCAGCCGTGGATGGTCTTGCATGAGTTGGCCCACGGCTATCATCAGCGTTTCCTGGGGCCCGACCACACGGGCATTCGGCGCTGCTACGAGCAAGCCAAGGCCGGCAAGACCTATGAATCCGTCCTGCGGATTAACGGCAAGAAAGACCGGCACTACGCCTTGAACAATGAGAAGGAGTATTTTGCCGAAGCCACCGAAGCGTTCTTTGGCACGAACGATTTCTACCCATTCACCCGCGCTGAACTGAAGGAACACGATCCGGAGATGTTCAAACTCCTGTGCGAGGTGTGGGGGGTCAACCTCAAGCCACCCTCAGAACCAGAGAAGCCGCAGTAGCCCCGCTCCCATGCAACGAGCCATCGGCCTTTATGAGACCCAGCTTGGCCTTGATACAAAGAGTTCGGCCGTGGAGGGCTCAGCTCTCCACGGCCGAAGGTGAGGTGAAATGGCCTTATTATTGCCCGCCCTTGACCGCCGCGGGCTCAGTATCCGCGTGCTCAATGGCCCACCCTTTTGGCTTAACTGTGATATGCACCGGCGCCGAAGTCACAATGTTGGTGCCGGAGACGTCTATAGCAGTGGCCGTCAGGGCATAAAAGCCAGCCGGCACTTTCGTCCAGTGGAACAAGAAGCCCGGCCCGTTGGTGACAACCCCCAGGCTATTCGTGCCGGCGAAATACCGCACGCTGGCGACGCGGTCAGGGAAGTGCCGGGTCATCGAGGAAAGCCAGATATTAGCCGGCGCGATGAAGACTTCACGGTCGAAAGGAGTGTTGATGCTCACCGAGGGCGGCGGGGGTGGCAGAACCTTGATAGTGACGGGGGCCGATGTTGACGTCGCTCCAGCATTGTCTGTCGCCACAGCCGTCAGCTCGTAGGAGCCCTTGGCGGCACCGCTCCAGGTAAAGCAGAACTGCTGGTGTATGCCATCGAAGTTGGTGACAACAGTACTATTCGTTACCACGCCCAAGCTGTTCGTCCCCGCGAAGAACTCAACGCTGGCAACGGTTCCATCCGGGTCACTGGCCGCGGCACAAATCCCGACGGTGGCAGGCGCGACGTAAGTCGCGCCATTATAAGGGGCGATGAGCTTCACCTTAGGCGGCAGATTCGAGACCACTGAAATGTCCACGGGCTTGGAGGCAGTTGTCGCTCCATCATTGTCAGTGGCCACGGCGGTGAGCACGTAATCGCCCAGTGGCGCGTTGCTCCACGTTAGGCTGAAACTCGTATTCTTGATTGGAAATACCCCGTGGCTGTTGGTGATGTAGGTGACAGGAGTATTCGTCACTACGCCCAGGCTGGTGCTGCCCTCGAAGAACTCCACCTGGGTCACCGTCCCGCCATCCCGGTCAACTGCCCCGGCGGTAATCTTGATATCGGCCGGACCCAGGATCACGGCGCCGTTTTTGGGCTTCGTGATGACAACACTGGGTGGGAAATTAGTCACCACGGAGATGTCCACCGCGGCTGATGTCAACGTGTTACCCGCGGCGTCTTTAGCCGTCGCCGTCAGGGCGTAGTCACCCGTCGGCACGTTGGTCCAGGCCAGCCAGAACAAACCATCGGGCAGCGGCCAAGCCACCGGCCCGCCCAAGCCTCTCGGGCTGTTCGTCACCACGCCCAGGCTGTTCGTGCCGACGAAAAACTCGACGCTGGCGACGGTATCCGTGAAACAGGCGGTCAATGCCGCGATGTGGATGTCCGCCGGCGCGAGAAACATCGAGCCGTCCTGTGGTGTCACGATTTCCACCTTGGGCGCCGCGTTAGGGGGCTGCGGTGGCCAGAGGATTGGTCCTCCGGGATTGATTTGCGCCAGACCAGAGCCGGCGCCGATAAGCAGGGCTGAGAGCAGAGAGGCTCCCAAATAGGAATATGTCTTCATGCTGTTATTGTGCTTTCTTTGGTTGTTACGAGACTATTGCTTTTTTTCATTGTTTACTAAACTCGGCCGACCATTCAGTGCTTGGCCCGAGTGATGCCGCGCCGTTGCGTCGAGCATGGTCGTGCAAGGCAACGCCCCCCAGCGCGGTCACTCATGCTGACTTGCCTTTGCAAACCCCGTGCCACCCTTGATGCCCATTTCACATCTCCTTGATTATCCATAGGATAGGTGCTTCCAGCCGGGTTCGACCGGCCCGTGCAGGCGTGTTCGATTGGGGACATGCACCCAATGAAAGCCTCCTACGAACTCCTGCCAGGGGGTTATTCCCCAGTCCTGCGGCTGAAATAGAACTTCGCCTGCACCCTAATCAATCTCCTGCGATTCTGTGGGTCATACGTTGGGCCGAGCCCGCCAGCCCGTGTGACCCGCCGCCGGGCGCTGGACAATACCACCAACCCGTGAGCGCAAAGGCCCAAACCCGAAGCCCGAAATCCGAGGGCCGAAAGAACGCCGAAACCCGAAATACCCGAGCGTGGCTTCGGCCTTCGGCATTCGGCCTTCTTTCGGGTTTCGGCCCTCGGAATTCGGATTTGGGCGGCTGGCAACGGGTGGTACTGTTCAGTACGCCCCCCGCCGCCCATTCCCGCTTTATTTCCCTCCAGATTGAGGCATGCTAGGCAATATGGCCCAGGATACTCTGGCTGGTTTGGGGATTCTGATCGTCGAGGATGAGTCGCTGTTGCGCAGACAGCTCGCCGCTCAGTTGGAACGACTCGGCGCAGACGTGACCGGGGCGGGAACGATCAGCGCCGCGCGCCAGTTCATCACCGAGCTGAGCTTTGACTTCGCGCTGGTGGATGTGAACCTTCCCGATGGCCGGGGAACAGAGCTGCTCCAGGCAAAGGTTTTTCCACCGCACACCGGCGTCATTATCATGACCGCACAGGGCGGCGCGGCTGGTGCGGTCGAGGCGATGCGATTGGGTGCGCTCGATTACCTGGTGAAGCCGTTTGACCCGCTTGAACTGCCGCTCGTCATCGGGCGGGCGCAACGCGCGAAGCAGAGTTCGCGCGCCGATGAGCATCGCCGGGTTGAACAGGACGCGTTCTACTTCGGCTCTGCCCTGGCGGGCCTGGAAACTCAATTGCAAAGGATTCTCACGGCGGACCGGCGTCAGCACGGGACCTTGCCCCCAGTGTTGATCGAAGGCGAGACCGGCACCGGCAAGACCGCCATCGCCCGGTGGCTCCACCAGCAAGGGCCGCGTGGCACGCAGCAACTGATCGAGGTGAATTGCTCCGCTCTGCCCGAGACATTGGCCGAATCCGAGTTATTCGGCCACGAGCGCGGCGCCTTCACCGATGCGCGCACCGGGCGGATGGGCCTCTTCGAGGCCGCCCATGGCGGAACCCTCTTCCTGGACGAGGTGCCCAGCCTCTCCTTGAGCCTGCAGGCGAAGGTGCTTACGGCCATTGAAGACCACAAGATCCGGCGTGTCGGCGGCAACAAGACCATCGCCGCCGACGTCCGCATCATCGCCGCGACTAATCACAACCTGAAGAGCCGGGTTGAACAGGGGAAGTTCCGGGAGGATTTGTTTCACCGGCTGGATTTGTACCGCATTAACCTCCCGCCGTTGCGGGAGCGCGGCGAGGACATCTTGAAACTGGCAGAACGGCTGATGCGGGGCCTGTGCCAGCGTCACCACCTGGCGCTGAGGAAGATCACCCCGACCGGAGGCGAGCGGCTGCTTTCTTATCGGTGGCCTGGCAACGTGCGCGAACTGGCGCATGAGCTGGAGCGGGCGATCGTGTTCGAAGAGAGCGAGGAGTTGACCTTTGAAAGCCTGCAGACGCCGATTGATACCGCCCAGCCGATGGCGGAAGTCGGCTGGTTCAATTCCAACTTCCATTTTCCACCGCAGGGCTTTGCCCTGGAAGCAGCCATCGGCATGTTGATCCAGCACGCGCTCAAGCAGAGCGGCAATAACGTCTCCGCCGCCGCGCGGCTGCTCGGGGTGTCCCGCGATTACCTCCGTTACCGGTTGGCGGGGCAGAAATCCGACCGCGGCACCGGGGAATAACCCCCATGCACGAGTTCGCCAGAGGACTTTGATTGGGTGCAAGTCCCCATTCAAACGCGCTTGCGCTGGTTGTTCCAAACCGGCCGGAAGCACCTATCCTATTGATAATAAAGCAGTTATGTATTAGACTTCCAGGCGTGGCATAGGGCTTGCGAACAGAAGGCAATAGTAGTAGTTGATCGTAGATAGGCGATCCGCAAACAACATAACGATAAGCAGTATGAAGATGTTTCGAGTTCTTCTGATAGTCGGCGTCGCCGCTGCGAGCCTGATTTGCCCGCGCACGGTGTTCGCTGGTACCGCAGTTACAGTCGTCCCACAGGATCGCAATGACGCCGCTCTGCTCCGTGACCTCAAAGGAGCGCCAGATAATATCAAAACCCTGATCCTGAGCTTTGATCAGGTGGCTGACAAGTACCTCCAGCAGCAGCGGGTGTTGCTGCTCAAACTTAAGAACGCAACCACCGCCGCCGAGCGAGTGGCGATTCGCGCGCAACTGCAAGCCAACCGCCAGGCATTCCTCGACGAGTTGAAGACTTTTCGGCAGGAACTGCGCGCGGATCTCCAGACGCTGAAGGGCGAGATCACCCACACGGAGGTGCTGCGGATTCTGGAAGCGGCCAGGGATGCCGCCGGCCCCGTCAACGCTCGCCACAAGGGCAAGGGCTAAGAAAGGATTTGGCTGCGTCGCTGCAGTTGCGATTACTTACTCACGCTTAAGACCAAGCGACCCGCCCGGGTCGCTTGGTTTGTTGTACCTTGGCGACGCGCGGCCAAGCCTTTTCTCTGCAGCGTGGCCGGGCTGTGGTCAGGGATGTTGCTTGCCGGCACGGTCCCGGATGCTTCGACCAACGGTCTGGAACTCATTCCTGACAACCCTGCGCTGTTGACCGAATCGTTGCTCTGGGACAAGGACATCACTTTGCGCGCCGGCATCGGCTACAAAGACAATGTGCTGTTGAGTCCGACCTCGCCGCAGGGCAGCGGTTTCTTCACCAGCGGCCTGGACCTGACGATCTTCCGCCTGCCTCTCAATGGGCTGGCGTTTAATCTCACGGTGACGGGGGATGATGCGCGCTATTGGCGAGACGTGGAAGGTGTCCAGGGTGAAGACTCGTTTCTGGCCAGCGCCCAGATCGAGAAATACCTCCAGGAAAAGTGGCGGATCGGGCTGGAGCTAAAGGACCTCTATGCGGACCAGGTAGCGCTGTCGTTGATCCAGACGGGAGGTGTCAGCGCGGTGGTGGCAAAGGGTGATACGCTCGGGGTCCGGCCGTTTGTGCGCCGTGATCTGGGAACCAATTGGTGGATACAACTGGGGTTGCCCGTGGCGCGGGAGTGGTGGCACGCGCCGCTGGATGACGACTGGAAATACGGGGCGCGGGTCGTTTTGGCGCACACTTACGGGCGCGGCTCCCAGGTGGTGCTCACCTATGGCGGGGCCTACATAGCCCATGATGCCTGGCTGGCCACCGATGCAACAGGGACAGAAATATCAGGAAAAAAGCTCGCGCTTTGGCAGCAGACTGCGGAACTGAAATGGGAACACCACTGGGACGCAGCCCAGCGCTGGCGCTCGATCACCAAACTCGGATTTCAGTATGAACAGGACAACGGCGGCGGCTTTTACGACTACTCCCTCTATAGCCTGTCCGAGGAGCTGCGCTTCACCACGAAGAATTGGGAGATCAAAGGAACGACGGGGGTGTCCTATTACGATTTCCCCGTGCAGCCAGCCGAACCGACGTCGCCCAATCCCACGTTGTATATAACGACATTGAACTTGACGCTCCGCGCGGAGCGGCGGGTTTATAAGTCCCTCAAGCTCTTCGGCGCCTTCGCCTACGAGCGCGCCCTTTCCGATCAAGCGGAGAGCCAATATAGAGTGAACATTGTCACCGGCGGCATGAGCTGGGAATTCTGACGGCATGAAGCAATACTTGCTAAGACTTCGCATGCGGCGTAAGTCTAAATTACCAAGCCTTGCTTGATGCAACCGCTAACGCCAGCTCCAATTCAGCTTTTCCGATCCCGGTGGTCGCTGGCGGTGGGAATTGGCCTGGCTCTGGCTGTGCTCGCCGCCGCCATCGCCTGGTCCACCCTGCATCTGCGCCGGCATATCCGCGCCCAGATTGCCAACCGCGATGGCGAGACGCTCGACGCCGTAGCCGCCATGCAGTATCTCGACGATAAGACCAGCGGCGACACCATCGCGCCGCTCGCCGACCCGGGTGAACAATTCCAGCTCGCGCTCAAAATCTCCCGCCTCAGAAGTGTGCTTGGGGTGCGGCTGTTTTCGCCGGAAGGCGCGTTCGTCAACGCCTTTCCGGTCTATATCACTGAAGCGACGCTGCCGGTCGAGGATTTGGCCGCCCTCCACGCGCTCAAGCCCGTCAGCCACTTCATTCCGCGCGCGCGCCTGGAAGAGCACGACCTGCTAGCCGAAACGAACAGCGCGCCGGTGGCGCTGCTTGAGGTCAATATTCCCCTGCGCGAAGAGGGGGCGGCGCGGTTGGCCGGCCTGGCGCAATTTCTCATGGATGGCGCGAGCATCGCCCGGGAGTATGCCGAATTGGATCGGCATTTGGCCCTGCAGTCCGCGCTGGCGTTTATGGTGGGCGGCAGCATTCTGGCGGTGGGGCTGGCGCTGGCGTTTCGCCGGGTCCAGCGCGCCAACCGGTTGCTGGCCGAGCGGACCTCGAGCCTGTTGCAAGCCAACCGCGAACTGGCGCTGGCGGCCAAGACTTCGGCCGTCGGCGCCGTAACCTCTCACCTCATTCACGGGCTCCGGAATCCGCTGACGGGCCTGCACAGCTTTGTCCAGGACCGCGCGGTCGCGCCGGGCAAAGGGGACGATGGCGATTGGCAGTTGGCGGTCGCCACCACCGAGCGGATGCAGAGCCTCATCAACCGGGTGGTGCGGGTGCTGCAAGAGGAACC
>Ga0182014_10007859_pt1 | contig 11052 bp, 10 predicted proteins | sample 612S2DmetaG_FD_120489 | JGI IMG/M metagenome (GOLD analysis project Ga0182014, IMG submission 120489) | Permafrost microbial communities from Stordalen Mire, Sweden - 612S2D metaG | ecosystem: Environmental > Terrestrial > Soil > Wetlands > Permafrost | place: Sweden: Stordalen | collected... | reverse complement strand
CACCAGGCGGATCCTATTTTCGAGCGGGACAGGTTCCCCTCGCACGATTTCGCGATGAACTCCGCGTGGCTGGCCGTCGCCTTAATCGCCGCGGCCTTGCTGTCCTGGCTGCGGCTCATCGCCCTCGACGGCGACCTGGCCAAAGCAGAACCCAAGACCTTGCGTTACCGGGTCCTGCACGCCGCCGGGAAGCTGGTCCGCGGCGGCCGCCGCCGACGGCTGAAAATCCCCGCCACCTGGCCCTGCTGGGTGCCAGAACTCTGCCTGGCCTGTGAGCTGCGGAGATGGTCGGGGTCAGCTGTAGGGCATGATGATCATCCGTGTCCTTCCGCCTGCTCTATCTCATCTTCGTCCGGGTCTGCGGCTGGCTGGTCCTGCTCGGCCGGTCATCGGCTTCCAAGGACGCCGAGTTGCTCGTGCTGCGGCACGAGGTCGCCGTGCTGCGCCGGGCCAATCCGCGGCCCCGGCTGGACTGGGCTGACCGCGTGGTGCTCGCCGCGCTAATCCGCCTCCTGCCGGGGAGGCTGCGATCGCACCGGCTGGTCACCCCCGGCACCGTCCTGCGCTGGCACCGCCGCCTGATCGCCCGCAAGTGGACCTACCCGCACCGGGCGCGGGACGGCCGCCGGTCAGCGCCGAGGTCGCCGCGCTCATCGAGCGGCTCGCCACCGAGAACAGCGGCTGGGGCTACAAGAGGATCCAGGGTGAGCTGCTCAAGGTCGGCCACCGGGTCGGCGCGTCCACGATCCGCCGGATCCTCAAGGCCCTGAAGATCCCTCCTGCACCCAGACGGGACACCGACACGACCTGGCGGAATTTCCTGCACGCACAGGCAGTCACGATGCTCGCGATCGACTTCTTCCATGTGGACTGCGCGGTGACCCTGCAGCGGCTGTACTGCTTCTTCGTGGTCGAGGTGGGCTCCCGGTACGTGCACATCCTCGGCGTGACCGCCAACCCGGACGGGCGGTGGACCACACAGCAGGTCCGCAACCTGCTGATGGACCTGGGTGATCACGCTGCGGACTTCCGGTACTTGGTCCGTGACCGGGCCGGGCAGTTCACCGAGGCGTTCGACGCGGTCCTGGCCGATGCCGGCATCATGGCCGTGAAGATCCCGCCCCGAAGCCCTCGCGCGAATGCCTATGCGGAGAGGTTCGTGCTCACGGCCAGGACCGAGGTCACCGACCGGATGCTGATCTTCGGCCAGCGGCACCTGCGGACGGTCCTGGCCGAGTACGAGGCCCATTACAACGGACGTCGTCCCCATCGCAGCCGCCAGCTTCGCCCGCCCCGGCCCGATCACCCGGTAGCGGACCTTTCCCAGGAGCGGATCAAGCGTCGGCCCGTCCTTGGCGGCCTCATCAGCGAATATGAGCGAGCCGCCTAAAAGCCCAGTTCAGAACTGGTGGCCGAGTTCTGGAACCCCACAGGCGCATCACCCGCGACGTCTGACGACGACCGCGCCCGCCCCCCGTGGCCTTGTCGTTTCAGGGGCACGTCAGCTTCGTTCCAGCGCCGGATGCCAAGGTCTGCGGATAGCGGCTGGCAGAAATATGCCAGCCCATCCGTTAGAGGGGAACCCGGAGAATCATGAAGATCAACCTGAAAAAGAGACTCGGCTGGCTCGCGACGGCGGTGGTGCTGAGCGGCGCCGGCCTAGCCGCGACCGCCATCGGAGCGAGCGCACAGCCAACGACTGCGTCGACGCCTTCCGCCGCTACCGTGGCCGCCGCGCCGTTGCTTTTCGACATCAACGGCAGCTGGACGGACGTGGGGTCCGCGAAGCCAGTTATTACGGCTGCGAACGGGTTTCTCATCGTAGACATGTCCTATGCCCATCGGCCAACCGCCACCGGGCTGGTGATTAATAGCTCGACCATTTCGGTCACGTTCCCCGATGCTGGCACCTTCACCGCGACGCTGCAGGCGCCCAACATCATCAGGTGGTCCAACGGCTCAACGTGGGAGAAGGTGTTTACCGGGCCGACGGTGGTCAACCTCAACGGCCAGCACTGGACGCCCGGAGCGGCATTTAGCCAGCAGGATAACGGCTTTCTGACGGTAGATATGTCCGATTCCCACCGGCCCACCGCCACGGGGTTCGTGATTGACAGCTCGACCATTTCGGTCACGTTCCCCGATGCCGGCACCTTCACCGCGACGCTCCAGGCGCCCGACACCATCAGGTGGTCCAACGGCTCAACCTGGCAATCCCTGCCCCTTCAGTAGGGCCAGGCCGCGGAGCGTCCTGCATATGCCTCGCGGGGCCGGCACATGCAGGACGTCGGGGTCGCTGACCTGTTCTCGTTTGTTCCTCATGTTGTGGCTGGCGGGCATTCCTGGATGCCCAGGCGAAGACGATCCTGGCGGTGGACTTCTTCCATGTCGACACGGTGTTCCTGCGCCGCCTGTACGCGCTGTTCTTCATTGAGCACGGCACCCGGCGTGTGCACCTGGCCGGGATCACGGCGCACCCGACGGGGGAGTGGGTGACGCAGCAGGCCCGTAACCTGCTGATGAATCTCGAAGACCATGCCGGCGGGCTGAAGTTCCTGATCCGGGATCGGGACGCCAAGTTCACCGACGCGTTCGACGCCGTGCTCACGGCAGCCGGGATCCGGATCATCAAGACGCCTGTCCGGGCGCCTCGCGCGATCGCGGAACGCTGGATCGCCAGCGCCCAGCGCGAGTGCCTAGACAGGATGCTGATCACCGGCGAGCGGCACCCGCAGCTAATACTCACTGAGTGCGTCGATCATTACAACGTGCATCGGCCGCATCGGGCACTGCAACAGCACCCGCCTGCCGAGCATCCGCATCCACCCACTCCGGGCGCAAACGTCCGGGTCCTACGCCGCGACCGGCTCGAAGGCCTGATCCATGAATATTCGCAGGTCGCATGAGGTGACACTATTTTCCGGCACCCACAGGCTCGCCGCGCTGGCACGGCGTATACCGCGCGGCGGCCTGATCAACGAATACGCGTGCGCCGCCTGATATCCCGAAGAACCGCAGGTCACGACGCGGATCCTATTTTCGAGCGGGACAGGTTCGGGAATGGCGATGTAGGGGTGAACGGGCCGTGGCTTGCCGCCGACCTGGAAGCGCCTGGGACATGATAAGGATGATCAAATGCGGCACAGTGGGTGAGTTCCGTCCGACCGGACGAGAGAACCGGTATCGTGCGGTTGCGTGCTGGACGGTGAGCTGATCTTCATACCGAGCGAGATTCCCCGGCGGGGCGTGTTCGCGCTCTGGGGTAATGGCTCGGGATCCGCCAAGCTGGAGCTGGTCTTTCCCGGCGGCACATACGGTATACGCAAGCGCCGGGTCTCGGCGGAAATCATCCCGCTCGCCGAGGCTCTCCCGGCGTTGCTCGCAATCGATCCCGGCCACGCTGGGCTGCGGATGCGGCATAGTGCCCGGGTCTGGGCGGCGGCTGTGGCCGCGGGCGTGGGCCTGGTCGCGCGCGGCCGGCTTCTGCCGACCGTCGGCGTGGGCGACATGGACGTCTGGCGTGCCGGGCCGCTCGATCCGGCTGACCTCAGCTGGCTGCACGAACTCGCTGCCGTTTTCCCGCCGGCCGCGCATGCCCTGGGAGTTCCCGGCTCGCGCCCGATGCGGCTCCGCTCTCCGGAAGCACTGGTCCGCGAACTTTGGGACGCGATCGCCGATACCATCGTACGGTCGCCCGCTGCACCCCGGACTACCAGGTCACCGGCGTTTGCTGCGGTGGAGCCGACCCGGGTCAGCGATCTCGCAGAGTGGCTCGCCGACACGCGCGAAGGCCTTTCGGCCGGAGCGCGACTGGGCCTGCGGATCGAGGAGGTCGCGGCATCGCCCGTGGACACGGCGGACGACGAGCTAGACGAGCCAGACGAGGACGAACAGGGTCCCGACGCGGACACGCCCGCGTTCCGGCTGGTGCTCCAGCTACGCAGTACCGCAGACCCGAGCCTGATCGTTGACGCCGCCGCACTGTGGAATCAGCCGGAAACGGTGCTCGCCAGGTTTGGCCCGCAGGCGGAGACGGATCTGCTGCTCGCGCTGCGGCGCGGCGCATCAGTCTGGCCGCCGCTCGCTGAAGTGCTGCGGCAGGCCAGTCCGTCGGTGATCGACCTTGACGACGGTGCGCTCACCAGCCTGCTTGGCCCGGCAGCCGAAGAACTGGCGGGCGCCGGCATTGAAGTGCTGTGGCCATCCAGCATGCTCGACGGCGGCCTGAAGCTGCAGGCTGTCGCCACGCCAGCACCGGAGAAGCTCACGGAAGCTGGGTTCGGGCTCGACGCGCTGCTGGATTTCTGCTGGCAGCTCACGCTCGGCGGTGCGCTGCTCAACGCCGATGAGATCACTGCCCTCGCCGAGGCGAAGCGGCCGCTGATCAGGCTGCGTGGCCGCTGGGTGGTCCTCGATCCGGCCCTGCTTGACAGGCTGCGCCGCCCGCCGCGGACACGGATGCGCACCTGCGAAGCACTCGGTGCGGTACTTGCGGGCTCGGCGGAGATCGACGGTGAGACCGTGCCGGTTGTCGCCGAAGGCCCCCTCGCCGACCTCGCCCGCCAGGTCGCGAGCATCGCGGCAGCGCCCGAACCGCTCGAACCACCGCCGGGCCTGACGGCGACGCTGCGGCCGTACCAGCAGCGGGGCCTGGCCTGGCTGGCCGGGATGTGCGGCGCCGGGCTCGGCGGCTGCCTCGCCGACGACATGGGGCTCGGTAAGACGATCCAGGTAATCGCGCTGCACCTGCACCGGCGGGATTCGAAGGCGGGACCGACGCTCGTTGTGTGCCCGGCTTCACTGCTTGGCACATGGGAACGCGAGGTCCGCCGGTTCGCTCCCGATGTCCCTGTCCGCCGCTACCACGGGGGCGCCCGGCACCTGCAGGACCTGGCCGTCGATGAGGTCGTCCTGGCCACATATGGCGTGGTCCTGCGTGACTCTGCGCGGCTCGCCCAGATCGGCTGGGGTCTCGTCGTCGCCGATGAGGCTCAGCATGTGAAGAACCCGCTGTCGCGCATCGCCCGTGAGCTGCGGGCCGTGCCTGCGCCTGCAAGGGTCGCGCTGACCGGAACGCCGGTGGAGAACCGGTTGTCGGAGTTGTGGGCGATCCTCGATTGGACAACACCCGGCCTGCTCGGGCACCTGGAGCCATTCACCCGCAGGGTGGCGGTACCGGTCGAGCGGTACCGTGACGCCGAGGCGACCGCCCGGTTCGCGGCCCTGATCCGGCCGTTCCTGCTCCGGCGCCGGAAGACGGATCCCGGGATCGCGCCCGAGCTGCCGCGTAAGACTGAGACGGACCAGTTCGTGCCGCTCACCGCTGAGCAGGTCACGCTCTACGAGGCGATGGTCCGCGAGACGATGGAAGCGATCGCCTCCAAGGAGGGCATCGAGCGCGCGGGGCTGGTTTTCAAGCTTCTGACCGCGCTGAAGCAGATCTGCAACCACCCGGCCCAGTACCTTAAGCAGCCGGGACCACTGGCCGGCCGGTCCGGGAAGCTGGCCGCGTTCGACGAACTGACCGATGTGATCCTGGCCAGCGGTGAATCGATGCTCGTCTTCACGCAATACGCCCAGATGGCGTCCCTGCTGCAGCAGCACCTTGACGCCCGCGGAATCGGCTCGCTGTTCCTGCACGGCAGGGTTCCCGTGCGGCGCAGAGAGGAAATGGTGGCGGAGTTCCAGGCCGGTAAGATTCCGGTGTTTCTGCTGTCGCTTAAGGCGGGCGGCACTGGCCTGACGCTGACCCGCGCCACCCACGTGCTGCACTACGACCGGTGGTGGAACCCCGCGGTGGAGGATCAGGCAACCGACCGCGCGTACCGGATCGGCCAGGACCGCCCGGTGCAGGTACACCGGCTCATCACCGAGGGAACGCTCGAAGACCGCATAGCGGCGCTGCTCGGGAAGAAACGCGAGCTCGCCGAGGCGGTGATCGGTTCTGGCGAGGGCTGGATTGCTGAGCTTTCCGACGACCAGATCACCGAACTCGTCAGCCTGCGAGCCGCCACATGAGCAACAGCACCGGCAACCCGGCCGGGATGAACCGGGAGCAGCCGGAATTCGGCCGGACCTGGTGGGGCCGGGCATGGCTGGAAGCGCTGGAACAACGGGCCCGGCTAGACCCTAACCGGCTGCCGCGCGGCCGGGATTACGCGCGCGGCGGCTCGGTCGGCGAGCTCACCATGGCGCCGGGCGAGGTGCGAGCTCAGGTACAGGGCCGCAAGACACATCCGTACGAGGTCCGGATCCGGGTACGGCGCTTCACCGACGACGAATGGGACCGGGTGCTCACGGCCATCTCCGCCCGGCTTGGTCACGCTGCGGCGCTGCTGGACGGCGAACTGCCACCCGAAATCGCCGACGATGCGGCCCGCGCCGGGCTCGACCTGCTGCCTGGTGGCGGCGAGATCGGGCCGCGCTGCACCTGCCCGGACGACGCGGACCCGTGCAAGCATGCGGCGGCGGCCTGCTACCTTGTCACCGATGCCCTAGACGCTGACCCATTCGTCCTGCTGCTCCTGCGTGGCCGCACCCGCGACCAGATAATGGCCGGGGTCCGGGCACGTCGTCGCGGCGCGGCCTCCGGCCAGGCGGGCGAGCCGGGAGCTACGGCGGCCGACCAACCTGGCGCCGGCCCGCAGCCAGCGTCGAAGGCCGGCCGGACATCCACCGACGAAGGCGTCGATGCCCGGGCGGCGTTCAGTGCGCCGCCGTCTTCGGCACCGATTCCTGCCCCGCCGCTGCCGCCCGGGCGCCCTGGGGCTCCGGCAGCATTGCCGGTAGATCCGCCATCATCAGCAGACAGCCTCAGGGACGATCTGCTGGAGCTAGCCGCCGACGCGGCCGCGCGGGCATGGGAAATGGCAATGGGCCTCAGCGCCGACGCCGGGTTGAGCCTCGCCCCGGACGCCGACCTGGCCCGCCGGGCCGCCCGGGCATTGGGCACGCCCGCTTTCACACTTCTTGCGGCGCGTTCCGGCGTCGGCGGACGTGAACTCGCTCGCCAGGCGCTCGCCTGGCGGCATGGCGGCGTGACCGGCCTCGAGTTGCTGTGCTCCGAGTGGGACCCAGCCACGCAGGAGCCAGATTCCGCTGAGCTGCTCAAGGCGGCTCGGGCGGCCCTCCATGACAAGACCGGCGCCGCGGAAAGCGTCCAGGGCAACCGGGTCAGCGCAGGCCGTCTGCAGCTCCGGCTCGGCCGTGATCTCCGCTGGTATCCGTACGCGCGATCAGACGGGGACTGGGAGCCCAGTGGAACGCCGGAGGCCGATCCGGCCACAGCCGTGGCGAACCTGTGACAGAACTTGCCGTACGTGTCGTGCGGGAAGCGCCCGCTGCTGCCTTTCGCCTCCGCCGAGCGGCTCGTGAGGCCAGCGCACGCTGGGAGATCTGGGAGCCCTGGCGTCACGACCTGCAGGTCTGCCGAATACGCCCACGCTCAGCGGCCTGGTGGACATTAGCTGGTTGCCATGCGTCAAGACGGCTTTGGGTGATCACGACCTCCACCAGGCTATCCGGTACCATTAATCGTACCAATCTGGTACGATTAATGGTACCGATAGGAAGGTAGATGACAGATGGCCATCACTGCTAGCGACGCCCGCGCGCACCTGTTTCCTCTCATCCAGCAGGTCATCGACGATCATGCCCCCGTGCGCATCTCCTCCAAGGCCGGCGACGCCGTGCTGATGTCTGCCGCCGACTACGACTCCTGGCAGGAGACCATTTACCTGCTGCGGTCCCCGGCTAACGCGCGGCGGCTCATGGAGGCGGTCGCTCGGGACAAGGCGGGAACGTCCTCCGTCGCTAAGACGATAGAGGAGCTGGAATCCCTCGCGGGTGAGGCATGAGGAGTATTCACTTCGATCCGGACGCGTGGGAAGACTTCCTGTTTTGGCTCAGCTCGGATCGCAAGATGGCCACCCGGATCACTCGTTTGATCCGTGAGATCCAGCGGGATCCCTTCAGCGGCATCGGTAAGCCAGAGCCCCTGAAGGGTGACCTCTCTGGATACTGGTCACGCCGGATCGACGACGAGCACCGCCTAGTCTATCGGGCCGATGACAAGGAAGTGAAGATACTCAAGGCGCGCTACCACTACGGCAACGGCTGACGCTTTCGCGCCGCTGACCTATGCGATGTCCAGACGCAGATGCCCGTCGGGGAAGTCGTCGTCGGCGACCAGATACGCGGCGCGGGTCACTGGCGCGGTCTTGCCCTGTGCTTCGCCAAAGCCCTGCGCGGGGGGACCATCGACTACCTGCCGTGGCCTGGCCGGGCCGCCCAGACCAGATGGAGGTCGTGCGTGCCTCGTCCTGGACGCTGGCGAATTCGGCCACGAAGACTACGACCTGTGGGTGCCGAAAACTTGCGCCACCTGGGCAGATGCTTATGGGGACGCCGTCGGATCGGTCACGCGAACGGTGCCTGGCGGGCAGGTCTGGTTCGGGCTGGCGTGCGATGATCTTCAGCTTGTGGGCTTGATGCTGATCTTCCTTGTTGACACCCGGGCCGTGTCTGTGCTGGGGCTGTCGCGGCGGGAGGCGTGGTGGAAGGACGCCGAGATCCTGATGCTGCGCCATCAGCTCGCTGTCGCCTTGCGCGAGCGGCCGAGGGCGCATTCGCGGTTGACGTGGCCGGACCGGGCGTGGCTGGCCCTGCTCGCCGTGACGCTGCCAGCCGAACGGCTGGCCGCGATGCGGCTGATCGTCACTCCCGCCACGATCTTGCGCTGGCATCGCGGCATCGTTCGCCACCGCTGGGCGTGGCTGTCGCGGCGCGGCCGCTCCGGGCGTCCGCCGACGCGCCGTAATGTTCGGTCGGTGGTGCGACGACTGGCTCGTGAAAATGAGTCGTGGGGCTACCGGCGCATCCACGGCGAGCTGGCGGCGCTCGGCATCACGGTGGCGCCGTCGACGGTGTGGCAGATCCTCAAGGACGCCGGGATCGACCCGGCGCCCCGCCGGGACGGCCCTGGGTGGGCGGAGTTCCTGCGGTCCCAGGCGCAGGGGATCCTGGCGCTGGACTTCTTCACCACCGACCTGCTCAACGGCATGAAGGTGTACGTCCTTGCCGTGATCGAGCACGGTACTCGCCGGATCAGGGTGCTGGGCGCCACGGAGAACCCGGTCCAGTCCTGGGTAGTGCAGCAGGCCAGGCACCTCATGATGGACCTGGAAGACGCAGGGATGAGCATGAAGTCCGTCCTGCATGACCGGGCGCAAGCTTCACCGCCGCGTTCGGCGCCGTCTTCCAGGCCGCTGGCACCAGGGTCGTCCGCTCCGCTATCCAGGCGCCGCGAATGAAACCTCGGGTTGCATACTGCACCTCTTCGGGCTGGTGGGGTGGGTTCTGGTGTTGTCGCTGATGGGGATGGTAGCGGTGGGGTCGGACAGTCCGGGCGGGTTCATGCGCTGGCGGCGGGTGCGGTGCGCGGGAGTGCTCGTTTGCTGAGCTTGCGTCCTTGTGTGCGGGCCGGCGGGTTGGGGCCGGGTGGCGGGTGGAGGCATTGGCCTTTGTCGTTGTAGGGGTGGCCGGTGATGAGCCAGGCGTGGTGCCAGATCTTGATGGTTCTGGTGGACACGCCGAGTAGGGCGGCGGTCTCGGTGAGGGTGAGCAGGCCGGCGTCGCGGAGTCGCTGCTCGCGGCTGCGCAGGTGGTAGTTGTCGCGGATGTTGCGGACGGTGAGGCGGTGGAAGGGGCGGCCTTCGCCGCTGGTCAGGCCGCGGGCGTTGAGGATGCCGGCGATCTCGGTATGGGTGTGGCGGTCGAGTAGCTCATCGATGGCGGCGACGGCTGCGGCGGGGGTCTTGCGCATCTGGGCGGCGGTGGGCGGGATCGGGGTGGTGAGGGTGTGGTGCTGTCCTGCGGGCAGGCGGACGTGCGCGGCAGATGGTGGTGCGGGTCCTGGTCACGGTGACGTCGGTGAGCAGCAGCCGGGCGATGCGCTTGCGCTCGCGGGCGGGGGTGGCGGGGTCGTTCCAGATGGCGGGCAGGTCGGTGGCCAGCTGGCGGATCCGGGCTTGCTGGGCATCGGTGAGCTGTCCGGTGTCGTGTTTGCGGGCCTGGTCGCAGGCTTCCTGTGCCTGGGTGAGGGCGCGGAGCGCGGTGTTCCAGTCGGCTTCGAGGGTGCCGGCGACGAGCCGGTTGGCGGGGCCGGCGGCGAGGTAGCGGCGGCGGGCCGGGTCGGCGTGGTAGCGGGCGCGCTCGACGTGCGCGGCGCGCAGCGCCTCGGCCTCGGCCGCCCGGTGCTCCAGTTCGGCGGTGACGGTGAGGGCGGCCTCGATGGCGAGCGGGGTGAGGGTGTCGATGAGCAGTTGCCCGATCTGCTGGTCGAGGCCGGCGCCGGGGACGGCCTGGCAGATCCGGCGGGAGTGCTCGATGCCGTCGCGCTGGCAGGCGTAGGTGGGCAGTTCCTGGCCGCGGCGCTGGTGGTAGCGGACGGTCATGCGCTGCCCGCAGGTCCCGCAGATGATGATGCCCTGCAGCAGGGCGGGGCCTTCGCGGGGCGGCCCGGCGGCCCGGTCCCGGCCGTGCGCGGCGGCGTTCTGGGCGAGGCGGGCGCGGTTGGCGTCGTATTGGTCCAGGGTGATGTATCCGGGGTGCGCGCCGGGGATGAAGGAGATCCATTCCTGGCGGGGCAGCGCGGTGCGGGACCATTGCCCGCCGGGCAGCTTGATGTCGCGGTGCCGGCCGAATGTGAACGCGCCGGCGTAGCGGGGGTTGTGCAGGATCCGCAGCACGGCGTGGTGGGCCAGCGGCTTCCAGTCGATCTCGCCCTTACGCGGCCCCATCCGGTGCCGCCAGGGAAAAGACAAGCCCGCGGTATTGAATGCCTTGACGCACGCGGAGGCTGACCCGGTCGCGGCGAACGTGGCGAACAGGTGGGCGAGCGCGCCGCGGACGGCGGTGTCGGGGTCGAGGGTGACGTGCCCGGCGGCGTCGTGGGCCAGGCCGACGGGCAGCGGGGTGATCAGCTCGCCGCGGCGGGCCTTGGACAAGATCCCGCCGCGCAGCCGGGCCCGGATGAAATGCAGCTCGGCCTCT
>Ga0182014_10007858_pt1 | contig 11054 bp, 16 predicted proteins | sample 612S2DmetaG_FD_120489 | JGI IMG/M metagenome (GOLD analysis project Ga0182014, IMG submission 120489) | Permafrost microbial communities from Stordalen Mire, Sweden - 612S2D metaG | ecosystem: Environmental > Terrestrial > Soil > Wetlands > Permafrost | place: Sweden: Stordalen | collected... | reverse complement strand
TTCTCAAAATCGGCATCATTTAGAGGAGCGTCGGCAAGCTGAAGTTTCTTCCCAAAAACTTCACAACCATTGCTCAAATCCCGCAGCTTTTTGGCCCAGTCAGCACGCTCTGCTGGTTCTAAAATGGTCACGTCATGATCCTCTTGGGTAATCTGCGAATCAAGAATTAGATGACAATGTGCCTTCGAAACCGCAACGGCGCCGTCAACAAAATCCTGGCACTGGAGAGGCAGATTCGCGCGTTCCTTCTGTTCTGGAGCGGACAATTTAGCCTCATCCAGAATCTGTTCCGGTGTAAACAGATCAAGCACACGCGCATTGCGCTCGCCATTCTGAGTATTTCCGTACAGCACGCGGACGTTCACTGGGCGCCCTCTTCGATTTGTTCGCTGAACCAGTTTCGCATGGATGAAGTCAGCGAGTTCTCCAACACGTCCTTCGGCGTAATATTGCGCAATCGGAAGGGCGTCGATTGACGCAGTTGATGCCATGAATCGCAGTGCCCAGCGCCCGTTGGCTAAAGGTTTAGGGTCGAAATCAAATCTGCGACAGAAAGCAAAATCATTTTGAGTTTTTGCATTCGGGATTTGACAGAGGCTGCCGTAATCTTGCCATAGGGGTCCGAGCACGGCGGGGCCAACTTTCTTCAGGTGAGATCTCAGTGCATCCTTTATGATCCGTGCAAATAGAAGCGATTGCCGCATTTCGGTTCCATTCGTTTCAATCTCCTCCATGCGCCTGAACGAATAGCCATCCCACTCTGTTCCAGCGGGAATCGTCCATTCTGCGGGAACCGCTACTTTGGTTTCATTCATCTCTACGACAAATCCAAACCCGGGACACAAATCGCGGTGAGATTTTTTGAAACTCCACATCACCTCCTTGACATTTGCACGGGTTGAATGGGCAACTGGTGCGGTGGGCTTTACCTCGTAAACGGCGGCCTTCCATCGAAGGACCGCCAAATCTGTGATCAGGTACCCATTGAGCACGATGCGGTGAGCTTTGGGGTTATGAGAAGTTTGATTGACATTTGTGTTCATGATCGTTCTTTCGTGAAGTAGTATGTAGTTGCGGACCCTACAAGGCCGGAAACAACCGGAAACCAGATATTGAAAACTCGGTTTAATTCCTCTACGCCTGCGGTTTTGTCGTTCAGTTCCAACGCGAAGATTGCGATATAGTGGAGGGCCGCCGAAATACCCAAGATCCATATCAAAGCGAGTGCAATTGTCCGAGCAGTTGCCTCCCGCACGCGACGGGATTTGACCTCGATGTCCTTAAAGCCCTCAACCACGCCGCCCTCAATCGTGGCGCCACTTTGAGCCTCAGGGCTATCTTCTGCCAAATCGCCGGATTTCTGGATTGCATCAGCCATACATGGACGTGTTAGAGGTTTGGGATTATCAGGACACGCTCTTCTTTGGTTTCCGGGTTCCTTACGACAACTTCGCTGTAACCCTGTTCCTTTTGTTGTTGCAGAGCCCGATTCACTTGCAGTGAACTGCGGACTGCATCTGCCAGCGAATTGAACTTGGCCTGGCTCTTGAGTTGTTCCAGGCTCTCCAAGCTCCGCTCATCGAACGTGAATACGACTCGTTTCTTGGTGCTCATACGATTTATTGTGCTGATGATTTCATAATTTCATTCGATCCGATGCTCCATAATGCACCGAACTGTGACTAATATGACATCATGTGTGATGTCTTGTAAAGCACCAATTTGATTTTTTATTGAAACAAACGCGAATATCTGTTGACGCAGTTCACAGTTCGTATATTATGTGTTCATGCAGCAGAAACTTGTCGGGGTCTCTGAAATCGCCGAAATGGCTGACCCGCCGGTCACTAAACAGGCGGTTGCCAATTGGCGCGTTCGCTATGACGACTTCCCACGCCCGGTCGAGACGCTTCAAAGCGGACCTGTTTGGGAAGCCGACGTAATCAAAACGTGGTTGGACGCAAAAGCCGGCCATTCATCCATCGTGATCAGCTTTATCAATCTTAAAGGCGGCGTGGCGAAGACGACAACTTCCGTTGCGGTTGCAGAAATCCTCGCGAAGGAATTCCGAAAACATGTCCTCTTCATCGACCTCGACCCGCAAACCAACGCCACGATTAACTTGATTTCGGAACAAGAGTGGCAAAAGAGAGACGCGGACGGACGCACTTTGGCACAGCTTTTTCGGGACAAGTTGAGGCCGGAGTTGCCGCCTGTTTTTGATATCGAGAAAGCGATCATCCGCGCGGTGTCCACGATCGATGGAGGCATCTCCCGCCTCGAATTGCTGCCGTCGAGCATCCAATTCATCGAAATCCAAGAAAAGCTTCCGTTCGTCGCGTTGCAAGGCAATTACGACAACAATCCACAGGACGTCCTGCGCCGCGCGTTGCAGCCCGTAATTGACCGTTACGACTTCGTCATTATCGATTGTCCTCCCAGCCTTGGCATTGTCACGAAGAACGGCTTGCGATTCTCAACTCACTACGTCATCCCAACAATCCCTGACATTGTTTCCACTTGGGGAATTTTTCAGATCGTAAGCAGCATCAGCGCGTTCTCGGAGGACATAAATCGCATCATCAAGCCGCTGGGTATCGTCGCTACTAAATTTCAAGAGAACGACCTCCATCGTCGCGTCAAACGCGAACTCGAAGAGGGGCGCCTTTTCGATGGCAAAAAGACGGACTTGAAACAGCCGCTCCTCTTTCACAACTATGTCAAACAGGGAGTCACCACTGCTCGTGGCGCAGATTCAGATTCCAAACTGAGGACTTTTCGTCAAAAATACGGCTCCAATTATGAAGAGCTTTTCGGCCTGACAAAGGAAATACTCGAACGATGCAACCCACCAAAAAGCTAACCGTCGTCCTCCGCGACCTTGTCGCACTGCTTGATGACGAATCGGCACGCAACCCCGAATTTGCCGCGCGCCTGGACGTTGTTTTGGCAGGTTTGCCTGACCAACGCGGAAAGTCTCGGCGCTCCCAGAAATCCCTCAAACTCGGAGCGGACGTACCCGATGTCTTCGCGGCTTTGCAGAAACAGGGTGAAACGGAGTTTCGATTTTGGCTTCGTTCGCTGGATGTGCCCACGCTCAAAGCCGTTATCAAGGCCAATGGTTTTGACCCTGCTAAAACGTCACATCGCTGGGCAGAACCTGATAAATTTGTCGCGTTAGTCGCCGACCAAACCGCAGCCCGCCTGAAGCGCGGCTACGCGTTCCTTCCGCCGAAGGCGGATACCTGAGACTGACGTTATGGTCGGAGTAGGATTGGACATTGAAGGCCGCTTTGAGCCGCGTCCATTGGTGGCGAAGTTCTGGATCGGTGCTGATGGCGAGTTCGTTCTGCGCATATTTCGCCTGCGTTTTGACAAGGTTTTCGTAGGCGCCTTTCTGAACGTGGAGTTCGTGGTCGGCCACGGCAGCGCAAATGGTTTCGTCCGGTGGGTCTGGTGATTGAAAAATCGCTTGAGGCGAATCAAATCTGGCAGCAGGTCGATGAGAAGACGGTGCTGGGAGTTTAGGTGTTTTCCTTTTTCCAGAGCCGCCAGGCAATCCTCCAGCACGTCTTGGACATTAAACGGCCATAGCGTTGGAGGGACGAACATCCAGTCGTAAAGCGTTCGAAGTTGTTGAGCAACCACACCGTTAAGATTTGCGGCCGCAGCATGATAACGCCGAAGAGCCCCCTCAGCCCATTCCGCTCTGTCAAAAGCGCGGGCGTTGAGTTTTTGCAGGTCGAGATCGAGCGATTTTGTCATGGGTTTTCTCTGGCGTTGAGTTTATTCCGGCATCTGGCCAGGTCGTGTTCGTCAACACCCGCCCAGCGGCAAAGCTCGGCATGGGTTTGCTTTCCGTAGTTGACCGGACATATTCCGGGGCGCAGAACCCCGGTCTGGAGCGCGCGCAAAACGGCTGGTTTATCGGCCTGAATGCCAGCTCTGAGAAGAAGACGATTCGCCCGGTAGGACAGCCCGTTGTCAATGGCGAGGGGCGTCGTGTTTTTGGGGATGGTCGGCGACACGAACGATTCATCAAGCCCCGCCCAGCGACAAACTTCCTGGTGCGTCTTTTTGCCGTAAAGCGCCGGGCGAAAATAGGGATAAAGCGCGCCAGTCTTGAGGGCGTGAAGGACGACTTCCTTTTCGGCGAGAATGCCTGAGGTTGAGAGACAGCGGTTTGCCCGCGTAGAAAGGCCTTTTGGAGGAGGCTTGGGTTTCATGGCAGGGGCTACAAACCAGCGACGAGCTGGCCGTAGGCACCGTTGGAAAGGAGTGCGCCGGTCTGCAAATCCAGGGCAACCTTGGCGGAAGTGACCTCGATCTTGCGCACGCTGCAGGTGAACGCAGCGGGTTTATCGAGTTGGAACAGTTGCAAGTTCCCGCGAAGTGGGAACTCCTTGCGGATGCGACCAAGAGTTTCGATTTTTGATTTCATGGCACGATTCGAGATGTGCGGTTCAGCAGGACGGTAGCAAAAGGCTGAGATGAGGTGAAGTGCGTAATCTCGCAAGGAAGCGAAGCTCCCAGTTGCGGTGCTGGTGCTCGCGACTATCGGTGCAACGCGTGTTCTGGTAAATGCAATTCGGCCTCAACGCCTTCGAAGTGTTCCGCGACCTTCTGCCGGAACCATGGGAAAGAAGGCCTTCCCTTCGAGAAAAACAGATGGCTCGACCGGCTTTGGTGATAATCCGAGGACCCAAACCGGCAAATCGGCACACGAAAACGCAGTGCCTTTTCCAGCAGTTCGGCCCAGTGATGCTCCAACTTCTGATCGGCCCTCGTGTACCAGACCTCAACGGGTTCAGCCACTCCCAGCAAATAATCAATGTGCCAGTGCGGGGTGGCCGTGGACTCCAGGTGGTGACCAATGCGCGCGCGGAGTCCTCCTGCGCCAAAAGCGCTGCCCACGTAGGCGTAATAGCCAGGCACGATGTCGTAAGCGCCCAGGCGCCCGATCTCCAGGCGTTTCATTTGGGCCACGAAGGCAACCAGCACGTAAGTTCCTTTGGCCTCGGGCAGCTCCATCGCGATCATCCGAACGTGCTCCCGTTCCAGCCCCAATGGCTCGCTTGGACATCGGTAAAGTTGAGGTAAATGCGATTCGGCGGGATTCCGAGAGAATCGTGGAGCAACTGGGAGACCTTCTGCGAGAGCTTGCGGTTCACGTCATCGGACAAACCGCCAATGCTCCGGACGTCCACGAAGGCCGCGTCACCCGCACTGCCGGACATCTGCATGGCGGCCTGGCTGGCGGCGACCATGACGTACTGCTGCGGCTTGCCGATGGTTTCGGCGACGGTTTTGGACAGAGAGGCCAGCAGAGCTTGCCGCTGATCCTGTGTAAGGACGACTGTGGTTTCGAGTTTTAAGAGTGGCATATTCAACATCTACGATCAACGATTGACGGCCTGCATGCTGGCTTCAGGGTATCGCATGCCAGTGGCGGCTCCGGGAGGCATCGCGGACGAAATTTCTTTTATCTCCGCCGGGGTCAATTCCACGTTCAGCACCGCGACGTTTTCTTCAAGATATTTCCGCTGCTTGGTGCCAGGGATTGGGACGATATCGCCGCCCTGGGCAAGCAGCCAGCCCAAAGCCAGTTGCGCTGCCGTGCATTTCTTCCGCTCCGCCAGCAATTCAATTCGCTCCACCAGTTCCCGGTTGCGCTCGAAATTCTCTCCCTGGAACCGAGGTGAGTTCCGGCGCCAATCCGCCGGCGGCAGGTCTTCCGTTTTCTTGAATTTCGCAGTGAGGAAGCCGCGGCCCAAGGGGCTGTAGGCCACAAAGCCAATTCCCAGTTCCCGGCAGACTGGCAGGATTTCTGCCTCCACGTCGCGCGTCCACAGGGAATACTCTGTCTGCAATGCGCTGATGGGGTGGACCTTCATGGCGCGGCGGATCGTCACAGGCGCCGCTTCGGACAATCCGAGGTAATGCACTTTCCCGGCGCGAACCAACTCACTCATGGCTCCGACGGTCTCTTCAATCGGCACCTTGGGGTCCACCCGGTGCTGGTAGTAGAGGTCAATCTCATCCACGCCCAACCGCCGCAGGCTGGCGTCACAACACTGGCGGACGTATTCGGGCGCGCCATTGACGCCGAGGAAACCCCCGCGCTCGTCGCGCACATTCCCAAATTTGGTGGCCAGGATCACCTCGCGTCGGCGGCCTTTGATGGCGCGTCCGGCCAGCCGCTCATTTTCACCGCAGCCGTACATGTCCGCCGTGTCGAGCAAGGTCACCCCGAGACCGAGGGCGCGGTGGATGGTGGCAATGGACTCATGGTCATCGCGCGTGCCGTAAAATTCGGACATCCCCATGCACCCTAGGCCGAGCGCCGAAACGGTCAATCCTTGAGTTCCGAGCTTTCTTTGGTTCATCTGATTTCCTCTCCAATGTGCAACATCTGCTCCAATTTCAAAAACAAAATCCGATGCTCCGAGGTTTCGGTTGTGTCCATCCGAGCTGAATAGGTGCTTCATGGTTTTTTCTCGTATCGCACTCTGGCTTTGGACATTACGACCGCGTAGCATCCCATCAGCAACGACGATGCCCGCTGAACCATCCGAACCACCCGCGCAAGTCGCCAGTGTTCCGCACGAGACTGCCGGGGAGTCCCGGCGCGGGGTCGTTGGCGGCATGTCATGGCGCGACACCTTCGCCGCGTTGAAGCATCGCAATTTCCGGCTGTTCTTCGTGGGCCAGCTAGTGTCGCTCATCGGGACATGGATGCAGAGCACCGCCCAAGGCTGGCTGGTGTATCAATTGACCGGCTCCAAGGTTCTGTTGGGCACCGTGGCCGCCGTCGGGACGCTCCCCATGCTGCTGCTCTCCCTTTGGGGCGGCTCCGTGGCCGACCGGCATTCCAAGCGCACTGTCGTCTTGTACACCCAGACCGGAATGATGCTGACGGCCTTTGTCTTCGCGGCGCTGGTGGGAACTGGCCATATCCAGATATGGGAAATCCTGGTGTTGGCGGCGCTGGGCGGTGTGGCGATGGCCTTCGACATGCCCGCCCGGCAGGCCTTCATGGTGGAAATGACAAGCCATGAGGACCTGATGAACGCGATATCGCTCAACAGTTCCATCGTCAACGGGGCCCGGGTCGTTGGCCCGGCCGTAGCGGGTTTCCTGATGGCGCGTGTGGGCATGGCGTGGTGTTTTCTATTGAATGGAGTCAGTTTCATCGCGGTCATCGTTGGACTGTTGATGATGCGTCTGCCCAAGTTTGTGCCTCCCCAAAGACCCCATTCAACCGGACGGCACATGCTGGAGGGCTTTCGTTATGTGGCCGGGCATCGCCGTGTGCGCATCCTCATGCTGCTCTTCGCGGTGGTGGGCGTCTTTGGTTGGTCCTATTCGGTGCTGCTGCCCGCCTACGCGACGGACATCCTGCATGTCGGCGAGGGCGGTTACGGCGTCCTGCTCAGCGCCAACGGCTGCGGAGCGCTTTTGGGCGCGCTGACGGTGGCCACTTGGGGCAGCCGGGTCCGCCCCCGACTCCTGATCCTCGGCGGGCTGTGGTTGTTCTCGGCCATGCTTGTGGCGCTGGCGCTGGTGCGCTGGTATCCGCTGGCGCTGGTTTGCCTGGCGGTGGGCGGCTGGGGAATGCTGCTGTATTTCTCGACGACCAACACCCTGATCCAGCGCAGTGTGTCCAACGCGATGCGCGGGCGGGTGATGGGCATTTGGGCGCTGGTGTTCGGCGGAATGATGCCCTTGGGCGGCCTCGAATCAGGATTCCTGTCGCACGCCGTTGGCGTGCCGTGGACCATCACGGCGGGAGCCTTGATTTGCGCGGGGGCCGGTCTGTGGACTTGGTGGGTGGTCCGTCGAAATCCCACAACTCCCCGTGAGCCGGAATGAAAAGTGGCCGCGCGGACTTGGTGCTGCTGGCGGGGGGTTGTTGCGCAAACCGTATTGGCCGCGCCTGGCGGCACCCGCCTTGGGCCACAGGGATGCTGTTGCCGGGCCAGTTCAATACGGCAGAACAGGGTGAGCATTTCGGTTCATGCCTCCCAATTCAAAGGAGGACGAGCTGTTGCGCATTCGGCTCGCGCAGACTGCTGACGCCCAGCCCCAGCAACCGTAGCGGGCGCGAAACCAGTTTGTCCCGGCCCAGCAGGAAACAACCCAGGCGGTAAATGTCAGTCACCTCGGTGATCGGTTCCTCGACTGAAAACTGGCGTGTGAGGGTGGTGAAATCGCTGTAGCGCACCTTCACCTGAACCGTGTGCGCCCCCAAGCGCCTGTGTTTGAGCCGCGCTGAGATATCCGTCGCCTGTTCCCTCAGGCAGGCCCGAAGCACCTTCCGGTCGTCGGTGTCTTTAAGAAACGTTTCTTCGCCGCTGATGCTCTTGATCTCGTCTCCGATTTCCAGCGGGCGGTCGTCTTCGCCAAACGCGAACTGTTTCAGCTTCAACCCGAAGGAGCCGACCAAGGCGCGCAGATCACCGGGGTAGTCCTGTAAATCCCCAACCGTGACGATGCCCGCCTGGCCCAGGGTCTGTTCGGTGACTTTGCCCACCCCGTAAATCACCCGTACCGGCAGCGGTCGCAAGAACGAAACCTTCTCACGTTCGGAAATGACCGTGAGACCGTCGGGCTTTTTGTGGTCGCTGGCAATCTTGGCCAGCAATTTGTTGGAGGCAATGCCGATGGTGGCGGTCAATTTGCGCTCGGACTGAATCCGCTGTTTCAAGTGCCGGGCCAGAGGCATGGCCTTGAGCAGCGACGCGTCGATGTCCTCCGCCTGGCTGAGGGAGGACACGTCGAGATACGCCTCGTCAATGGACATGGTCTCCACGACCGCTCCGGTTTGGGCGACAATCTGCATGATTCGCCCAGATTCCTCCCGGTAATGATCGATGCGCGGACGCACGAAAATGCCGCTGGGGCAAAGGCGCCCCGCCGTGGCGCTGGGCATGGCGGAGCGGACACCAAACTTCCGCGCCTCATAACTGGCGGCACAAACAACTCCGCGTTGAGTGGGGGGCGAGCCGACAATTACAGGGTGGCCGCGTAGCCCCGGGTCGTCCCGTTGCTCCACGGAAGCGAAAAACGCGTCCATGTCCAAATGGCATACGACTCGAAATGCCGTCACGAAGGGAGATTACCACGGACATGATAAAGCTCGAAGATTTTCCGGCGTCGCCTTGGGTTGACATCTATGGTGAGAGCATCATCACGCCGTTTTGGACCTGCATTATGGCAGATCGCCCAACCCGGTCGGGAGCAAACTGGCGCTCCGTCGTTGCGCTCGACGCCCACAACGAAAAGCGGACGTCACCGGTGGCCAGCGCCCGTCGCGGCGGACCGGAACATTAAGATTGCCTTCCCCCGATCAAAGTGGCAAATCGGGTCATGGCTAAAACACCAAAAAAAGCAAAAAGAACACCGAATGCAGCCTTCATGAAACCGGTCACACCGGATGAAACGCTCGCCAAAGTTGTCGGTGACAAACCTCTTCCACGTACCGAGTTGACGAAGAAGCTGTGGGCCTACATCCGCAAGAACGGGCTGCAAGACGCGAAAAAGAAAACGCTCATCAACGCCGATGAGAATCTCAAAAACGTTTTCAACGGCAAAAAACAGGTCAGCATGTTTGAGATGACCAAGCTGGTCTCCGGGCATGTGAAGAAATAGGGGGGTGTTGTGGGGGGCAGGCTGCGGCGCTGGATTCGCTGTCAGCGCCCGTTCCCTGCGGCGGTTGGTGAGAATCATCGTTCGACCGTAATAAATCTATGCCCAATAGCGCGCCTGGAAGGAGACTTTTGGCGGATACGGCACGACCAAGGAGAATTAGAGGCTGCCGAGCAGCAGGAACTGAGGAGCTATTTCGATGAGATTCGGATGCCGTATCGGCTTGAACACGGAAGGCTATGCGTTCTAGTAGTATTTCATGGGAGGCGATCTATGAGAGGCTCACTCATTTTTACGATGGCCGTGCCGAGGTTTATCCCTTTTGATCTCGGAAGAGAGCCGAACAATTCCTTGCGCTCGAACCGCCGACCGCCTTTCGGCTTACAGCCTGCCCGGAGGATGAAATGAAGAAGATGACAATTCCAGATGAGGTCAAAGAAAGCGTCCTGCACACCATCGAACGATTCAACCTGAAAGAACTGGCGAAGACTGGCTCCTGCTACATTGCCCGCTTTCAGGGAAAATTCCTTTATTTGGACCGGGATGATTGCGGCAATGTCGGCCCTATTTGTCGGTTGGAATACAAAGGAGCCGGGAAGCCTTGGAGCTTTGCCATCTACAAATATAGCGACGACCGTTACGACCCCAACAAAAGTTGGTTTCCTGGTTCCGAATTCGTCGATGGAACAGTTGAGGGCGCATTGAAGGCGGGAACGGAAACTTATGGGTGAAGCGTAACATTCGTACCAAACGCCTCCCTTCTCTCCCCGGACAACACGGGGCTGCGGAAGGAGCCGCTCAGGTTTTTCGGATCCCGATTGCAGACGCAGAGGACCGGCTTGAAGAGGTCGTTCGACAGCCGGGCGGCACTGCCAAGAAGCGGTAAGGACGCCATCAAGAACACGGCGTTCTGAATGCCAAGTTGCAGGAACCGGGGCGCTTATGATAGCCTCCGCGCAAGTTGGGGGAGGTCGATGCGGGGGGCCTCTCGCAGCCATTATGAGCGGAGACGGCTTAGTGCCGCCTAGTGCCAAGAAAATTGCAGCGGCGTGCGTTCTCGTGCAGTTTCGCCAGAAACTAAGCGTTTGTAAGTTGCACGGGGCTGCAGGGTTACGCAAGGCGCGGAAGAAAAGTGGTGGGTTCGATTCCCTTCACCCGCTCCAATGGAAAATTTTGGTTTCTCATGGCGGGCTTCAAAAAAATTATTTTGGGGGCCGGTTTAGTAGAGTAGGCAGGAGAGGTCGGATTGAAAGGCACAAGGCCAATGACCGACTCCCTCCCGCCCCTCATCGAACCGAACGGGCGGATTTCCCATATTCGGCTCTCCGGGCTCATTCATCGGGCCGCTTTCCACTTCGGCGGGGTCGGCAGTTCATAGAGTCCATAGCGTGCGTGCAGTTGTTCCG
>Ga0182014_10007857_pt1 | contig 11054 bp, 21 predicted proteins | sample 612S2DmetaG_FD_120489 | JGI IMG/M metagenome (GOLD analysis project Ga0182014, IMG submission 120489) | Permafrost microbial communities from Stordalen Mire, Sweden - 612S2D metaG | ecosystem: Environmental > Terrestrial > Soil > Wetlands > Permafrost | place: Sweden: Stordalen | collected... | reverse complement strand
CGGTGTCGGCGTCGGCGGCGGTGTCGGCGGCGGTGTCGGCGCGACCTGATTCTGGTAGGTGGTGAACTCGCCCTGGAGCGTGGTGAATTGATTCTCGAGGGTGGCGTACTCGTTGCCGAGCGTGGTGTAGGCGGTCGATCCGGCCGCGAGCTCGCTCGAGTAGGAGGCACCCGTCGAGGGATCGGTTCCCATCTCGCTCGAGTAGGAGGCGCCCGTCGTGGGGTCGATCCCACTGTCACCGCCGGAGCTCGTGGTCGATCCACTGCTCATCGACGCAAGGGCGGCCTGATCCTCGGCGGAGCCCTCGGGGTAACCGGTCTGGGGGTCGATCGTGGCCGTCGTTGCGGCCGTCGTCGAGGCCGTGCTCGCGGACTTGCTCTTTTCGATCTGATAGAGCACCAAGAGAATGGTGATCACGCCAACGGCGGCGCCGATCTTCTGCCCCTTGCTAAGGGGCTTCTTGCCCTTCTTGCCCTTGGGCCCACCGCTGGTGTCGTTGGTGCCACCGTCGTCGCCCTCGAGGAGATCTTCGCCGGCCACGGCCTACTCCCCCGACAGTGCGGACATTCCCGCGTAACGGGGAGAACGGGAGTTCAGAAACTGAGCGATCGCGGAGGTCTCGTCGGCGTTGGCGCTGAACGCGTTGGCCTGCTGCTGGCCGGCGTTGTAGCTCCCCATGGGATTCTGGACCATGCCACCGGTCTGGTTGACGGACCTGCCACCGCCGGGGGCGGACCAGATGGGCATGAAGACGTTCGGACGAGAGTCGAGATCGCCGACACCGTCGTGGAGCAACATGCCACCGTTGTTCTGGTTGGAGACCGACGCCAACGGGAGGCGGTAACGTCCGACCTGTTGGAACGTCGCGACGACGGGCTCGGAGTAGTAGCCGTCGATCGCCAGGTGCTGGTAGGAGGCGGCGTCGTACCCTTGGGCGTCCGCGGTGTCGGTGCCAGAGACGGCGTTGGGGCGCCGGCGCACTACGCCTTCTTCCAGGCTTTGCCAGCGGTCCAGACGACCACGAACACGACGACCAGCGTCGCTGCGAGAGAGATGGCTGACTTCGACATCTCAGGCCGCGGAGGTAGCAGAGGAGGCGCCCGTCAGGAGCGACGTCTCTTTGGTGGCTTGACCACCGACGGAGGTGACGCCCGCGGCGAAGCCCGGCGCGTGCGTCAGGATCAACACCGCGATGATGGCGTAAAACAGGTAGGAGATTCCGCGGTGCATGACTACTTCTTTCGTCCGAGGGTGAAGTGATAGAGCACCAGGGCCACGACCAGAATGATGACCGTAGTCATCAGTGTCGGAAGGTGGGGCTTCTGCATGTTTGGCATAATAACCTCCTCTACGCCTTAGACGGGTTCGCAATGACCGCGAGTAGCCACAACAGTACTAGAAAACCAATGCTAAAGTTGGCGCCGTTCGAACCAAGTCCGGCGACCACCGCCAGGATCACGATCGCCACGAGCTCGAGCCCGAGATCCTTGAGAGCGTCCCAGGGCGTAGCGTTCGCGGGGCCCGTCGAGAGGTTGCCGGTCTTCGCGGCCTGGGCGAGGGTGATCGTCACGAGGACCAGTTTCCGTGGAAGAGCGCCTGGCGTTGCCACCCGCGCCAGAACTGCCAGAGCACCAGGCCGACGCCCATGAGGACCACGAGATTCTGTTTGCCGGTCACGAGGAGGCCTTGGCCGGAGAGCCGGATTTGGTGCGAGCACCGTTCAGAACGCTCTCGGCCTTCCCGGTGACGCCGAGCAGGATGAACACAACGCCGGCGAGGAGAATCAGGATCCCCCAGCCGTCCACGAGCTACTCCCCCTCGGAGACCGAGGCCTTGCCCTCTTCGCGAAAGTGCACCGCGTGGAGCATGAACAGGGCGAAGCCCAGCGCGACCAGCGCCGGGATCACGGGACTCACCTTCGGGTTGAAGGGATCGCTGGCGGCGTTCGAGGCGGCCTGGGCGTTGGAGTCCGCAGTCGGCGTGAGCGTGCCGGTTGTCCCACCGGTCGAGCCCACGGTCGGCGGGATCGTCAGAGGACCAGAAGAGCTCACGGCACTGTAGGGCGCAAAACCGGCCACGTACTGAGAGACCGCAGGAGCCTGGGAGACCAGCTGCCCGTTTACAACTATTGAACCCTGTTGATTTAGCATGTATGGCCTCTGATCAGGTTACTGGGGAACTACGTACTGGAGAGCTTCAGTGGCGACGACCACGTAGCCAGAGCTCGACATCGCCGTACCGAGGGTGAGCACCACCTGGATGGCGTTCGTGGTGAGCGTGTTGAGCACGCCACCCTGGTTGGTGAGACGACCGTCGGGCTGATAGGCGAGGTCCCAGCCGATGAAGCCGGCGGCGGGCAGCGTGTCGTGCTGTTGGATCCAGCGCGCCTGCATGCTCGTCGGGGTGTCGTCGAAGCGGAAGAGCCCGGAGCCGTACTTGAGCTGACAGTATTGGACGCTCGACATGGCCAGCGGAGCACCGGCACCGTTCGAGGCGGCGGGGTCGAAGAGCAGGACCCAGATCGAGAGGATCTGGCCGACGTCGTTGGGAACTGGGACCGTGATTTTGGTCTGGGCGCCACAGCCGTACTCCCACGTGTGCAGCGCGTACTGCCAGGGCTGGACAGGGGGGAGAGCGGAGGGATTGTTGCTCGAGTAGATCGCGTTGCGACGGATGTCGAGCGACGTCGAGTAGCCCGCCGTGAACGTCGAGGCGGTCGAGCCCGAGGTCGTGGTGCCGAACGGCGACGTGTCGACGGTGCCGAGTCCCTGCGCCAGGGCGATCTTGGGGGAGACGATGCGAGTGGTGCCGCCCATGTACTGCGGGCTGACAATCGCACGGCCCGGCGTGCCCACCAGGTTGCCCGAGATGTCGAGCGGGTAGTAGAGGTCGAACTCGATCGAGGCGGGCAGGTGGACGACGAACGTCTTGCCGGTCGTGGTGTAGGTGGTACTCCACACGTTGGCGGCTTCCAAGAGTGCGGCCTCGCACCAGACGCCAGAGGAGTAGGCCGCGCCGAGGACGGGGCTCGCCAGGTTGGCGTTGCGGCGGTCGCTGCGAAGGTAGCGCCCGCGGTAGCTCTGGAAGATCCCGAGGTCGCGGCCCGAGAGAACGTCGATCGGCTTGTATTGGTTCTGCAGGGACAGCGTGACGGGCCCGAGCATGTTGTAGGGAGCGTAGGGGGAGACGCTGAGCGTCTGTCCGGTGCCGCCGACCGGAGCTGTCGCGAAGCTGTAGGTGACGAACAGGTCCCAGCCGAGCACGACGTCGGTCTGCGCGAGGGGGGTGATCCCGTTGATCGTGTTCTGCTGACCGCCCGCGCCAGCGGTAACGAGGCCCTGCGTGGTGTCGAGCTGCTCGACGGGGTTGGTGTAGCCAGGAGCGCCGTACATGGATCCGGGAGTGATCTGACCGGACTGCTGTTGGTTGGCCGCCTGGCTCGCGCCGGCACTGGTGGCCGGAGCCTTGGTCCCGAGAAGGTTCAACATCTGCATGTTGTACTTGCGAGCGATGGCCGCACACTCGGCGAGGGCGGGGTCGTGAAAAACGTGGCCGGTGCCAGCGACGCCCGTAGGCAGTGAAAGGTCTCGCATTGGATTCTCCTACTTATGGGTTCTGTGACAGTGAGGCGACGCCGTGAAGGCCGGCCTTTTTAGCGCCGACGGTGATGAGAGAACTCATCGCCATGACGCCGAGAGTGATCACGAAGAGGAAGACCAGCGGGTGATCCAGCAGCGTTTGCCATTTTTCCATTTCCACCTCCGAGGCTCAATTCGGACTATAGCAGCGCCGAGGACCAGGCGGGGGCACTACGGTAAAACCATGTTCACAATCCTCGCCACCGTCTATGCAAGCGCCCAGGACGCAGCCCACGATGCAGACGTCCAAAGGTGGATCAACTCCAGCGGGGTGCTCTTTGCGGTGTCGGCAATTTGGTACAACGGACGCCAAACGGGGAAATTGAACGCCACGCTGCGCGATATGGAACGGAGAATCCAACGGGGTGAGGCGATCGACGATGCCCGTCTCAACGGCTACAAGCCCCGCGCTGAGTAGTGGCAGTGGAAGGATTCGAACCTTCGATCTCCGACTTATGAGGCCGGCGGGAACAACCGAACTTCCCTACACCGCTGGCCTGAAGCTAGCCCACTGCCGTCGTGGTCGTTGTAGAAACTGCAGTATCCGGGGTCACAGCTCCGACAGTCCCCTCGTCGAACCAAAGCCACGTCAGACAGAGCACCGCCAGGAGCGCGAGGAGGACGCGCCGGGCGGTCATTACTTCACCTCGCGGGTGGGCCGACGTCGGCCAGGATCGTGGCACCGCACCGGTTGCAGGTGTCGTCGAACTCGAGTTCGGTCGCCACGAGCTCTTTGGCGTGAGATCCGAAGACCAGGATGATGGAGCAGTCCTGACAGTAGGTGAAGGTGGTCTCTTCGTTGTTGATCTGGCTGGTGGTGAGCGTGAAGACCTGCATGAGTTCTCTTTCGTCGCTGGCGTCACGTGACGCCTACCGTTAAGTATGACAGGTCAATTCACAACGGAGTCACAACGGGCCCACAACTTTACGACAGCGAGACCTTGTAGGGACCGTAGACGCGCTTTCGCTCGTGCTTGGACCAGAGGTTGAACTCGTAGTTTTCCTCCGGGGGCTGGATCCACTCGGGAGCACCCATCTCGACGCAACGCTTCAGGTCGGCCACGGAGTCGAGCAGGAACAGGTAGAGCAGGGTCATCTCCTCGATGATCGAACTCGGGATCGACTTCGCCCGCTGGCTGCAGTAGAGCCCCGCGGTACCACGCTCGCGGCCGGCCCTCGAGACGCGGATCAGGGCGTCCGAGGATCCAGAGATCGGAGAGCCGTTCTGGTGGAAGAAGTCGGCCGTCTCGTCGACGCAGATGAGCTGGGGTCGAGAGTGGTGGGCGGACTTGAAGAACTCCTCGGCGCACTCGACGAGGTACTTGCGTTCCTCCTGAAGCTCACACTGGGCGATCACGATCCGGGCGCCGAGGCGCCACGCGTCGTTGAGTTGGCTGGCGCGACGGATGAGCACAGAGCCCTCAATGGTCGGGCCCGGCTTCCAGTGCTTGAAGAGACGTTTGGCGGTGACGCCGTTGACGAGGAACTCAGCCCGGAATCTCGGCTTTGAATCCAGGATCAGGATCCGGGAGCTGGGGTAGCGATGGTAGAAGTCGGAAATCAGCATCTCCTCCAGCGTCGTCTTGCCCGTCCCTGTCCCCCCCAGGACCAGCGCCCGCTCCCTCTCGCGTAGCGAGATCAGGTCGAAGCTGATCGGGTTCGTCGGTGCTTGGGTTGACACTTTCGTCCTCTCGGGGCATCTCATGAGCGGCGACGTTGATCACCGCACCGTCTCCCTCCAGAATATAGGCGCAGAGGCCCATCGTCTTGGCGACGAAGCGCTCGAGCTTGACGGGGTCCTCGGAGGCGACCATCTTGATCACCTGGGGGACCATGGCGTTAAGTATGCGCCGACGGCTCGGGTCGATTCGCGAGGTCCAGGTGAGGGAGCTAGCTATCGCTTCCTGCAGTCGGAGCTTGATCGGGTCCCCATTTTCCGGGGCCTCCAAAGTTGGCGACGGGTGCTCCCGATTCAGTTCGGCTTGCGCTCTGCGCATCGCGAGGGCCTTCAAAACTGACGACATTTTCGCCTCCTAGTTGGCGTTGCATTTCACGTCTGAACTCACTGACTCTGTCGGCCCAGCTGATCACCGACAGAATAGCGGGAGCGAAGGCGAGGATTTCGATAGCCTCTCGCCCGTGCTTCTTATTGAGGTCGGTCTTGGCGATGAGGAACGAGCAAGGCTCTACGATGCTCGCAGCTTCCTCGTCATTCATCCCGAGGCGTTCGACCCAATACGCAGCCTGCTCGTCGGCCAGGTGGAAGGGGCGCACGACCGCGTACTCGACGTAGGTCATCGTGAGCAGCACCACCAGCGAGGAGAGTTTGTCCTCCCACTCAGAGGCCGCGGGGGGCTTCGAGGAGAAGGTCTTCGCGGTGATGGTGCCGGCGGACTCGACGGCCTGGGCGACGATCGAGGGCTCGGCGGGAGAGCCATCGGCGTTGATCTTGGGGGCCTTGTTCTTATCAGCCTTTAGTTTGATCGCGGGAGTCTTGCGGTGCTCGGCGCAGGCGTTCGAACGCGGCGACCACGAACGCTCGCCGCACGTCTTGCAGACGCCGGGCACGGAACCGTCTTTGAACACGAAGCCGTTGATCGCCACTAGCGACGACCCCTACGAAGAGCGCCGCCGGTGCGATGCACGGCCTTCGAGCCGGAGCTCGAGTTCGGAGCTTCAACTCGAGGAGGCGGGGCTACCGATGTCGGAGCACCCCCGCCCTCCTCGAGATCTTCTGCGTCCAGGGCGCCCGCATCGACGGACCCATCGCTGGCCTCAGGTTCTGCGAGGACGACCTCCTCGAGCTCTTGGATCTCCTCCACGAGTTCCTCGACGACTTCGTCGATCTGCTCCTGGGAGACTTCAGCCTCGATGTGGTGGTGCTCGAGCGAGGCGTCGTGGTCGGTCTCGTTGGCGTCGTTCGACAACTCGTGGTGGTCGAGTTCCGCGGCGATGCGAGCGGCCTCGGTTTCAGCCTCGATCCTCGCGATCTCCACAGCGGCGTCGGCGGCGATCTGAACGGCCTCGACGTCGGGACTCTCATCGGCGTCGTCCGCGACCACGTCGTCGACGTGATACGGACAGACGTCGCCCTCGTGCTCGTGCGGACAGCTCAGGTGCTCGTGCATTGAGGGACTCCCTTTTCAGTAGTTCGACGGTACTCGACCCAGATCACGCAGGCCAGGAAGATCGCGAAGGCCACCTCGAGCACCGAGATGGCAAGCATCTGGTTGAAGAGGGCGCCTTCGAGCTGGGAGAGGTGACGAGCGTGGCGATCGGAGTCGCGCTCGAGGACCACCAGCCGGTCGTCGGCGCGTAGGAGGTCGAGGGGAACGTCGATCGGCACGATCGCCGGGTGCTCTTGTTCGAATTTTTCATCGGAAGCCATCGCTACCTCCTCGAGAAGTCACTCTACACCTTGCAGCGGTGATGGACACGATCGGCGTCCGCGCTAAGCGCAGAGTAGTGATCGTAGCCAACGTGGCCGCACCCACGACAACGGAAGAACCAGTATCCGTCTCGGGTTCGCAGTATCTCGTGACGAAGGAGCGTTCGCATGAGCCCACTCTATCGAGCGGGGCGACGCTGATGGGTGCTAGACATAACAACACCCAAGCGACGATCATGGAGGGCGAATGGCTAAGCGACGAGCCTCGAAAAAGACCACCGGCGCGAGAGCCTTGAAACGGACCTCGGCTAAAAAAGCGGCGACCAAAAAAGCCTCGACAGCATCGAGGAAAAAGAGCGCGAAGAGCGCCAGAGCCAAAAAGGCGTTCCCTCGTCTTTACGAGAAGGCACCACCCACTCCCTCTGAGAAACGCAACAAGGCCGCCCAGAAGCTCGGCTTTAAAAACGCCTACGAGCAGCGCCAGGAGTACAAGGCCACCGCGGAGCGCAAGGCCAAGGCTCACGAGAGCTACGTCCGCCGGCGCGACGCGAAGCGGGCCCAGGAGGCGAAGGCACGCAGTCCCTACGAGAAGCGCGACGCCGGCGCCAAGGCCCGCGGATACGAGAGCTACTGGGACGAGCGACAGTCGAGGGTGCGGGCTCGCAAAGCGTTATTCGAACTCGGCGTGATGGAGCCGAGCGTCGCCGACGTCGACGAGCTCGGAACACTAGGGCGCGGTGACAGCGCCAGAGAGCTCTACTACAAGACGAAGCGGATCCTTGAGAAGTACGAGCCCGCACCGAGCGACCGGCAGATCTGGTCACTGATTCGCATCTTCTACAAGCCGAGGGGACGACGATGAGCCCCTACGCGGATCCTCGTAAAAAGCGCGAGTGGGCGTTGGCCCGCTGGCACCGCAACCGGACGGCGGGCATAGAACACCTCGGCGGAAAGTGTGTGAAGTGCGGGACCACGGAGAAGCTCGAGATCGACCACATAGACCCGGCGACGAAGGTCGCCTCGGAGATCTGGTCGTGGTCGCTCGAGCGACGTCTCGCAGAGCTCGCAAAGTGCCAGTTGCTTTGCAACGATCACCACAAGGTGAAGTCTCTAGAAGACATGCGCCGGCGCCTCGAGGCACAGCCACGCCGAGAGCCGCCGACCAGGACCAAACGATTTGACCCCTACGAGATGTTCTCGTGACGCGACGCTCAGTAAACGACAACGAGACCGGTCGAGGGCGACGTCCTCAACCGGTCTCGGTGCCAGGCACTAGCCACGAAGCCCACGAAGACTTCCCCCCCACCGTAACAGGTACGTGCCCCTGTGGAAAGCCACTCCCCAGCCCCTCCGCTCAGCGGTGCTCGAGGACGTGCTCGGTGAAGCGTGACGAGAGGAGGGGCGGCGCCCCTCGTAAGAACTCTAAGAACGCTCCCAGCAGGGCCTCCAGGTTCACCTACTCGCCGATCGGCGTGGACGGGGAGGGCGAGGATGGCCGTTACACCCTCTTGGCGGCGTGCGACGAGAACGGATTCGAGAGGTTCATCGAAGACCGCGAGGGTCTCGACACAGAGCGCTGTCTCCGGTTCCTACTCTCCCTTCCGTCGAAACCGTTCGTCTTCGGCTTCGCTTTCTCCTATGACGTGAACATGATCCTGAGTTCGCTCTCGCACGACGAACTCTTCACGCTCGCCCAGTGGGGCCGGGTGTTCTGGAAAGAGTGGAGGATCGCCCACGTGCCCGGTAAGGCGCTCACCATCACGCACCGGGCGACGAAGAAGACCTGCATCGTCTGGGATCTCTACCCCTGGATCCAGTCGAGCTTCGTTCGCATGCTGGAGGACTTCGATCTCGCCGACACCGCGACGCTCGAGCGCATCTCGTCGATGAAGGACCAGCGGTCCGACTTCTCCCAGGTGTCGATGGATCTGATTCGGACCTACTGCCTCGAGGAGTGCCGCCTACTCTCCAAAGCCGTGAAGATGTTGCTCGATCTGATCACGGCTTCGGGCTATAAGACCAACGTCTTCTACTCGCCGGGCTCGCTGTCGGCGGCGGTGATGAAGGTCCACAAGGTGAACGACTTCCGCCTCGAGGGTGAGGGTGGCGTGCTGCGTGACGCGATCGACGAGGGCTACGTCGGAGCTCGTGCAGAGGTCGCCCAGGTCGGCCCGATCGAGGGCCCGCTCTACGAGTCCGACATCAACTCCGCCTACCCCGCGGCGACGGCGGAGCTGCCGTGCTTCGCCCACGGAGTCTGGCGCAAGTACCGCAAGGGACGCCCGGTCACCGACACGACGTTGATCCGGGTGAAGTGGAAGACCAAGCCAAACGTCCTCTGGGGCCCGTTTCCGGTGCGCCCTAGGGTAGGCAGCCTTCGTTTCCCTACGAGCGGCGAGGCGTGGATCTGGGGCCGCGAGGCGAGGATCGGCGAGACCGTCTGCTCGAGCTTCGAGATCCTCGGAGGTTGGCAGTACGTCCCACGCTGCGACCACCGCCCGTTCGCGTACATCGCAGAGCTCTACGACAAGCGCCGGGCGCTGAAGGACGAGGGCTCCCCCCTCGAGTACGTCTACAAGCTGATCCTCAACTCGACCTACGGCAAGCTCGCCCAGCGCCCCTACGGTGCGACAGACCCGACGTGGCGCTATCTCCCCTGGGCCGGCCTCATCACCTCGACGGTGCGAGCGACGCTGATGGAGCAGATCGTCGCGGTAGGACAGTCGCACGTCGTGCTCTGTGCGACAGACTGCCTCATCACCGACAAGCCCCTGAAGGTCCACGTGGGGCCCGAGCTCGGCGCCTGGACGGTGCACGAGTACTCAGAACTCTTCATCGCAGGACCCGGCTTCTACGAGGCCCGCGAAGAGGGAGAGATCCTCTGTGGCATCGATCGATGCACCGACGCGAAGCACCACCACCCGAAGGTCCGCAACCGCGGAATCTCGCGAGTGAACGTGGAGTTCGCAGAGCTGCGAGCGGCGTGGGACAAGGACGGCCGCGAGGGCAACGTCGAGATCCAGACGCGCCGATTCATTGGCTACCGCCAGGCCCTCCAGTACAAGGAGACCGCCGACCTCTGGCGCCAGTTCGTCGACGTCCCGATGAAGAAGACGATGACGCTCGAGCCCCGTCGCGAGTGGCGCACCAGCGACGCCTCGAGCGGAAAGTCCAAGCCGCCCTCGGAGGACTACATCAGGCGCTCCGAAGTCGAGGACATTCTGGCCAAGGTGCTGATGCAGAACGTCGCGAGCGACGAGAAGGAAGACCTCGTGCGGCGCATCGTTGCGGCCGACGAGGTCTCGCGCAGGTCGTTGTTCGATGCGGCAGAACAGCCAGACTGGTTGATCGATGAATTTCAGAGCGGGTAGGAGAGAGCCATGGATGAAGGCGTTGTAATTGTGTCGAAGGGTGTCGCCCTCGATTTGCTCACTGCATTGACGGACGTCGAAGAGCTCTACGCGGCCTACCAGGCCCTCGCGAAGAGCGACGTGTCGAAGGTGTACGAGGTGAAGAGATACGTGACCGCTCAACTCTTCGATGGAATCAACGAGGCCCTCAGCGGCACCTACATCGTCGACAACGCGTTGATGGAGATGGAGGGCCAGCGTGACGTTGCTCTCGATCGTGTCGCAGCGTTGGAGGGACGATGACCGGCGCCCTAGCAACCTTCAAGTGTCCGGTGCACGAGTACTGGGTCCGAGTGGACTTCAACTCGCTGAAGGGCCCGAAGAAGAAGTTGCAGCGAGGATGCCCACAATGCAACCTTGCTTTTGAGTCAGCGATCGCGTACTACAAAAACCTGGTGTTCTTGCAAGAGAACGGACAGAGACAAGTTCTCCTCAATCGCATCGCCCACAAGGGTTAACAAACACACTTCAGTCCGCCCCTCATGTGAAGCATGACGACAGGGGCACCGTTGGGGAGGCGTGTTTTGCGCCCCATTTTTTCAAGCGGCCAGATGACCTGATGGCACACCTCACCTAGAGGACTCACGTCACGCGCAATACCACACGTAAGGACAGGGG
>Ga0182014_10007856_pt1 | contig 11056 bp, 7 predicted proteins | sample 612S2DmetaG_FD_120489 | JGI IMG/M metagenome (GOLD analysis project Ga0182014, IMG submission 120489) | Permafrost microbial communities from Stordalen Mire, Sweden - 612S2D metaG | ecosystem: Environmental > Terrestrial > Soil > Wetlands > Permafrost | place: Sweden: Stordalen | collected... | reverse complement strand
GACGGCTTCGCCATTCGCGCCACCGCCGGCGGGCAGGCGACGACGCGCATCGGCGCCGACGCCGCGATCTGCGAGGAGTGTCTCACCGAGTTGTTCGACCCGGCGAGCCGTTTCTATCGCTATCCCCTGATCAACTGCACCCATTGCGGGCCGCGCTACACCCTGACGCGCGCGCTGCCGTACGATCGCGCGCAGACCTCGATGGCGCCGTTCCCGATGTGCTCGGACTGCGCGCGCGACTACGCCGATCCCGCCAATCGCCGCTTTCACGCCGAGCCGATCGCCTGCCCGCGCTGCGGGCCCAAGCTCAACGTCGAGATCGAGCAAATCGCCGACTGCATTCGCGACGGCGGAATCGTGGCGCTCAAGGGGCTCGGCGGCTTCCATCTCGTCTGCGACGCGCGCAACGAGAAGACGGCGGCGGAATTGCGCCGCCGCAAGGCGCGCGAAGCCAAACCCTTCGCCGTGATGGTCGCCAATACGGCGAGCGCGTCGCTGCTGGCCGAACTGAGCGAAGCCGAAATCGCGCTTCTCGAGTCGCGGGCGCGACCGATCGTCCTCGTCAAGGGCCGTGGCGTCCTGGCGCCCAGCGTCGCTCCCCGTTTGCGCGACGTCGGCCTCATGCTCGCCTATACGCCGCTGCATTGGCTGGCGTTGCACGCGCTGGCCGGCGCGCCGGCGTTCGCCGGCTGGCGCCATGCGCCCAACGAAATCGCGCTCATCGCCACCAGCGCCAATCTCGGCGGCGAACCGCTGGTCGCCGACGACGAGGAGGCGCGCCGGCGCTTACGTCCCATCGCCGACCTCGTGGTCACGCACGGGCGCGCCATCGTGGCGCGCGCCGACGATTCGGTGATGCGCGTGCTCGACGGCGCGCCCGCATATCTACGCCGCGCCCGCGGCTTCGTCCCCGAGCCGATCGACCTCGGCGTCGACGGCCCGAGCGTGCTCGCCGCCGGCGCCGATCTGAAGAACACCGTAACGCTGACGCGCGGGCGTGAGGCGTTCGTGTCGCAGCATATCGGCGATCTCGACGACCGCGAGACCCTCCGCTTCCGCAACGAGACGATCGCGCATCTGCGCTCGATCCTGGCGATCGAGCCGGAGTTGGCGGCCTGCGACCTGCATCCCGATTTCCAGTCGACGCGCTCGGCGGAAAGGGCAGGGCTGCCATGCGCGCGCGTGCAGCATCACCTTGCCCATGTCGCGGCGGTCGCGGCCGAACACGGCTTGAGCGGGCCGGTCCTCGGCGTCGCGCTCGACGGCCAGGGCTATGGGACGGACGGGACGCCCTGGGGCGGCGAACTGATCCTTCTCGACGGCGCCCGCTGGGAGCGCGTCGGCTGGCTCGAACCGCTGGCGCTGCCGGGCGGCGACCGCGCCGCGCGCGAGCCGTGGCGCATGGGGGTGGCGATGCTCCACCGACTCGGCCGGCTCGACGCGACGAAGCGCTTCTTTCCCGATGCGCCGAACGCCGCGCGACTCGCGCAGGCCTTCGCCCGCGGCGCGCGTTTTCCCATGACCACCAGCCTCGGCCGGCTGTTCGACGCGGCGGCGGCGCTCGCCGGCGTCTGCCTCGAACAGCGCTACGAGGGCCAGGCGGCGATGGAGTTGGAGGCGCTGGTCGAAACGCCGCGCGCGGGCGAAGGATTGTGGCGGATCGAAGCGGGGCGGCTCGACATGGCGCCGCTGATGGCGGCGATCGTCGAAGCGCGCCTCGCCGGCCGCGAGGCGGCCGAGCTGTTTCACGGCGCGCTGATCTCCGCGCTCGATCAATGGATCGCCGCCGCCGCCGCGGCGCGCGGGCTGACGCAGGTCGCGCTCGGCGGCGGCTGTCTGGTGAACAGGGTTCTCGCCGACGGCCTCGGCGGGGCCTTGCGCGCAAGGGGCCTGAGACCCTATGTGCCTCGTGCGGCTCCCGCCAACGACGGCGGCGTTTCGCTCGGACAAGCGGCGTTCGCCCTGGCGAAAATCCGCGCCGGCGCTTCATTTGAGGAGGATTAGCCCATGTGCCTCGCCATCCCCGTCCAGGTGAGCGAAATCCTTCCCGACGAAATGGCCAAGGTCAGCCTCGACGGCGTCGTCAAGATCGTCTCCACCGCGCTGGTCGAGGACTTGCAAGTCGGCGACTACGTCGTGCTGCACGTCGGCTACGCGCTCGCCAAGATCGATCCGGAAGAGGCCGAGCGCACGCTCGAAATGCTGGCCTCCGCGGGAGCGTTCGCGTGAGGCGCGCTCGTTCTCTCTGCGTCATGGCCGGGCTCGTCCCGGCCATCCACACGGCGCGGTTTATGCCAAGCTTGCCAGTTGACCGGCGGCTGAACGGCGCGCGGACGATCGCCTCGCCATCGCCTTGGGATGGCCGGGACAAGCCCGGCCATGACGGAGAGGAAGGGTCGCCGCCATGAAATACGTCGACGAATATCGCGACGGCAGGCTCGCCCAGCAAATCGCGGCGACGATCGCGCGCGAGGCCGAGCCGAAGCGCGTCTATCACCTGATGGAGTTCTGCGGCGGCCACACCCATGCGATCTCGCGCTACGGGCTCGAGGACCTGCTGCCCGACAACGTGCGCATGATCCACGGGCCGGGCTGTCCGGTGTGCGTTCTGCCGATGGCGCGCATCGACATGGCCATTCGTTGCGCGGGCGACCCAAAAGTGACGTTGTGCGCCTACGGCGACCTGATGCGCGTGCCGGGATCGGGCGCATCGAGCCTCCTCAAGGCCAAGGCGGAAGGCGCCGACATCCGTATGGTCTATTCGACGCTCGACGCGATCCGCATCGCCGAAAACGCGCCCGACCGCGAAGTCGTGTTCTTGGCCGTCGGCTTCGAGACCACGACGCCGCCGACCGCGCTCGCCATTCGCGCCGCCGAGAAGAAGCGGCTGACCAATTTCTCGATTCTCTGCAATCACGTGATGACGCCGCCGGCGATGCGCGCGATCCTCGAAAGCGCCGACGGCGGGGAGGCGGACGCGGTGCAGGTGGAAGGGTTCGTCGGCCCGGCGCACGTCAGCACCGTCATCGGCACTGAGCCCTATCGGGTCTTCGCCGAGCGTTTCGGCAAGCCGGTGGTCATCGCCGGCTTCGAGCCGCTCGACGTCGCGCAGGCGATCCTGATGCTGGTGCGCCAGATCAATGAGGGCCGCAGCGAGGTCGAGAACCAGTACATCCGCGCGGTGACGGAGAGCGGCAACCTCAAGGCGCAGGCCGAGATGGCGGCGATTTTCGAAACGCGCGAGACGTTCGAATGGCGGGGCCTTGGCTGGCTCCCCGACAGCGCGTTGCGCCTGAAGCCCGCCTACCAGCGCTACGACGCCGAAAAGCGCTTCGGCCTCGTCGATATCCCGGCGCGCGACAACCCGGCCTGCGAATGCGGCGCGATCCTGCGCGGCGCCAAGAAGCCGCAGGACTGCAAGCTGTTCGGCACGGCCTGCACGCCCGGTACGCCGATGGGGTCGTGCATGGTGTCGCCCGAGGGCGCCTGTTCGGCGCACTGGACCTACGGGCGCTTCCGCGAGGCGGCGAAAGCCGCGCCGCGGCCGCGGAAGGTCGCGTGAGCGTGCAGCAGCCGATCCGCCGCAAGCTCGACGTGAAGAACGGCCGCGTCGATCTTTCCCACGGTGCCGGCGGGCGCGCGATGGGGCAATTGATCGAGGACGTTTTTCACGCCGCTTTCGACAACGACTGGCTGCGCGCGGGCAACGACCAATCTGCCTTCGACCCTCCCGCCGGGCGCTTGGTGATGACCACCGACGCTTATGTCGTCACGCCGATCTTCTTCCCCGGCGGCGACATCGGTTCGCTCGCCGTCCACGGCACGATCAACGACGTCGCGATGGCGGGCGCGCGGCCGCTCTATCTCGCCGCGAGCTTCATCATCGAAGAGGGGTTCCCGCTCGCCGATTTGCAGCGCATCGCGACAAGCATGGGCGAAGCCTCGCGCGCGGCGGGCGTGCCGATCATCACCGGCGACACCAAGGTGGTCGAGCGCGGCAAAGCCGACGGGGTGTTCATCTCGACGACCGGCGTCGGCCTCGCGCCGCCGGGCCTCAACCTGTCCAGCGACGCGGCGCGGCCCGGCGATTGGGTCGCGCTGTCGGGCACGATCGGCGACCACGGCGTCGCGGTGATGTCGAAGCGCGAGAACCTCGAATTCGAGACGCAGATTCTTTCCGATTCGGCGGCGCTGCACGGCCTGGCCGCGGCGATCATGGCGGCGGGCGGCGCCGGCGTGCGCGTCATGCGCGATCCCACCCGCGGCGGGCTCGCGGCGACGCTCAACGAACTCGCGCATCGCTCCGGCGTCGGCTTCGAGATCGAGGAAGAGGCGATTCCGGTGCGACGTGAAGTCGCCGCCGCGTGTGAACTTCTCGGGCTCGATCCGCTCAACGTCGCCAACGAGGGCAAACTGGTCGCGGTGCTCGCCCCCGAGGTCGCCGACGCGGTCCTCGCGGCGATGAAGGCCCATCCGCTCGGCCGGGAGGCGGCGCTGATCGGCCGCGCGGTCGCCGACGACAATCGCTTCGTGCAGATGCGCACCGCGTTCGGCGGCAGCCGCATCGTCGATTGGCTGTCGGGCGAACAATTGCCGCGGATTTGCTGAGGGAAGGGCGGCGCGGTTCCGATTCAATCGAACCAACGCCGTCATTGCGAGCGCAGCGAAGCAATCCACGGCGCAATCGCCGCATGGATTGCTTCGTCGCTGCGCTCCTCGCAATGATGGCCGAATCGATTCCTCATCCCGCCCGTCGAGGCCGGCCTCAATGCAGCTGAATCGACGCATCGGCGCTGCGGGCGAGCTCCATCTGGGAAATCGCCACCAGGATTTCGGCGCGCGACTTGAGGTCGGCCGCCTCGAGCAGCGCCTGCTTCTCCTTGGCGCCGTAAGGGCTGAGCATCGCCAGGCCGTTGACCAGGGTCTCGTTGGAGGCCTTGTCGATGTCGTCCCAATCGATCTTGAGCTTGTTGGCGTCGGCGAACGCGCGCAAGGCCTCGACGAGGCCATCGCGATCGACCGCGCTTTCGCCCACGCCCTCGTCAAAATCGTCGGCGAAATCGGAAAAATCGGCGCGCACCAGCCGATAGGGCGTCGTCGTCGTCTGTTCCATCGCGACGCGGAAGCGCGCCACGCCCATCAGGGTGAGGAAGCAGCGGTCGTCGCCGATTTCCGCGTATTGCACGATGCGCCCGGCGCAGCCGATGGGGTAGAGTTCGGGCGCCGGCTCCTCGGCCTCGCCGTCGCCGCTCGGCTGGATGATGCCGATCAGCCGCTCGCCGGCGAGAGCGTCGTCGAGCATGGAGAGGTAGCGCGGCTCGAAAATGGTGAGCTGGATCGGCCGGCGCGGCAACAGCAGCGCGCCCGCCAGCGGGAACACCAGCAGCACGAGCGGCATTTCCTTCGGCTGGCGATAAGTCCGGTTGAGCTTCATTGTTTTCGACTCGAACGCGGCGCGGCCCACGGCGCCGATCAGAACAGCATCGCCGACAATTTGCGCCGCGCCGCGACGGCAGCCGGGTCCATCAGGCCCCACGCCTCGAAGAACTGCAGCAGCTGCTTGCGCGCCACGTCGTCGTTCCATTGGCGGTCGCGCTTGATGATCGCCAACAGGCACTCGGCGGCTTCGTCGCGCTTTCCCTTGGCGCTGAGCGCCAGGGCGAGGTCGAAACGGGCCTGATGATCGTCGGGATTCGCCGCCACGGCCTTTTCCAGCGGCGCGAGGTCGCCGACCGCGGCGGCCTGCTCGGCGACGCGCACCGTGGCCCAGGCCGCGGCGAGCGCCGGGTCTTGATCCTTGCCGGCCGGCGGCGGCGCGGCCATCGAAAGCACCGCCTTGGCCTGATCGAGATCGCCGGCGTCGACGTGCAACTTGGCGAGGCCGGCGATGGCCTTCGGGTTGGCCTCGTCCTCGGTGAGCACCCGCGCGTAGAGCCCCGCCGCGGCCGCCGCGTCGCCTTGGGCGGTCGCCGCCTCGGCCTGCGCGAGCAACTCGACCGCTTCGGCGCCGAGCGGCCCGACCAGGCGCTCGATGAAGCCGCGCACCTGGCTCTCGGGCAGCGCCCCCATGAAACCGTCGACCGGCTGGCCCTTGTCGAAGGCGATCACCGCGGGAATCGATTGGATGCCGAGCTGGCCGGGGATCTGCGGATGATCGTCGATGTTCATCTTGACCAGCGTCACCTTGCCCTTGGCTTCGGCGACGGCCTTCTCCAAAACCGGCGTCAATTGCTTGCATGGGCCGCACCACGGCGCCCAGAAGTCGACCAGCACCGGCTGGCGCGCCGAGGCGGCGATCACGTCCGCCTTGAACGACGCCGTGGTGACGTCCTTGACCGGGTTCGCAGACGCTCCCGCGCCGTTGCCGCTCGCCATGTTCCTTGCCTCCGAAGCGCCCTGACGGGCTCGCTGCCGCCTAAATGGCGTCGCGAGCGCGATTATGCAACGCCGCCGCCGTCTTGGCCGAGCGCGACCACCATCGGCTCGTGCCCGGTCGCGCGCAGGAACGTGATCAGGTCGGCGCTCGCCACGCCGGTCGTGCGGGTGTTGACCAGCGGGTGAAAGTTGAGCCGCGCGCAGCGCATCATCGCTGCGTCGAGCACGACGGTGACGCGGCCCTCGGCGTCGTTGATCGCGCCGAACGGCGTCACCGCCCCCGGCTTGACTCCCCAGACCTCCTGCAACAGTTCGGTCGAGCCGAAGGAGACGCGCCCCTGGGCGCCAATTCTTTCGTGCGCGCGCTTCAGATCGATCGGCGTGTCCTCGCCGAGCACGAGCAGGAACAGCCGGCTCTTCTTGTCCTTGACGAACAGGTTCTTGACATGCCCGCCGGGGATTTCGCCGCGCAGCGCCCGCGACTCTTCGACGGTGTGCAGCGGCGGATGCTCGACCGTCGTGCTGGCGATGCCGAGCGAGTCGAGATAGGCGATGAGGTCGTCGGAAGTGGCGGGCATGCGGGTTCTCGGCGCGGCGATCGGTCCGGCTTTTAGAGCAGGACGCGCCGGGAAGGAAATGTCCGTCGGCGTCGCACGCGGGCGGCGTCATGACGCTTCGCGCCGGGCCGCCCGCGCGCGCTGCGCTCGCGAGCCGGACTCATACTCGAGAACGACGCGGCGCCGGCGGGCCTGGCGATTGCGCCCGGCGGAGCGCTCGCGGCGCGTCGCCGTCATTTCGAGAGCGCGCGAGAAGCGGACAAAGGCGCCGTCCCGTAATCCCCCCTTCGCCATCCGGCGTCGCGACAGGGAGTTTGCGTCCAATGACCAAACGAGCGATAATCGCGACATATCGTCGCCGATTGCCTACCGATACGCCTTGCCTCCGCTTGTCTTCGATCCGTTCGTCGCTTTGGGAGGGGCCTATGTGCGCAGCAATCCGAGCCGCCGCAGCTTCGATTCGTCGCGGCGCTGAAATCCTCACAACCTTGTCGCCGCCGAGCGCGCCGCCTGCGAAGAGCCTGAGCGCGAGGATCGCGTTTTTGGCCGTGCTGGCGGGCCTCGGCCTGACGGCGCCGGCGCTGGAAAACCCAGCCGCGGCGCAGCCAAGCGATCACGCGATCATCGCCGACGGCGAAGCGGCGGTCAGCGGCTTCTCCGGCGCGAGCGCGATGACGCCGGCGCCGCAAGGGGTCGATCCGGTCGCCGTCACCTTCATCGATCCCGACGGCCCGTCGGCGCGGGTCATCGATCTGCGCGCCGCCGGCGGCCCGCCGCAGGCGCAGGTCTTGCCGGCGCCGAAGCCGTTCACCGTGACGGCGGCGCAGGTCGGCGAAGTCTTCGCCGTCGCGCTGGACAAGGCCGTCCCGCCCAACATCTACCTTGCCGCCAGTTCGGCCTATGGCCTGCCGATCGTGCTGCCGGCGATCGAACCCGGCAAGCCGCCCCAGCGCCTCGCCGACGGCGCGCCCGGCGCCGCGTTCATGCCGGGCCTGTTCGGCCCCGCCGCGATGCAAGGCGGCCCGGGCTCGATCTGGCGCGTCGACGGCGCTAGCGGCGCCGTCTCGCTGTTCGCCAACGTGGCGCTGGACGGCGCGCCCAACCCCGGGCCCGCCCTCGGCGGCCTGGCTTTCGATCCCGCCTCCAACAGCCTCTTCGTCGCCGATCGGGCGACCGGCATGATCCACCGCTTCGGCCTCGACGGCGCCGAAATCGGCCGCTTCGACCACGGCGTCGACGGCCGCAAGGCGGCGGGCCTGCCGCCCGTCGCGTTCGATCCCGCCAAACGACTCGACATCGCAAACCCGAACTTTCACAGCCAGGACCCGGCGAGCTGGGGCTATGCGCCGCCCGAGCGGCGCGTCTTCGGCCTGGCGGTCCACGGCGGACGCCTCTACTACGCGGTCGCCGACGGCCTGACCGTCTGGTCGGTCGCGATCGCGCCGATCGGCGCGTTGGGCGCCGACGCGCGCGTCGAGCTCCAGGTTCCCCCGGGCGACGCCGCCAGCGAGATCTCCAAGATCGTCTTCGACGATCGCGGCCGCATGATCCTCGCCGAACGCGGCGCGCCGACCGGCGCCTTCGATTTCCTGACCCTCGCGCAGCCGGCGACGAGCCGCGCGCTGCGCTATCGTCTGGTGCAACCCGACGCCGCCGCGCCGCCGGTCTGGCAAGCCGAGCCGGATGAATACGCGATCGGCTTCGCCGCCGCGTTGCGCAACGCCAACGGCGGCGTCGCGATCGGCTTCGGCTATCGGCCGGACGGCGGGCTCGATCCGGGCGCCTGCGGCGGCTTCCTGTGGACGACCGGCGAGCAATTGCGCGCCGCCGCCGACCCCGCTCTGGCCGCTGAACTCGCGACGACGGGACCGCTGCCGCTCAACGGCCTGCAAGGCAACGAAATCGAAGCGGTGCGGCCCGACAACGTTCCGCCGCTGCAGAGCTATTTCGCCAATTACTTCGACGATGCCGGCAATCCCGCCTTTCACGGCCATCTCGGCGACATCGCGATTCCCAGAAGCTGCGGTGAAAGCGCGCTCTTCCTTCCCGTACCGGTGACTCCGATTGCGGATTGGCCGGGACCGATCGCGTGTCCGCCCGACTTCGCGATCTTCGGCGGCCTGTGCCGGCCGCCGCGGTGCCCGCCGGGCCACGGCGAAGGCATGCGATGCTGCCCGCGCGGAACGTGGCCGGGCGCCAACGGCGAATGCGAGCCGCTGCGCGGAGGCAACCTCGGCTGCCCGATCGGCGCGGTTCCGCTGCGCCGCGCCGACGGTCCGATCGCCTGCGCGTGGCTGGCGCGCTGTCCCGACGGCGCGCAGGCGGATGCGCGCGGCGGCTGCGGACGCATCTGTCCGCCCGGCGAGACGGCCTGGCGGTCGCGCCGATGCTGCGGCTACGGCGAGATCGGCCTGCCTGACGGGCGATGCTGCCCCGAGCGGGACGTGCGCGACGGCAAGTGCGTCCAGGCGTGCCCGGAGGGCGCGATCCGCCTGCCCGATGGGCAGTGCTGCCCAAGGCAGGACGTCCATGACGGCAAGTGCGTCCAGGCGTGTCCCGAAGGCGCGATCCGCCTGCCCGATGGGCAGTGCTGCCCAAGGCAGGACGTCCATGACGGCAAGTGCGTCCAAGCGTGCCCCGATGGCGCGATCCGTCTGCCCGGCGGCGAGTGCTGCCCCAGGCAAGACGTGCGCGACGGGAAGTGCGTGCAAGCTTGCAATCCCGGCTATCACCCCGTGGAGGGCCATTGCGTGATCGATTGTCCGGCGGGCGAAGCGCCGGGCGCCGACAATCTCTGCCATCGCCTCGGCGGTCCAATCCCTTGCCCGCCCGGTCTGACGCCGTACAACGGCGCCTGCGTCAACCTGCATCCGCTAAGGGGGTGCGGGCCGGGCGAGTTCCGGCGCTTTGACGGGGCGTGCGTTCCCCGAATCCTGCGGCGGCCGGGATTGCCGCTGCGGCCGCCGGGGTACTATCCCGGCCGTCCCGGCGCGCCGTACGGCGGCCCTCTCGGCCGTCGGCCGGGTTACCCCCTCCAGCGCGGCCCGGGCCTGTGGTTGGGACACGGGCGAGGGTACGGGAACGATTAGGCGGGTGGAGGCGGGCGCTTTCGCAGCTGGGCTGAGGCGACGGGCGTCGACCGCACGCGCGGATTCGACGCCTCGCTCACCACACCATCGGCGTCGGCGTCGGCGTCTCGCTCCGCCGATGCTGGCGCTGTCGAACGAATGCGGCGGTGGGCTGACGGGAGACGGGAAAGGCCGATCGGCTCAAGCGTGGGTGAATATCACATTGTGTAGCAAATCTCCGTAGACCTGAATCGTTTGGTATGGATCGACGATTGGGGGCAGACCAACTATCGGGGAAAGCTTAGGTTAACGTACAAGGTCGACCGGGCGAGGCTCACCGGCCGGTAGAAGAAGCCAAACCCCAAAGGCCAGGTTCAAGCCCATCGATGTGGCCGCCAGTACGTATGCGATTCCGGCTACGGTTCGCGCATACCAAAGATCAAACATCCCGTAAGCTAACGGCTGTAAACATAGGTAGGCCAGTAGGGTTCCAGCGGTTGTCAGAATTGGAATAATTGTGCCAATCTTCAGTTGATAAATTCGCTCTGCCGTCCCCTTGCGCACCAAGTTGCCTGTTCGAAGTGTGACGACGCCTTTGTGTACCCTTTCTATACCGGATGTTCGGGTGGCCCAATACGGTTGTATTTGCTCTTGCGTGACTCGCCGACGAACGGCAGCTACCCTGCACTTTAACAGCTTCAAATGGAAATAGTCCATCCATATCAGGTAATCACACATTAAATGAAAGAATATCGTCTCTTTTCGCTCGTTTCTTGCCTCTTTCTCCTGATGGCGTCTCAGTTCATCAAGCATATAGTGAACAGATGAGACGGCAGAATGCACAATAACTTGCGCGTCTCGAATCCCAACTGGCTTACTTGGGAGTTGAAACAGTTGTTTACGTTTTGTGAAATCCTCAAGGAACCACGTAGAGCCCTGCGTTCCTTGCGATGATCCCGACACGGTTATCGAATACGCTTTACTTACTCTCAGCGCGGCTACAATTCGCAGCATGATAATTGCGCAGTACAGGAGCTCTTGCACACTAAAAAGAAG
>Ga0182014_10007855_pt1 | contig 11057 bp, 22 predicted proteins | sample 612S2DmetaG_FD_120489 | JGI IMG/M metagenome (GOLD analysis project Ga0182014, IMG submission 120489) | Permafrost microbial communities from Stordalen Mire, Sweden - 612S2D metaG | ecosystem: Environmental > Terrestrial > Soil > Wetlands > Permafrost | place: Sweden: Stordalen | collected... | reverse complement strand
CCCTTACGCGCACCTTCCGCGGCCACGTCAAGAGCGACCGCTCGGCGAGGCGCTAGGCATGGCGGTCAGAGCACAAGCCAGGTACGTGCGCATGTCGCCGCGCAAGGTCCGCGAGGTCGTCGACCTCATTCGCGGCAAGTCGGTCGCCGACGCGCGCACCACGCTGGTGTTCGCCAATCGCAGCGCCTCCGGCATTGTCGCCAAGGTCCTGAACTCCGCGGTGGCCAACGCCGAGAACAACAACAACCTGGCGGCCGACGATCTCTACGTCAAAGAGGCCTACGTCGACGAAGGCCCCACGCTCAAGCGCTGGAAGTTCCGCGCCATGGGCCGGGTCAACCGCATCCGCAAGCGCAGCAGTCACATCACCATCGCCGTCGACGAAAGGAAGCGGTCGTAGTGGGCCAGAAAGTGCATCCCGGCGGCTTCCGTATCGGCGTCATTCACGACTGGAAGTCGCACTGGTATACCGAAAAGGACTTCAAGGGCTACCTCGCCGAGGACGAGCGCATCCGCAAGCACATCTTCGGCAAGCTCTCGCATGCCGGTCTGTCACGGGTGATCATCCGCAAGGACCAGAACAACGTGACGATCGACATTCATACGGCCCGTCCGGGCATCGTGATCGGCAAGAGCGGCTCCGAAGTCGACGCGCTCCGCAAGGAGCTCCACGCGATGACTCACAAGAACGTTCAGGTGAACATCGTCGAGGTCAAGCGTCCCGAGCTCGACGCCGTGCTGGTGGCGCAGTCCATCGCCGAGCAGCTCGAGAACCGCGTCAGCTTTCGGCGCGCCATGAAGCGCGCGCTCACCAGCGCCATCCGCTCCGGCGCCGCCGGTATGCGGGTCAAGTGCAGCGGGCGGCTGGGCGGCTCCGAGATGGCGCGCAGCGAGCACTACAGCGAGGGGCGTGTGCCGCTCCATACGCTGCGGGCCGACATCGACTACGGGTTCAAAGAGGCCAAGACGACCTTCGGCCGCATCGGCGTCAAGGTGTGGATCAACAAGGGCGAGATCATGCCCGAGGGCTTCCCCGTCACCGGCCGCCAGCCGGAGCGCGAGGAACCGAGCCGCGACCGGGGTCGTGGCGACCGCCGCCCGCGGCGGCCGCAAACCGATCGTCCGGCGCCCAGAAGATAAGCGGGTAACGAGCATGCTTCTTCCCAAGAGAGTCAAGCACCGCAAGCACCAGCGCGGCCGCATGTCCGGCCTGGCCAAGGGCGGTACCGAGGTCGAGTTCGGCGAGTACGGTCTCAAGGCGCTCGAACCCGGCTGGGTGGACAACCGCCAGATCGAAGCGGCCCGTATTGCCATGACGCGCTATATGAAACGAGGCGGCAAGGTGTGGATCAACATCTTCCCGCAGAAGCCGGTGACCAAGAAGGCGGCCGAGACCCGCATGGGCGGCGGCAAGGGCTCACCCGAATCATGGGTCGCCGTGGTCAAGCCGGGCAAGGTCATGTTCGAGCTTGCCGGCGTGAGCGAGCCCGTCGCCCGCGAGGCGCTGCGGCTGGCTACGCACAAGCTGCCGATCAAGTGCAAGTTCGTCACACGGGAGGGGAACCTCTTTGAAGGCTAGACAGGTTCGAGAACTCTCCGACGAGGAGCTCGAGGCGCGTATCCGCGACACGCGCAAGGAGCTCTTCAACCTGCGCTTTCAGCACGCGACAGGCCAGCTCGACAACACGCATAAGTTGACGATCGCGCGGCGCGAGATCGCCCGTCTGCTGACGGTGCACATCGAGCGCGAGCACGCACACGTAGGCGGAGGTGAGGGCTGATGCCGGCCCGCAAGTCAGATGCGGCCGGCACGCCGGCCAAGAAGGCCTCGGCGGCGCGCAAGCCGGCCGCCAAGAAGGCAGCCAGCGGCAAGTCCGCGGCCAAGTCGACGGCGGCCCGCAAGGCGGCCGCCAAGAAGCCGGTGGTCGCTGCGGTGGCCGCCAAGAAGCCGGCCAAGGCCAAGGCCGCGCGGCCGGCGCCGGCGACGGTGCCGGGGCGCAAGGAACGTCGCGGCGTGGTCGTCAGCTCGGCGATGGACAAGACCATCGTCGTGCGCATCGACGCGGTGCGGGCCCACGACAAGTACCGCAAGGTGGTGCGTCGCACGAGCAAGCTGCACGCCCACGACGAGCACAACGCGGCCGGCGTGGGCGATGTGGTGCGCATCGTCGAGACTCGTCCGTTGAGCGCCACCAAGCACTGGCGGCTTCTCGAAGTACTCGCCAAGGCCAAGTAAGAGGCGGAGACCAGAAGAGATGATCCAGACAGAGTCGAGACTGAGAGTGGCCGACAACACCGGCGCCCGCGAGATCCTGTGCATCAGGGTGCGGGGCGGTTCGCGGCGGCGCTACGCTCGCGTGGGCGATGTGATCGTGGCTACGGTCAAGTCGGCGACGCCTGGAGGCAGCGTCAAGAAGGGCGAGGTGGTCACCGCCGTTGTGGTGCGCACCAAGAAGGAGTTCGGGCGCAAGGACGGCACCTATATCGCCTTCGACGAAAACGCCGCCGTGCTGATCGACAACCAGAACAACCCGCGCGGTACCCGTATCTTCGGGCCCGTCGCCCGCGAGTTGCGCGAGCGCAATTTCATGAAGATCGTCTCCCTGGCCCCGGAAGTCCTGTAGGGCCTGGGTAGTGAGCTGAGGTCGAGCGAATGTCGGTAATGAAGATCCATAAGGGCGACCAGGTCATGGTCATCAGCGGCAAGGAGTCGGGCAAGGCCGGCAAGGTGCTGCGCGTCGACAAAGAGAAGCGGCGCGTGGTCATCGAACGGCTCAACATGGCCAAGCGCCATACCCGTCCCAACCCCAAAAAGAATCCCCAGGGCGGCGTGATCGAGCGCGAGGCGCCGATCCACGCCTCCAACGTCATGCTCGTCTGCCCCGCCTGCGGCCAGTCGACCAGGGTCGGCTACCGGTTCACCGACGACGGCACCAAGGTGCGCGTCTGCCGGCGGGCGAGCTGCGGCAAAGACATCGACAGGGTTTAGGGCATGTCACGACTCAAAGACAGATACGCCGCCGAGATCGTGCCGGCGCTGCGCGAGCGGTTCGGCTACGACAACATCATGCAGGTCCCGCGGGTCACAAAGCTCACCCTCAACATGGGTGTCGGCGAGGCCAAGACCAACGCCAAGCTGCTCGACGACGCGGTCGAGGAGATGGCGTTGATCGCCGGCCAGCATCCGGTGATCACCAAGGCTCGCAGGTCGATCGCCGGTTTCAAGCTGCGCGAGGGCATGGCGATCGGTTGCAAGGTCACTTTGCGGGGCGAGCGCATGTACGAGATGATCGACCGTCTCGTGTCGGTGGCGCTGCCGCGCATCCGCGACTTTCGCGGCATCGCCCCCGGCCAGTTCGACGGTCGCGGGAACTTTTCGATGGGCATCCGCGAGCAGACGATCTTCCCCGAGATCGACTACGACGCGGTCAATCAGCTGCGCGGCATGAACATCACGATCACCACCTCCGCGACCTCAGACGAAGAAGGCCGAGCCCTGCTGTCGATGCTGGGCATGCCGTTTCGTGAAAGCTAGGAGCTAGTACATGGCCAAGACATCTCTGGTTGTGAAGGCCGGCCGCAAGCAGCGGTACAGCACGCGCGAGTACCACCGGTGCATGCGCTGCGGACGCCCGCGCGGCTACTTCCGTCAGTTCGGTCTGTGCCGTATCTGCCTGCGTGAGCTCGCTCACGAGGGCGTCATTCCCGGCCTGACCAAGTCGAGCTGGTAAGGGAGGCGACGAGACATGTCCATGACCGATCCCATCGCCGACATGCTGACTCGCATTCGCAACGCGAACCGGGCCAACCACGTCGAGGTCGAGATCCCGGCGTCGCGCATGAAGGCGGGCATCGCCAAGCTGCTGCTCGAACAGGGCTACATCACCGGCTTCGAGTCACGGCCCGGTCAGCACGGCGAGCTGCTCGTCGTCGGCCTCAAGTACGGCAAGAATCGCGAGCGCGTGATCTCGGGCATCAAGCGGGTCTCCAAACCCGGCCGCCGCATCTACGCGCGTAAGGACGCCCTGCCGAAGGTCCTGGGTGGCCTCGGTGTGGCGATCATCTCCACGTCACGTGGTCTCGTGACCAGCGCCGAGGCGCAACGCCTTGGGCTGGGCGGCGAGGTCATCTGCTTCGTCTGGTAGGGAAGACTATTGTCACGCATCGGAAGAGCACCCATCACCATGCCGGCCGGCGTCGAGTTTGCTAACGACCACGGCCTGGTGACCGTCAAAGGCCTCAGGGGCGAGCTCACGCAGCGCCTGCCCCGCGAGATGATCGTGGCCCTCGACGACGCCGTCATCACCGTTTCGCGGCCTACCGACAGCGCCCCTCACCGGTCGCTGCACGGCCTCACGCGCACGCTCATCGCCAACATGGTGCAGGGTGTCACCGAGGGCTTCGAGAAGCGTCTCGAGATCGTCGGCGTCGGCTACCGCGCCAGCATGAAGGGCGCCGACCTCGAGCTGCTGGTCGGCTTCAGCCATCCGGCCGTCGTCGTCCCGCCGGCGGGCATCGAGTTCGAGACGCCACAGCCGCAGGTGGTGCTGGTGCGCGGCATCGACAAGCAGGCCGTCGGCGAGGTCGCGGCGCAGATCAGGTCGCTGCGTCCGCCCGAGCCGTACAAGGGCAAGGGTATCCGTTACGCGGGCGAATACGTCGCGCGCAAGGTCGGCAAGCGCGCCTAGGCGCGATCGGACCAGAGGGAACTGAACGGCATGACTACCAAGACAATCGTCGAGGCTCGCGCCAAGAGGCGTCGCCGGATCCGCGCCAAAGTGACCGGCAGCGCGGTTCGCCCGCGCGTGTCCGTGTTTCGCTCCAACCGGGCTATCTACGCTCAGGTGGTCGACGACGCGACCGGCACGACCCTGGCGGCGGCGCGGTCGTCCGAAGTCGACGCCAGCGGGCTCGACAAGAGCGGCGTAGCCAAGAAGGTCGGCGTGCTGCTCGCCGAGCGGGCGCGCGCCAAGAGCATCGAGACGGTCGTCTTCGACCGGTCCGGCTACCTGTACCATGGGCGCGTCAAGGCGCTCGCCGAGGGCGCCCGCGAGGGCGGCCTCGTTTTCTAGAAAAGAAAGTGAAGGACGCTCTGTGGCCAGAACACCTGTTGACGGAGTAGAGCTCAAAGAACGCGTCGTCGACATCAACCGTGTCGCGAAGGTCGTGAAGGGCGGTCGCCGCTTCTCGTTCACGGCTCTCGTGGTGGTCGGCGACGAGAACGGCAACGTGGGCGCAGGGTACGGCAAGGCGCGTGAGGTCCCGCTGGCTATCCAGAAGGCGATCCTCGACGCCAAGAAGAACATGTTCAAGGTGCCGCGCTACCGCACCACGATCCCCCACGAGGTGCTCGGCCACTACGGCGCGGGCCGCGTGCTTCTCAAGCCCGCCTCCGAGGGCACGGGTGTCATCGCCGCGGCCGGTGTGCGCGCCGTGCTCGAGCTCGCCGGTGTGCACGACATCCTCACCAAGTGCCTCGGCACGACCAACCCGATCAATATGGTGCGCGCCACGGTGACCGGCCTGAAGAGCCTGAAGACCCCGGCCGACGTTGCGCGTCTGCGCGGTCTCACCGTGGCTCAGGTGCTGAGTCTGCCGCCGCGCGACGAGGCCGCCGCCACCAACGCCGGGGAGTCGGCCGAGCAGCCGACCGCCCACGAGGCGTGACCGTGGCCGAGCTCGAGATCACCCAGATAAAGAGCGGCATCGGCACGCCGCCCGACCACCGCGGCACGTTGCGGGCGCTGGGTATCAAGCGCATGCACCACACCGTGGTCCAGCAAGACAACCCGGTCATCCGGGGCATGATCCGCAAAGTGGCGTACCTCGTCGAGGTACGACCCGCCACGAAGAAATCGTGAGTAAAGCATGAGCGATCTCGGTCTCAACGATCTCAGACCCAACCCGGGCTCCACGAAGAACACCAAGCGGCTCGGGCGCGGCAAGGGCAGCGGCCAGGGCAAGACGGCCGGCCGCGGCCACAAGGGCTTCAACGCCCGGGCCGGCGGCGGCGTGCGCCCCGGCTACGAAGGCGGCCAGATGCCGCTCTACATGCGGCTCGGCAAGCTGCGCGGGCCCAACATGAAGAAGAGCATGCCGATCGGGCCGTTTCGCACCTACTGCGTGCCCGTCAACGTCGGTCGGCTGGCGACGGCCTTCGAGGCCGGCGCCGAGGTCACTCCCGAGGCGCTCGTCGCCAAGCGGATCGTCAAGAACACGCGGACGCCCATCAAGATCCTGGGCGGAGGCGAGGTCGCCGTGGCTCTGACCGTGCGGGCGCAGGGGTTCTCCGAAAAGGCGGCTGAGAAGATCCGGGCGGCCGGCGGCACCATCGAGCTGCTCTAGTCGAGCGGCAAGCGAGGGGGGCGCGGACGTGAACAACAAGCTCTGGCAGTCGCTGGCCAACTCCTGGAAGATCCCGGAGCTGCGCAAGAAGCTCCTCTTTACCGCGGCCATGATCGCGATCTACCGGTTCGGTTCGCACGTGCCGGTGCCGGGGGTCGACGTCAAGGCCCTCGATGCGTTCTTCCAGAGCGGTGCGAGCGGCGTGGTCGGCTTTCTGAACCTGTTCTCGGGCGGCGCCCTCAATCGCGTCGCCGTGTTCGCCCTGGGGATCATGCCGTACATCACGGCGTCGATCATCATGCAGCTCCTCACGGTGGTCATCCCCAAGCTCGAGGAGCTCCAAAAAGAGGGCGAACAGGGCCAGAAGGTCATCACCCAGTACAGTCGCTACCTCACGGTGGGCCTGGCGGCCGTCCAGTCCGTGGGCTACATCTTCCTGTTCAAGTCCTACCACGCGCTGCCCAACCTCACCGTCGTCAAGTTCGGGCTCATCCTCTTCACCCTCACGGCGGGCGCCACGGTGGTCATGTGGATCGGCGAGCTCATCACGGCGCGGGGCATCGGCAACGGCATGTCCATCCTCATCTTCATCAGCATCATCTCGCGGGTGCCCGGCGGCGCCCAGAAGTTCTTCGAAGGCTCCATGTCGCTGGTCTCGCAGATCGGCTTTGTGATCATCGCCCTGGCGGTGATCGTGGCGGTCGTCTGGATCACGAGCGGCGAGCGTCGCATTCCCGTGCAGTACGCCAAACGCATAGTCGGGCGCCGCATGATGGGCGGCACCAGCACCTTCATCCCGCTCAAGGTCAACATGGCGGGCGTCATCCCGGTCATCTTCGCCTCGTCGGTCATGCTCATCCCGGTGACCATCGCGACCTACCTGCCCGGCGGGCAGAACAGCTGGTTCTCGCGGGCTTTCGGGCCCAACACCGTCGCCTACATCATCGGCGAAGCGCTGCTCATCATCCTGTTCACGTACTTCTACACGGCCGTCACGTTCAACCCCATCGACCAGGCCGACAACCTCAAGAAGTACGGCGGCTTCGTGCCGGGCGTGCGCCCCGGGCGGCCGACGGCCGAGTTCCTCGACCGCATCCTCACGCGGCTCACGCTCCCCGGGGCCCTGTTCCTGGCCGCTGTCGCGGTGCTGCCGTGGCTGCTCTACCGGGTGTTCAACGTGCCCTTCAACTTTGGCGGCACGTCCATCCTGATCGTGGTCGGCGTGGCGCTCGACACCATGCGCCAGATGGAGGCGCAGCTGCTCATGCGCCACTACGAGGGCTTCCTCAAATAGCCGTGGCCGGACTTCCTCTCGACATCGTCCTGCTGGGCGCTCCGGGGTCGGGCAAAGGCACGCAGGCCGAGCGCATCGCGCCGGCCTTCGCTGTGCCGCACATCTCGACCGGCGACATTCTGCGCGACGCCGTCAAGGGCGGCACCGCGCTCGGACTGGCCGCGAAAGCCTTCATGGACGCCGGCAATCTGGTGCCCGACGAGGTCGTCATCGGCATCATCCGCGAACGCCTGACGCTGCCCGACACGACGGCCGGCTTCATGCTCGACGGCTTTCCGCGCACGCTCGAGCAGGCCGCGGCCCTCGACGAGATGCTGGCCGACGCGCAGCGCGCTCTGCGCCTCGTTTTGCTGATCGACGTGCCCGCCGAGGAGCTCGTGCAGCGCCTCGCCGGACGGCGCGCCTGCCGCGCCTGTGGGCGCGGCTACAACGTGGTCTTCGACCCGCCGCGGGTCGTGGGAGTGTGCGACGTCTGCGGCGGCGAGCTCTTTCAGCGCGACGACGACAACGAGGCGACGGTCCGCAACCGTCTCGCCGTCTACAGCCGGCAGACCGAGCCGCTGATCGGCTACTACCGCGACCAGGGCATCCTGGCGACCGTGCCGGGCGCGGGCCGCGACCCCGACCAGGTCTTTGCCGACGTCCAGACTCTGCTGGCCGGCGCGCAGCGGGCATGATCGTCCGCAAGTCAGAGGCCGAGATCCGCCGCATCGCGGCGGCGGGCACGATCCTCGCCGACTGCCTCGACATGCTGGCCGCCGCGGTCACCCCCGGCATCCGCACGCTCGAGCTCGACGGCATGGCCGAGGAGTTCATTCGCGGCCACGGCGGCACACCCACCTTCCTGGGCTATCGCGGCTTTCCCGGATCGATCTGCGCCTCGCCCAACGACATGGTGGTGCACGGCATCCCGGGCCCCTACGTCGTTGCCGACGGCGACATTCTGTCGATCGACGTAGGCGTGACGCTCGACGGCTTCGTGGCCGACTCGGCGCTGACCCTGCCTGTCGGCAAGGTCGGCGCCGACGCCCTGCGCCTGCTCGACGTGACCAGGCGCTCGCTCGAAGCGGGCATCGGCGCCTGCCGGGTCGGCAATCGCCTCGGCGACGTGTCTCACGCCGTGCAGGAGGTCGTCGAAGCGGCCGGATTTGCCGTGGTGCGCTCGCTCGTGGGGCACGGAGTCGGCCGCGAGATGCACGAGGAGCCGCAGATCCCCAACTACGGGCCGGCCGGCAAGGGTCCACGCCTGGCCGAGGGCATGGTCTTCGCCATCGAACCGATGGTCAACGTGGGCGACCACGAGGTCTACGTGGGCGCCGACCGGTGGAGCATCTTCAGCAGCGACGGCTCGCTGTCGGCGCACTTCGAACACACCGTGGCCCTGACGACCTCGGGCCCGCGGGTGCTCACCAGACGAACGACCGAGGTGATGGGCGGCGCGGCAAAGGCGCTGCCCGGCCAGTGACTGCCGCCGGCAACCTCGACTCGACAAAACCGCTGTGGTATCATGAGCGGCCGCGCTCTTAAACGACGGGGAGTATGGCAAACAAAGAAGAAGCGATAGAGATCGAAGGCGAAGTCGTCGAGGCTCTGCCGAACACCATGTTCAGGGTCCTCCTCGACAATAAGCACGAAGTACTGGCCCACATCTCGGGCAAGATGCGCATGAACTACATCCGCATCCTGCCCGGCGATCGCGTCAAGGTCGAACTGTCGCCGTACGACCTCAAGCGCGGAAGAATCACCTACAGGTTCAAGTAGGCGCTCGAACCGGTGATCGAGGCAGGCATGCCCGCCGGCTCGGGGGCCTCTGCCGCGTTCAAGTGAGGAAGGCATGAAGGTCAGAGCATCAGTCAAGCCGATCTGCGAGAAGTGCAAGGTCATCCGGCGCCACGGCGTCGTGCAGGTGATCTGTAGCAACCCGCGGCATCGGCAGAGGCAGGGGTAGCGGAATGGCACGTATCGCGGGCGTCAACCTCCCGCCGCAGAAGCGGGTCGAGATAGGTCTCACCTACATCTACGGCGTGGGCCGGTCCACCTCGAACACGATCCTCGCCAAGCTTGCCATCAACCCCGACACCAAGGTCCGCGACCTCACAGAAGAAGAAGTCGTGCGTTTGCGCGAGGCGATCGATGGTTCCGTCACCGTCGAAGGCGACCTGCGCCGCGAGCGCTCCCAGAACATCAAGCGGCTCATGGACATCGGCTGCTATCGCGGCATCCGTCATCGGCGCGGCATGCCGGTGAACGGCCAGCGCACCAAGACCAACGCGCGCACCCGCAAGGGTCCCAAGAAGACCGTGGGCGCGCGGCGCAGCAAGAAGTAGTGGCAAGCCGATCAGACGACCCGGAGGTCGAGAGCTAAAGTGGCAAGACCGCAGAGAGCCAAAGGACGCCAGCGGCGCAAGGTTCGCAAGAACATCGCCATCGGCCAGGCGCACATCAAGACCTCGTTCAACAACACCCTGGTGACGCTCACCGACAAAGAGGGCAACGTCATCGCCTGGGAGAGCGCCGGCGCGGTCGGCTTCAAGGGCTCGCGCAAGAGCACCCCGTTCGCGGCTCAAGTCACCGCCGAATCGGCGGCTCGCAAGGGCATGGAGCACGGGCTCCAGAAGGTCGAGGTCTTCGTGCGCGGTCCGGGCTCCGGCCGCGAGACCGCCATCCGCTCCCTCCAGGCCGCCGGCCTCGAGATCCTGGGCGTCAAAGACGTGACGCCGATACCGCACAACGGCTGCCGCCCGCGTAAGCGGCGCCGGGTCTAGCGAGGCTTCGTCATGGCCAGAGATCTTTCACCGCAGTGCCGGCAGTGCCGCCGCGAAGGCATGAAGCTCATGCTCAAGGGCGAGCGCTGCTTCACCGACAAGTGCGCCGTCGAGCGCCGGGCCTACCCGCCGGGCGAGCACGGCCGCGGGCGCATCAAGCAGGGCGAATACCTGCTGCAGCTGCGCGAAAAGCAAAAAGCGCGGCGCTTTTACCAGGTGCTCGAAAAGCAGTTCCACCACTACTACGTGGTGGCCAGCGGCCAGCAGGGCATCACCGGCGAGAACCTTCTGCGTCTGCTCGAGACCCGGCTCGACAACGTGGTCTACCGGCTGGGCTTCGGGGCCTCGCGCCGTCAGGCGCGGCAGCTTGTGCGCCATGCCCACTTTCGCGTGAACGGCAAGAAGGTCGACATCCCGTCGTATCAGGTGCGGCCCAACGACATCATCTCGGTCAAGGCGTCGAGCAAGGCCACCGAGACCATCCGGGCGGCGACCGACCTCACCGCGTCGGTGGCGCCCTGGCTGCAGGCCGACCACGACAACCTGACGGGCAAGGTCCTGCGGTTCCCCGAGCGCAGCGAGATCTCGGCGCCGGTGCAGGAGCAGCTCATCGTCGAGCTGTACTCGAAGTAGTCGAACCAGCTCTCCCGGCT
>Ga0182014_10007854_pt1 | contig 11057 bp, 7 predicted proteins | sample 612S2DmetaG_FD_120489 | JGI IMG/M metagenome (GOLD analysis project Ga0182014, IMG submission 120489) | Permafrost microbial communities from Stordalen Mire, Sweden - 612S2D metaG | ecosystem: Environmental > Terrestrial > Soil > Wetlands > Permafrost | place: Sweden: Stordalen | collected... | reverse complement strand
GACGAAAGCATTTACTGGGGATCTGAGGGCAAGTGGCTGGGCGACGAACGCTACAGCGGCGACCGTCAGCTTGAAAATCCTCTCGCCGCCGTTCAAATGGGCCTGATCTACGTCAACCCGGAAGGGCCCAACGGTAACCCGGACCCCCTCGCTGCGGCGCGTGATATCCGCGAGACATTCGCGCGCATGGCGATGAACGACGAGGAGACCGTTGCGCTCATTGCCGGCGGCCACACCTTCGGCAAAACCCACGGCGCTGCTGATCCGAACAAGTATGTCGGTCCAGAACCCGAGGGTGCTGGCATCGAGGAGCAAGGCCTGGGCTGGAAAAACAGTTTTGGCACGGGCAAAGGGGATGACACGATTGGCAGCGGCCTGGAAGTCATCTGGAGCACGACACCGACGAAGTGGAGCACCAACTTCTTCTGGAACCTGTTCGGCTACGAATGGGAGCTAACCAAGAGCCCGGCCGGTGCGCATCAGTGGAAACCGAAGCATGACGCAGGCGCCGGTACGGTGCCGGATCCCCACGATCCATCCAAGCGTCGCGCGCCATCCATGATGACCACGGACCTCTCTTTGCGGTTCGACCCTGTTTACGAAAAGATTGCAAGGCGCTTCTACGAGAATCCGGATCAGTTCGCAGACGCGTTTGCCAGGGCGTGGTTCAAGCTGACGCACCGCGACATGGGCCCGATCGTGCGTTATCTCGGCCCGCTCGTTCCAAAGGAGTCGCTGCTGTGGCAAGACCCCATTCCCGCAGTGGATCATAAATTGATCGGGGAACAGGACATTGCTGCCCTGAAGGCCAAGATCCTCGCATCCGGACTTTCCATCTCCCAACTGGTCACGACGGCCTGGGCGTCGGCGGCAACGTTCCGCGGCAGTGACAAGCGCGGCGGGGCTAACGGGGCGCGCATTCGCCTCGCGCCGCAAAAGGATTGGGAAGTCAACCAGCCGGCCGAGCTGGCGAAGGTTCTTCGGACGCTGGAGGCGATCCAGAAGGATTTCAACGGCGCGCAGTCCGGCGGGAAGAAGGTCTCGCTTGCTGACCTGATCGTTCTGGGCGGCTGTGCAGCCGTCGAGGCAGCTCTGAAGAAGGCCGGCCACGACGTGAAGGTTCCTTTCTCGCCGGGGCGCATGGACGCGTCGCAGGAGCAGACCGATGTGCATTCGTTCGCCGTACTGGAGCCGACCGCGGACGGGTTCCGCAACTATCTCCGGAAGGGACACGAGGGATCGGCGGCTGAGCTGCTGGTGGATCGAGCGAACCTGATGACCCTGACCGCTCCCGAGATGACGGTTCTGCTTGGTGGCATGCGCACCCTGAATGCAAACTTCGGGCAGTCCAACCACGGTGTTTTCACCAAGCGGCCGGAGACGTTGACGAATGATTTCTTCGTCAACCTGCTCGACATGAACACGAAGTGGCAGAAGTCCGCCACATCTGAAGGCGTGTTGGAGGGGCGCGATCGGGCGACGGGCGAACTCAAGTGGACGGGCACCGTCGTTGATCTTGTCTTCGGTTCCAACTCCCAGCTCCGGGCCCTCGCGGAAGTCTATGCGTGCAGCGACTCGAAGCAGGCGTTTGTGCGTGACTTCGTGGCTGCGTGGAACAAGGTGATGAACCTTGATCGCTTCGACCTTGCCTGATCTCAGTGGAGCGGCGTTTCAAAACAAGTTGAAACGCCGCTCACAAGCTTTGCCCTCATGATCCGCTATCAGGAAGATGGGAGGTGCGAGCTTTATCGCCTTCTTGAGCGGATTTGTCGGCGAACTTGTAGGCGGCTTTATTTCCGATCAGTGGAAGGCGTCGGGTGGCTCCCTCAACCGGGTGATGCGCACACGGTTCAGTATTTCTGCTCGCGTATCGCCGGTAGCGTTGGTCAGAGCACGGTTGTGAGGATGCCATGCTCCTGCCGCTCGTTTGCACCGCAGCGTCGCGGTATTTTGGCAATTTCTACTGTAGGATCGATAGCAGGCGGCAGACGCGTTCTATTTCGGCCTGCTGCGTGGAATTGATGCCTATAAACTCTACGCCATACGTAAAGCTGGAGCAGTTCCGAACAACCGCGGCCAGCGTAAACGACTGGGTGCAGTAGGGAAAAGTTATGTCAACCTTGATCGTATCCCCAATAGCTAGTTCGATTGGCAGCAGCGCTGCCATGCCACTCTTTCCCAGTTCTGTTCCTCGCCCATGCACCGTTCTGTCCGCATTGCCGGTGCGTACAGTGGCACGAAGACGCACATCTATGGCGTAACGAGGCCAGCGGCGTCTATCGGCGGATTTCTCGAGCGGTAATGCCATGCCGGACCTTTGTTGAATCATAGTATCCTTCCAACAGTGCAAAAATAACGTCTAACAGGACATGGCCGCAAGTTACCTCGGTAATCGAGCATTTAGGCCGTAAGCGCTCGCTTTTAGCGATGTTGATCAGGTCGCGGTAGGGATATCGGTTGCCCGATACCCCCCGCACAGATCCCCATGGGCGGCATTACCGCATGAGGCTCTTATCTTGGATGAATGGCGTCAAAGCGAACACTGGGCCAAGGATGGAGAACACGCGGTTGCGGGAGCCATCGTACCTCCAGTTGCCGCATTCGCGCCCAGGTCAGGTGGTGCTTCTGGCCGCGACGAATCAAAGCTTGTCGCCACAGCCGCGTCACCCGGAAACGGAATACGCAGAGGCTACTGGTATTGCCCGGTATCGCGTGGTAGTTGAAATAGCCTTGTACGACCGATTTGAGCCACCTTCCGGTTTGCGCGACCGGTTCGTGCAGGCGCTGACGGAGTTGCTGTTTGATTTCAGCCAGCTTCGCCCGCAAGCGCTTGCCTATCGTATGGCGCTTCACCGCAAAGTTCCCGTACCCCGGCATACATACGAGTGGCGATATTTGGGGTTTGGGGAAATCCTTGGGAAAATAGAACGGGCGCCGTCTGGTCGGCGCCCGTAAGATACTGATTCGATGGTTGCGGGGGAAGGATTTGAACCTCCGACCTTTGGGTTATGAGCCCAACGAGCTACCAGACTGCTCCACCCCGCCAGATGATTTTAACGCTCGAGAGGGTCGCAGTCAATAACCAGATCTGGTTTAGAGTGGCCAACCGGCGGCCCGCGAGATAGCGGGCAGTCATCCGTAGGCGCGAGTGCCATTTTCCAGGCGCGGTTGAAGCGAAATTCCGCCAACGGATGGGGCCCGCACTGCGTCTCGGTAGCGCCCCGCGCGGGGTGGCGCGTGGCATCATCATCTCCCCCTCCAACAGGCGTCTGAAAAACCGGCTGGCTCTGATGGCGGAAGCGCAAACCGGCAGCCCGATTTCGACCCATTTAACCCGGCGGATGGCGGGGCACGCCGCTTTCGTTTTTTCTTTGGCGGATGTGGCTTTGGCCTTGCAAAACCGTTCACGCGCTGTGCAATCCGGGGATTCCGAGATGAAAACCAAGTTTGATGCGAGCCACGTTCGAGACCGTATAGGGATGCGGTCCGCGCCTGCGGTTGAGAGCCTTCGCTACGCCGACGAAAATAAAAATAATGGGCCTGCGCAGGGGCGCAAGGTGACACGGAGGAAGCCGCGGCAGTATTCGCAAACCGCTCTAAGCGAATGGCTCTAGCAGACTGCTGGAAAACGCGCCGAATCCGGGGCCCCCGGCAAGCCCGCTGGTGGCTCGTTGGGGTGGGAAGCAGGGGACCCCGGCACGCGCCGCAGTTGCGCGGGTTGGGGCAGAACGAGCGAGGCGCTACGGAATGCGCAACCCAGAAGTGAAGCGTACAAGATGTTGGGGGCTTGCCCTTCCCAAAACTTGTTTTTTAGCAGCCTGCCAGGTACTGTTTTCCCGGTTGTGATGTTGCTCGAGGGCAAGCGGATTCTTAGGAAACCGAAAGCGGTGCCCCCCTGGGGGTCAAAACCGGGCGCTGAAATTGTACCTAAAACAGTATCAACTCCGCCCGGAAACCACGGTTGACGACAGTAGCGGATCTGTGATTTCAGATTGTGGGGCCGTTGCTACTCGGCATTGCTGGTTTACATGCACGACCGTTGCCGGCGGAAAGCCGTTGAAGGACGTGCTGCTGGCGGCGGAATAGGCACCTATGTTTTCGGAGTAGATGAGATCGCCAATCTCCAGGACCGGGAGCTCCTCGGTCAGGCTGATGGTATCGAGCGCGTCGCACGTGGGGCCGAAGACGGAGCAGATCTGAGTAGGACCATTCTTGAAACTTCTAAGGCGGTACTGGGCGTGGTCAAAGATCATGCCGCTATAGGTGTGATAGATGCCGTCGTTGAGATAGTAACAAAGTCTGCCCTCGCGAACGGCTTTGCCTATGATCTGGGAGACGGCGGTGGCGGAGGAGGCGACCAGGAAACGCCCCGGCTCAGCAAGGATTTCGATCGGTTCGGGGAAAAGACGATCCAACTCGGCGTTGATCATTTTGGCGAGCCTCCTGAAGGGAGGGACCGTCTCGTCGTAGTGGGCAGGAAAACCACCGCCGATGTCGAGGAGTTTGAGATCGAAGCCACGTAACTTGGCTTCCGAGAAGATGCCCGCGGCCAGGTGCAGCGCCTGGCTGTAGTTCTTAGGGTTCGTGCACTGGCTGCCGACGTGGAAGCTCAGCCCTTCGACCTCGAGCTTGTTATTGTGAGCGAAGGCGATCAGGTCAACAGCCTCGCCGGGCAAAGCGCCGAACTTGCTTGACAGCTCCACCATCGATCCGGTGTTGGGGACACGCAACCGTAGCACCAAGCCCGAGTGCGGCGCATAGCGAGCGATCTTGATTACCTCTTCGTGGTTATCGTAGGCGACCAGCGGCTTGTATGGGTCCAACCGCTCGAGCGTTTCAATCGCCTTGATCGGGTGCGAGTAAATGATTTTATCCCAGATGAAATCCTGTCGCTGTTTCTCCGGAAGATCCTTGATTTTTTCGTGAACGTTCAAAAACTCCGCCATGCTGGCGACGTCGAAACTGGCTCCGGCATCGTAAAACGTCTGTACGATGGCAGGATCGCTGTTAGCCTTGACCGCGTAGTAGGCCTGCACGCGCGGCAGATGCTTTCGGAACTGGTCGTAGTTTTCCCGCAGCACCTTATGGTCCACGACAACAAACGGCGTGCCTTGCTTCTTGGCCAATTGAAAGAGTGTCTTTTGGTCCATATCTTATAGTCCGTGGCTTATATGTTTACGTCAATCGCGATCTTGAGGCGTGCAGGATGCCATTGTGAGTCCTGTAAATTCCCGTCGCGCCGCACTGGGTTCAAATACCGTCTCCGTCCGTGACTAGAAAATTCTTGAACTGCCAAGGGTCGGACCTGTCGATCTGCGGCTTGTTATATCCGCTGAAGAAGTTGGAGTAGTGTTTCAGCGGGTTCCAATCCGAGGCCACGGAAACGAACCTGCCGAGGTATGGCTTGCTGACCTCCAGCACGTAGTCATGGGGCAAGTCGTCAGGCACGCACAGCCCCCGGCTCGGGTTCTCGACCATCCACATGCAGGCGGCAACAACTGAAATCGCTACCTGCATCGTGGTCGCGTTCTGATGCGGCACCAGGCGGCGCGACTCCTCGATATCGAGATCGCTTCCGCACCACCACGATTGGTAAGGGTGCCCCATCACCAGTGCGCCCAGAATATCGGCTCCGCTGATGATTTCGTCGGTCATGATGCGGATGCGCGGTTGCAACCGGTAGTCGTAGCCGCGCAGTTCGTAAAGCGAGGCAATGGCGGCGTCACACGGGCAATAAGCATAGTGGACCGTCGGGCGGTAGGTCGCCTTGCCGTCTTCCCAAACAGTGAGCTTCTCGGTGATGGTGAACGCCTCGCCGTGGCGCACGATCATGCCGACGATGTCATGATTCGGTGGCACCCAGCTCGCGACCAATGTGTTGATGCCCATCCGCGCCAGGCAGATTTGGCTCTTGGGACCGTCCGCGTGCTCGAAAGCGAGGGCTGGCAGCTCTTTTTCATGGGTGCCCCAGCCCATCTCGGACGTGGTCGTCCCCTCCTCCCGGAAGCCCTCCACGCTCCAGGTATTAACGAACTCGTTCACCTGTTTGGGCTGATCTGTGATCTGCGTGTCACGCTCGCTGCAGTGAATGACCTTGACGCCGAGTTGCTGGGCCAGGTGGTTAAAGTTCCGCGCCTTGGCGTGGTGAGCGATCCTCTCTCCCTGAGCCCCGCTCACTTTCTTCTCCGCGAGCGCGTGCTGCGCGATGTCGAGCAGCGCGTGCTTGGTGAAATGGCTGATTAGGCCGGGGTTGGCTCCGTGTTCGATCACCGCCGTCGGCCCAGGCTCGCTCCAGGTGGAGATCATCCGCCGCAGATTCATGTGGCGCCAGTAGAGGGTTCGCGCGGTAGGGTGCTTGCTTTCGGCTCCAGCGTAGGGATCCCAAAGCTCTACTGACGTGTTCACATAGAGGACGCCCCGGTCGTGGCACCACTGCACGATTTCGCAACAATCGATATTCCACGCCAGGTCGATGAGAAGGTCTCCGGCCGAGAGGTGTTGTCCCAGCAATTTCCCCAGGTTCTCCTGCGTCACGCGATCCTTGATGAAAGTCATACCCTGCTCGATCCACGGCTTCAGAGCGGCATCGTTTGGCTCAAAGTCTATGATAGTGATGCGCTTGGGATCGATACTGAGGTGTTTGATTAAAATGGGCAGCGTGCAACGCGCCACCGCTCCAAAACCGACGAGCAAGACTCGATTCGGAAACCTAACCATCGTTATTTCTCTCCGCTGTGGTGACTAGATGATTCAATACGATCGTTCAAATCTCGCCTCGCCCAGGGCAAGGTAAGCTAGCGCAAAGGGGACCCGGCCAAGGCGAGGTCTGATTCTCTTTAGTCTTCTGAATAACTTTTGCTATCGCCCGGGGAGGTGAGCTGTTGAGCAATCTCGCATAGAGCTGCAGGCCTAGTTGCTCGGGGTTGTTTCGAACGATATGGCAGGCCAGACTGATGGCCTTTGCAACTTCCCCAGAGACCGAATCACTGGCGTCACGCAGTTGGCGGACGGCAGCGCTTGGTTCCCCTTTAACCATGGTTCGCACCGTGCCATCATAATCGAAGGTCGTTGATGATCGCCAGAGCATTTCTTCGGGTTCGTCTTCCTCGTCGCTTTCCTCGGGCTCCTCTTCCTCAGGCTCCTCTTCCTCAGGCCCCTCTTCTTCGTCTTCGTAATTTCTACGACCCATGGTTACGGCAACGGCGGGGGTGAGTTCAAAGACTTCAATTTCAAGACTGTTGACTCTCATGTATAAGCTTCTTTCATGCGACGTGGAGTATTGCTGAAAGCACCCATAAGATGTTCACCGGGACCGGCAGTTCTCCGATTAAAACACAAGACCGTTGACGACGGGTTTCCCATCAGAACGGCAGCAACCATTCCGAGGGTCGGAAGCCTGAAATTTCATTCAATCTAATCGCAATATACTTAGTGCCATTTTATATCGGCTACTGAAAACTCGTGTAAAGCTAAATTCCATGCACCACTGCGAGGACCGGCAATGCTTGGGTGCGGTCGTGCTGGGACCGTTAGGAATAGGTGTAAATCGGGAGAATTCCAGCAAGCTGCTAGTGAAGCGCATTGCGGTCTGTTCGGCGCGGATACGCGCCGCTGACGGTAAAGGGTATCCTGGAGAGCCCCCGCCAAGGGCGGCGATTGTCTGGCAGAATTCATCGTGAGGGCGCGCAGCAAAGATCTGCGACATTGCGATTTGAGCACTGTGCTGTCTGACCGCGCGGAGCGTCTGCTGTCATTACGGACTTAACAGCTCTACCTGTGGCCGGAGCGGCGGATACCACCCGGCTGGAATGGGGCCACCGTGGTGCCCCGTTCGACACTTCTATTTCAAAGAGTTCTCGGGCATTGAAAGCCGTCATATTGACTTCTGAGGTTGAGGACGTGATTGGTATAGGACTGGACTTTGGCCTGGACCTCGGGCGATTTTGAGGCATAGCCCGGCCCGCCGTTGTAGGCTGAGATTGCTTGCTCAGGCGGGAATTGGTCGAGCAACGAGCGCATGATCACCAGGCTCGAAGCCACGCTGTAATTCCAGTCGGTGGCCAGCCGCAGCCGGTCGAAGCTGTAATCGTCGGCCGTGCGTGGCAAAATCTGTCCTGGGCCGATCTCATCGGCCAGCCCACGCAGATTCGCTGGTCCAAACTTACCGCCGCTCTCCCAATGAATAATGGACAGGGCCATCGCAGGTGGAACGCCACTCTGGCAGGCCAGTTGCCTTACCGCCTGCTTCCGTTCGGATATGGACGTGGGCGTACCTGTCGGCGGCTGGCGGGGAACAATCCTGATCGAGGGCTCAACGCTAATGGGGGAATACCGCGGCGCGGCCGCCGCAGTTCCCCCGCCACCTCTGGGAACGATGCTGCTGGTCTCGGAGCCATGCAGGCTTTGCTGCCGCAGATCGTTCCGCCGCCACCCGTAGCCACGCGGCCCTGCATATCGGTAAGCATAGGGTCTCGGGTACTCCCGCCCACCAACAAAAACACGGCCCGAAACAACGTAAGGCGGATATATGTCGCGTGGTGCGTACGCCACGTACGGCGGCGGAGCTACATAGACATAGGGGCGCGGCTGAACGACAACATACCCGTATGGCGGGCGCGGAACGAAGGGAGCCACGCCCACTCCGGCCACCACCTGAGCATTAGCCTTCGGCGGAGTGATTAACGCCATCGCGAAGACTAAACCGAACAACGCAAGTGCCGTTTTCTTCAACATGTCTCAGACCTTCGCAATCTCTGCACCGTTATAAATACGGTCCGAGCGACTGAAGGCAAGGCAACAAGCAGCAGCAAGGCGGCCTTCTTCCTTGTTCTCTCTCCAACACTGTTGAGCGCCCAGATTGTGAATTGACGGGTTCAGTCGCTTCTCAGCCGCCGTTGGTTCCTGTTCCGTGTTGTAGTGCCAGAACGCGGGTGTTGTCATAATTTCAGTCTTGAACTGCAACCTCCAGCGCCCTCTGCCCTCATTTGATTTCAGCATTAACACTGAAAACGTATACACTACTCTCCCGCTGCCTTCTTATTTCGAGTTGTAGTTGCGGCGGTATTGGAGTTGGCATAACAGAGCTTTGGACATTTTGAGCCATTAGACACAATTCTTTTCCAAGGTGAAAGCCCTAGAAATCTCACGGAAGGTTGTGTACCGCTAAGACGAAAAATCGCTATCCGTCTCCTTGAGTGGGTGGAATCCATGTTCAAGGCAACATGGAGAAGGACTCCAAGGTTCTTGTTTTAAAAGGAATCTCCTTCTTTAGGTCTGAATCGCTCGGATTGTACTGCTCGTGAACGCTTTTGCAAGGCCAAGCTGCACCTGCAAACGAAAAGTGGAGTGACGCCTTACCGTTTTGGGCTTTGCCGCGTCATCGAGAGCGTTCCTAGTTGTCTATCGGCGTTTCGAGTCAACACACGAGAGCCAAATCTGCACCAACTGGATACTCCGGTTACCCACCTTGGTAGAACTTCACTCCCAACGCTATTCCTCCTTAGCCGACCGCCAGATGGCGCTGGCGTGACTCCGGTCGGCGAAGTTGCTGAACAACATGCTGGGGAAGGTAACACCGGCGGATTTCAGGTGGCTGCGTCTGATATAAAAGAGACCTATGCCGCTGCCGATTCTGGTTTTCTCCGACTACGTCTGACCGTGGTGCTTTCTGGCGGAGTCTCCGCTGAAACAAGCCACCGAAGGCAAAGATGTTCAGATCGACTGGATGCCCTTTGAGCTACACCCTGCTCCCGCCCCCACGCGCAAGCCAGAAGACAGCTACTTGCAGACAGCGTGGAAGGAAAGGATATATCCGATGGCGGAGAAGCTTGGGGTTCAGATGAAGCTCCCCACCGTATCGCCGTATCCGTATACCAACCTTGCCTTCCACGGGCTGGAGTTCGCGAAGGATCACAGCGGTGCGGACGAGTATAACGACGCGGTATTCCGCGCCTTCTTCCAGCAAAGCCGGGATATCGGCCGCATTGACGTGCTCGCCGATATTGCCAATGAAGTCGGACTTGATCCGAGGCAGTTTCGGGAGGCGCTTGAAAAAGGAGCTTACCGCGAACGCGTCCAGCAACTGCTGCAAACAGCATACGAGCGCGTCAGAGTGACGGCGGTTCCGACCATGATCATCGGGCGACAGCGGCTTGAGGGACTTTATCCGGCAGAGACCATCCGGCAAGTGATCGAGAGCGAGCTGGGACACGGGGCAGGCATGTAAACTGCCCCTCTTGAATGCTCGAATATGTCGTGTGGCAGGGCTTCATCGATTCGTGCCGTCGATTCGGACGATCACGGCTGGAATAGGCTGAGATCGAACGCTGTCCCCATCGCCAGGTTACCGGTCCGGTTGGGGCGCAACTTGCGCTAGTCGTGAAGCACGACGCTGACGAGTGAACTGTGAACGTGCATGCCGCCGCCGTTGTATTCAATGAATCCCAAGTCCCTGAACCGATTCAGAAAGAAGCTGACTCGCGAGCGGGTTGTGCCGATCATTTCGGCAAGCGTCTCCTGGCTCATTTTCGCGATCAGCGGGATCGGCTTGGATTCCTGTCCAAAGTTGGCCATCAGCAGGAGAAGCCGGGCCAGGCGTTTTTCGCTGGAGTTGAAGAGATGATCCACCAGGTCCGCTTCCATGCGAATGTTCCGGGAAAGTAGATAGGAGAGAAAGCGTTCGGCAAATTCCGGTTCCCGATGGAGTAGACCGACCATGACCAGCTTCTCCACCCGAATGATGGTGCTCCGTTCGACGGTGCTAGCGGTGGCCATGCGAAACGGTTGGCCCGCCAGACAGCCCTCTCCAAAGAAACTAGCCTCCGGCAGGATGGCAACAACGGCTTCTTTGCCGCGCTTGGATACAACCGTGAGCTTCACCTTGCCGCTCTGGAGGTAGAACACCGCATCCGCCGCGTCGCCTTGCGAAAAGACGAATTCACCGTCTTGGTATTCCTGTTTGCTTTTTCCCGTGGTAAGTTTTGCCAGGAAAGCGCGGGGATCGAATGCGGCAGTCCGGTCGGATGACGCGCCAATCTCAGCCGGACTGAGCGTCGCTT
>Ga0182014_10007853_pt1 | contig 11060 bp, 7 predicted proteins | sample 612S2DmetaG_FD_120489 | JGI IMG/M metagenome (GOLD analysis project Ga0182014, IMG submission 120489) | Permafrost microbial communities from Stordalen Mire, Sweden - 612S2D metaG | ecosystem: Environmental > Terrestrial > Soil > Wetlands > Permafrost | place: Sweden: Stordalen | collected... | reverse complement strand
ACTTCTACAACGCCGCCCAGAACGGAACCGAGCAGACCGGCTTGGCCCTTTCCCACAACCTGCTCGACTGGTCGCGGCACGCCGACAACCCGGTGGTCCGCGTCCGCCCGGGCGGCTACGACGAAGCCTTCGCCTCCGATCCGAAAGTCTTTCGAGACGGCGACCATTGGACGATGTTCTATTTCGGCGTGGGCAGGGGCGCGCACATCATGGCGGCCTTTTCACGCGACTTGGTCCGCTGGACGGCCCATCCCGAGCCGCTCTACAAGGCCGGCGGCAACCCCAGCGGCCTGGACCGCGAGTTTGCCCACAAGATATCCTTGGTCTACGTGGCCGCCGAAGACCGATTCTATCTCTATTATTGTGCCTGCGGAAAGGAGGGCCGGGGAATCGGGCTGATTATGAGCAAAGCACTCCCTTAGCCGCGAATGTCCCGTCATCAAGCGGACTGCGTTGTAACCTGTAGAATACGAGAATCACGAAAGCTCGAAAGTACGAAAATGCGAAACCACTTTGTGGGGGGATAGCGTGACCGAACATCTCGGACTGATCGTCGCCGGCATCGGAGGCTTTGTTGCCGCGGTAAGTCTCGCTTCACGAAGGAAGGGCAAAGGGTCGACGTTCCTCTTTCATAGGATTGCCCTACGGTGCTGGTTTTCGCGTTTTCGTACTTTCGGCATTTCGTGATTAGCATGGAGAGGAGTCTCCGATGGGCCACGATTTCGAGGCGCTTTCTGGCCGCATCATCGAGGCGGCGATCGCTGTCCATAAATCGCTTGGCCCGGGATTTCTCGAGACCATCTACGAGGCCGCCTTGAAAGTTTCGCTCGGCCACCGGCAGATTGCTTACGAGTGTCAGAAGGAAGTCCGCATTGCGTTCGAGGGCGAAGAGGTCGGGATACATCGGCTTGACCTGCTGGTGGGAGACGAGATCGTGGTGGAGCTAAAAGCGATCAAAGCATTGGAAGATCTCCACTTCGCTCAGGTGAGATCGTACCTCAAGGCGACCGGCTTACACGTCGGACTGCTGATGAACTTCAACGTCCCTACGCTGGTCATCAAGCGGATCGTCTTGTAACCCGTACAACAAGAGAATCACGAAAGCTCGAAAGTACGAAAACGCGAAACCATTTTGTGGAGGGAAAGCGTGACCGAACTTCTCGGACTGATTGTTGCGGGCATCGGCGGCGTTGTTGCAGCGGTAGTTCTCGCTGTACGTAGGAAGGGCAAAGTGTCGATGTTCCTATTTGGTGGTTTTGGTGTGTTCTGCTTGGCCGTCGCCAGAATCATGATTCTAGCCTTGGCCCATTCCGGAGAAGTGCCTCGGCATTGATACAACCGCCGTATTTTGCCGGTTTTCGCGTTTTCGTACTTTCGCTATTTCGTGATTGGAGTGGAGAGCACGCCGCGTGTCGCCATAGGTGATAAACATGCCAGAAACGTCGCAATCGTCGCCGCCCGAAGCCCCGCACCAGCCCTACGTGCCCGATGACGTCATTCTGCCCGAGTTTACCTGGTCGGCCGTGCTGGTGGGGGCCGTGCTGGGCATCATCTTCGGCGCCTCCTCGCTGTACCTGGTGCTCAAGGTCGGCATGACGGTCTCGGCCTCGATTCCCGTGGCCGTGCTGTCGATTACGCTCTTCCGCGTCTTCTCCCGCGTGTTCGGCATGCGCCGGGCCAGCATCCTGGAGAACAACATCGTGCAGACGACCGGGTCGGCGGGCGAGTCGATCGCCTTTGGGGTGGGCGTGACCATGCCGGCGGTGATGATTCTGGGGTTCGAGATGGAAATCACCCGCATCATGGTGGTTTCGGTGCTCGGCGGACTGCTGGGAATCTTGATGATGATCCCGCTGCGCCGGGCGTTCATCGTGAAACAGCATGGCACGCTGAAATATCCCGAAGGCACCGCCTGCGCCGACGTGCTGGTGATCGGCGAGACGGGCGGGGCTACGGCCAAGACGGTTTTCGTCGGATTTGGCGTGGCCTTCGTCTACAAGTTCCTCTCCCAATCGCTGCACCTGTGGCGCGACGTGGTCAGCCAGCCGCTGTCGTGGTTCAAGGGCGCCGCGCCCGCCCTGGAGGCCGATCCCGCCCTGTTGGGCGTGGGCTACATCATCGGCACGCGGGTCTCTTGCATCATGGTGGCCGGCGGCGTGTTGTCCTGGCTCGTGCTCTGCCCGGCGATCATGTATTTCGGCGAACATCTGGGCCAGCCCTTGGCCCCGGCCACGATGCTGATCCGCGACATGGACGCCGGCCAATTGCGATGGTTCTACGTGCTCTATATCGGTGCCGGGGCGGTGGCCGCCGGCGGAATCATCAGCCTGGGCCGGGCGCTGCCGCTGATCGTCGCCTCGATTCAAGCCGGACTGAGCGACATGCGACGCTCCACCTCCCCTCTCCCTTTGGGAGAGGGGCCGGGGGTGAGGGCGGAGCAGCGAAAGGCGGAGGGGGGAGGGGGGAAGGGGGAACTTACGGAGTGCACCAGCCCTCACCCTAACTCTCTCCCAAAGGGAGAGGGGACCATTGCTGCTAACTCTCTCCCAAAGGGAGAGGGGACCAGCCCACTGACCCGCCGCACCGACCGCGACATGTCGATGCGCTTCGTGTTGTTCGGCTCGCTCGTGCTCGTGTTGGGCATCTGGGCGTTCCTGGTGTTCGATTGGCAGACGGGCGGTTCGGTCACGTTGGCCAACCTTGGCGTCAACCTCGTGGCCTCGCTGCTGATCGTCCTGTTCGGCTTCCTTTTCGTTACCGTGTCGTCGCGGCTGACGGGCGAAATCGGCTCCTCGTCGAATCCGATCTCCGGCATGACCGTGGCCACGCTGCTGCTGACGTGCCTGATCTTTCTGGCCCTCGGCTGGACCGCCCCGCCCTATCGCCTGGTCGCGCTCTCGGTGGCGGCGGTGGTGTGCATCGCCTCATCGAACGGCGGCACCACCTCGCAGGACCTCAAGACCGGCTACCTCGTCGGGGCCACGCCCAAGTGGCAGCAATGGAGCATTTTGGTCGGCTCGCTCTCCTCGGCGCTGGTGATCGGCGTGATTCTCTTGGCGCTCAATCAGGCCGGAACGATCTATTCGCAGAAGAATCTGCCCCAGCCGAAACGTCCACTCGACGTCGCGCAGCTCAAACTGGCCGCCTTGCGTGAGACGGCCCCGGAGGACGATCGATCGTGTTACGTGTGGCACGCCGTGGAGGGGAACCCCGAGGGCGTGCCGCCGGGGAAATACCTGGTGGATGAGGGGGGCAATATCCGTTGGTTCGTCGATCCCGGCATCAGCGGCAAGCTCACCCGCCGCGACAACGGCACGAAGGTCGCCAAGTTGAGCCCGCCGCAGGCCGAATTGTTCGCGCTGATCACCCACGGCATTCTCAACCAGAAATTGCCCTGGGCCCTGGTCCTGTTCGGCGTGATTATCGCCGTGGTGATGGAACTGTGCGGGGTGGCGGCGCTGCCGTTCGCCGTGGGCATGTACTTGCCGCTCTCCTCGTCGACGCCGATTTTTGTGGGCGGTTTGGCGCGCTACATCGTCGAAAAAGTCGGCCGTCGGCGGGCCGACGCGCCGGCAAGCGACGTGGAATCGGAGATGAGCCCCGGGGCGTTGTTCTCGACCGGCTATATTGCCGGCGGCTCGATCGCCGGCGTGCTGATCGCCTTCCTCACCTTTCCGCTGTTCGAGAAGATGACCAACTGGCTGGCCGCGATCGGCGAGGACGTGCCCTACCAGACGGCCACGGCGCTGGTGACTTTCCTGCTGCTATCCGTGTTGTTGACGCTGGTGGGCCGGGGATGGCTGCTCAATGACCGCTAGCCTGGGCCGGGACTAGCAGTTGGATGCGGGGAGCGCGCCGGTGTTCGACTTTTGCCTTATCGCGCTCGGTCCGGAGCGCGGCCAGCACGGTTTCCGCGTTCTTGATGTCGGTTTGGACCATGGCCATGTCCACCGTGGTTACGCCGAACTTCTCGGCTTCCTTTCGCATTTGCTGCACCTCGCGCTCCAAGCCCTGTTGCTCGGTGGTGGTCATGGCAATGGCCGCCTCCAGCCGTTTGACCTCCGCTTGAACCGTGGCCAGCTTCTCGGCTTTGACTTCCTCGCGAAGCTTGTTGAAGACATCGGAGCTTTGCAGTGCTTTTTGCGCCGCCAGTTCCGCTTTCATGTGTCTCAGTTCCGACTTCATGTGAAACGACTCCTGCCGCGCAGATTCCAGATCTTCCAGCAGCAGTTTCTGTTTCGGTGAAGGAGTCCCGGTGTCCGACGTTCCCAGTTCCGCAGCCAGTTTCTTCAACGCCTCGCGCTTCATGCGGATATCTCTTTCCATCTCGCCCACCGCCCGGTCCAACTCGGCGAGACGCTGCCGGCATTGGTCGAGTTCCGCGTTGACCACTTCCTGGAGATAGGCATTCACCACGGCATTGACCAAGGTTACCGCTTCTTGGGGATCGCCGAGGGCAATGCTAACCTCCATCAACTCCGCTTTGCCGGGAAAGTGGACGCAGAGGTGCCGTTGCAGCCAGTGTACCGGATCACCCCTTTCCTGCTCGCGGCGAATCACGGGGAGCTTGGCCACGTTCGGGTTCCGCAAGGCCGCCAGCAGAACAAAGTGGCTAACCACCAATTGCTGTTGGGTGGCCTTGTAGATTTCGAAACGGTCCCGGTCCGTCGAAGCGGCCGTATCCATCTGGAAGGCGATGGGCTTCTCCGCCCTGGCTATGCGGAGAATGGCGCTCGCCCGGTGCTTTCCCACGCCCAGCAGGCCCAGGACGAGAAAGACCACCGCCGACAGGATTACCCCCACAAGGATCAGCCCCACGAGACAGCCCAGCCGGCCAATTCTTCGTTTGAAAATAGCGACCATGGCAGACACCTCCCGCAAGTGAAGAGAAACGGACGAAAAGCCGCCGGAAACGAGACCGCGGAGACGACTTCGCCCCAGGGGAAACGCCAGCCGATGATTGTAGCACGCCAGGATGGGCCCATACAACCCGCCCCGCCGCGTGCAGCAGCAGTGCGCCGCCGCCGTCGAAATATGGGAAAACGTACGCCGTCACCGTCGAAATTATGCGTTTAGCGGCCGACGGCACGTCGGCCCTCCCTGGACGTACGGGGCCGACGTACCGTCGGCCGCTAAACGTTGAGCTGAGCTAAACGTCCAGCTGAGCTGAACGGTCCACTGAGCTAAACGGTCCGCTGGGCTTTTACTGCTCCACGCGGTACAAGTGCGTCTTGGTCCGCAGGAAGATCGCCTTGCCGGCCACGGCTGCCGAGGCCATAAAGCCCTCGTCGAGCCGGTTGACGGCCAGCGGCTGGTACGTTCGGCCCGGGGCGATCACCGTGGCGGGGCCCTCGTGGCTGAACAGATAGATGCGTCCCTCAGCCGCAATCGGCGAGGCCGAGTATTGACCGCCCATCCGTTGCCGCCACACGAGCTTGCCGGTCTTGGCCTCGATGCACGAGGCGATGCCGTCGTCGCTGACCATGTAGATCAGATCGTCGACCAGGATCGCCGACGACCTGCGCGAGACACTCTTGCGGAACTTCCACGCGACGTGGGTGGCGGTGACGTCGCCCACGCCGTCGGGCCGCACCGCCCACACCTGCTCCGAGCCGGAGCCCGTATTGATGAAAACCAGCCCGAAGCCGAACAGCGGCCGGGCGGCTTCCGAAAAGCCGTTGTAGCGGACCTTCCACAGTTCCTTGCCGGTGGCCGGATCGTAGGACATGGCTTCCACGGCCCCCACGCAGATCAACTGCCGCCGGCCGGCGAAGTCGATCAGCAGCGGCGTCGTATAGGCCTTGCGGAAATCGCCGTCGCGGGCGCCGAAGTCGGTCGAGCGATTGGTCCGCCACACCGTTTTCCCCGTCTTCTTGTCGAGCGCGATGACGAACTGCACGTCGATGCCGTCCATGTGGAAGACCAGCAGGTCGTCGACCAGCATGGGCGACGAGCCTGGCCCGCGAAAATGGTCGCAGTAGATGTCGCGGCGGGTCCACAGCACCCGGCCGCTCTGCGTATCGAGGCAGGCGGTGCCGTAAACGCCGAAATGGACATACACCCGCCCGGCCTCGACGACCGGCGTGGGCGAGGCGTAGCTGTTCAGCGGGTTGGTGATTTGCAGCTTGTCGTTGTGGAACAGGTGAACGTCGTGGACGATCTTGCCTGAGTCCCGATCGACGCACACCACGTACTGCTCGTGGCCGTCCTCGGTGGCGGTGGTCATCCAGATCTGATCGCCCCAGATGACCGGCGACGACCAGCCGCGGCCGTGGATGGCGGTCTTCCACTTGACGTTTTGCGTTTCGCTCCACCGCAGCGGCAGGCCCACCGCATCGCTGTGCCCATCGCCCTGCGGACCGCGGAACTGCGGCCAATCCTCGCCGGCGTGGGCGAGGGAAAGTTGCAGAAGAATAAGGAGTAGGGGCAGGGGTAAGAGTAAGTGTAAGGAAGGGAAAAGGGGAAAGGGGAAAAAAGGGAAGGAAGATGCGGATTTCTTCCGCTCGCGACGACCGCACGCCTCATGATCAAAATGTGCTCTTCCCATTTTTCCTCTTTCCCCTCTTGCCAGCTTACACTTATTGGTAACCGTTCACATTGGTAACCGTTCACATTGGTAACCGTTCACATTGGTAACCGTTCACATTGGTAACCGTTCACACCGGTAAAATGTCTGTCATCCTGAGCGCAGCGAAGGATCTCTTAGACCGCACTTCCACGAGATCCTCCGCTGCGCTCAGGATGACGGTTGCCCCGTGAGCGGTTACACTTATTGTTCCTTGGCGGCCCGGTCGCAAAGCTTCCGCCAACCGGACATCGAGTGGCTCAGAACCTGCCGGGCGGGGCCGGGGACGGCGTAGCACTGCAGCCCGACCGCCCCCTTGTAGTCCAACTGCTTGAGCGTCTTCAACACGCGGGCAACGTCGAAGCTGCCGCGATCGAGGGTTTGGATCAAGCGGTCCCAGTTCATCTGGTTGGTGTCGCCGCCATCCGCCCCGTTGATGCTGACGGTGAACAGATAGGGCATGGCCTCTTTCAGTCGCAGTTCCAGGTTCTTCCCGTCGTCGAGCTTCAGAAAATGGCACAAATTGAAACCGACGCCGAGATTCTTGCGGCCTGCCTTCTTCGCCAAGCGGATGGCGTCTTCCACCCGGGCAACGTAACATCCCACGTGGGGATAGAGCGCGATGCGGATTCCGTTCGGCTCGGCCATGTCGGCGATTCCGCGCAGCATAACCACGGCCCATTCGTCCGAAGCGTCCGACGAGGGCTTTCCACCCGTGACGAACAGCGAAATCAGGGTGTCGCGGCCATTGAGTTGCTTCAGGCACTTCTTCAGCCCCGGATCGTACGGCGGCTTGCCGGCATCGACGCACGCGCCCATATAGACGCTAAACATTTTGAGTCCCTGGGCATCGAGCGCCTTGAGCATCTCGGGAATGTGCTTGGCGTCCTCGAAACCGATTCCGTCGTAGCCGAGTTCCTTCAGCAGCTTGGCTTGCTCGTCGCACGAAGCGTTATTGCGGGCACAGCCGCTCTGGAAAGCATAGAAGGGAAAACATGCCTCGGCCGCCGCCAGCGTGTTCCAAGCCGCGGTCAGTCCCGGCAGAACGCCCAAGAGCGCCACGGCCGCGAGCCCACAGAGCAACTTTCGCGTCTTCATGAGTTTCTCCTTATCCAAGAGTCGATGTTGGCAATGGTCCACGGTTCACGTTGTTTGCGGCTGAGCATCGTGTCGGCCTCGGGATCGCCGACAAACCGCTCGGCGGCGGGATTCCAACGCAGCTTGCGGCCCAGCAGCATGGCGATATTGCCGATGTGCGGAATGGTGATGGTGCGGTGGCCGGTTTCGGCGGGGGCATAGCAGGGCTGCCGCGACTTGACGCAATCGATAAAGTTGCGGTGTTCGCCCCCCTTGCCCTCGGCGCGGCCGACAATTTCGCTGGGGCGATAGAGTTTCACCTTTTCCCGGTCGATCACCGCGTCGAGCATAGGGCGGCGGCTGGCCTTCAGCGAACCGCGCCAGCCGTGCGATTCGATCCACCCCTCGTCGCCTTCGAAGCGGATGCCCGGCTCGGGCGTTCGGCCCACCACCGGTCCCTCGTGGTGTTTGGCCGACTCGAGATCGCCCAGGCCGGCCGAGACGGTCATCGTCACTCCGTCGGCGTACTTGTAGCGAACCACGAACGTCGGGGCCGTATTGTAAACGGCGTTGCGCGGCGGGAAATCCCCCTTGCCCTCGACCTCGACCGGGCCCGTGTGCTCGGTATTGTGGCCCCATTGGGCCAGGTCGACCATGTGGGCGCCCCAGTCGGTAATCACGCCCCCGGAAAAGGCCAGGTTCCAGCGGAAATTGCCGTGGCTTTGGGCGGGAATGTAAGGCATCCACGGGGCCTGGCCCACCCACATCTCGTAGTTCAGTCCCTTCGGCGGAGCTTGCGGCGACTGGTACTTGGCCAGCGCACGGGCATCGAGGCCGACGCGGCCGCTGCCGTTGCCGATCGGCAGCCGCGCCTCGATGTGCTTCAGCTTGCCCACCACCCCGCCGCGGATCAGTTCGATCAGCCGAATATAGGAGTCGATCGAGCGGTTCTCCGAAGCGGTCTGGAAGATCCGGCCGGTCTTCTTCATCACGTCGCTGAGGATACGGCCTTCAGCCACGGTCAGTGTCATCGGCTTCTCGCCGATCACGTCCTTGCCGGCCTTGGCCGCCATGATGGCGGGGATGACGTGCCAATGGTCGGGCGTGGCGATGCCCACCACGTCCAGGTCTCGGCGATGGATCAGCTCGCGGAAGTCGCCGTACATCGTGCACGCCTGGTAATCCTTGCCGAAATGCTGGCTGTAGTGGCCGTCGACCCGCTTTTTGGCGTTCTGCACGTGGCTCAGATCGACGTCGCAAACGGCGATGATCTGGGCATCGGCATAACGAAAGACCTGGTCGAAGTTCCAGCCGGCCCCATGATTCCCGCAGCCGATGTAGCCATAGATCACGCGGTTGCTGGGGGCCACGGCGCCGGCGAGTCCCAAGGCCGAGGAGGGCAGGACGTAAGGCGCAGCGGCGGCGCCGGCGGCGGCCGCCGCGCCCTTCAAGAACGCACGTCGAGAAACATATCGCCACGTCGACATGATGATTGCTCCTTCGGTGGTTGGCTACGGATCGAGTTTCAACGGCCGGACCCAGATGTTGCGGAACCGCACCGCCGAGTGATGCTGTTGCAATTTGATGGGCCCGCTGGTCTGCGGCGAGTCGTACGTAGCCAGCGTCCGATGCATACTCGGCCCCAGCGAAGCCGTGTGGTATTGCACCAGCACGCCGTTCCAAAACACGGTGAAGTAGGCCGGCTGGACGAGCTTGTCGCCCTTCAGTCGCGGCGCCGTACACACGACGTCGAAGGTTTGCCACTGGCCCGGGCGTCGGGCGACGTTGACCAGCGGCGGCGTCTGGCCGTAAATGGCCCCGGCAATGCCGTCGGCGTAGATTTTGCTGTCGTGCGACTCGATGATCTGCAATTCGTGGCCGTCGGGGTCGTTCTGATGCGCCCCGACGGGGGCTTGGCGGTTGGCGAGAAAGAAGACGCCGCTGTTGCCCCAGTTCATCAAGTCGCCGTCGGCCACCGCGGGCGTGGCCCACTCGATGTGCAGTTGGCAATCGCCGAAGTTCCGTTTGGTGCGGATCTCGCCCGTCTTCAGGATATTGATGCAGCCGTTCTCGATGCCGCCGGGGTTGCCGCCTTGCCACTGCGAGAGGTCCTTGCCGTCGAAGAGGATGATGGCGTCGGCCGGCGGGGCGGCGCGTTTGTTGCCCGGCTCGACCATGGGCGGCTGCGGCCGCCGGCGATCGTGCACGCGCCACGGCGAGTTGGGCAACCGCGGCGTATCGTCATAGCCGGGCGCCTCGGCGGCCGTGCCCTGCTGGGCAATCAGGCAAACCGCCGCGACGATCATGCCCGGGATCATGGCCCAGGTGGCATGGCTCAACAAACCGCGACACGGAGCGCCCAATTTCAACATGTCTTGATCTCCAAGAGCGGGACGGAGTGCGGACGGAGTGCGGCAGGAAGGAAGCTTTGGGGTGCGGCAGCCAAGACGGCCACCACACCGCATAATATCAGACTCGACATCGAGGTACAACGGTCCGCGTGTAGTAACGGATTGTGACGTATCGGCGATGGGACGTTTAGCCGGCGGGCTTGCCCGCCGAGGGTGTTTGGCGTTCCAACGTGGCGGGCGAGCCCTCCGGCTAAACAATTTCCCATTTTGACGACGGAGGGTTACTGCCCTCCAACGGTAGCCAGGCGGGCTATCCGGCGTTCCGCCTGGCACTAACCCGATCGCCCTAACCCGATTGGGCCATTTTTCAACAGCTTGCCCCCCCTAGATAGATGCAATTTTCACTTTCTTTGGGTGACCTGCTCAAAAAGGTTGACATTTCGGCCAGAGTCGGTATGTTGAAAATATTGGGATGTTTCTGATGCGTCGATAGTGTCCAAATCTCATAGGCAGCGCGGCGCCCGAACGAAAACGTCTCGCGCGTGCAGATTGTTTTCCTTGGGGCGCATTCTTGTGGCTCACCTGCGGTGGGCCAACCCTGCCAAGCTTTGCTGGCTGGAGTTGTTGTCCCCGGTTTTGGTCGGGGCGAAGTCTTGTCTGTGAGATCTCAGGCGAGACGAACGCCGCTTCCAAGCGGTGTGGAGTTGATCGTCACTGGACGGCTCGACGCTTCCGAATCGTGTGATCGCCCAGCGCCAGTGACTGTTTATGGACACTCAATTTTCTTGAGGAGTTGCGTCATGAAATGGAAACTGATCTTGGTGATAATGGCTATGGGTCTCGTACTGGCGGTGGGAACCGTCCGTGCCGACCAGAGCCTCTGGATTGACGAGAACGGCAACATTACCGGCGATCAGGCCTCGGCCTGGACCGTGAGCCCGTTCGGCGGCTTTGGGGACCTTGGAGGCGGTGGCATACAGATCGTTCGTCCGGATTACCAGTACTCGTTTGACGACTCGGTGGTGGGAGTGGTCTCAGGAATCTACGAAGATGCCTCTCAGACCGTT
>Ga0182014_10007852_pt1 | contig 11060 bp, 10 predicted proteins | sample 612S2DmetaG_FD_120489 | JGI IMG/M metagenome (GOLD analysis project Ga0182014, IMG submission 120489) | Permafrost microbial communities from Stordalen Mire, Sweden - 612S2D metaG | ecosystem: Environmental > Terrestrial > Soil > Wetlands > Permafrost | place: Sweden: Stordalen | collected... | reverse complement strand
CCTCGCTGCAAGCGGCGGTGCGTCTGGAGATGGATGGCGTGCGGCTGACCGGCGGCGACACCATGAATTTCTGGATCAAAGGCACGCCGAAGGAAATAGCGGAAACGTTGAAGCTAGTGAATATCCTCCTCATCAACGACACCGAGACTAAGATGCTGGCGGGCGAGACGAATCTTCCACGCGCGGCAAGAAAAGTTCTTGCCATGGGACCGAACGCGCTGGTGGTGAAGCACGGTGAGTACGGAGCGACAATTTTTTTCCGCGAGGGGGCCTTCGGCATCGGATCGCATCCTTTCCGCGCCCCCGCGTTGCCGATTGAAGAAGTAAAAGACCCGACCGGAGCCGGTGATTCCTTTGCCGGTGGATTCATGGGATATATCGCATCGCAGGACGAGATTAATCGCGAGGTGCTGAAACGCGCCTTGTTTTACGGCGGCGTCATGGGATCGTTTGCCGTGGAGCGTTTCGGCACGGAGCGGCTGCAGAATCTTACGCGCGGGGAAATCGACGCGCGCTTTCAGTTGTTCCGCGAACTGACGCACCTGGAATAAGAGCATCGCAGTTCATCGTCAAGCCATGACCCAGCGCAGAGTGAGCGTCGAGTGACTGTAAAAACAGCCGCCGTTACCGACCGCGGCGCGGCCCGCGTGGCCGGCCTCGCTGTCCTTGTGTCGCTGTCTTCTTTTCTCTACTACTCTCAGCGCGGCGGCCTTCTGCTCTATGGCGACGCGGTTGCCCACATCAATATTGCGCGCCGCGTGTTCGACTCGCTGACCCCGGGTCTGCTGCAGTTGGGAACCGTGTGGTTGCCGTTGCCTCATCTGCTGATGATTCCGTTCCTGTGGTCGAACAAGATGTGGCAGAACGGCGCGGGTGGTTCGATTCCTTCGATGCTCGCCTACGTGCTGGGGGTCGTGGGAATATTTCGCCTCGTGGGCGGCCTGCTGGAATCCGATGTTCGCACGAAGCCGGCGGCTGCGGTGGGCGCATGGGCGGCCGCATTCGCTTATGGAGCCAATCCGAACCTGATCTACATGCAGGCAACGGCCATGACGGAGTCGCTTTATCTGGCGCTGTTTGTTTGGGCCGCCGTCTACTTCGCGGAATTTATTCGCGCGCTGAGAGAAAACGACCTGCAAGAAAACCAAGACGGACGGCAGACGGATGCCGCGCGCACTCCGCTGATGCGCTGCGCCTGGTGTCTCGCGGGCGCGGAACTCACGCGTTACGACGGCTGGTTTCTGGCGGGCGCGGTGGGAGCGACGGTCGTCGTCATCGCGCTGCGGCGATGGCAGAATCGGACATTAGCCAGCCGCACTTTGCGGGCACTTGCCGTGAAGTTCCTGTTGGCAATTGCCGTGGTTCCGGTCCTGTGGCTGGCCTACAACCGTGTGGTGTATGGGAACGCACTGGAGTTCGCGAACGGTCCATACTCGGCGAAAGCGATTGAGCAGCGCGTGGGCGCGCCGAATCCGGCGCTCCACAATGCCGCCGTTGCGGCCATCTACTTCTTGAAATCGGCGCAATTGAACATGGCAGTTGGGAACTGGGGTCGATTCTGGCTCGCGGCGTCCTTCTTGGCATTGGCGCTCGGAGCATGGAAACTGCGGGCGCAATCGGCGCCGATGTTGCTGCTGTGGGTTCCGTTGTTGTTCTACGCGCTTTCGATTGCCTACGGCTCGGTGCCGCTTCATGTCTACACCTGGTGGCCATTTGCTACCTTCAACCAGCGCTACGGACTCCAGTTGCTGCCGATATTCGCGGTTTCGGCCGGAGTTCTGGCTGCGTCCGCCTTCCTCATGGGCTGGCACGGGCGCCACGGCGGGAAACTGGTGGCGGTGATACTCGCGCTGGTGGTGGGCAGTTATGCGTCGGTTTGGAAAGCGCAGCCGCAGTGCTTAAAGGAAGCGCAAAGGAACTGGGAGATTCGACATACTTTGAACTCCGCGGTGCAGCGCGTCGTTGAGCGACTGCCCCGGAACTCACGCTTCCTGATGGACCTCGGGGAACATGTGGGCGTCATGGAGCAGGCGGGCATTCCACTGCGTCAAGTGGTGAATAACGAAAATCATCGCCCCTGGAAGCGTCCAGTCGATCCCGAAGGCCTGTGGGAACGCGCACTGGCCGATCCGCCGCGCTACGTGGATTTTGTGATTGCCTTCGATGGCGATCCGGTGGACCAGGAAGCGAATAAGACCGATCTCACGGTGCTGGCGGAAATTCACGCGACCGGGCAACCGCGTGCGCGCATCTACGCGGCGCGGAGCGCCCCGAATCAATCGCGTTAACCCTTCCCGGTAAGCGGCACGGAAAGCGCTCAATAGCGGTGATAGAATCCGCTCCGGGGCCACGTACGTATATCGAACGACCAGGCCGCGCGCTTTTCGCAGGCTGGCGTGGTCGAAGCCGCGTATTGCTATGAACCCAATCCATTCCATCGTCAATCTGCTGCACAACGAACTGGGCGTGGTGCTGAGTTCGACACTGGCCCGGTTACTGCTGGCGGCGATCCTCGGCGGCATCATCGGCCTGGAACGGCAGTTGCGTCACCGGCCAGCTGGTCTACGCACGAATATGTTTATCTGCTTCGGCGCGGCGATGTTCACGGTGTTGTCGCGGCAACTCGCGGGTACCCCGTCGGACAGCGCTCGCATCGCGGCCCAGATTATCCCCGGCATCGGTTTTATCGGCGCCGGCTCGATTCTGCACGCCCGCGCCTCGGTAACCGGACTAACGACGGCGGCGACGCTCTTTGTGGTGGCCGGGGTGGGGATGGCGGCGGGCGGTGGCCTGTATCTGACCGCGTGTTTCGCTACGGTCATCATTCTGAGTGCGCTCGTCCTGCTCGGGCGAGTGGAGGCCGCGTTTTTGCTCAAGTCTTTTACTACCACCTACGAAGTGATGGGCCGCAATGTGGATGGAATGTTGGGCGAAGTGAACCGCCTCCTGGAGTCCGAGCTACTCACCATGCAGAGCGTACACATCGCCTCTGCCGGTCCCGACTTCCGCATGGTGTTCTCGGTGGATTGCGAACGTGAACAGCAAAGCGTGTTTTCCATCCGCTTGCACGAATCGCCCGCGTTTGCCAGTGTGACATCGCTCGGCGCAACGGAACACGAATGAGCGCGCCACCGCCTGAAGGCCAGCAGAACACGAGAATCCCTTTCACCAAGGCGTCGGCTTGTGGCAACGACTTTCTACTGGTGGAAGCTGCGCATGCTTCCGGCGATCTGACGCAACTCACCCGCCGCTTATGCGATCGCCATCGCGGAGTCGGCGCCGACGGCGTGGAGTGGCTGTTTCCCGATGCGCAAGCCGACGTGAAGGCGCGCCTGATCAATGCGGATGGTTCGGAGGCGGAAATTTCTGGCAATGGCACGCGCTGTGTGGCGGCCGAGATTTGTTCGCGAGAGGGGAAAGCGGAAATTGTGGTTCGCACCGGCGCCGGGTTGAAGACCTGCCGCCTCATATGTCGGCAAGATCCCACCTTTGAGTTTGAAGCGGAGATGGGACCACCCACGGTCGGCGGCGAGTTGTCGATTGAGACGGCGGGTGTGCGGGCCATCGGGACGAAAGTTTCGACGGGAAATCCGCACTTTGTGATTTTCGTCGAAGACTTTCAGGAAGGATGGCAGCGGCAGGCGGCGCTGATCGGAGCACAGCCACAGTTTCCGCAGGGCACGAATGTGGAGTACGTCGTGGTGCGCGGCGCCCATGAAATCGAGATTCGTTTGTTTGAGCGCGGCGTGGGAGAGACCGAGTCTTCAGGCACAGGATCGTGCGCGTCGGCGGTAGCCGCAATTGCCGGCGGGCGAGTTGCATCGCCGGTAATGGTAGTCGCGCCCGGAGGCTCGCAGACGGTCCGCTGGGAGAATCAGGTTTATTTGCGAGGGCCGGCAACTCTCATCTGCCGGGGAGAATTCTTCGTTTAAGATCGAGCGCAGCAGCCGCTAACCGAAAGGCGAGCTCAAGCGGCGCATGATAGACGTTAATGAATTGTCATCCCGAGCGAAGCGAGGGGGGATCCGCAGTTTGCGGCAAGATGCAGATCCCCTCGCTTCGCTCGGGATGACAAATATTGAAATGGTTTCCCCTTCCCAAAATTCGCGAATCAAGCCGCGCGCGCTCCGTCCGGGCGACAAGGTGGGAATTGTTGCGCCCGCCTCGAACGTAAAGCGCGAACTGCTGGAGGCGGGCTGCGACGGCCTTCGCCGCGCCGGCTATGAGCCTTTTTATTTCGAGTCGATCCTGGATCGCGATCTCTACTTTGCCGGGTCGGTGGAGCGCCGGGTGCGGGAATTGGAAGACATGTTCGCGCGCGACGATATCCGCGCCGTCGTTTGCGCCCGAGGAGGATATGGATCGAACTACCTGCCGCTGGCGCTTGATCCGATGAAGATCGCTCCGCATCCCAAAATTCTGGTGGGTTACAGCGACATTACGACGCTGGTGTGCTGCATCGCAGACTCGGCGAACTTTGTGACCTTCCATGGCCCTATGGTGACGAAGGATTTCGCCATTGCCGATGGCGTCGAGATGGAGTCGTGGCAGAACGCGGTGGGCGGAGGGGAGGAATGGGAGATTGGCAAGGGCTCTGGCGCGAAGCCGCTAGTGACGGGAGAAGCGGAGGGAATCCTCTATGGCGGTTGCCTCTCGATGCTGGTGGCATCGCTCGGAACGCAGCACGAGATTCGGACCGCCGGCACGATCCTCTTCATCGAAGACGTTGCGGCCAAGCCTTTCCAGATCGACCGTATGCTGATGCAGTTAAAGCTGGCGGGCAAACTGAAAGATGTGCGCGGCATTATCTTCGGCGAGATGATGGACTGCCGGCAGAGTTCTGATCAGGATTACACGCTGGAAGAAGTCGTTTTGCGGATTGTCGAAGACTTGCGGACTCCGGTGGCGTTCGGCCTGCGGTCAGGGCATGTTTCCCGCGCGAACATCACGCTGCCCATTGGCGTGCGAGCTAGACTGATTGTGGACGATTCGGTGAAACTGAGGATTCTGGAAGCGGCAACGGTCAAGTGAGGCTTTCGCTCTGAAGGGAGGCAAAGATGCCAGGCAATCAGCAGAAGACGTTGCCGCTGTCACTCGCCGCGTACCAGAGTTTCTCCGACGCCGAGCTTGCAGAAGCCTTGGCAAAGCTTGCGCCCAATAGAGTGCACGAATCGAGTTGGCTTAAGAATCTGCTCTGCAGTCTTGGTTTTCACCGCTGGCACTACCCGAAGTTGGAAGGCTCAATTCCAGCCAAGGAAGTGCGCGTATGCCGATGGTGTCCGAAGGTCAAAGTACGCGGAGTGCTCTATGGCGATTAAGCATTAACTGTCTCCATCGACTCGCTAATTCCAACTATGCCGTGTGTTTCGGAGCAAGTCACAAAGAATGAGTAAACCCAAGCACATTCATCTGATCGGCATTTGCGGCACCGCAATGGCTTCGCTCGCGGGTATGTTGCAAGAGCGCGGCTTCCGCGTCACCGGCTCGGACGCGGCGTCGTATCCGCCGATGTCGACGTTTCTGGAATCACTGGGCATTCCTGTCGCGCAGCCGTTTGCCGAAGCGAACCTTGGTTCGCACTCCGATCCCCGGCCCGATCTCGTAATCGTCGGCAACGCGCTTTCTCGTGGAAACGTTGAACTGGAGCGCGTCCTCGACGAGCGCATCCCGTTCTGCTCACTGCCGCAGATTCTGCACGATGAGTTTCTGGTCGGGAAAGACGTTTTGGTGGTGGCCGGAACGCACGGCAAAACCACCACTACGTCGATGCTGGCTTGGATCTTCGAGACCGCGGGCCTGCAGCCTTCATTCCTGATCGGCGGCATCGCCGAGAACTTTGGCCGCAGTTTTGGGCTGGGCGAAGGCAAGCACTTTATCCTGGAAGGCGACGAGTACGACACGGCATTCTTCGATAAAGGTCCGAAGTTTCTGCACTACTTCCCGGATTCCGTGATTCTCACCTCGATTGAGTTCGACCACGCCGATATCTACAAGGATCTGGACGCGGTGGAAACGGCGTTCAAACGCCTGGTGAATCTGGTTCCGCGACGCGGGCGAATTATCGGCTTTGACGCTGGTGCGAGCATTGACCGCTGCCTGAAGAAAGCGTTCTGTCCCGTCGAGCGCTATGGTGTCTCCGATCGCGCAGGCTGGAGAATCGCAAGTCTGAAACTGAGCGAAGACCGAACTTCGTGGTCAGTGCTCCGCGATGGAAAACCCTGGGCGGATTTCGAATTCCCGCTCGGCGGCGAATACAACGTCTGGAATGCCACGGCAGCCGCGGCGCTGGCGGCGAATTATGACATTTCACGAGACGTGATTGCGCAGGCTTTCAAGACCTTTCGCAGCGTGAAGCGGCGGCTGGAGTTGAAGGCCGAGGTCAACGGCGTCACCATCATTGACGACTTCGCCCATCATCCCACAGCCATCGAACAGACGATTCAGGCGCTGCGGTCGCGCTATCCGCAATCGCGGCTGTGGGTGGTGCTTGAGCCGCGTTCGAATACCATGCGCCGCAACGTCCTGCAGGACGCGCTCGCCCGCAGCCTGGCGCTCGCCGATCAGGTCGTGATCGCGGCCATCTTCAAGTCGGAGGCGATTCCCGAGGCGGAGCGGCTGGATCTTGATCGCGTGGTCGGTGAGATCCAGAAACGCGGAAAGCAAGCGCGCATCTTCGCCGATGCCGATGCTATCGTGAACGCGATCGCGCCCGAACTGCGGGAGCGAGACGTGGTTGCCATTCTCTCCAATGGCGGATTCGGTGGCATTTATGAGAAGCTACCGCAACGATTGCGCGCGCTCGGAGTGAAGGTCTAAGTGTTTCGCACCATTGCCATGCTGGCGTTGTGGGCTGCGACTCTGCCGTTCGCGGCGATCTTCGGAATTCCCTGGACTTACCTGACCAAGAACATCGACTTTTTATACAACACCTGCATGTGGGCGGCATTTGCGGGCGTGCGCGTTGCGGGCGTGAAGGTGCGGACGCTGGGACTCGAAAAAATCGATCCAGCGCGAACCTACATCTTCATGTCGAATCACATTTCCAATATCGATCCGCCGGTCACGCTCCCGCTGATTCCGCGGCGCACTTCGGTGATGGTGAAAAAAGAACTGTTCAAGGTTCCAATTCTGGGTGCGATCATGCGCATCGGAGCGCTCGTGCCCGTGGACCGTGGCAATCGCGACGCGGGCATCTCGGCGGTGCGCGACGCGGTCAAGGCCATCGAGCAGGGACTGAACATGACCATCTACGTGGAAGGGCACCGCTCGTTCGACGGCAAGCTGCTGCCCTTCAAGAAAGGTCCGTTCTATCTCGCCGAGGAGTGCAAAGTGCCGGTCGTGCCCATCACGATTTCAGGCACTGAAGAAGTCATGCCGAAGGCTCGGTTTGCGATCCAGCCGGGAACGGTGACGGTCGAATTTCACGATCCCATCGAGCCTTGCGATTTCGGAGAACGCGAGTGCCTGATGGCCAAGGTGCGCGCGGCGATCAACGGCGGGCTTCCGGCGGAGTTGCGGGAGTAGTCGTTGGTCAATGGTCGTTGGTCGCTAGTCGTTAGTCGTTGGCGAGCGCTGCGGACGCGAAGTTGGATGCTGAGCTGGATTCAATTTCTGCCAGTTCAGTGCTTGTGTTTACTCGTTAGGTATTAACCCTGTTTAGTCCTACCCGCCCTACCCCTACCGTTAGGAATCATGGAGTTAGGAGGAAATTCCCGCTAAATCTTTGGGTTTAAAAGACTTAGAGGTAGAATATTTATTCCTCAATGACTTAGCTGGGTTTTTTCTTGGCGCTGGGTTTCGGCAGCGGGCTGACGCCCGCTCATCGTTGGGAGATCCTTGGCTTCGCTCAGGATTTCGGCAGCGGGCTCCTGCTTCGCTCACGCCCGCTAACCGCCTCAAGTTTTCAAAGAGCGCGACTATTGGGCCGGAGCAGCTTCGAGGGCCGTCCTGGTGAACGGGCGCACCTTGGCCCTGACTCACAGGTCGATCTCCATTGTCGCCGACGAGCGGTTGGATGTCTGTGATGGTGCTCACTGGGCGTTTGTGATGAAAAAAAGTCAAAGGCCCCGCCCTTCGCCTCGCGATAGGACGGGCCACCCGCCCGCGATTACTTGCCGCAATTTGGGAAACATTCTGGGATGTGCTGGTGCACGCTGTAGAAAAATCCCCGCCCTTTTGTCCGCTCAATAGCGAACAGGAATATTGTGTTGCTAACCTGTGTTTCGGGCACAACCGCGACTGAGAGTTCGAATCCTGCGTTATGAATCTTCCCAACGTCGAGGTTACCCACCAACATGCTCGGCCACCACGACTTGCCTGGGTTGACTATGCGGTTCACCTCCGGAGGCAATGCATCGACCCTCCTTAAGTTTTTTTGAAGACTATCGGAGTCGGCGGGAAGAAACTCGAAGGCACACCACTCCGTCGCGGGCGACTGGTCATAGAGTTCATGAATATTCCGGAAGCTATCTGGCACAAAATATGGTATGTAACCATCCTGGATCGCGCCGTCCTTCTTCGCGTCATTGAGAGAGGGATAGAACCGCTCAAGACGGTCGTCCCTGCACCCAGCTAAAAGACAAATCAGGGAAGTACAGAGCGCGAGCAAAAGGAAACCCGCTCGGCGACTGTCAGGGACTACGCTCCTGATCCGTATATATAAAACCTGGGGACAGACGGGACGTTTTCTGCTACTTTGGCGGATGTGGCTCGCTTGGCTCGCGTCATCATTGTCGACGTAGCCCATCACGTTACCCAGCGTGGAAATGCCCGGCAGTTCATTCTCGCCAGCGATGCCGACCGGGCAGTGTATCTCGATCTGCTTGGACGTTATTCGGACCTCCATCACCTCTCTTTGCTGGGCTATTGTCTCATGTCGAATCATGTTCATCTGATCGTCGTCCCGCGCCGAGCCGACGCGTTGGCGCTCGCCCTCAAGCACACCCACGGACGTTACGCCTCGTATTGGAACGTGAGCCACACTTCCTCAGGGCACGTATGGCAAGGCCGTTACTATTCCTGTCCGCTCGATCCACCCCACCTGTGGGAGGCGCTCCGCTACACTGAACTCAATCCGGTCCGCGCCCGTCTGGTGGCAGCGCCCGAGGAATGGAAATGGTCCAGTGCCCCTGTGCATTGTGGCGCCATCGCTGCTGCGGCCACATTGGACATGGAACAGTGGCGAAACCGCTGGACGGTCTCAGAATGGCGAGAGTATCTCGCGGCCGGAGAATCGGACGCCGACCTCGCCACTCTTCGGCAATGTACCCACACTGGCCGACCACTGGGATCACCGGAATTCGTTGCAGCTCTGGAACACTCCACCCATCGCCACCTCGCTCCGCAAAAGGGAGGCCGCCCTCAGGCGCCCACAGCTGATCCCAGGCAACAGAAGATCTCCTTCGACCGGTAGCACGGAAAGATTAGAAAACGTCCCGTCTGTCCCCGGTTTATTAACCACTTATCTAGTCGGCGCGATTGATGTCACGGAGCATCTTCGTAAATCGATGATTAGCACCCATGGTCGCCTCGGCTTGGCAGACCAGGTCGAAGCCTTCCCTCATCTTAGGAAATGCAGATGCCGCCCTCCATGGCTTAAGCTTCCAGTCGGCGCCCTCTGCTAGAAAGTACTCTGCCGCTTCGGCCCTACCCTGAGAAACGGCATACCAGATGGGCGACAGCCCCATCCAGTCAACGGCGCTAATCTCAAGGCCCTTTCGAACCAAAACCGAGATGATGGGCATACTTCCGCCCGATGCAGCTTCATGGAGCAGAGTATGGCCCTCGAAGTTCACATCCGTGCGGGCTCCGGCCACAACCAGGTTTTCGAAAACGTCCGTGCGCCCTTCGCGCGCGGCATACGAAAGGGCTGTTTCGCCAATCATGTTCTCAGCGTTTACGTCAGCTCCATGGCTTATCAAGCCTCTTACGCGCTCAAGACTCCATTTGGCAGCCGACCTCATCAAATCCGTGGTGTCATACTCCTTTGGACCACCATGGGTGCAATAAGTGATAACAACGGGTCCCAGCCACTGTGAGCGGTCTATGCCGCGAATTTTTGCAACACGCCCGACATAGCGGTGAACAGCTAGCACCGCTCGCCTTCCGGCCAAATGCAAATCGCTTACGCTGTCCTTATCTGAAGTCGAGCGGCAGACAAGAACGCAATGACTGTCGTCGAGCCAACGAAGCTCCGCCTGTGCCCGTCCAAAATTCAGCTCGATTGGCTGCATGGACGTGCCGTCATTGCGATACCGGCTCTCGAGCTCCAAGTGCCAGTCCATAACCGCGCCACCGGCTGGGTTTGTCACTATCTCTGGAACGAATTTGAATCTTTCCCTAAGGTCCAGCATTGACGGGAGATCTCCGCGAGGATCTCGGGGAACACCGTCGGAATTGTTCAAGGTTTGTTCGTTGTCCGTATTCACTGAATCACCGGGATAATCGCCCATCGTCCTCGATTGTACTCATCGATTGCTCCAAAGCTTTCGGGAAAGCATACCAATTCCTGCAAAGGGCCGATAACGTTTTGTTGTCTGATGGCTCCAGAGACCTTCAGCCCTTCAATCACTGGCCCTGGAAGACTGCCGATCATGGCAGCCAACTTGGCTGAGCCGTAGCGATCTCCAACAAACAGGCTGACCGCAACTTGGACTAGGTCCTCGATCCCGTAGGGAACGTTGATTTGAAGGCCTAACGCATAAAATGCGCCGGGAGTGCCAATGGAAGGTGCTACATCGGGATACTGCAAAGCGGAGAGTCCGTTGATGTTGATATTCGTCGCGTTCTCGCCCGACGTGACATGGATAAGGGTTTCCGGCTCAAGTTCTTTCGCAACCTGTTGTTCGGCCTTAGTTTCTACCCCAGACTCTTCAGCAGTGATTTCTTCTTCAATACCTTCATCCACAGACAGAGTAGTGAGATCAGCATCTTCGTGTTGATCTGCCCCCAGAATCCGTTCACGGGATGATACGACAAGTTAGTTGAACTTCGTTGCTCCCAACAGCAGTAGCCGGAGCTGTGGGAAAGTGGGAAACGCGTTCTTCCGCGTTTTCCAAGCT
>Ga0182014_10007847_pt1 | contig 11064 bp, 9 predicted proteins | sample 612S2DmetaG_FD_120489 | JGI IMG/M metagenome (GOLD analysis project Ga0182014, IMG submission 120489) | Permafrost microbial communities from Stordalen Mire, Sweden - 612S2D metaG | ecosystem: Environmental > Terrestrial > Soil > Wetlands > Permafrost | place: Sweden: Stordalen | collected... | reverse complement strand
CGTGATCTATGGGACATTCGTTGACGTTGAGATGAACTGAAGAAGGTTCAACCCCTGCCCCGAATCTCCAATCCCATGCTGAAGTGAGGGCAGACAAATCTGGAAGAGATTGGCCTCAGCCAAGCGTCAAGACGGCGCCGGAGAGCTCGTGGAGAACCTGATCCAGGCGCAGGAAGCGGTAAAGGCAGGTATGCTCTTCAGGTAGTATAGTGATGAAGATAATGAAGACGGTATCGAAGAAGAGCGAGCTCGATAAGCTCGTCATCGAAGCTCTTGTCCGTAAGTTCGGACCTATTTCCCAAATTGGCATTTACAAGCTGACGCAATTCCGGCGAAATACAATCTCCCAATTTACCCGCGAACTACTGACTGAAGGCCGGCTCCTTGTTGCCGGCCGTTCTGATAATCCGATGGGCCGCAAGCAAATCCTGCTCAAGCTCAATGAGCAGCACGGATTAATTGTGGGAATCGAATTTGACAACGAGAAGGTAATGGCCGGCGTGATGGATCTGCATCCGACGGTGCTTCACTTGATTTCAGAGCCTACCAGGATGGATGAGGGGGGGGATGGCCTGCTTGCGCAGTTGCAAGGATGCGCAAAAAGAGCAATTCAGGAGTCTGGAATTGATGAAAACGCCGTGATCGGTGTGGGCATTGCCGATCCAGGCCTGGTGGATAGCCGGCGCGGAGTCACAGTGACGTCATCAACCATTGATTTTTGGAATGACGTTCCGTTGAAGAAGGTTTTTGAGGAGGAATTCGGCGTCCCGACCGTGGTGGAAAGCAAGACGCGCGCAAGAACGCTCGTCGAGCAGATGCTAGGAGCGGGTGGGAAGCACATGAATATGGTCTATCTCGACTACGGGACCGGCATTGGAGCGGGAGTAGTCGTGGATGGACAGTTGCTCTACGGGCACAGTTGCGGCGCTGGCGAAATAGGACACATTCACATGATGGATCAGGGGCCAATTTGCAAGTGTGGAAGTGTCGGCTGTCTGGAGGTAATCGCAGGTACAGCCGCTGTCGAAGGGAGAATTCGCAAGGCACTTAGCGAAGGGGCTATTTCTCAAGTGATCTCGCTTGCCGGTGGAGATCCCACCGCGATTACAACGCAGATGGTGCTTCAATCAGCGCTGGCGGGTGACAAAGTTTGCGGCAATATTGTTTCTGAATTAGCGCATGACCTCGGTGTAGCTCTCGCGAATGTCGTTAATCTGTTCAATCCTTCGGTAATTGTCCTCGACAAGAGGCTAGAACCTGGAGGCAAACATCTGCTGGATGAGATCGCGCGGGTGATCAAAGGTCACGCACTGGCCATCTTTGCAAGCACGATGGGTTTGCGGTTCAGCGAATTTGGCGAAGAAGCGGGGATTATAGGGCTCGGCTTGACAGTGCTTGAAAAGCACTTTGAGATCCCTGTTGCGCATCCGCTGAAGAGGGCTGTGAAAAACTTCTCAATGGACGATTCATCCGGGTAAATTCAAATCAGCAAACACGCCGCGCAGCCCTAAGCGGCTCGAGCCGTAAGGCGACAGAAACAGTCAAATGCTTCGAGAGTCTGGGTGACATCCTCTTCTGTATGCGCAGCTGAGATGGAGCATTGCTTCACTGGCAGTGGGAAGAAGTAGATGCCCTGGCGAATCATCTCCGCGCGCATTTCTCGATCGACTCCGAAATTATGGTGCAATGCAAGGTCGTGCCAGTCTGCAGGCAGATGGTCCATAAAGTAAATACAAAACGCCGATCCTTGCCGCGCCACGGAAACCGTCAAACCGCTTTGTCCGGCCATCTTCCGGATACCACTCTCCATCAGAGCTCCTAACCGCTCAACGTGCTCATAGATCCGGCCATCATTTTGCAGGAGCCGTTCAATCGTAGCAATTGCGGCTACAGTAGGCAGCGGATGCGCGTTGTAGGTGCCAGCCAGCAAGACCCGCTTCCTGGCATCGGGATGGACGAAGTAGTCCATCAAGGCTTTCTTGCCGCCGAGAGCCGAGAGTGGATACCCATTGGCAATTGCCTTGCCGTAGACAACCAGATCCGGCGCCACGCCCGCGATCTGGCTGTACCCTCCGATGGCATGCCGAAAACCGGTCTTGACCTCGTCAAAGATCAGGATGAATCCGGATTCATCGGCCAGCTTCCGTAGTCCCGCGAGATAGCCCGGCTGTGGATGGACGATCCCGATGTTCTGCAGAATCGGCTCGGTGATCAAACACGCAATGGGATACCGCTCGTAGACATAGCGCACCGAATCGAGATCGTTGAAATTGATTGGATGCACGAGCCGGCTATGCCCCTCGGGAATGCCCGCGCTGAGTGAAGCATAGCGATACTCGCCCGGCGAGACCCTCGGCCCGATCTCAGAGAGTGGCGTCATCACATTGCAGGCGACGTCATCGTGCCAGCCGTTATAGCCGCCTTGCATCACGATTACGTGGTCGCGCTCAGTAACGGCACGCGCAAGGCGGATGGCTTCGCTGGTCGCCTCACTACCCGTGTTTAGAAACTGAACGCGCTCCACCCACGGAATGTGAGTGCAGATCAGCTCTGCCAACCTTCCCTCGAACCTGGTGGTCCCACTTCCGAATAAACTGAGCCCTTCGGCCATTGCCTGCTTGACCGCCTCGTTCACATAGCCATCGTTGTGGCCCAGAAAGCAAGGAGCAAAGGCCGCGTGGTAGTCGACATACCGGTTTCCCTCCGCATCCCAAAGGTGTGCACCCTCCGCCTTGGTGAAGACGATCTCGGGCTCAACACTGCGGTTGACGGAGACGACTCCACCGCAGATGAATTCCTGATTTCTGCGAATGATTTTGGCGGAGTTTGGATAGGGCGCTTCAGATAAACGAGCCATGATGCTTATAGTCTATGCATCGAAGACGCTGAAAAGCTCGGAATTCCGGCGGGTGATCCAACGGATTGGACTTCGAACTCGGATGACCAGACCATTCCACGGAATCAAGGCCGACATCTCGAAAGCCCGCGTGATAATGTCCTGTTGGTGAACATGAAAACCAGAAGCGCGATATGACTACGCGAGGCACGATTTAAGGCGCAGTAGCAAATCGTGGAGAATGCCCATTGATTGTCGACGTTCATAGTCATTATTTTCGCTACCCAGACCATTTTTCCGAGAGCTTCGTCTCGCAGTCGCGCCGCGCCCGTAAAGGCGTCGATGTAGACCTCACAGTCCGCTGGAAGGAATACAAAGAGAGCGCAACGTCCGCGGGCCATTCAATCGTTTTTGGCGGCAAGGCGAAACTCGCGGGATTATGGGTTCCCGATGCCGAGGTCGCTGCGTATGCGGCAGAACACTCAGACCGCCTGACCGGCTTCCTGTCCGTCGATCCGACTCAGCCTGGATGGCACGAAGAACTTGTCGAAGGGCACGAAGACCTGAAGTTGCAGGGAGTAAAACTCCTGCCTATGTATGCAGGCTTCAAACCAAATTCTCCCGAATTGGACGATCTATGGCGTTACGCCTCCAGGCACCGTCTTCCGGTTCTGCTTCACACCGGCACCACATTCATTGATGCGGCGCCACTCGACTGTACTCTGCCCAGGCTTTTGGACGAAGTCGCAATTCGCTTTCCTGATGTCAAAATCGTTATGGCCCACCTGGGCCATCCCTTTGGAGCAGAATGTGTGGCAGTCATCAGAAAACACCCCAACGTGTATGCCGATTGTTCTGCGCTCCACTACCGTCCTTTCCAGCTCTACCACTCCCTGATGTTGGTGCAGGAGTACGGTGTTTGGGAAAAGGTCTTATTCGGGAGCGACTATCCCTTTACGACAGTGGATGCGAGTCTGGCGGGAATGCGCGAGCTCAACGAAATGCTGGAGGGGACCAGGCTACCTCGCCTCAATATGGAGGAGATGGAAGCAATGTTCGAGCGCGACACACTCTCAATTTTGGGAATCAACCGCTAGAACATGTCCGATGGAAACCGGGGTTGGCTCCGCCCCATGTCGCAAATCTCGACCCGCGCTGGTTGAATCGGTGTGAATGAACGCCTTGAAGCGCGCCCGCTGGAGCCTCAAATCTTCAGATTCCGCTGTCCGCAATGCTCTCTGCGAGTGGCCCCGCCGCACCCCGATGCACTCCAACGGATCCTCTTGGTCTGTTTGGCAATTTTCTTAACGTGTTACTCCCACCCTTGACTTCTCATTATTCTCTATATAGTGAATTGTCAACTGTCTTATGTTAACTGTTGACAGTTTGGCCTCGATTCGTCTATTTTAGATTCAACTATGGCAGGCCTTCCTCAGCTAAAGAGCATTGCGATGCGTGAGAACGTTGGAGACGCCATTCGTCAGGCCCTCAGCGACGGGCGCTTCGAGCCGGGTCAATCCTTATCGGAGGCGGGTATAGCTGCTGAGATGTGCATCAGCCGAGGTCCTGTTCGCGAGGCCCTTCTTCTGCTCGCCCAGGAAGGGCTGGTCATCCATTCTCCGAATCGAGGATTCTCGGTTGTTCAGATCACGACCGAGGATGTGCGGGAGATCCAGCAGGTCCGCCTGCCATTGGAAGCGATGGCGCTGAACATGGCGAAACCGCACATGACCCGGACTGATTTTGCAAAGCTTGAAGATCTGAAGGCGAGCATAGTTTCGGAATTTCTCAATTGCGATCTTAGGCAGTGCGCCCAACTCGATATGAAATTTCACGCGCTGATTTGGGAGCGGGCGGAAAATTCACGTCTGTCCGCAACACTGCGCACGCTTCTGGCTCCGTTTTTTGCCTACGGATCGCTCTTCGCGGCTCATCGGCGCTCCGATCTTACGGCGCAATTGATCGCCGACGAACATGATCTGATGATTCATTTCCTGACCGGTCGCACCGAGTGTACAGCCGAGGATTGTCTGCGGTTCCATTTGGGGCTTTGAAGCCGGGCTATCGCTGCATCCTGCTGCTCTCGGGCCGCAGGAATTTACTCATGAGGGTGATCCCATGCCAGCAATCAAGACACGAACTGCTCCCGCGTTATACAACTCTCTGAGCATTCTTGATTTACTCACGAATTCCCGCGCAGGGCTCACTCTCCCCGACCTGGTGGAGCGATCGAAACTGGCAAAGAGTTCGGTTCACTATCTGCTGGTGACACTCGAGCGTTGCGGCTACGTAAGCCGTGTTGAGCGCACCGGCCGGTACATGCTGGGATTCAAGTTGTTCAGCATGGCAGATTCGGCGCTCCCCCTGCTGAGTCTCCGCGACCGTACGGCCTCGTATCTCTCCGGCTTGAAGATGCGCACCGGACTTACTGTTCACCTCGCGATTCTCGAACACAGTGAGGCGGTCCTGGTTGCCAGGCAGGAAACTCCAAACGGCGCGCGACTCGCAAGCTGGATCGGGAAGCGAATGGAAATGCATTGCACGGCTTTGGGCAAGGCCATGCTTGCCTATCTGCCCGAACCTGAAGTCGACGCGATCATTCGCAAGCACGGCTTGGCGCGCCATAATGAAAACACCATCGCCAGCTCCCGGCGCCTGCGCGAGGAGCTGGAGCGGATAGTGAAAATGGGCTATGCGCTCGATAACGAAGAGGACGAGTTAGGGGTGGTCTGCATTGGCTCGCCAATTCTTGGTCCTGCAGGGCGCCCGATTGCGGCAATAAGTCTGGCCGCTTCCACACAGGAGGCTGCCCTCGAAGATCTCGCCCGCTTCTCGATCGAACTCAGGCAAACGGCTAGGATGATGAGCCGCGCCGTGACGGAGTTCATCGTCTTTCCCGCTCCTGCCGCAGCCATGGTGAGCGCCAACGCCTGAGGGTTGCTGTCTCCTGGCTGGGGATATGCAGCCGTAAAGTGCGTCTCCGGGATTACCGGCCCTCCCGGCGCCGGCCTGCGGCAAACCTGCCGCCCGCGATCAACTCTTCCACGTGCGCTCAAAAAATCGCATCCAGTTTCCGTGAAAGATCGCTCTGACGTCGGCCTCGGAGTAACCGCGCTTTCGCAGGAGAGGATTAAGTTCCTGCAGATCGGCAATCGTATCCAGATCTTCGGGAGACTGCTCGGTTCCGAATCCTCCATCGAGATCGCTGCCGATCGCGACGTGGCGAACATTTCCGGCAAGCTGACAAATATGATCGATGTGGTTCAGCACAGAGTCCAGCTTGACCGTGGGGTTCTTCACCCGGTTTCCAGTCCAACCCGGCGCCAGCATCCATGCGTCCAGTGCCGCTCCGATTACGCCGTCCCGTTCGACGATGGCACGAATTTGATCGTCGTCATATTGGCGATCCCCTGGAGTGATCGCGCGGCAATTGTTGTGGCTTGCCAGCACTGGGCCTCGGAACTGTTCGATAGCTTCCCAAAAGCTCTCATCCGCCAGGTGCGTCAGATCGAGAATCAGATTCAGCTGTTCCATCACGCGCAGCAACTCGCAGCCGGACGAGGTTAATCCGCCTTCACAGCCGGTGCCATGTGCATAAACGCTCGGGCCGTAGTGCGCCAGACCCACCACGCGCAAGCCGGCCTCATGCCAATCCACGGCGTGCTCCGGTGACAGAATTGGGTCCGCCCCTTCCATGCTCAGAATGAATCCGAAGGGCACATCCTCGCTCCCATGCTCCCACCGGGTAAAGCTCTCCTTGAGTGATGACCAATTGAGCAGCATCTTGCACACGCCGCGCCGTTCCAGTAACCGATAGTATGCAAGCTGGCCCTGGGCGGTAGCACAGGCGATTTCCTGCGTGCGAAAGTCGATCGAGGAACGTCCCTGGGGTTTGCAGCGGGCCAAAACGGTGGCGAACACGATGCCAACCTGGCCGCGGCGCATATCGGGAAAGGCAACTGTGTTCTTGCCGCGAGATTTTCCGTCCATGCCTGCTTCGGAATGACGGACCTGCGCCACAGTTTGATCGAGGTCGCGATTCCATCCCAGCGCGTTCCACGATAGATCCAGATGTGCATCGATAATGACCACAACTCCTCCGCTTAAACCACGCGGCCGCGTCCCGCGACCTGCCAGGCCCCTTCCACAACGCCATTCCGGTGGTACCAAATGCGATCGTGCAAGTTGACGCACGCACAAACATGATTGGGAACGATGCTCAGGCGCTCGCCTACCGCCGGCTGGTGCGCGGTCTCTGAGATGTTCAGGTGTCCATGCTCTTCAGACATCCCTTCGAATAGAATGTCTGGATATTCAGTCACATGGCCAAAACCCTCTCGATTGCCCGACAACAACCGGTCGCTCGAAAAGGTTTTCGTGCCGCCATCGACAATGGCTCGGCCCGGCACAGCGTTGCTGACCACGGTGACGATAACCCGCAGTGCGCAGTCCGCAAGCGAGCACGCACCGACGCCCAGCGTATTGCAATCGTTGAGGACGTAGGTCCCTGGACGAATCTCCGTAAGGCCCGCAATGAAATGACTCTGCAAGGCCGTTGGCGTGCTCCCTCCGCTCACGATCTCGCATTCGAGTCCGCTCCGCGAAAATTTTTCGAGCACCTCGGCAAGTTTTGCCGAGACTTCACGCAAGGGCGCCATCTGCTCTGCGGGAGGAGCCCAGATATGCCCAGGATAAAGATTAAACCCCGCGAATCGTACGCCTGGAAGCTGGTCGACGGCCTTCGCCAATCTCTCAGCCTCTTCGGCGGAAGCCACTCCGCATCGCCTCATGCCAACGTCAAGCTCTACCAGCATGTTGATGGTCGAACCGGCTGAGTGGGCCGCCTGGGATATTGCCTCGGCGGTGACCGCGCCGTCGATGGCAATGGTGATCTTCTTCTCCAATGCTAGGTTGGCAAGTCTGCCGAGCTTTTTCTCGCCAAAGATCGGATAGGCAAGCAGAATGTTATCGAGCCCAGCGCTCGCCATCACTTCCGCCTCACCCGACTTGGCAACCGTAATACCATGGCTTCCGGATGCGATCTGCATTTGCGCAATGGCGGGGACTTTATGCGTCTTGGTATGCGGCCGCAACCGCAAAGCATGGCGTCGCGCGTAGTCCGACATTCTGGCGATATTTGCTTCCAGGACGTCGAGATCTACGATAACGGCAGGTGTTTCCAGTTCATCGATCGTGAGACTCTTTTCAGACATCCCGGCGCGCTTCCTTTCGTGATGGTAGCAAGCCACAATTTTTAAAATCCCACGAGCAGCAAGCATCCCACTCAACAACCCAAAGCGATAGACAAGCCTAAACCTTTGTAGTTCGGGCGAGAGGGAACTCCCGCTCTTCGCAGGTGTGATGGCGGTTTGGCGCGATCAGGGCATATTCCAGTTACCCGGATTCAACCACTTCCGTTCGCAAATCTCGATCTTCCGGATTTCGTCAATCAGGTCAGCATCGAGAGGACCGCGACTCACGTACTGTATCGCAGACTGCAGCTCCTGGCTCCGTGCAGTGCCACATAAGGCGATCGCGTCCGAACCAAGCACATAACGGAATGCAAGCTCCGGCAGAGATATTCCCGAGGCCTGAGCCAGTACATCCAGAGCGCGCACTGCGTCCTTCAAGGTGCTTAGCGGCTCCGGCAGGTCACAATACCGAGACGTGATGGCCCCCTTGAGTAGCACAGAACGCACAATGATACCCACGCCCTTGAGCGCAGCTGCCGGGAGTACGGTAGATTCCGGCAGCCGATCCAAGGCGTTGTAGGCAATTTGCAGGCAATCGAATCCGCCCCGTTCGAGCGCAGCCGGACCAGCTTCCTCGTATACGGACGCCCCAACATAACGGACAAGTCCTGCCTGCCGTATCGAATGAAGCGTCTCCAGGATCGCGTCTGCTCGCTGGATTACCTCCATTGGGGCACTGTGAATCATGAGGAGATCGACATGATCGGTTTGGAGCATTCGCAAACTGGTCTTGACCGATTCCCAAATCCGGCCGCTCAGGCCCGGCGCCTCCAAATCGCTTGCACTCAGAGGGCAGAGCTTCGTCGCCAGCAGATAATCTCTGCGCCGATGCTTGAGTGCCTTTCCAATCAGTTCTTCGCTGTTTCCGTAAGCTCTGGCGGTATCGACGAAGTTGATTCCAAAGTCCAGCGCATTGTTGAGCACCCGTATCGCATCAGCCTCCGTTGGCCGCAGATTGCCCCCGTCCGTCGGAATGCCATAGTCCATTCCGAGTTCCACTGTTCCCAATGCGATTTCTGAGGCAAGCAGTTGCGTTTTACCTAAACGGCGGAGTTTCATTCTCTCTCTGCATTAAGGAGAAGCTGGGATTGTGAAAAGAAATTCCATAGAAATCCAGCTTTCAGTTCCTTTAGAATAAAGCCCACACCTGACCATATGGACGACCGGCTCTCTTGTCCCCCATAGCCGCATCCATCGGATTGGATAAGGACATCTGACCTGCGCTGACGATCAGACTCCAACAGGCGACAATGGCACAGAGGGCCCATGCAACAAAAGTGGAAGATCGTTGCAGTGCTGTTCGTGATCTCCATTGTGAACTATGGAAATCGCGCCGCAATTGCCTCGGTCTTCCCACTGCTGCGCGCCGATTTTGCACTTTCTGACGTGATGCTCGCCGGTCTCGGCTCCGCGTTCTTATGGAGCTATGCGGTGGGCTCGCCGATCGCCGGCTACCTGGCGGATCGCGTCTCACGCACTAGGCTGCTGCTGCTAAGCCTGATCGCGTGGAGCGTGGTCATGGCGCTGACCGGCTTCGTCCATAACGAAATCGTCTTGCTCGCGATGCGAGTTCTTCTGGGAGTCGCGGAGTGCGCGTATCTGCCCGCATCCGTCGCTCTGATCGCCGATCATCACGGTCCAGATACACGAGCCACGGCGATGGGAATACAGTTGGCCGGTCTGAACATCGGGCTGATGGCGGGGAGCGCAATTGCGGGTTATCTTGGAGAGCACTTCGGGTGGCGAGTTGATTTCTTCATTTTGGGCTGCGCCGGCCTGGTGTTAACACCGATCGCGGCAATGGTCTTGCGCGATGCACCTCGCAGCCAATCCCCGCGCGAGCTTCCCCCAGATTGGCGCGACGTCGGTCAACTGCTGCGAATGCCGGCCTACGTGGCGGTCGTCTCCGGCGCCATGCTTATTTCCATCAGCACCTGGGTTTTCCTCAATTGGCTGCCGCTCTTCTTCTATGATCGCTTTCACTTGAGCCTTGCTCTCGCCGGGCTCTCCGGCTCATCTATGCTTCAGCTCGCTGCAATCGCAGGCGCCGTGCTGGGTGGTTATCTATCCGATCGTCTCGCGGGCGGGTCGCAACGGCGCAGGATTCTCCTGCTCTCAATCGGTTACTTTTGCGCAGCGCCCTTTTTGCTGACATTTCTCTGGCAGACTCCGCTGGGCGTTATCAACATCTCGATATTTCTGTCTTCGTTGGTCAGAACCACCGGGTCGGCGGGAGAGTCCCCCGTCATTTGCGAGTTGGCGGGTCCACGTCTGCGCGCGACAGCACTCAGCATTCTCAATATGATGAACTGTTTTGCCGGCGGATTGGGCATTATGTGTGCAGGACTTTTGAGGCGCTCCTATGGCCTGGAGACTGTGTTCGGCAGCTTGACGGTAACAGTCGCAGGCGCAGGCGTGGTCGTCCTGATTGGATATTACCTGCTCGCCCGCCAGGAGCGCATGCAACATTCCCCCACAGTCGATCACCTCGCGTAGGCAGTCGCCGCATCCCTTCCCGTCCAGCAGATTGGATGAGCATGTTTCTCCCTCCACTCAATCCTCTGGCAATTCCGACGGAGCCCCGCACTGGATGGATATACTCAACGCAATGGTAGAGATAAGAAAAGCGGTACTCTATGGAGCCGGCGATCTGCGGATCGAGAGTGAAGCCTTCGATCCGGCCACGCTCGGCGCAAGAGATGTTTTTGTGCTGACCGAAGTGACCGGGTTTTCGACTGGAACAGACCTGGGCAATTATGAAGGCCGCTCAACGGAGGTTCCCGGTGCGCCCGACTATCCGCGCGGCGTAGGTTACTCAAATATTGGAGTCGTAAAATCCGTTGGATGTGAAGTGAGATCGTTCAGACCCGGCGACCGCCTTTTCAGCATGAAGCAGCATCGATCCGCGTTTGTTGCCAATGAGAGCGAAATCCTCGTGCCTGTGCCCGCGGGAGTAGACGCGGAACAGGCCTCACT
>Ga0182014_10007846_pt1 | contig 11066 bp, 6 predicted proteins | sample 612S2DmetaG_FD_120489 | JGI IMG/M metagenome (GOLD analysis project Ga0182014, IMG submission 120489) | Permafrost microbial communities from Stordalen Mire, Sweden - 612S2D metaG | ecosystem: Environmental > Terrestrial > Soil > Wetlands > Permafrost | place: Sweden: Stordalen | collected... | reverse complement strand
CGGACGCAGCGGCGCCCAGTCGCGCTTGGCGGTGATCGATTTGAGGTTGCCGCCGTCGCCGTCGCGGACCGCCCAGACGACGCCGGTTGAGGCGCGGGCGCCGAGCGGCGCCGAGACGAAATCGCCCGGCGCGAGGATAAGATCGGCCGGGACCTTGTAGGAATAAAGCGTATCGACCGCGACTGGGAACAGAGCGTCGACGATCTTTCCGGCGTTCGAATCGGCGGCGTTGGGGGCGGGGACCATCACGCCGGTTTAGCACGTCGCATGGGCGGGTCGCGGCGCCCCGTTGCGCATCCGGTCTCGCCCGCCAGCCGAATTCGTCACCGCGCCGATCGCCCGATTTGGTCGAGGAGCTGCGCTGCTGGTCGGTAATCCGGGCGCCGCGCCAGCAGGTCGCGCAGGAGTTGCTCGGCGCCGTCGCGGTCGCCGCCGCTCGCCATGAAGAACGCCAATGTGTAGGCGTATTTCGGCTCCTGCGGACCGCTCTCGGCCGCCTGGCGCAGAAAGTCCAGCGCTTCCGTCGGGCGATCCGGCGCCAACAACACGCCGAGGTTGTACGCCGCCTCCGCCATGGCCGGGTCTGCCCGTAGCGCGGCGCGCAGGCGACGTTCGGCGGCGGCCGCGTCGCCGAGTTCGGCTTGCAGCAGTCCCATGTTGAAGTTGGCCGCCGCGTTGTCCGGGTCAAGTTTCAGGGCGGCGGCGAGGGCGGCTTCGGCCTTGTCGTTGCGTCCAAGCCGCGAATAGGCGAGCGCGGCGTTGACCAGCGGCGGCGCGCTCGACGGATCGAGCCGCGACGCCGCCTCGAAGGCGGCAACGGCGTGCGGCAGGTCGCCACGGCTCAGGTCGTCGTTGCCGAGGTTGTATTGCGACGTCGACAGGTCGGGGTTGACCGACAGCGACGCGAACTGCTCGTCGGTTGCGGTTTTCACCGCGCGCGCCTGCTCGGGCGTCAGTCGCAGCGCGTCGGCGGGCAGGCCGGCGAGCGCGCCGGCGGCGCGCACACGCACCAACCGGCTGTCGTCCGCCGCCGCAACGACTAGCGCTTCGATTGCGGCTTGATTGGGAGGCGCCGCCAACGCTTCGACGGCGGCGGCGCGCACCAGCGGCGAGGGTGACTTGGCGGCTTCGACCGTCGTCGCCCACTTTCGCTGATCAGGACAGGATTGCAGCAGCCGCAATAGAGAGGCCTTCGTCACTTCGTTGGCGGTCGGGCTGCTGAGGTAGGTGAGCATGTCGGCGAGGCGGCTCCAGTCCCCGCGCCGCGCCGCCGCGATCAACGCCGCTTCGGCGAGCAGCGGCGCCTGATAGTCGCGCCCGTACCATTCCCGCACGGCGGCGTCAGCCCATGCGGCGTCGTGGTCGGCGTGGCAGTTTGTGCAGGCGTTCGGCGAGCCGTAGACGGCGCTCGCCGCTGGAACCGGCGGCAGCATCGAGTGGTCGCTGCGCCGCATGCGCGCGAACACGGTCGTCGGCATATGACAGGCGACGCACTGACTGCCTGGCGTTCCGGCCGGATGATGCGAATGGCCAGCGGCGTCGGCGACGGTTGCGGAATGGCAGGGCAGGCAGGCGTCATTGGCGTATGCCGCGTCGGCGAACTTGTAGCGGCCGCTCGATGTATGACAGTGAACGCAATCGAGTTCGCCCGACGCGACGCAGGGACTGCGTGACCATGACGTGTAGGTGTAGTTTTCGCCGAGATCGCGTCCGTCCGGCGTGAAGTCGAGGTTCTCGTAGGCGGCCAGTTCGAAATGGTCGGAGAAACGATCGCCGGGCGTGAAGCCGGCGGTGATCGGCGTCGCCTTGGCGTGACAGGCGCCGCACAGCGCGTTGGTCTGCTCGTGGCTGAAGTCGCGCTTGATCCGCACGATGTGCAGGTCTTCCGGAGGCTTCCCGACCGGCGCGGCGCGACAGGCCAGCACGTGCGCCTCACCAGGTCCGTGGCAGGTCTCGCAGTTGATTCCAGGCTCGACCCAGGCAGTGCGGTAGGAGTCGGCGACGGGGTCGTAATCGTTGGAAATCTGGCTGACGTGGCAGCCGCGGCAGGCTGTGTTGAAAGTGAAACGCCAATCCGTCCAGTCCAGCGGCCGCGCGCCGGCCGCAGGGGCGTGCGGCGCGCCGCTTCCCGCCATGTCAAACCACTCGCGCTTGCGCACGTCGTAGGCGACCGGCAGGGTCTGCAGCCGGCCGCGATCGAATTCGGTGAGGAGATAGACGACGTCCTTGCCGCCGAGCGCATCAACGATGCGATAGCGCTTTTCGACGCTGCCGCTTCGTTCGCGAACCCAGCCCTCGCCAGGCCCGATTTCCGTCCGGTAAGACGCCTGGCCGGCGACGACGTCCGTCGTCTCGGCGGTCAGATTGGCCGCCGCAAAGTCGTCGGAATAGGGGCGCATCGCCAAGCCGTGCCACGAGCCGGCCCACAAACCGTAGAACTTCTCATGGCAGCCTCGACACGCCGCAGAACCCACGACGGCCGGGGAATCGGCGGGCGCCGCCGGCGTCTTGGCGCGCTGCGCGGAAAGCGGAGCGGCGACGAACATCGCGGCGAGGACGACGAAGGCGGCCGACTTCGCCAAGCCGGACATCGCCGCGCTCAACCCAGCGCCGCGTCGGCAATCCGGCGAGGGTCACACACCGTCTCAGTCTCGCGGGCCAGCGGTCGCGGGCCTCACTGGCGGGAACAGCAGCGAATAGTCGGTATCCTTCTCGTCGATTTCGCCGGAGTGCGTCGGCGCCGGGCCCTCCTTGGGCGCTGGCGGCTGATACGAGTCCGGCGCGCCCATCGGAATCGGCGGATATTTCTTCAGGCTCGCTTCGAAATCGTGAAGGACCTTGAAGATCGGCACGGCCACCCACGAGTTGCGCAACAGCCCGTCGTCCCAATCCTCGGTCGGATTGGTCAGCAGGTTGACGAGCTTCGGCACGGGCAGCATCTGCGGCGTGTCGTACATGTTGTCCTGGCGGATGAGATGCATTTTCCAGTTGCGCCACTTCACCGCGGTCAGGCGGTCGGCGACGAAGGCGGGGAAGCCTTCGCGGTTCGACGCTTCCTGCTGGCCGAGGAAGAACGGCGTCTGGTCGACGCCGTCGATCGGCCGGTCCTGCGGGACCTCCGCCCCACCGACATGCGCCAGCGTGGTGAACATGTCGACGATGTGGACGATCTCGTTGCTGACGCGTCCAGCCGGCACCTTGCCCGGCCAGCGGATGATGAACGGCGTGCGAAGAGAGCCTTCGAGCGCGGTGAAATAGGTGCCGCGCCACGGCCCGGCCCACCCTTCCCACGGGTGCGTCGCTTCGGGCCCGTTGTCGCTGGTGAAGACCACCAGCGTATTGTCCTCGATGCCGAGTTCCTTGATCGCATCGAGAATCTGGCCGACGCGGAAGTCCATTTCGGCGAGGCAGTCGGCCCAGTCGCCGTTGCCGGTCCGGCCGGCGAACTCCGGATTGGGCAAGACGGGCAGATGCATGAGCGAGAACGAGACGTAGGCGTAGAACGGCTTGCCCGCGGCGGTCTGGCGACGCATGAAGTCGATCGAGCGGCGGGTGATTTCTGCTTCGGTCAGGCGGCGCTGCTGCAGGTCGAGCGCCGCAATCGGCTTCGCCGGCTCGCCCTTACGCGCTTCGTAGATGGATTCCGGCGGGGTGATGGACTCGTTCCAACCCTGCTTGGCGCCGACCGACGGCCACAGACCATTGGTCTCGTTCGAATACGCCCATTCGCTTTCGTCGTATGTCCGCGGAATGCCGTACCACTCGTCGAATCCGCGATTGTGCGGCAGCCGCGACTCGAGGCTGCCGAGGTGCCACTTGCCCCACATGCCGGTGGCGTAGCCTTGCGACGACAGCAACTGTGCGATGGTGACTTCCCACGGCGTCAGTCCGTCCGCCATGCCGCCGAGGGCGACCGCGTAGGCGCCGGAGCGGATCGGGAAGCGGCCGGTCATCAGCGCGGCGCGCGACGGCGTGCACTGCGCTTCGACGTTGAAGTTCAGCAGGCGCATGCCCTGCGTCGCCAGCGCGTCAATGCGCGGCGTCGGCGCGCCGCGGAGAACGCCGCCGCCGTAGACGCCGAGTTCGCCATAGCCGAGGTTGTCGGTCAGCATGAAGACGATGTTCGGCTTATCGGCGGCCGAAGCCGCGCCCACGATTGCCGCCGCCAAGAGAAAGCCCATCGCCAGCTTCGCCAACAGAGACCCTCCGCGCCGCTCGCTCATGGCTATGACCTGTGAGGTTTGGGTGATTTCACCTTTGAGATAAGCAATGGGGCACGTGTACCGCCCGCGCTCGCTGCGGGGCAATGCGGCAGATTCGCTCGTGTCGGAGTCCAAACGCGCGCGCGCCGCAGCGAGGCCGCGACGCGTCAAAGCGACGCCGTCAGACGTTCGTCCGCGGCGCCTCGTTGGCGATGAGGGAGATGTCGGCCGTTACGCTTTCGGCTTGGCGGCTTCGGCCGTCTTGGCCGAGTTGTCGGTGCGTTCGGCGATGCGCGCCGACTTGCCGCGGCGATCGCGCAGATAATAGAGCTTGGCGCGACGCACCTTGCCGCGGCGCACGACCTTGATCGAATCGATCACCGGCGAATGGACGGGGAATACGCGCTCGACCCCTTCGCCGTACGAGATCTTGCGAACGGTGAAGCTCTCCTGCAGGCCGCCGCCGCTGCGCGCGATGCAGACGCCCTCGTAGGCCTGAACGCGGCTGCGCTCGCCTTCGGTGACCTTGACGTTGACGATGACCGTGTCGCCGGGGGCGAAGTCGGGGATTGCGCGAACCGCCGCGAGCTTGGCGACCTGTTCGGCCTCCAGCGTCTGGATGATATTCATGTCCGTCTCCATGCCGTGACGCCGGCCCGTCAAAAAGCGGATCGGCGAGCGCTTCGGCGCGCTGTTTTCAATTAAGGCGCGGCTCATACAGCAAAGCCGCCCTGGAGTCGAGCCGCGGCGCCAAGGCGAGTTGCCCGGCAGTGGGTCGGCGGTTATTTTGCCGCCGTGCGCCGCGCCCGGCTTGGGCGGCGGCGGCGATCCGAGGGAATTGGCGATGAAATGGCTTCGACAGGCTACGGCGCGCTTTGCGCCGGCCGGTCTCCTGGCGCTCATTGCGGCGGCTGGGCCGGCCGCCGCCTCCGACGCGACGATCGCCGCCGAACTGATGCAGCCGGGTCCGCTGCCCGACATCGTCGAAGGCGCGGCGAGCGCCCCGGCGACGATCGTCGAATACGCCTCGATGACCTGCAGTCATTGCGCCGCCTTCCATGAGCAGGTGTGGCCGGCGCTCAAGGCCAAATATGTCGACACCGGCAAGGCCAAGTTCATCTTGCGCGAATTTCCGCTGGACTCGCTCGCCATTGCCGCGTTCATGGCGGCGCGCTGCGCCGGACCTGACAAGCGCGACGGCCTGATTGACCGCCTGTTCGCCAGCCAGCAGGACTGGGCGTTCCACGACGAACCGCTGGACCGCCTGCGGCGCGCGGCGGGCCTGTCGCCCGCTGATTTCCTCGCCTGCGTAAAGGATAAGGCGCTGTTCGACGGGGTCAATGCGGAGCGCGATTCCGCCGCCGCGCGCTTTGGCCTCGATTCGACGCCGACCTTCTTCGTCGACGGCCGCAAACTGGACGGCGAACCGACGCTGACGGCGTTCGACGCGGCGCTGGCGGCGCCGGCCAAATAGCCCGGTTTCGCACAGGTTTCTCCGCCGCGGGGCTTGATCGCCGCGGCGCTTTATGGCGGCTTGCCGCAGCAAATCGCGTCGGCTTAGCCGACTCAAGCGCTTGGCGCCTGGCGCCCCCGCGCGAACGACCACCAGAGGGCGAGGCCCATGAAATTCGATCGGCTGCGCCTGGCCGGCTTCAAGAGTTTCTGCGATGCGACCGAGTTCAAAATCGAACCCGGCCTGACCGGCGTCGTCGGCCCGAACGGCTGCGGCAAATCGAATCTCGTCGAGGCGTTGCGCTGGGTGATGGGTGAAAGCTCGTACAAGAACATGCGCGCCTCGGGGATGGACGACGTCATCTTCGCCGGCGCTGGCGCGCGGCCGTCGCGCAACCTCGCGGAAGTCGGGCTGACGCTCGACAACTCCGATCGCCGGGCGCCGGCCGCCTTCAACGACGCCGAGACGATCGAAGTGACGCGCCGCATCGAGCGCGAGTCGGGTTCGACCTATCGCGTCAACGGCCGCGAGGTGCGGGCGCGCGACGTGCAGTTGCTGTTCGCCGACGCCTCCACCGGCGCGCGGTCGCCGGCGCTGGTGCGCCAGGGCCAGATTGGCGAGATCATCGCCGCCAAGCCGCAGGCGCGGCGGTTGATCCTCGAGGAGGCGGCCGGCGTCTCCGGTCTCCATTCGCGCCGCCACGAGGCCGAACTGCGACTCAAAGGGGCCGAGGACAATCTGCTGCGGGTCGAGGACGTTCTCAAGCAGATCGAGGCGCAGATCGACAGCCTCAAGCGCCAGGCGCGCCAGTCGCATCGCTACCGCAATCTGGCGCAGGACATCCGCCGTCACGAGGCGCTGGCGCGGCTGATCGCCTGGCGCGACCGCGAGGGGCAATGCGTCGACGCCGAGCGCCGGCTCGACGCCGATGTGCGCGAAGTCGCCGAACGCACCCGCGCCCAGGCCGAAGCGGCGCGGTTGCAGGCGATCGCCGCCGCCGATCTGCCGCCGCTGCGCGACGAAGAAGCGCGCGTCGGCGCGGCGCTGCACCGTCTGACGCTGGCGCGCGACGCGCTCGCCCTGGAGGAGAACCGCGCCAGGGCCCGCGTCGCCGAGCTCGAGCGCCACGTCGCTGAATGGACGCAGGATCTGCAGCGCGAAGAGGCGCTGATCGCCGATGCTGCTGGCGTGGCGGCGCGACTGACGACCGAGGACGAAACGCTGGCCGCCGACGCCGCGCGCTCCGAAGAGGCGAAGTGGGAAGCCGAGGAGCGCCGCGCGCAGCTTGAGGAGCGGCTCGCCGCCGCCGAGGCGGCGCTCGCCGAAGCGCAGGCGGCGGCAGCCGATCTCAACGCGCGCCGCAATGCGCTCGCCGCCAATCTCGGCGAAGAGACGCGACGGCATGCGCGGTTCGAGAGCGAGTACGCCACGGTCGCCCGCGAACGCGAGCAATTGCAGGCCGCCGCCGGCGACGACGCCGAGTTGCGAGCCGAAGCCGAGGAGGTCGAGACGCTCGGTCAGGCGCTCGCCGACGCGGAGGCGCAGACGCTCGCCGCCGAGGCGGCGCACGCGCAGGCGCGCGAGGCGGAAGCGCGGTCGCGCGGGCCGCTGGCCGACGCCGAGCGCGCCGCGCAGCGCATCGACGCGGAAGTCAGCGCGCTCACCAAGCTGATCAGCGCGACGCCGAGCGGCAAGTGGCGGCCGGCGATCGACGCGGTCGATGTCGCGCGTGGCTACGAGGCGGCGCTCGGCGCGGCGCTCGGCGACGATCTCCAGGCGTCGATCGACGCCGACGCGCCGGCGCATTGGTCGCTGAGCGAAGGCGACGATCCGCAGCTGCCGGAAGGCGTCGAGCCGCTCGCCGGGCGCGTCGAAGCGCCGCCGGCGCTGCGGCGGCGCCTGGCGCAGATCGGCGTCGTCGCGCGGGCTGACGGCGCGCGGCTGGCGGCATTTCTGAAAGCCGGGCAGCGGCTGGTTTCGCTCGAAGGCGACCTGTGGCGCTGGGACGGTTTCGTTTCCACCGCCGAGGCGCCTACGCCGGCGGCGCAGCGGCTGGTCGAGAAGAACCGGCTGGGCGATCTGTCGCGCCAGGCTGAGGCGGCGCGCCAGGCGGCGGCGCTGGCGCGCGCCGAGGCGGGCCGGGCGCATGCGGCGTTGAGCGAAGCGGCGGCGGCCGAGAGCGTGACGCGGCAAAGCGCGCGGGCGGCGCGCGCCGCTGTCGATGCGGCGCGCGACCGACTCGCGGCGAGCGAGCGCCGGCGCGCCCAGACGCTGTCGCGCCTGTCGGCGCTCGACGAGGCGCTGGCGCGCGCCGAGGCGCAGCGGCGCGAAGCGGCCGAACGCAAGGCGCAGCACGAAGCCGCGCTCGACGATCTCGCGCCGAGCGACGAATTGGCGCTGGCGCTCGAGCGGGCGCGTACGCTCGCCGCGCAGGAGCGGGCCGAGTTCGCCGAGGCGAAAGCGGCGGCGCACAACCTGGCGCGCGAGGCGGAAGCGCGCGAAGCGCGGCGGCGCGCCATCGCCGAGGAGCGCCGGTCATGGGCCGAGCGCCGCGCCAAGGCGGACGCGCATATCGTCGACATCGGCGAACGGCGCGCCGCGGCTGAGGCCGAGTTGGCGACGCTGGCCGAGGCGCCGGCGGTATTCTTGCAACAGCGCCGGCAATTGATGAGCGAACTCGACGCGGCCGAGGCGGCGCGCAGAGGCGCGGCCGACGCGCGCGCCGCCGCCGAGACCGCGCTCGCCGACGCCGACCGCGCCGCGCGCGCCGCGCTCGAAGCGATGGGCGCATCGCGCGAAGCGCGCGCCGCCTCTGAGCAGCGGCTGGAGGGCGCGCGCCAGGCGCGCGACGAACTGATCAAGACGATCGAGAACGAGCTCAACGTCGCGCCGGCCGAATTGCAGGGACTCGCCGGCCTCGCCGCCGGCGAGGCGCCGCCCGAGGCGGAGGGCGTTGAGCGCAAGCTCGAGAGCCTCAAGCAGGAGCGCGAGCGGCTCGGCGCGGTCAATCTGCGGGCCGACGAGGAACTCGCCGAAGTGACGGCGGGCCGCGACAAGCTGGTGGCGGAGCGCGACGATCTCACCGAGGCGATCAAGCGGCTGCGGCAGGCGATCCAGAACCTCAACCAGGAAGGGCGCGAACGGTTGCTCAGCGCCTTCGAGGTGGTCAACAAGCATTTCGGCGAATTGTTCGCCACGCTGTTCGAGGGCGGCACGGCCGAGCTGCAACTGATCGAATCCGACGATCCGCTCGAGGCGGGGCTCGAACTGCTGGCGCGCCCGCCGGGCAAGCGGCCGCAGACGCTGACGCTGCTTTCAGGCGGCGAGCAGGCGCTGACCGCGATGGCGCTGATCTTCGCCGTGTTCCTCACCAACCCGTCGCCGATCTGCGTGCTCGACGAGGTCGACGCGCCGCTCGATGATTTCAACGTCGAGCGCTTTTGCGACCTACTCGACGAAATGGGCCGCCGCTCCGACACGCGCTTCGTCACCATCACCCATAATCCGATCACCATGGCGCGCATGGACCGCCTGTTCGGCGTCACGATGGCCGAGCGCGGCGTCAGCCAACTCGTCTCGGTCGACCTCGCCGAAGCCGAGCGGTTCCTCGCAGCGAGTTGAGGGCGTCTTCTCCCCTGCGGGAGAAGGGAGGGGAGGCGCCTCGTCAAGCGGCGCGTCAAGTTTCGTCAAGTCTCGTCAAGTCTCGTCAAGTTTCGTCAAGCAATGTCAAGCGCGGCGCTTGACGGCGCGGCGGGTTGGTCAACGAAATCAAGGCCTTCGGCCGCGTCAAGGGCGGGCTCGGCGCCGGGCGGATGAGGCCGGCCGTCGGTGTCGACCAAACCCGACTGGCGCGCGGCGATCAGGCGCTCGGCCATCGCATTGAGCTTGCTCAGCAATCTTTTGCGGCCGCCGGGATCCGCGGCCGCCGCGCCGCCCTCGACGGCGCAGTATTTGTCGAGCCGGTCGAGCACTCGCAGCAGCCGGTCGATCGCCCCGAGGTCGCCGCCGCCCACCGCCTGCGCGGCGAGCCGCAGCGCCGGTTCGAGCCGGGCGATCTGCACCCGCGCGTGATCAAGCTTCGAGTCGGCCTGGCCGTTATCCAGCGCCTGGACGACGATCTGCCGCACCCGCTCGCGCGACAGTCCTTCCGCGCGGCCGATCGCCGCGTAGGACAATCCCTCCTGCACGGCGGCGAGGACGCGCAAACGGCGTAAATCGCGCGACGCGGCGCGGCCGTCGGCGGAGGCGGGCAGGGGATCGGACATGGCGGCGGGCTCCTGAATTGGACAAAGAGAGAATGGCATGAATGCTGTTTTTCAGAAAGCACTGGATGAGGAGCGCCGTCGAAGGCGGGTTCTGTTCGCGGGTTGGTCAGCGATCCTTCGCGGCCCCCGCACGTGGGGGCGCGTCAGGATGAGGTTGGCGGAAAAGCAAAATGCAGAACTGCTCAGCTACGCGGCACAGAGTCGCGGCGGGATTTCCGGGATTGAGGGTTATCGTAGGCGCCGCGTCTAGCGTCCAACTTTGGACGGCAGAACGGAGCGACGTCGCCATGGCGGCTGACGAGATCGCCGCCGCCAAGGCGTCGATCTCATCGCCGGCGACTTAAACAAGATGGAACGTGACAATGGCATGGGGCCGCAAACGCCGAGTCGCGCACCATGATTGGCGGCGTTCGGCAAGCGAAGAGGACCTGCGCGAATACGATGCGTTCGGTCCGTGGATTTATGAAATCAAGGCCGAGAGCGATACGCCGAAGCGGTTCCGCGCCGCCTGCGCAGGTCATCGCGACGCCCGTTTTCTCCTGAAGGCGCCGCGCGACATTGACCGGCGGGACGTCCGCCCAGGCATGGACCTTTATGTCGCGGTGCTCGCCGTGCACGATGACGGCCTCAGCCTCATGCGTCTGACCGATGAGGGCGTCGTCAGCCAGGATGTCGTTTGGAGCCAAGTTGCGGCGCTCGAGAGCCACAAGGACCTCCTGTACAGCCGCTGGACGCTCATGCTGCGCGACGGCGGCGCTTTCGTCCTCGAGTACAACACCGTTTCGGCGACCCTGATGGGCCAAGTGACCGACTTCGTCCGCTCACGCTGGATCCGCCACGACGAACCGCCGCGCGCGCTCGCATCGGATTCGGTCGTGACCGTCACCGACCGCTATTTCCGCAATGTGCTCACTGACCAGCGGGGCCGCGGGCCGCAACCGGTCGAGCCGATTCACTTCGAGCCGGCCGGTCGCTACTGCCGTGACGCCAACTGGCTCGCCTTTTCGACCGGCGTGATGTTCCTGGACGCGCCCGACGAACTGATCATCGTCAATCGCGACAAGCCGACGCGCCGCTTTTTCGAAGCGGTCGACGCTGTGAGCTGCGTCTTCATCCCCTATGCCGGCCTGACGTCATTCGCGCTCG
>Ga0182014_10007845_pt1 | contig 11066 bp, 6 predicted proteins | sample 612S2DmetaG_FD_120489 | JGI IMG/M metagenome (GOLD analysis project Ga0182014, IMG submission 120489) | Permafrost microbial communities from Stordalen Mire, Sweden - 612S2D metaG | ecosystem: Environmental > Terrestrial > Soil > Wetlands > Permafrost | place: Sweden: Stordalen | collected... | reverse complement strand
GCAAGCTGGCCGATATTGACGATGGCGATCGCGCCGTCCAAGGCTATTTCACACCCATGGGAATCGAAATGCCCCGTTCACGCGCAGTCTTCTGCGCCAGTTCATAACCTGCATCGGCATGGCGGGCGACGCCGAGGCCAGGATCGTTGTTCAACACGCGAGCGATCTTGCGTGCGGCCATCTCCGTGCCGTCGGCCACGGTCACCTGTCCGGCATGGAGCGAATAGCCCATCCCCACTCCGCCGCCATGATGGAAGCTCACCCAGGTCGCGCCGGAGGCCGTGTTAAGCAGCGCATTCAAGATCGGCCAGTCGGCGATTGCGTCCGAGCCGTCGAGCATTTTCTCCGTTTCACGATAGGGGCTGGCGACCGACCCCGTATCCAGATGATCGCGCCCGATGGCGATGGGCGCTGAGATCTCACCCTTGCGCACCAATTCGTTGATCGCGAGGCCCATGCGGGCGCGCTCTCCGTAGCCCAGCCAGCAAATACGCGAGGGCAGCCCCTGAAAGGCAAACCGGCCCCGCGCCAGCCGCAGCCAGCGCGTGAGAACTTTATCGTCTGGGAAGAGTTCGAGCGCCAGTTGATCGGTACGGTCGATGTCTTTGGGATCGCCCGACAATGCGACCCAGCGAAAGGGGCCCTGCCCGGTGCAAAAAAGCGGGCGAATGTACTCGGGTACGAAGCCGGGAATCAGGAAAGCGTCTGCGCAGCCAGCATCGAAGGCAAAGCGGCGAATGTTGTTGCCGTAATCGAAGGTTACCGCGCCCGCTCGCTGCAAGGCCAGCATCGCATCCACGTGAACCACCATGGAAGCCGTCGAGCGTCGCACATATTCCTCCGGGTCGGTGCGGCGCAACTCCGCTGCTTCACTCAACGAGAGCCGCTGCGGGACATAACCGTTCAGCGGATCGTGCGCGCTGGTCTGGTCTGTCACCACGTCCACCTCCACGCCGCGCCGCACCAACTCCGGCAACACGTCGGCGCAGTTGCCCACCAGTCCCACGGAGAGTGCGCGACCCTCGCGCTTTGCCTCTTCGCATAGGTTCAGCGCTTCATCCAGATCTTCGGTGATCAGGTCGCAGTAGCGCATGGCGACTCGCCTTTCGATGCGGCTGCGGTCCACATCGATGGCCAGAACGACTCCGCCGTTCAGCGTAACGGACAAGGGTTGGGCTCCTCCCATGCCGCCCACGCCGCCGGTCACCACCAGCTTTCCTTTCAACGAGCCGTCATAGTGCTTTTCCGCCAGCGAGGCGAAAGTCTGGAAGGTGCCCTGCAAAATTCCCTGCGTGCCGATGTAAATCCAGCTTCCCGCCGTCATCTGGCCGTACATCATCAGGCCCTTGCGGTCCAACTCGTTGAAGTTTTCCCAGTTGGCCCATTTGCCTACCAGGTTTGAGTTGGCGATCAGCACTCTGGGTGCAAGATCATGAGTAGGAAAGACCGCGACCGGCTTGCCCGATTGCACGAGCAAAGTTTCTTCGCCGCCCAGTTGTTCCAATTCATGAATGATTGCGTGATAGCACTCCCAGTTACGGGCCGCTTTGCCGATGCCGCCATAGACCACCAGATCCGCGGGCCGTTCGGCCACCTCGGGGTCGAGATTGTTCATCAGGCAGCGCAGAGCCGCCTCCTGCTGCCAGCCTTTGCAGCGCAACTGGCTGCCGCGCGGCGCGCGAATCACGGGCGCTGGAACGGTCATCTCGGGAGCTCGAATCGTCATAATGCCTCCAGGTTTTGAAATCGCAACATCGCAGTCCGGAAATCTTTCCAGTAAGAATACTAGCCCCGAAAAGAGCTTGTTTCCAGAAGCCACCTACATTCTATGTTGTAGGATCGAACGCAGATCGCTATCCTTTTGGCATGCCGAAGACTCTTGTTGAATGCGTTCCAAATTTTTCTGAAGGCCGCGATGCGGCCAAGGTCGATGCCATTGTTGAAGCTATGCGAATCCCCGGCGTTTATCTTCTCGACCGGGAGATGGATGGCGATCACAACCGTTGTGTCGTCACGCTGGCCGGCGAGCGGGAGGCCATTCAAGAAGCCGCGATTCGCGGCGTGGGCAAGGCTGCCGAGCTGATCGATCTCACCCAGCATGAGGGGGCGCATCCGCGCATGGGGGCAGCCGATGTCGTTCCCTTCATCCCCATCGAGGGCGTCACGATTGAAGATTGCGTCGCCATGGCCCGCCACGTGGGAGCAGAAATCGCGCGCCGGTTCGCGATTCCGGTTTACCTCTACGAAGCCGCAGCGACGACGCCTGAGAGACAGAACCTGGAAACCATTCGCCGCGGGCAGTTTGAGGGCATCCGCGACGAAATTGGGACGAATCCCGCCCGCAAGCCAGACTTCGGCGCGCCGCGCGTACATCCGACGGCCGGAGCTACGGTGGTGGGCGCGCGCAAGCCTTTGATCGCGTACAACATTTTTCTGAATACCGCTGACGTGGCCATCGCCAAAAAGATCGCCAAGGCGGTGCGCTTCTCTGGCGGAGGCTTGCGTTTCGTTAAAGGCGCGGGCTTTCTGGTGCGAGGCCTGGCGCAGGTTTCAATGAACCTGACCGACTTCGAGCAGACGCCGATCCACCGCGTCTTCGAATTCGTCAAGCGCGAGGCCGAGCGTTACGGCTGCGTCCCGGTCTCCAGCGAGATTATTGGACTGATTCCCAAACTCGCTTTGGAGCAAGCCGCGGAATGGTTTCTGCAAGTGGAAAGCTTTGATTCCTCACTCATTCTGGAAAACCGCCTTGATGCGGTGATGAGCGCTCAGATTGCGGTGGGCGGTTTGCGCGCAGGAGTGGAGCCGTTTATCGAGCAGTTGGCCGCTCCCACCGCGACTCCCGGCGGCGGCAGCGCGGCAGCAGCGGCAGCAGCGATGGCCGCCGGACTCGCGGGCATGGCGGCGTCGATGTCGCGGGGCAAGAAGGCTTATCTGCAATATGAAAGCCAGCTCAGCGAAGCCATCGCGAAGCTTACGCCGTTGCGCGAGGAGTTGAAGGCCGCCATCGACGCGGATGCCGAGTCCTACAACATGGTCATGAAGGCTTACAAAGCAGCGAAAGAGGCAAAGGCTCCTGGCGACGGAGACCGGGCAATCAATGACGCGCTGCGGCAGGCGATCAATGTGCCTCTAGGAGTAGCTGAAAAGGCCGCTGAAGTGGCGCGGATAGCCAGCCAACTGAAGCCGATCTCCAATCCCAACATGAGTTCCGATCTGGCCACCGCTATCTCCCTGGCAGGCGCCGCGCTGGAAGGAGCGCTCGCCAACGTCGTGGTCAATCTGGATTCAATTCATCAGAATTTACACGAGGATGAGGTTTTTGTAAGCCAAACGCGGAAACGCGCAGAGGAACTGAGGCCGAAGGATTGACCAACTTGTGAACTGGAGAGCCGCTCTATTGGCACCACTCGTCGAAAGCTCCAGCCCGCACTGCGGCGGCCAGAGCTTCGATGTCTCCGGATAGCGACCGGTCTTCTTCCAAGCGAGGAACTAAAGAACGCACCACATCATGAGCGCGCTCGATCTCCAGGCTGGACTTGAGCGGCCGGCGAAACTCCAGCGCCTGCGTGGCGCACATCAGCTCAATCGCTGCGACATGCTCGAGATTCTCGACGATCTGGCGCAGCTTCAGCGCCCCCGTCATGCCCATTGAGACATGGTCCTCCTTGCCGCCATCGGTGGGAATGCTGCCCGTAGACGAGGGATGCGAGAGCACCTGGCACTCGTTGATCAGCGCCGCCGCCACGATCTGCGCAATCATGAAGCCTGAGGAAAGTCCCGGATTGGGCGACAGAAATGCCGGCAACCCCTCGTTGATGTCGGGATTCAGCAGCCGGTCGATGCGCCGTTCGGCGATGTTGGCCAAGTCGGTGAGGACCAGGGCCGCATAGTCGAAGGCATAGGCCAACGGCGCCCCATGAAAATTTCCCCCTGAAATGACCGCTTCGCTTAATTGCGTTCCGAGCGAGTTCTCGGGAAAGACCAGCGGATTATCGGTAGCAGAACCGGCCTCGATCTCCAGCACGCTTCGCACGTGATCCAATGCGCCTCGCACTGCGCCATGCACCTGCGGCATGCAGCGCAGGCAATAAGCGTCCTGCACTCTCGAATCTTGCTCGCGGTGAGCCGCGCGAATCTCAGAGTTAGCGAGCAGCCACGTCAGATGCTCGGCGGCGGCGATCTGCCCAGGATGAGGCCTGGCCAGATGAATGCGCGGGTCGAAGGCAACTGGAGTGCCCATCAGCGCTTCCAGCGAGATTGCGCCGGCCAGATCGGCAATCTTCGCCAGACGCAGGCCTCGCGCCACTGCCAGCCCGCCGACTGCGGTCATCGCCTGGGTGCCGTTCAGCAGCGCCAGTCCTTCCTTGGCCGCCAGGATCAGCGGCTGCAAACCGGCTCTATGCAAGGCCTCGCCTCCGGGCAACCGTTTGCCTTTATAAAACGCCTCGCCTTCGCCAATGACCACCAGCGCCACGTGAGCTAACGGAGCCAGGTCCCCGCTTGCCCCCACCGAACCCTTCTCAGGAATCACCGGACGCACTCCGGCGTTGAGCATTGCCACCAGCAACTCAACCAGCGCCGGGCGGCAGCCGCTGAAGCCTTTGGCCAGCACGTTGGCTCGCAGCAGCAGCATGGCTCGCGCCTCGGCCTCCTGCATCGGCTGGCCCACTCCTCCGGCGTGGCTTCGCACCAAATTTCTCTGCAATTGCGCCAGACTTTCCGGTGGAATGCTGACGTCCGACAGCTTGCCGAAGCCGGTGTTGATCCCATAGACCTTCTGCCCGATCGCCACAATTTCTTCAATCAGCTTCCAACCGGCGGCTACTCGGGCAAGAGCGTCAGGCGCTACGGTCACCCGTACAGAAAAGAGCGATACAGCTTCGATCTCGGCCAGGGTTAAAGACTGGCCTTCCAAAATTAAGCGTTCCATAGGCCGAATCATAGGCCGTGCCAGCTTTCCGGTACAGACAGATTGCACGGTTATATTTAGCGATTACGCTTTAATCGTCTATGATTATCAATTATGACAATGGATTCTACTGGCATTTTGGATAGTTTCGGACGAAAGCTTCTTGACGAACTGCAAGCCAACGCCCGCCTGAGCCTGGCTGAATTGGGCCGCCGGATCGGTCTTTCTTCCACAGCTACCGCCGAACGCCTCAAGCAGATGGAGGAGGTTGGCATCGTGCACGGATACACCGTCGAGATCGACCGCGAAGCGTTGGGGTTGGAAGTCATGGCATTCATCCGCATGAGCTGCGGCGGCCAGAACTATCACCGACTGCTCGATTACGTGCAAACCCTCGAAGAAGTCCGCGAGTGCCACCACCTGACCGGCGGTGATGACTTTCTTCTCAAAGTCACCACCACTTCGATGGCCGATCTGGAATCTTTGATCGAGGCCCTGCTCCCCTACGGCAACCCGGTCACCAGCCTGGTTCTTTCCTCGCCGGTCGAACGGCGCAAATACGCCGTTACAGGCAAGCTCACCACTGTTACGCGCAAGCTTCCTCCAAGGTGTCGCTAACAGCCCGATGGCCCCGGCCTGCCCGCCATGAATCAGCTTTGCAAGCTAACCCGCGGGGCACAACCTTAAACTGGCTGGCCGCAAGAAATAACTTCCTGCCGCGAGCGCCAGGACGACGAGCGGAGCCAACGAGACGGCGATGGGGTCGTGAACCGCCAGGTGCGACAGGAAAGCATCGAACATGTCGAACGTGATTCCCGCATAAGCCCATTCGCGTACCAGGCGGGTGCGCGGATGGAGCAGGGCAACCACGGCCAGCAGTTTCCAGGTTCCAAGAATCAGAGCGAGGTAAGCCGGGTATCCCAGATGTTGCAGGCCTGTGATGACCCCAGGGATGCGCATCAGGTCAAGAACCCCGTTCGGGATTAGCCACAAAACCAGCAAGCCGATACATATCCAGTATCCGTAACGCTTCTGCATGTGCGGAGATTCTCCTGGCTGCAGGATACGAATTGGTTGTGCCGGTGGCAAGGAGTATTCGGACTTGAGGAATAGTTCGCGTTGAGTGAGGCTGGCGACTAGCGCAAAAGCGGTTCGGCGGATGCCGTTCCCTGAAGAAACTTGCACGCGGGCTGATAGCCGAACTCGCACCCTTGTTCGAATCTCTTCTGTGAGAGCGCTTTGTCCTGCGTTCCCGCTGACCCTCGGTGATAGAGCATCGCCGCAGCCATGCAACTTTCTCCCCAATGGCCGGCACATGATCGATCGAAATTCTCCAGGGCTTTCTTGGTGTTTACCGGCGTGCCCTGTCCAGTCAGATACATATTTCCGAGAACGCCGCATGCACGCACATAGCCGTCGTTGCACGCTTCTTCAAACACCCTGAGCGCACGTTCGTCGTCCTGAGCCACGCCCCCGCCAAGGTGGAGCACCGTTCCAAGATAGAAGCAGCTGTTGGCGTCACCCTGGTCGCACGATCGCGCAAGCGTTCGATCGCCGCCGGCGCTCACAAAGTTGGCGAATGCTTTACAGGCTTCCGGTTCTCTGAGGTCGCAGGCCCGGCCCAGGCCGCGCGCTGCCGCCGCCGGCTGACGGGGCACCACCAATCCGAGATCGGTGACCTTGCCCATGGTGAAGCACGCGCTTCCCGATCCTGCTTCGCACTGCACATTCAGAATTCCCACCCACGTGGGACAAGCGTTGTGCCGGTGTGCGTCGCAGGCTTGTTTCCAGAATGCCGGGTCGGCGCCCGGATGCGGTATTCCCACCACCTCGGTGGTTACAAAGCCGGTTGTGGCCATTACGCCGAACAACACGATCCAGATTGACATGAAAGCAAAGTTGGTGATTCGCGGGGAACCTGCCCACACCAAACGTGGTGCGCGAATTCTCTCGAGCAGTGCAGCCACCTTGCGATCAAGCGAGTATCCGATCCGGTCAAGCGCACGAACACTCAGATTGAGTGGGGGAACACACAGCAGCTTGTCGTAGAAGCGCGGTGCGCCCATCCACGACAACAGACTATACAGCCCGAAGACACAACCCCCGTACATCCCCCCGAAGATAACCTTGCCGCTGTTGCTGCGCGGTGAGGTGGCGGGGTCGGTCACCAACAGGTGAATTCCAATGAAGACCGAGACCGGAATACCCGAATCGACAAACTGGTACACTCCGGTTGTTTGCAGGTACACCATGTTCAACAGGTACAGCATCGCCCCTGCCGACAGCGTAACCAGCGTTACAGAGAATAACGCTTGCACCACCAGCCCTAATACGAAGATCTCCAGATAGATATTGGGCGGACGGTGCAGCGTCTCCGCGATCTCTGCGCCCCAACTGATGTTCGTGCTGTGGGTCGCAATGAGGATTACGGAAAAAATAAACAGCCCCACTGCGGAAGGATTGAAGATGTGAGAGCGGCGGCCTTCCCGGTTCCATTGCACGTACTCCTTGGCAACCACCCCGATGGAGATCATGACAAACTGCAGGAAAAACCAATCATCCTTAAACCATAGAAACAGGTTGGTGCTCAGGATGATCGGAATCGGCCCGAATCCCAGGATCCATTTGTCGCGGCGCGACCAGCAGACGAGCATATCCAACGCGTAGACGAAGATAATCTGAGCCAGGATCAACGGGACGTAGCCATAAACTTCCCGCCAATACCAACCCCAGTAGGCATAGATGCAGGAATGCATGACCAATTGAATGTAGTGGACGCGCTTTGGGAGGAACTCCATCGTCAGCGCGCGGCCGGAGGCAATCACGCGCCTTCGCAGTAGCCAGGCGAACACCAGCAAAGCCGTGACCGCCAGCCCAATCGATAATTGCAGATTTCGATCCGCCAGGGCGCGGGGCAGCAGGCAAAAGACGGCGAGGACCGCCGCAAGCAGCATAGGAATTGCGAGTAACCGGGCAGAGGCTCTCGTCTTGCGCATCGTACGCGTCGACACAGTTATCCTTCACCGCGCGCTGAAAAGCCAGGGACAGTCAAAGGGGCAGCGTCCTCAAAATTGACTCGTCAATCAGCGGATTTTCAGATGTCAAATCCCAATCGACCTACAGGGAAGACCGTCAACGGATCCCCGGCCTGTATCCCGGATACCCGTCGCGATTTGCGCGATTATAACCCGTCCCGTAATCTCTGTCACCGGTAGAATCACCTATTTTTCTTTGGATTCTTACGTTTAGATAAACTTGAAAACCCGCTTGTATTAAGTGCTTCGGTTCCCGGCTACTATGGGCGCCTGCAGCCAGGAATCAAGTCGGAACCAAGTGTTGGCCGCAATGTTCAAAATGGAACATTATTCCCCTTAAATGTGCAGGGGATTGCACTTTACGTCAAGGTGGGAATTTGTAAGTGCCTGATTCTGCAACTCTTGAGCGGGAAAGAAATTGGCCCCTGGATTGCCATGTGGTGATTCGTAAGTCTTTGTGTTTGCGCAGACCGCTTCCCGTTCCCCAGGATTCACCTCGGTCTCGCTACAACACCGTGATCGTTTCGGAGGCCGCCCCCTAGAGATCACTGAGGCCTGCCGCACTCTTTCTTCTGTGATTTGTTAGCTGGCTTGATCGTTTTATGTTTCGAATCCACTCCCTTCTCAACCGGGTTTCGCGGTTGTGGCGGGTATCTCTGGTAGCCGGGGTTTCTGTGGCCGGTGCCGCGACGCAATTAACCACCTTTAGGGGAGGTGTAACGGTGAAAAAGCACTTGCTTCTCATGTGTGCGGTGTTCCTGATTCTGGGTCTGGGTGCGTCAAGCGCATTTGCCCAAAACACATCACTGCAAGCTTTGGGCTTTAACGAAAACGGATCGCTGACCGTGGATGCTGCGGCTCCCGGCGTCAGCCTCAGTGGCTACAACACGTCCACGGGGTTGGGTACAATTACGTACTCCACCACAACCTCAGGCTACTTTGACACGATTTTTGAGCTGCCTGTGTCGGTCCCGTTCTACAACGAGTACGGTGCTGTGGTTGGAACGCCAGGCTCCACGAGCGAGAGCTGGGAAATTGACAACTTGCTCTATGTGAATACGAGCATCGTCAACGATTGGGCGGGCAACTCCTTGTCAGATTTCAACGACGCGCCGGAGGGGGCCAGCGACAATTATCTCGGCACCTGCGACGGTGGGGCCGAAACTACTGTCGGCGACTGCAATGGTTGGGTGGCCGAAGCCCTGGGCGATGCGTTCGTCGTGAGCGCTGGTGATAAAGAAACCATCACGATCAACGTGTCGCAAACGGCGCCATCCGGTGGGTTCTACCTGATGGAGACGCACCCGGTCGATGGCAATAACACATCGGCTCAAAACGTTTATTTCACCTTGAGCGCCAGCGAGTCGCCGGTTGGCACATCAACGACTCCGGAGCCGAGCACCTGGCTGCTGATGTTCTCTGGCCTGGCAGCGGGCGCCACACGGCTGCGCCATCGGTTTCACATCAAGGCCGGGAGCAAATTGCTTACCGGCCTCCTGATGCTGATCGCCGCGCTTGTCATCGTGCCCTTCGCGAGTGCCCAGTCGGTTAACACGGTGCCGTGGGATCCAACCAATCCTGCAGCTCCGCACACCACCTATCCGCTGCCTCTAGGCGGCCCATACACATCTGAAGCAACGATCGTCCTTGGAGCCATCTTCAACCCGGCTGGCTCGCCCGATTCGTTTACCTTTTCCTGGAACTTTGGTGACGGAAGTGCGGCGACCGCTGCGGCGGCTGTGACGAATCCAAATGATATTTCCACGAGGCACCAGTATCCCTTCTCGGCCGCCGTCGGTAAGACCTGGACGGCAGTCGTGACCGTAACCGACACGACGACCAGTGCGCAATATACCGGGAACTACCTGGTCATCCAGGAAGCCAATACCCTCCAGTCTCGGGTCAATGTGGCCATCGACTACGGCCTTTGGTACCTGCACCAGAGCATGTATCATCCCGCTGCCGGCCAGGGTAACTGGTCGCAAAGTTGCGCAGGGGGTTATTCGGGATATGCTTGCAGTGGCTATGGCTCGCTGGACGCCACCAATGTTCAGGCCTTCGAGGTCAACGGACATCTGGGCACCGGACCGGCCACCGACCCATACACGACCGACGTTCAGGAAGCCCTGAATCACATGTTTACCAATCTGACGCCGGTTCCGATCGCGTCCGAAATCACATATGAGGGCGTCACGGGTGGTTCCAAGAGCTACACCTACAATCCCGCCACGGCAAACTTCGGCTGCAGCGACGGAACTTCTCCCACCACCACGAACCTTGGCAGCCCCCATTTCTACTGCGACTCCTCGGCGACACCGGTCTATTACAACGCCAGTGCCACATCCTGCTCGACCCCGCCCTGCAAATTTACCTTTGATGGAAATAGCAATGGGCAGGCGATTTATGCATTTCAGCAGGCCGGCAATCCGTATGGATGGGGTTATGAGGACGGGATGTATTTGGATTCTCTCGTTGCCAGCTCAACTCCGGGCGCAACGGCTGCGACGGGCCCAGTTGGAATCATTGGTCAGACCTACCAGAATATTGTCCAGGATATTGCGGATGCCGACGAATTCTGCCAGTGGCCTGGGAATAATGACGTTTCAAGTGGGTACTATCGCGGCTACCCATACGGCGGTAATTTTGGCCAGGGGGGAGGCTGGTGGTACGACTGCCAAGAGGGGAATGACAACTCCGTTTCCCAGTGGGCAGCGATTGGCCTGATCGGGGCGGAGCGCGGATTCGGCGTTTCTATTCCACAAATCATCAAGGATGCCAACAACACGTGGGTCACAGACATGCAGGACGTCCAAACCACCGACCTGCCTATCTCCGGGGCCCCTCAGGACTCCAGTTCGGATGCATATGGGGCGTTCGGGTACAACGGCTCCCTTTACTACTCCGAACCATGGGGACCTTTTGCCACCACCCCGTCTGGCATGGTGCAGATGGCGCTTGACGGTGTCGGCCGCACCAAAAATACCGTGTTTGGCGACGCCTCCAACGATCCAGACCAGCGCTTTAACAATGTGGAAACCTACTATGCAGATAACTTCTGCAATAGCGTCACAGGCGGGTATTCCAGCGGCTACTACACCCCGAGGAATTACGCCTACGGT
>Ga0182014_10007844_pt1 | contig 11067 bp, 7 predicted proteins | sample 612S2DmetaG_FD_120489 | JGI IMG/M metagenome (GOLD analysis project Ga0182014, IMG submission 120489) | Permafrost microbial communities from Stordalen Mire, Sweden - 612S2D metaG | ecosystem: Environmental > Terrestrial > Soil > Wetlands > Permafrost | place: Sweden: Stordalen | collected... | reverse complement strand
GCGCCTGCTCACCATGGGGGTCCTCTGCTTCTGTTAACCAGGGGGCCCGTCTTGACGAAATGCCCGCTTAAGACTAGCTTTAACCCATTCCGTGGTCATTTGAGCCGGCCGGCTTGCAGCCACGTTAAACAACTCGCTAAACAGGCCGGGGACAGAAGTGATCCCGGTCGAACTTATGTTCAGGCCGGTTTTTTTTATGGCCTGATTTCCGTGGGGGTTTTTCGAAGAACCCCCATAAGGAGGTCGGTATCAAAATGGTAAACGTACAGTCGATACCCAGCCCGGCGATCATTGCCGAGGAACGGTCGCACGAGGCCGACCATCCGAGTTCGCAGGTTGCGGTGTTCGGCGCGGACCAGCCGCTGCCGCTCGATTGCGGCATCGACCTTTCGCCGTTCCAGATCGCCTACCAGACCTATGGCGAACTCAACGCCGACAAGTCCAACGCGATTCTGGTCTGCCATGCGCTGACCGGCGATCAGCATGTCGCCAACGTCCATCCGGTGACCGGCAAGCCGGGCTGGTGGGAAACCATGGTCGGTCCCGGCCGCCCGCTCGACCCCGACGATTACTTCATCATCAGCGCCAATGTGATCGGCGGCTGCATGGGCTCGACCGGGCCGGCCTCCACCAATCCCGCCACCGGCAAGTTGTGGGGGCTGGATTTTCCGATGATCACCATCCCGGACATGGTGCGCGCGCAGGCCATGCTGATCGACCGTCTCGGCATCGACACGCTGTTCTGTGTGGTCGGCGGCTCGATGGGCGGCATGCAGGCGCTGCAATGGACCGCGGCCTATCCGAAACGCGTATTCTCGACCCTGGCGATCGCCTGCTCGACGCGGCATTCGGCGCAGAACATCGCCTTTCACGAGCTCGGCCGGCAGGCCGTGATGGCCGATCCGGACTGGCACGGTGGCCGCTATTTCGAGCAGGGCACCCATCCGCATCGCGGCCTCGGCGTGGCGCGGATGGCCGCGCATATCACCTATCTCTCGGACGCCGCCCTGCACCGCAAGTTCGGGCGGCGGATGCAGGACCGCGACCTGCCGACATTTTCGTTCGACGCCGATTTCCAGGTCGAGAGCTATCTGCGCTACCAGGGCTCGTCCTTCGTCGAGCGCTTCGACGCCAACAGCTATCTCTATCTGACGCGGGCGATGGACTATTTCGACATCGCCGCCGACCATGACGGCGTGCTGGCGCAGGCGTTCCGCGGCATCCAGACCCGGTTCTGCGTGGTGTCGTTCACCAGCGACTGGCTGTTTCCGACCTCGGAGTCGCGGGCGCTGGTGCACGCGCTCAACGCCTCGAGCGCGCGGGTGTCGTTCGCGGAGATCGAGACCGATCGCGGCCACGACGCCTTCCTGCTCGACGTTCCCGAGTTCTTCGACATCTCCCGCGCCTTCCTGCAATCCGCCGGCAAGGCGCGTGGCCTGAGGCAAAAGACATGACCATGCAGCAACAGGTCCTGCCGCTCGGCGGCATGGCGCGGCCCGACACCGGGCATTATCGCGGCGATCATCTGCTGCTGGCGGAAATGGTCGAGCGCGGCTCGCGGGTGCTCGACGTCGGCTGCGGCGACGGCGATCTCTTGCAGCTATTGGAAAGCCGCGGCATCGACGGGCGCGGCATCGAACTGTCACGCGAGGGCGTCAACCGCTGCGTCGCCAAGGGACTGGCGGTGGTGCAGGGCGACGCCGATACCGATCTCGTCAACTATCCCGACGACGCCTTCGACTATGTGATTCTGTCGCAGACCCTGCAGGCGACGCGGCAGCCCCGCGTGGTATTGGAAAATCTGCTGCGGATCGGAAGGCGCGCCATCGTCTCGTTCCCGAATTTCGGCTTCTGGCGGATGCGGCTGCAGCTGCTGGTCGGCGGCCACATGCCGCGCACCGAAAACCTTCCCGCCACCTGGTACGACACGCCGAACATCCATTTCTGCACCATCAAGGATTTCGTGCAGCTGTGCGACGAGATCAACGTCAAGATGGAACGCGCGGTCGCGCTCGACCTCTACGGCCGTCCCTTGCGGCTCAATTTGCCATGGTGGTTCTGGAACATGTTCGGCGAGCAGGGCGTGTTCCTGCTGAGCCGGGCGGAGAAAGGGAAGTAGGAGGTCGCTGTCATTCCGGGGCGCGCGATAGCGCGAACCCGGAATCTCGAGGTTCTCCGATGTGCAATCGCACATCGTAGTTCGATGCTTCGCATCGCCCCGGAACGACGGTGCCTATCCTGCCGCCATCGACCTTGCATCCCGCACCGGCCAGCGGCCGGCTTCGACCAAACCGATGAAACGCTCGACCATTTCGTTGAACAGCGCGGGCTCTTCCAGATTGAGCACGTGGCCCGATTTCGGGAAGAACGCCAGGCCCGCCGCCGGCAGGTGTTTCTTCAGAAACAGGCTGGGCTCGACGCAGTTGTCGTCCTCGTCGCCGCAGATGATCAGCGCCGGGGTGGGGACCTTCCGGATGGTCTCGGTCAGGGTGTAGATCGAGGGCCGGCCACCCTGGAAGCTGCGCATGGTGTTGGCCGAGCCTTTGGCGTCGTGCCGCGCCAGCGCGGCGTAGAAGTCGGCATGTCCGCGCGGGTCCTTCAGCAGGAACGGAATCCGGCTCGGCGCCTCGCGGGTCGCCTTGGCCACTTCCGCGGACCCGATCGTCTCATATTGCTCGGCATTGGCCCGGCACTGCTTGCGGAAGGCGTCGAGATTTTCCAGGCTGGAGCCGGAGCCGACCGCGGCCAGCGTCATCGACAGCGCGCGCTCCGGCGCGTTCAACCCGACCTGCAGCGACGAATAGGAGCCCATCGACAGCCCGATGAAATGCGCCTTCGGAATCTGGAGATGATCGAGCACCGCAAGCGCGTCCGTATAGAAGTGCTTGTAGGTGTAGGCCTCGGCCGAGGGCGGCACGTCGGAGGGGGTATAGCCGCGCGCGGAATAGGCGATGCAGCGATGCCCGCGCGAGAAGTAGCGCATCTGCGGCTCCCAATTGGTGTGGTCGGCCGCGAATTCGTGCAGGAAGATGATCGGCGTTCCCGTTCCCGCTTCCTCGAAATAGAGGCGGACATGGTCGCTGGTGACGGCGTGGGGCATTTTTGAAAATTCCTCTCGTTGTGCCGGACTTCATCGGGCGAGCGGTCAATCGCAGTTAACGCTCGCGGTCGCAATGAGGCGGGAACCGGGTTCCTTCGTCAAGGAATCATCGCAGAATGACCCCGAAACCGTTTCCGCACTGCCGCAACGCGTCTTGCTCTCGCCATAACGCAAAATGCATACGAGGACCGGATGTCGGCCCGCGCGCGCATTCGAAACGAAGGGGCTCGCGGCCGATGGGAATGGGGGTGTGTCATAGAGGATCGAGTATGGTTCAGTTGGTTGCGTTCTGCCGCTCGCTTGCTGCGGCCATTCCCCGCATCGTCGCGCTGGCATTGTGTTCGGCCGCGATGGTCGCATCAGTCACCCCGGCCTCAGCAAGGTCTCACCACGGCATAGCGCGGCACGCTCCCATGCGGCACGCCAGCCGCCACACCGGCCGGCACTATGCCTATCGTCACCATCGCCAGTTTCGGCATCGCGCAGGTCCCTCGCGGTGGGATGCCGGCGTGGCGCAGATGCAGGCGCGCGGGCTTGCCGGCGCCAATGCCAGCCTGGCGTCGAGCGGTATGTCCGGCGGCGTGGCCGCATCGGGCGGGTTTGGTTCGTCCAACATCGTCGCCGAGGCGCGCCGTTACCTCGGCGGCAACCCGACCGGCCGCGGCAGCCTGTGGTGCGCCCGGTTCATGAACATGGTGCTGCAGCAGGCCGGCTATCACGGCACTGGCTCGGACATGGCGCGCTCGTTTGCAAGCTACGGCCAGCGCGTTTCCGGACCGCAGGTCGGCGCCATCGCCGTGATGGGACGGCGCGGCGGCGGCCATGTCGGGATCGTCACCGGCATCGACGCCGACGGCAATCCGATCATGGTGTCCGGCAACAACGGCAACCGGGTCAGGGAAGCGCCGGTGTCGCGCGGCCGGATCTACGCTTACGTCATGCCGACGGGCTGATGGTCACATCATCGCCGGTGGCTATGGGGCCGCCGGCGATCACCTCGGCATAGATTCCGCATTCATTATGGCCGAGACGGCGCATCAGCGCGGGCGGGATTTCGAGGTCGCGCGCCGCGGTGTCGGGGTCGACATTGACGGCGGCGCAGCGGGTGATCCGTTTGACCACTTTCAGCCGCGCCTCGCCGATGGCGAGGGTCTGGCCGAGCAGTCCGGCTTCGTGCCAGGCCGGCCACCCGTCGACATAGAGGTTGGCGCGGAAGCGCAGGGGATTAACGGGCTGGCCGACCATGTTTTCGACCGCTTTGAGGCTGCCGAGATTGATGATGGACACGACCCTCCTGGCGACATCGGAAAAGCTGTGGCCGCCGCCCGACAGCAGCTTGGGCGTCCCTTTCAGTTCCTGGGCAAAATTGACCGCGAAGAAAGCCTCGATGGCGTTGCGGCCCGCCGCCGTTTCCAGGTCGCCCTGGGCGATGACTTCGCCGTCCCTGCGAATGGTCAGGATATGGCTGTGGTCCTCATAATGCGTCCGCAGTCCCGCCAGCCGCTCGTTGCGCATCAGCATCAGGTAAGCGGACTTCTGCCGCCAGGCCGGCGCATCGGGGTCGAAGCCGCTGGGGCCGTTTTCAATGGCGTAGCGGCGGTCGGCCGGAAACGTCTGGCCCGGCTCCAGCCGAACCGACGCCAGCGGCTCCGGGGTGAGCCCTTTGACCGGATAGCGGTAGAGGCTGGCGATCTGCGCGGGCGGGATGGAAGACATCCGGCCTTTTAGGAGATTCCCGGGCCGGGCGCCACCGCACACGAAATTGTGAAATCGCCTCTTCCGTTTCGCCAAGCCGTTCCCACATTTGGTCCAAGCCGGTGATTATTGGCGACGAACCGTCGGCCGGTTGAGGGATATCAATACGGCCAGCGGAAACCCAATGAAGATGCTGCATCCGTGCCTTAGGGGCGGAGCGGCAGGCTGAGGGAAGTATCATGAATATCGAAAAATACACCGAGCGGGCGCGCGGTTTCATCCAGTCGGCGCAGTCGCTGGCGATGCGCGACGGCCACCAGCAGTTTTCGCCGCTGCATATGCTGAAAGTGCTGCTGGACGACAGCGAGGGCCTCGCCGGCGGCCTGATCGACCGCGCCGGCGGCAATTCGCGCGCCATTCTCAAGGCAACCGAAGACGCGCTCAACAAACTTCCAAAGGTTTCGGGAAGCGGCGCCGGGCAGGTCTATCTCGCGCCCGAACTGGCGCGCGCCTTCGATGCCGCCGAAAAGGCCGGCGAGAAGGCCGGCGACAGTTTTGTCACCGTGGAACGGCTGCTGCTGGGCCTGACGCTGGAGAAAGACAGCGATGCCGGCGCGATCCTCAAAAAGGGCGGCGTCACGCCGCAGAATCTCAACGCGGCGATCGAAGCCCTGCGCAAGGGGCGCACCGCCGACAGCGCCACGGCCGAGAACGCCTATGACGCGCTGAAGAAATATTCCCGCGATCTCACCCAGGCGGCGCGCGACGGCAAGCTCGACCCGGTAATCGGCCGCGACGAGGAAATCCGCCGCACCATCCAGGTGCTTTCGCGCCGCACCAAGAACAATCCGGTCCTGATCGGTGAACCCGGCGTCGGCAAGACCGCGATCGTCGAAGGCCTTGCCTTGCGGATCCTCAACGGCGACGTACCGGAAAGCCTCAAGGACAAGAAGCTGCTGTCGCTCGACATGGGCTCGCTGATCGCGGGCGCCAAATATCGCGGCGAGTTCGAGGAGCGGCTGAAGGCCGTGCTGCAGGAAGTCACCTCGGCCGAGGGCGGCATCATCCTGTTCATCGACGAGATGCACACGCTGATCGGCGCCGGCAAGGGCGACGGCGCGATGGATGCGTCCAACCTGCTGAAACCCGCGCTGGCGCGGGGCGAATTGCATTGCATCGGCGCCACCACGCTCGACGAATACCGCAAGCACGTCGAAAAGGACGCCGCTCTCGCGCGGCGGTTCCAGCCGATCTTCGTCGCCGAGCCGACGGTCGAGGATACCGTCTCGATCCTGCGCGGGTTGAAGGACAAGTACGAGCAGCATCACGGCGTGCGCATCACCGATTCGGCGCTGGTGGCGGCGGTTACGCTGTCGAACCGCTATATCACCGACCGTTTCCTGCCCGACAAGGCGATCGACCTGATGGACGAGGCGGCGGCACGGCTGAAGATGCAGGTCGATTCCAAGCCCGAAGAGCTCGATTCGATGGACCGGGAAATCATCCGGCTCAAGATCGAGCAGGAAGCGCTGAAGAAGGAAACCGACGCTGGTTCCAAGAGCCGGCTGCAGACGCTGGAAAAGGAACTGGCTGACCTCGAGGAAAAATCGGCGGCCCTGACCTCGCGCTGGAGCGCCGAGAAGAACAAGCTGTCGAACGCCCAGAAGCTGAAGAGCGAGCTCGACGGCCTGCGCATCGAACTCGCCAACGCGCAGCGCCGCGGCGAGTATCAGCGCGCCGGGGAACTGGCCTATGGCCGGATTCCCGAGCTCGAGAAGAGGCTCGCCGAGATCGAGGCCAAGGAAAACGCCGGCGAGATGATGGAGGAGGCGGTCACCGCCAATCACATCGCGCAGGTGGTGTCGCGCTGGACCGGCGTGCCCGTCGACAAGATGCTGGAAGGCGAAAAGGACAAGCTCCTGAAAATGGAGGGCAGCCTCGGCAACCGCGTGGTCGGCCAGGCCGAAGCCGTGCATGCGGTGGCGACCGCAGTACGCCGTTCGCGCGCCGGCCTGCAGGACCCGAACCGCCCGATGGGCTCGTTCATGTTCTTAGGCCCCACCGGCGTCGGCAAGACCGAACTGACCAAGGCGCTCGCCGAATACCTGTTCGACGACGAGACCGCGATGGTCCGGCTCGACATGTCCGAATACATGGAGAAGCATTCGGTATCGCGCCTGATCGGCGCGCCTCCGGGCTATGTCGGCTATGACGAGGGCGGCGCGCTCACCGAAGCGGTGCGGCGGCGGCCCTATCAGGTGGTGCTGTTCGACGAGATCGAGAAGGCGCATCCCGACGTCTTCAACGTGCTCCTGCAGGTGCTCGACGACGGCCGCCTGACCGACGGTCAGGGCCGCACGGTGGATTTCCGCAATACGCTGATCATCATGACCTCGAATCTCGGCTCCGAATTCCTGGTCAACCAGCCGGAGGGTGAGGATACCTCGGCGGTGCGCGAGCAGGTGATGGGCATGGTGCGGGCGCATTTCCGTCCCGAGTTCCTCAACCGTGTCGACGAGATCATCCTGTTCCATCGCCTGCAGAGGAGCGAGATGGGCCGGATCGTCGAGATCCAGTTCGGCCGGCTGCAGAAGCTGCTGGAGGACCGCAAGATCACGCTCACGCTCGATGCCGCGGCGCGCGACTGGCTCGCCGCCAAGGGCTGGGACCCCGCCTATGGCGCGCGGCCCCTGAAACGGGTGATCCAGCGCAACCTGCAGGATCCGCTGGCGGAGATGATCCTCGCCGGCGAGGTCAAGGACGGCGATCATGTCGCCATCTCGACCGAGGGCAACGTGCTGACCTTCAACGGCAACGCGCCGCAGACCGCCGAGATCGCGCAGTTCGAGGCGCCGCTGCCGAAACGGAAGCTGAACTGAGCCCGGCTGGGCCGGCTGTCCCTGGTTCCGCTGCGATAAAAACTGCTACGGGCCCGCGCAAAACGCGGGCCCGTAGCAGTTTCCACGCGTTCCCGAGCCGGGCACTCCGGCAGGACGCCGTCAGCGGTTGGTGATTTGCCGCACGCCGGCGGTGCCGGTGGCGTCCGAAATGCGCGCCGCGCTGCCGCGGTTGCTCATCATGGTATCGAGCCGGTCGCGCTCCTTCTCGAAGCCCGCCATCAGCGGTCCGTCGAGCGAGCGGCCGCGCGGCAGCTTGATGCGCATTGGATCGACGAAACGGCCGTTGACCAGGATTTCGTAATGGACGTGCGAGCCGGTCGATTGTCCGGTCGATCCGACGAAGCCGATCACTTGGCCCTGGCGCACCCGCTTGCCGGGCTCCATGCCCTTGGCGAAGGCCGACATGTGGCCGTAGGCGGTCTCGTAACCGTTGTTGTGCTTCAGGCGGACGTAGTTGCCGTAGCCGCCTTCCCGTTCGGCCTTCTCCACGACACCGTTGCCGGAAGCGAAAATCGGCGTGCCGTAGGGCGCGGCCCAGTCGACGCCGGTATGCATCTTGACGTAGCCGAGGATCGGATGGCGGCGGGCGCCGAAGCCCGAACGCATGATGGCGTTATTGACGGGCTTGCGGACCAGGAACTTCTTCGCGCTCTTTCCGGTTTCGTCGTAGTAATCGACCACCGCGTCGTCGGGGGTCTGGAACCGGTAGTATTTCTTGGTTTCGCCGCCGACGGTGAGGGACGCGAACAGCACCTCGGTCTTTTCGGTGATGGTGGAGCCTTCGTCCTCGCCGGCATAGAACACGTCGAAAGAGTCGCCGGGCTGCACCTTGCGCTGGAAATCGACGTCGTAGGAGTAGATGCGGACCATATCCTCGATGACGCCTGGCGGTACCTTGTTGCGCAGCGCGGTCTCGTAAATGCTCTGATAGAGCCGCACCCCGGTGCCGTCGTCATCGTCATCGTCGCTGTTGTCGGCGGTCTCGGCGACGGTATTCATGCTCTGCACGTCGACGGCGACGTATTTGCCGAGGTCGGACAGCGCGGAAACGGCTTCGATGGTGGCATCGTTGGCGACGATCACCCGGTAGGGCTGCAGGCGCTGGCCGGGGCCGGCGGGCGCCATCAGGATCCGTAATTTCTGGCCTTCCTTCAGCCCGCCGTCGCGGCCGCGCGGCCCGAGCGTGGCGGCGATGGCCTTCGCCTCGTCCGGCGTGGCGCCCTGATCGCGCAGAATCGAGGTGACGGTATCGCCCTTCTTGACGACGTGAACGCGTTCGCCGGATGGATTGCCGCCGGTGGCCTGATCCTTCGTCTTCGGCAGCAAAGTGACGTTTTCCGGCACCACCCGTGTCTCGAAGCCGGCATAGGGGTCGGCGGTGGCGTTACCCTCGGTGGCGTAGGCCAGTTTGAGGTCCGGCTGCGCGCCGCTGGCGTCGGCGGTGGCATTGGCCAGCGCCGCATAGCGCACGCCGCTGCTGCCGCGCCAGTTCGAGGCATCGCGCACCCGCATCAGGATCTCGTCGAGGGCCACCACCGCGGCGACCTTCGCCTTCGGCAGAACCGGCGCAAGGTCCTTGGTGACGAACGAGACCTCGGCGTCGGGTTCGGCCGCGTCGGCGGCGTTCGGATCGTCGGCGGCGGCGGGAGCGGGGGCACCGACATCGCTCAGCATGCGCTGGGCGTTGAAGGGCGGGATCTTGGCGCTGAGATCGCTGGTCGCCATCGAAAGATTGCCGGAGATGCGGATGAATGGCCGCACCCGCATCACGTCGCGGTTGCCGACGCGGGTGACCGTGGAGACCCGCACCACGTTTCGTGCGGCGGTAGATTCGCCGGGCGGCGGCAGGCGGTCACTCTTGTGCAGGCTGGCCGTCTTGTCGTTGGCGCCGAACGCGCCGCGCAGCGCGCCCTCAACCCGTTCCGGCACCTTGGCGAAGGTCATTTCGCCGTCCAGCGACGCAAAAACGGCGCCGCCGATGAGAGCCGCGCCGCACAGACCGGTCAGGATGGTGCCGCTGAACCATTGTACGGAGACGCGGCGGCGATCGATCACCGCGGCCTCGGAACCATCAACGGAAAGCGGCGGCTCGTGACCAAGATCAATGATCCCGATCTCGCGTCCGTAGCCGCCCCCGCGTGACGTCCTGTGGCTCAACCCGCCGTCCCCCCAAATTCCGTCAACATCCGACAAGGTCTTTGCTCATCCCTGTGCCCGGCTCCCTTTGAAGGGGGGGCGGGAAGCATGGCGTGCCGCATGGCTGTCCAGGAATCAATGGCCAAATGGTCGGCCGGGATCGCGAACAGCAATGGTTTTAAGATCTCTCGATGTTTCCAGGCCGTGACCAGGAAAAGGCGACGGACTCAAGAGAGAGATCGCCGATCCCCGGGGTATCTGAACGCCGGCAGCCCCCACTGGCGCCCGACGATTCAATGTATAACTAGCGCCAGAACGTCGCAGGATTGTGGCTCAAGTACGGCGTAAAGCCCCTAAACATAGGGACTTCCTCGCAGTGCAAGATTCTCTTCGGTGATGCGACGATTTGTTGACAACACCCGTTGACAAGCCCGAGCGGGGGGGCTTATAACCCGACCACTGAGCGCGGCGCTGTTTTGGCCCTTGGCCAAGACAAGTTGTCGTGCCTGTGAAGCTCCTCATTAAGATGAGTGAATCAACAGCCGATCAAAGTCGGTTGTTATTTGCCGTCGGATGAGAGTTCACCGACCTTCCCCGAGGGGAAGGAACGAAAGCTCCCGGTGACGGGAGAGGGGTCTTCGGACTCCGGGCTGTTTGACAAGTGAAGATGAAGAAAGAGAAACGTGGACGGCGGAGTCCTTGCGAGTCTCGAATACTTGAAAACTTCGGTTTTCATCTTTCGAGGCTGGACGAAAGACTTCGGCGGAACACGTTTACATAGGTTACACCATCGTTGTTCGCGATGTGAATCGCGTTCAATAAATATGGTGGGACCTCGTCAAACGTTGTGATCAGCCGGTTTAAAGTTTCAAGTCCAACTTGAGAGTTTGATCCTGGCTCAGAGCGAACGCTGGCGGCAGGCTTAACACATGCAAGTCGAGCGGGCGTAGCAATACGTCAGCGGCAGACGGGTGAGTAACGCGTGGGAACGTACCTTTTGGTTCGGAACAACACAGGGAAACTTGTGCTAATACCGGATAAGCCCTTACGGGGAAAGATTTATCGCCGAAAGATCGGCCCGCGTCTGATTAGCTAGTTGGTGAGGTAACGGCTCACCAAGGCGACGATCAGTAGCTGGTCTGAGAGGATGATCAGCCACATTGGGACTGAGACACGGCCCAAACTCCTACGGGAGGCAGCAGTGGGGAATATTGGACAATGGGCGCAAGCCTGATC
>Ga0182014_10007840_pt1 | contig 11071 bp, 12 predicted proteins | sample 612S2DmetaG_FD_120489 | JGI IMG/M metagenome (GOLD analysis project Ga0182014, IMG submission 120489) | Permafrost microbial communities from Stordalen Mire, Sweden - 612S2D metaG | ecosystem: Environmental > Terrestrial > Soil > Wetlands > Permafrost | place: Sweden: Stordalen | collected... | reverse complement strand
TGGCGGTGCATTCGGCCAAGGACCTGCCGACCGCGCTGCCCGCCGGTCTTGCCCTCGGCGCCTTCACGAGCCGAGAGGACGCGCGCGACGTGTTCGTCGCCGGTTCGGGCGGGCGCTGGCCGACCGAGCTCGCGGGGCTGCCGGCCGGCGCCCGGGTGGGCAGCTCGAGCCTGCGGCGGCGCTCCCAGCTCCTCGCCTTGCGGCCCGACCTGCGGCTCGTCGATCTGCGCGGCAACGTCGAGACGCGCCTGGGCAAGCTCGCCGACGAGTCCCTCGACGGCACCGTGCTGGCCGCCGCCGGTCTCGCGCGTCTGGCGCGCGCCGACCTTGCTGTCTTCGCGTTCGACTACGAGCAGATGATGCCGGCCGTCGGCCAGGGCGCGCTGGCGCTCGAAACGAGGGCCGGCGACGAGCGCGTGACCGCGCTCGTCGCCGGCCTGAACGACCGCCCGACCGCCCTGGCGGTGCGCGCCGAGCGCGCCCTGCTCGCAGCTCTCGAGGGCGGCTGCCAGACACCGATCGGCGCCTTTGGCGAGGCGCGGGGCGCGGCGGTCGACTGTGGCGCGGCGGCCGGCGGCGGCGACCTTGTGTTGCGCGCCTACGTCGGGTCGCTCGACGGCGCCGTGACGGTGCGCGACGCGATGACGGCGTCGGCCGACGATCCGGAGGCGCTCGGCGAGGCACTCGCCGAGCGCCTCCGCGCCGCCGGCGCCGACCGAATCCTGGCGGAGCTGCGGCGCGCGCCGTGATGTCGCCGGCCGCCGGCAGCAGGCAGGAGCGGCCCGCCGAGCAGGAACGGCCCGCTGCGCAAGACCGGCCCGCCCAGCAGGGGCCGCGCGCCGAGCGAAACCCACCCGCCGCGCAGGACCGGCCGCTGGCCGGGCGCACGGTGGTCGTGACGCGTCCGCGCGGCCAGGCCAATGGCCTGGCCGCGCTCCTCGAGCGCGACGGCGCCCGGGTGCTCGTCTGTCCGGTGATCGAGATCGTCCGGGTGGGTCTGACCGACGAGCTGCGGGCGGCGATCGCACGGCTCGACACCTACGTGACGGTGATCTTCACGAGCGCGAACGGCGTGATCGCATTCTGCGAACGCCTGCGCGACTGTGGCCGTGAGCCGGCGGCGCTGGCGGCGAGTGAGCTGGTCGCCGTCGGACCGGCTACGGCTCTGGCCCTCGAGGAGCGCGGCCTGCTGCCCAGTCTCGTGCCCGAGGAGCATGTCGGCGAGGGGGTGGTCGCGGCGCTCGATCGCAGGGCGCGGCGCCTGGCCGGCCGCCGGGTGCTGCTGCCCGGCGCTCGTGAGGCGCGGGCGCTGCTGCCCGACGAGCTGCGCCGGCGCGGCGCCGATGTGGACGTGGTGACCGTCTACGACACCGTGCGGGCCGCCTCGCTGCCGTGCCCGGTCGCCGTGATCGAGGCGGCCGACTATGTGACCTTCACGTCGGGCTCGACGGCCCGCCATTTCGCGGCGCTTATGGGCGCGCACGACCTGGCGGCGCGCCTGCGGGCGGTGCGGCTCGCCTCGATCGGTCCGCTGACCAGCGCGACGCTGCGCGAGCTGGGCCTGCCGGTGGCGATCGAGGCCGCCGACTTTTCGGCGGCGGGCCTGGCGGTCGCGCTTGCGGCCGACGCCGCCGGCGCGCGATCCTGACGCCGGCGGGCGGCCTGGCCGCCGGTGCGCCACCGCGCCGCCGGCGCGCGGCCCTGACGCCGGTACGCCATCGCGCCGCCGTCGCGCGAGCCCGACGCCGCATCGCCGCGCGTTCCCGGGTACACTTGCCCTGTGACTGCGCCGCGCTCCATCTGCTTTCTGTCCGACTACGGCTACGAAGACGACTTCGCCGGCGCTTGCCGCGGCGTGATCGCCCGCTTTTCGCTCGACATCCGCGTCATCGACGTTACGCACGGCATCGCCCGCCACGACCTGCTCGGCGCCGCCTTCGTGCTGCGCAATACGGCGCGCTACATGCCCGACGGCGCCGTTCACCTGGCGGTGGTCGACCCAGGCGTCGGCGGCCCGCGCCGGGCGCTCGTTCTGCGCTCGGCCGGCGACCGCTATTTCGTGGGGCCCGACAACGGCGTGCTCGTGCTGGCCGCCGAAGCCGACGGCGGCATCGCCGGCGCCTGGGAGATCACCAACAGGGAGCTGTTCCTGGAGCCGCTGTCGGCGACCTTCCACGGGCGCGACATCTTCGCCCCGGTGGCGGCTCGACTGGCCACCGGCTTGCCGCCTGCGCAGGTCGGTCCCGAGATCGATCCGGCCGGCCTCGTGCGTCTCGAGATCCCGCCGCCGCGGGTCACCAAGCGCGGCCTGCGCGCCACGGCCGTGCTGATCGACCGCTTCGGCAACGTGGCCCTCAACCTGAACGCCGAGCGCCTCGACGCGGCTCATCTGGGCGACCCGATCGAGCTGGTCTGCGCCGGCGAACGGTACCTGGCGCGCCTGGCGCGCTCGTTCGTCGAGGTGCGCCCCAGCGACATCATGGTGCTGGTCGACAGCTACGGTCAGGTGGCGCTGGCCGTGAACACCGGCTCGGCCGAAGAGGTCCTCGGACTGGCGCCGGGCGACACCGTAGAGTTGCGTCGCCTGTCGTGACCGGGTATCATACCCCCTCGCGCTTCCAAGGAGCTCTCGCGTGAAGACTTTCGTTGCCAAGCCCGCGACAATCGAGAAGAAGTGGTTGGTGGTCGACGCCGACGGCCAGACTCTGGGCCGCCTGTCCACCGTCGTCGCCGACGCCCTGCGCGGCAAGCGCAAGGTGACCTACACGCCCAACATCGACACCGGCGACTTCGTGGTCGTCGTCAACGCCGAGAAGATCGTCGTCACGGGCAAGAAGCTCGACGAAAAGATGTACTGGCGGCACTCGGGGTATCCCGGCGGCATCAAGGGCGAGTCGCTCAAGAATCTGCTGGCGCGGCGTCCCGAAGAAGTCGTGCGCCGCGCGGTCAAGGGCATGCTGCCCCACAACCGTCTGGGCGCCGCCCAGTTGCGCAAGCTCAAGATCTACACCGGTCCCGAGCACCCGCACGTGGCCCAGCATCCCGCACCGCTCGCGATCAAGGAGTAAGACGCGTGGCCTCAGTCACCTACAACGGCACCGGCAGGCGCAAGACAAGCGTCGCGCGCGTCACCCTCTCTCCCGGCGTGGGCCGTGTGGTCGTCAACGGCAAGGAGCTCGACGCCTACTTCGGCCGCCGCGTGCTGCAGACCATCGCCGTCATGCCCTTCGAGGCCACTCACACGCAGGCCAAGTTCGACGTGCGCGTCAACGTGGTCGGCGGCGGCATGGCCGGCCAGGCCGGCGCCATCCGCCACGGCATCTCGCGGGCGCTCCTCGAGGCCGACGAAACCCTGCGCACGCCGCTCAAGCGGGCGGGCTTTCTCACGCGCGACGCGCGCGTGAAAGAGCGCAAGAAGGCCGGCCTCAAGAAGGCCCGCAAGCGCCCCCAGTTCTCCAAGCGCTAGCGCGCTGTCGAACTAGCCGCCGCCTCAACCTCACCGAGAGCCGCCGCCGCATGGCCGGGGTTCCTTGTCGACCCTTGGCGGGCCGGTTACTATAGGGGCGTTCGGGATCGTGTGGGGCCGACGGACGGGGGTTCCAGCATGCGCACGTAACGGGTGATCGCACTCTTTGTCTTGGTCGGATCGCTCCTGGCATTCTGGCTTTCGCCCGCGGCGCTGGCCGCCTCCGCCGGGCAGCTCGACCCGTCCTTCAACACGACCGGCATCGCCCTTACGAACTTCGGCAGCGACGGCCTCGATACCGCCTGTGCGATGGCCATCCAGCCCGATGGCAAGTACGTCGTGGCGGGGATCCACGAGACGGCCGTTGCAGTACCCAACGTCGCCTCGAAGACCAAAGTCGTGACTCTCGTGCGGTTCGACCACGACGGAACGCTCGACCCGAGTTTCGGCACCGGCGGCAAGGTCGAGATCGACCTTCGCAGCCTGTATGAAGCTGCCTACGGAGACCAGGTCAGCTTCCGTGGTGTCGGCGCCATCGCCCTGCAGCCGGGCACGGGCCGCATCTTCGTCGCCAGCGGCGGGGACGTCGAGAATGGCTTTATTGGCCAGAACGCCGTCGCCTGTTTCACCGCCGCAGGCGCGCCGGACACGACCTGGGGTCATGCCGGCTTCGTGAGGGTGGACGACGGCTCACCGGCCTCCGTGCCCACCTCGTGGCAGGACGACCGGCGAGTGCTGGTCGCCCAGCCCGACGGCAAGTTGCTCTTCGCCTCCACGGTTCGCACGCTCATCCACGGCGACGACTTCACCATCTTTCGGCTGAACGCCGACGGAACACCCGACGCGAGCTTCGGCACCAACGGCAACCGGCAGGTGGACATCGCTAATGGCAGCCAGGACCAGGTCGAGTGGATGGTCCTGGCCGGCGGCGGCCGTATCATCGTCGGCGGCTCCTGCCAAGGCAGGGACACGGCGATGGCCGCCCTTACGCCGAACGGCGCCCTCGACACGTCGTTCGGGGCGGGCGGCAAGGTCGTCACCAGCGAGGACAGCGGATGGGCCATCGACGCAGCGCTTGCGCCGGACGGTGGTCTGATCGCCGTGGGCGGCAACGGCCCAGCCGACTGGGTGCGCCGCTATACGGCCAACGGCGCCCTCGACACGTCGTTCGGCACCAACGCCGCGCCTGACGGCTCCGCCCTCCCTCCGAACGGTCAAACGGCGCTCTTTCCGCCGGGCAGCGACGAGCGCACGATCAGCGTCCGCACGGTGACGGTGCAGGCGGATGGCCGCATCGTCATCGCCGGCATCAAGGACTCCGGCTATCCCACGTACAACGACATCTGGGTGACCCGGTACTCGTCCACGGGCCTCCTCGACACATTGTTCGGTACGAACGGCAGATCGGTCACCGACTTCGGTGGCGCCGACGACTGCGCCGCGGTCGGTGTCGACGCCGCCAACAACATCGTCGTTGCGGGCTACAGCCTGCCCTCCGGCTCGGCCGGCCGCGAACGTCTGCAAGCTCGCGCGGCCGGGGCCATCGGCATGGGAGTGGCGCGCTACGTCGGTCTCAATCGCGACAAACACAAGCCGAGCACCAAGGCGACTGCCGCGCGCGTCATCCGCGGCAAGTGGGTCACGCTCAGATTCAGGGTTCTCGACCCACCGCCGACCTGCGGCCGGGCCTTCGTCAAGATCGTGATCATGAAAGGCACCAAGAGGATCAAGGCAATCAGTCTCGGCAAGCAGAAGGTCAACAAAGCGCTTGCCTGCAGGTTCAAGGTGACCCTCAAGCCCGGCACGTACCGATACCGGGTGTTCGCCGTCGATCTGGCGGGCAACGTGGCTACGTCGATCGGCTCGGCTCGGCTCAGCGTGATCAAATAGCTCAGCAACGCGTCGTCGGCGGGCGTGGCGCGCGACTTCTCGCCGCCGCCGCCGCCGCCGCCGCGTTTGCCGCATGAGCGGGCTCGGCGTAGCATGGCCACCGTGCTGACCCGACCCACATCGCGCAGGCAATCGTAACCGTGGCGCTCTTCGGCACCGACGGCATCCGCGGCCTGGCCGGCAAGGAGCTCACGCCCGAGCTCGCTCTGCAGGTCGGTCGCGCGGCCGCCTACGTGCTGGCCCAGCATCGCGGGCCCAGCCCTTTGTTTCTGATCGGCCGCGACACGCGCGTGTCGGGCGCCATGCTCGAGGCGGCGCTGGTGGCCGGCATCACCAGTGGCGGCGGCTCGGTCGAGATCGCCGGGGTCATTCCCACGCCGGGCCTCGCGGCGCTGGTCTGCGAGCGCGGCGCCGACGCCGGCGTGGTCGTGTCGGCCTCGCACAATCCCTACGCCGACAACGGCATCAAGGTCTTCAGCCACCTCGGTCTCAAGCTCTCCGACGACGAAGAGGCCGAGATCGAGGCACACGTCGGCCGCCACGACCTCGTTTCGCTGCAGGGTGAGCTGATCGGGCGGGCCGAGCATGTCGAGGGCGCCGTCGAAAGCTATGTGTGGGGCGTCGTCAAGCGCATTCCGCTCGACCTGACGGGGCTGCGCATCGCCGTCGACTGCGCCAACGGCGCCATGTTCGAGGCGGCGCCGCTGGCCCTGCGCGAATCGGGCGCCGACGTGGTGCTGCTGTGCACCGAGCCCGACGGGCTCAACATCAACCATGAATGCGGCTCGACTCACATCGAGGCGCTGCAGGAGCTCGTGCGGGCCGACGGCTTCGACCTGGGCCTGGCCTTCGATGGCGACGGCGACCGCGTGCTGGCCGTCGACGCCCGCGGCGCCCTGGTCGACGGCGACTTCGTCATCGCCATCCTCGCCAGGCACCTCAAGAGCAAGGGCCTGCTGCGCGGCGACACCGTGGTCACTACCGTCATGACCAACCTCGGGTTCCACCTGGCCATGCGCCGCGAGGGCATCGCCGTCGTGACCACCGCGGTCGGCGACCGCTACGTGATCGCCGCGATGCTCGAGCACGACTACGTGCTCGGCGGCGAGCAGTCGGGGCACATCATCAACCGCGACGTGTCGACCACCGGCGACGGTCTGGCCACGAGCCTGCTCCTGCTGCAGGCGCTGGGCGAGATGGGCCTGCCGCTGCACGAGGCGGCGACGGTGATGGAGCGCCTGCCGCAGAGGCTCGTCAACGTGCGGGTGCGCGACCGCGAGGCGCTCGCGGGCGCCGCCGCCGTGTGGGCGGCGGTCGAGCGCGAGAGCGAGCGCCTGGGCGCCGACGGCCGCGTGCTGGTGCGCACCTCGGGCACTGAGCCGCTCGTGCGCGTCATGGCCGAAGCGACCACCCAAAGCGAGTGCGACGCCGTCTGCGAGCGCATCGTCGCGGTCGTGCAGGAGTTGCTCGGCGCCGAGCGCGGCTGAGGGCGGCGGCGCCCGACGCCGGCCGACATCGCCTCGCCACACAGACTGGGCGTCCCTGTTCGGCCTGACCTGCATGCCACGCGTGGCGGAGTCCGCGCGCGGCCTGCTCGCTTTTCGGCGGGCGACGGTGTCAGCGATGGCCGCCAACGGTGAGCGTCGGTCGCGAGGCCCGGCGGCGGTCAGGTCGAGCGCGCCAGCGGCGCCCCTGGTATCAGGCGGGATCGTCGGCCCGCGGAGGCACAACTCGTGGGGCCGCGTCGTCGAGGGGCGGACCCAGCTCGATCGCGCCGTCCGATATCGTGAACCCCCGGATCACCGAGTCGTGGGCGTTCGCCCTGCTCTTGACCACCGCGATCGTGCGCCTGATGCGCGAGGCGCGTTGCTCGTAGGTGAGCACCAGCACGTTGTCGGTCATGTCGAACACACCTGTCTCGGGCAGCTGACTCGGCCCGAACAGGGAGCCGTGGGTATGGGTCAGAAACGACGACACGCGGTGCAGCAAGAGGTGCTGCAGGAGCGCGTACTGGCACTCGCGAAAGCGCACGGGGTCTGAGCTCTCCGTCTGCAGACCGCTGACGCTGTCGATCAGGACACGCCGGGCGCCCGACCGTCGGACCAGGCTCAGCGTCTCGTTCATGAACTGGTCGACGATCAGGTTGACCGGCGAGGCATAGGTGAGCTCGAGCATCCCGCTCGCCAGCGCCTCCTTCAGCTCCCAGCCGAGACTCCTGACGGTGCGTTCCAGCTGCGGGGGGCTTTCCTGGATGGTCGCGATCACGCCCTTCTCGCCCGCCTCGATCCCGCGGAAGATGAAGTGCAGCCCGAGCAGCGTCTTGCCGGCGCCCGGAGGGCCGAAGACGATGGTGGAGCTGTCGGTCCAGTAGCCGTCGGCGAACATCTCATCGAGGATGCGGACACCGGTGGAGCCCTTCGTGCGTGTCGGCTCGAAGTCCGGCGGCAAGAGGGGAGTGTCGAGGCGCTGGAAGATGTCGAGCCCGTCGCGCCCGATGCGCAGGGCGTGTTCGCCGCCGGAGAACTCGCTGCCCCGCAGTTTGCTGACGCGAACGTAACGGGTATCGCGCACGCTGTGACGCCGGAGACCCAGCTCGACGATGCCGTCGCTCGTGGCGAACTCAGGCAGCACTGCGAGCTCCTCCACGGAGTACGTGCCGATGAAGAACGAGGTGATGGGCAGCGAGCTGAGTAGCGTGGTGAACGCCGCGAGGTACATGCGGAAGTCGCGATCGGAATCGGCGAACGGGCGTAGCGCCTTGAAGCTATCGATGACCAGGTAGGCCGGTGCGTGCTCCGCGATCGCCGCGACGATCGCCTCGATGGCGGCGCCCAGCCCCTTGTTGCGCAGCACGTCGCTGAGGTCCGCGTAGATCACCGCCTCGCCGACTTTGTCTATGTCGAAGAACGAGAAGTCCTGGACGAAGCGCATGGCCTTGTCGAGGGGCTCGATCGTCGTGCTGAAGAAGAGCGCCCGCAGCTCAGGCGATGCGTTGGCGAACATGATGTGCTGGCCGAGAATGGACTTGCCAACACCGGGTGGCCCCATGATCAGGTTGACCGAGTTCTTGGGAAAGCCCCCGCCGAGGATGGCGTCGAGATCCGGACTGCCGCTGCTGATCCTGTCCGTGGGGCCCATCACGCGGCAGTGTGTCTCTGCGCGGCCAGCAGCTCCTCGACCACGGCGATGAGCCCCGCCCCGGCCGCCGGCTTCTGGAGGAACGCGCTTGCTCCGGCCGCCAGCGCCCGCTTGCGGATGTCGAAGACACTGAACATGAGCACCGGGATGTCCGCCGTCTTCGGGTTGGCCTTGAGCGCCTCGCAGACCATGAGCCCGTCGGCGCCGGGCAGGACGAGGTCGACGATCACCAGATCGGGGTGGATGGCTTCCGCGTCGCGCAGCACGTGGAGGCCGTCATGGACGATTCGCATGGCGTAGCCCCTGTCGCCGAGGAAGAGTTCCTGCACGCCGACGATCATGGGGTCGCGCGTCGCGAAGAGGATCAACCCCGCCTCCCGCGCGGGCTCGGCGATCGTCTCGTGGGGGGCCTTGTCGAGTTCGAGCGCGAGCAGGCGGTGGGCGGCCCGGGCCTGCAGCCCCGAATCGATTCTGGCCTTGATCCAGCTCAGCCGCTCGATGTCGGTGTCGCTGTAGAGACGATGGCCGCCCTCGGTGCGCACGGGCTCGACCAGCCTGTAGGTCTTCTCCCAGAACCGCAGAGTGGTCACGGGGATCTCGGTGAGGTCGCTGACGGTGGCGATCGAGTACTTGCCGACCTCCGACTCACCGTTGTTCGTGACGTTGTTCATGATCCTCCCCTAACTCGATAGCGTCCGCGAGTTCCGCTACGCCTGAGCACCAATACACTTCGACCAAACCGATATATTACTAAAGTTCTACGTATACAACAGCGCACTTCGACTAAACGGATAGATTGCTAAAGTTCTAGTCAAGTGCGACCGAAGTTAGTATAGATGTAAGTTAGACTAAAGCTCGCTCCAGCGTTTGGCAGAGACCTGGCGCCCAGCGAGACAAAGGAGCTCTGAGTCCAGATGACCAGATTAAGAGCATCGAGAATGGTCGCCAAGGCGACTATCGCTCTGCTCCTTCTGGGCTCTATGTTTCTTGCCGTTGCGATAACGAACCCCGTTACGGCCTGGGCGGGCTCGTCAACCAGCGTGACTGTCGGTGCGCTGCGCACGATCACGGTCACCGGCGACATCGCCGGTCTGTCCGTTGCGGTCGGCGCTTCGGGTGGGGCCGGCACCGCCAGTCGGGCGGTCACTCTCTCCGTACTCAGCAATGCGGCCGACGGCTACACCTTGTCGACCTGGGACCGCGGCCTGCGCGACACGGACGATCCGTCTTTGGCGATCTCGCCGGTGAGCTGCGGCTCGCAGGTCGGAGTCGGCTTCCCGGCGGTCGGCTTTGGCTTCGCAGCCGCCCTGCGCGATGGTGGCCGCGACGGCGCCGCGCTCGCCAACGGCCTCGCTGCTGGCCAGTACGTCGGCTACACGACCTCTCCCTCGGCGGTCTTCACGACCTCCGCGCCCACCGGCGACAGTCCTGACGAACTCACCCTGACCGACCGCGTGGCCTTGGACTCGTCGGTGCGGCCTGGTCTCTACACCGACGTCGTCGCCATCGTGGTCACCCCCAACTACTGACCTGAACGCCTACCGCGTCTCCGCCGCTCGGCGGAGGCCTCAGCACGGACAGGAGGACACGATGAAGCGCACACTCGTCGTCTTGGCGGTGCTGATCGCGGCGCTGGCGATAGCGCCGAGCGCCCAGGCACACCCGGATTACCGCCCCTGGAAGCAGGCCATGTTCGGCTGGCTCGACAACTACGAGGCCACGATCTGGGCCGCCAACCTGCACGCCGCCGTGGCCAACGGCACCTTCAGCGAGAGCCTCGTCGTCATGGAGTCGCCGCCAGTGGGACAGAACCAGAACTCCGACCGCAACGTCTGGGACTGGCAGACACGCGACTTCGCCATGTTCATCACGGCGACCTCACCGCCCTATGTCTGCGACGAAGAGTTCACGCTGGAACTGCGTGCCATCCTGCGGCCGTACCTGCCCGTCGAGGGCACACCGATCCACGCTTCCCACCTCCGCCGCCTGCTGGAGGTTCACGACAGGAGGACACGATGACCACCCAGACCTGCAGGCCCGAGATCCTGGCGGAGCGCCAGGAAACCTCTACCTCGGCGATCCTCACCACCGCCGGGCCAACCGGCAACACGGCCGGTGCACTCACCCTGACCAACCGCGTGGCCGTGGACTCGTCGGTGCGGCCTCGTCGCTAACTTCGACCAAACCGACACAATAATAAAGTTATAGTCAAGTTATCCTCTAGTTTGCCGATACCTCTTGTTGTCAGGATCCACCGACAGGTCGCGACGCAGGTGTCGCAACTTGGGAGCCAGTCATGAACCTCAAGGCAGGCGAAGGCAAGGGACGCATCGCACTCTTCGGCGTCGTCGCCGGTGCCGTGCCGCAGACGAGCCCGGGGCTGCATCAGCAATGAACCTCTTATCGGCGACCAGGGCACGTCCCGCTGGCAGCAACACGGATTCGCCTGGGCGCGAGCTCTACGAGAGCCTCCCGGTGCCGGTCTGGGTCGAGGACTACTCAGCCGTGCGCCGACGCTTGCAGGAGCTCGAGCGAGACGGCGTCACCGATCTCGCTGCGCACTTGGCCGCCCACCCC
>Ga0182014_10007839_pt1 | contig 11072 bp, 15 predicted proteins | sample 612S2DmetaG_FD_120489 | JGI IMG/M metagenome (GOLD analysis project Ga0182014, IMG submission 120489) | Permafrost microbial communities from Stordalen Mire, Sweden - 612S2D metaG | ecosystem: Environmental > Terrestrial > Soil > Wetlands > Permafrost | place: Sweden: Stordalen | collected... | reverse complement strand
AGCGCCGGCTGCCGCAAGGGTCTTGCTGTCTTTGATTGGGGGCATAACCACGGGATGTTTGTCCTATGCCCTCAAGGGTAAACTCCCGGCAGGTCATTGTCTCATCATCCTTGGCACGGAGGGCTTATTGCTGAATCGCGCACGCCGCTATATATGACCATTGTAGTCATATAGAGGGAGGATTTCATGCGAGAGATTCAGCTTCGGGACGCCAAGGCGACCCTGTCGGCCGTGGTGGATGACGCCGCGCAGGGCGAATCGTTCGTCATCACGCGGCATGGGAAACCCCGGGCAGTCGTCATCGGTTTCGAGGAATGGCAAAGGCTTTCGCATATGCCCTCCTTCGGCCGTCTGCTGATGACGGCTCCGCTGAACGTTGGCGATCTGCCCGAGCGCGACTCTTCTCCTCTCCGACGGACGGATCTCTGAGCCGGTATATCTCGTCGACACAAATGTCATTTCGTCCGGATCGCCGGCGAAGGCTGGCGCGGCCGCGGACGTGGTCGCCTGGATGGACGCGCAATCTGGCGCGCTTTTCTTGTCGGCGGTGACGATCGCGGAGATCGAAGATGGGATCGCCAAGGCGCGCCGTGAGGGAGCGGCGCGCAAGGCCGACGGCTTGGCGGCTTGGCTCGAGACCGTGCTGCACCTTTATGGCGAGCGCGTGCTTCCGTTCGACGTTGGCGCCGCCCAGATCGCCGGAGCCCTGTCCGACAGGGCGCGGGGACAGGGCCAGGCGCCTGGGTTCGCCGATATCATCATCGCGGCGACGGCGAGCCGTCATCAGCTGACGATCCTGACGCGCAACATGCGGCATTTCGAGCCGCTGGGCGTGCCGGTTCTTAATCCGTTCGAAGGCCTTCCGTCGCTTTAGCCTGATCTGGCTTTCACATTCCTGGGAAAGGCCATTCACGCGGCGGCGTGATCTCCAATTCCTCTTCTTCGGTGCGCAATTGCGGCGAATGAACCGGATAAGCATAGAGTCAGCGTATCAGGCCCGTACGGATGGCGCGGGCCACCGCATGGACCCGGTTCAAAGCCTTCAGCTTGAAGCGCGCGGAATCGAGATGCGTTTTTACGGCAAAGTGCCAACCGACACCGAGACACGCGCGGCGGCGCTCACTCATGGGTCATGAGTAGTTATTTTTGGGCCACAGGGCGGGTTCTGGGCGCGGTTCGCCCAAGCGCTTCCTATGTTCTGTTGGAGCTCCTCGTGGGCAATCGGCGGGCACGGATCATTGATCGCGGCGTCAAAGGACCGTTTCAGAATCTCTCTCCGGAGATCGTCGTAAGGGTCTAAATCCTTCTGCTCCCCGAGCATGACGAAAACAGCCTCACCTGGATCGGCAAATACGCCGCAACAAAATTGAGCACCCATTCAGCTAAACCCGGCAGCAAGAAAACCTCGAAACGAAGGGCGCCCTTGCGCGCGATATCTCGCGCGCAAGGGCGGCGGTCGGCTTCGGGCAATTCGAGAATCCATTCGCGCGCCGGTTTGCGTCCCGCGGGTTTCACATAGAAACGTGCGATCAATCATCCGCGGTTATTGCGCCAAAATTAGCGCATATTTGCAAGCCTTTTCCGGCTTTGTGTCGCACCTGAGATATGCGCCAGGTTCAGAGTCCTGGGCTCGGGCCTCGCCTTGGCCGCAGGTTCGGCGTGTCCTCGGGAGCTGGCCGCGGCCTCTCGGCGGCGAACCGCCGCTCACTCTCCTCGCGCTCCAGATGCACTTCGTGCAGCTTGACGGCGTTGCGCACGATCTTGCCCGCCGCCATCGCCTCCGTGACGACAACCGGCGCATCGGGCGGCGCGCAGCCCTCCGGAAACCTTGCGTCGACGGCCGCGGCGAACCGTTCAAGTTCGCCGCGCAGCCCCGTATCCGCCTCGATCCGGCTCCAGATAGCCGACGCCCTGGCGGCGGTCGGAATTTCGCTTAACGTCGTACGCCCCTTTGAAGAGAAAACCTCGGCCTCGCAGCCGGCCGCCCGGAATTGCGCGATCGCCGCTTTGGCCTTGTCCGAGAGCGCGGGAATTTCGATGACATCGCGGCGCCGCTGCGCCCCGACCGTCACCCGATATGTCGACGCGACGTCCTGCTCGGCTTGACGCAGATCGGCCAGGCACGCCCCGATCATGCCGGCGTATTTGCGCGCTCCTTCGTAGTCGAATTTATCGTCCGGCGAAGCGAACCAGCCTTTTTTGCCCCTCAGATCCCCCAAAAGCTTTGCGCCGTTTTTTTCCTCGAGCTTGATTTGCGTCGGCCGCGCGCCGCCAAGCTCCTTTTCCAGCGCATAAAGGCGCGCCGCCGCGGCGGCGGGATCGCGATAGACAGCGCCAAGAATCCAACTCAGTTCGCGCCGGCTCCCTCGCACTGTTTTATCGGCATCGAGCCGCGCGGCGACATCGGCCGCCGCTGCGCCGCGTCCGAAACTGTCGCACCCAGCGGAGGCCGGAATCGCCGGAATAAGCGGCGGCGGCCGTTTCCTGCCCTCCGCCACGATCCGTTGGCCTCCCTGTCCCTTGGACAGCCGCTCGGCCTCGAGCCGCGCGCTGAAAAGTTTGGCGCGATCGATCAGCGACAGACCCGGCGGGAAATATCTCTCTTGTCCCGCATCGGGGTCCGCCTTGGCGACCGCGTCCGGCGTTTCCCGCGGGGCCGCCTTTCCTGCGTTGATCGCGGCTCCCGCGATCCGGCTCCGCTCGTCGGCCGCCGCGTCCGCGCGCGGCCGCATTTTCTCACCGAGGATGACGATGGCCTTGCCGAGATCCGCCGCGGCGGTCGCCTGCCGCTCGACGGCCCGCGCCAGAGCTGGCAGGATCGGACGGATCGCGGCGGCGATCCGCCGGTACTCGAAATTGCGACGCGCGGCGCCGGGATCCGCCGCCAGCCGCGACCGGATCGCGCGCAGCCGCTCTTCCCGCTGGAAATCACCGGCCTTGGCCGCCGGCGTCTCACCCGGCGCCATGGTCCCGGCCGCTGGCTCCAGGGGCGAAAGCCCGCGCCGCCCGGCATAGGCCGCGACCGGCGCGCCCTGTTCGTAATCGAGGCTCGTGTCTTTCGCCCGCTCGCGCCCGAGCCTTTCCGCCAATCGCGCGCTCGTCCCGAATTCCTCCGCGCTCCAGTGCAGATGGACGCTGCTCCGATGCCGCGACAGCGCGACATAGGCGAGATGCCGATCCATGCCGCTCGTCGCCAGGACATGCGCGACGTCGACCGTCGCGCCCTGGCTCTTGTGGATCGTCGCCGCATAGCCATGGTTGATCTCGCCATAGGCCTCGAGATCGAATTCGACCAGCCGCGCGGCGCCCGCCGCCGCGCTGTCGAGACGCACGCTCAGACGAGTTCCCTCGATCCGCTCCAGCGTGCCGAGCGAGCCATTTTTGACGCCGAGGCCGCGATCGTTCTTGAGGAAATAAATCCGCTCGCCTTCGGCGAACGCCCGCAGCCCCTGGCCAGTGGCGAGCACGCGATCCGGCCCGAGTTCGCCCGCCGCGCGCCGCGCCGCCCGCGCCAGATCATTCAGGGTCCGCGCGCTGACCCGCGTGTGGGTCAGCATGAGCCGGGTTTGCCGCGGATTGTCGCGCCGCTCGGCCGCCCAGGTCGCAGCAAGCGCGGTCTCCGCGTCATCGAGCGTCGCATGTTCATGCACCATCGACGCCGCTTCGTAGCGGGCGAGCGCCGCCGCCGTCCGGCCGCTCGCGAGCTCCTTCGTCGCTTGCTTTTGCCAGGCGACGCGCTGGCGTCGCGGTTCGGAAATCTCGGCGACGCCGACCCGCTCGGCGATGGCGCGCAACGCCGCCCCAGCCTCGATCGCCTGCAGCTGTTGCGGATCGCCGCTGAGCACGAGTTTCGCGCCGCTCGCGCGCACCGTTTCGACGAGACGCCCAAGCTGCCGCGACCCCAGCATGCCGGCCTCGTCCACCACCAGAATGTCACTGGCGGCGAGAAGCTCCTTGCCCTGCGCCCAGGCGTATTCGAGGCTGGCCAGGGTCCGGCTTTCGATGCCCGTGCTCTGTTCGAGTCCTTCGGCGGCGATGCCCGACAGCGCCGCGCCGCGCACCCGATAACCTTCTTCCTCCCAGGCCTGCCGCGCGGCGCCAAACAATGTGCTTTTGCCGCCGCCGGCGATGCCGCAAACAACGCAAAGATCGCGCGCCCGCGTCACATGAAAGAAAGCCAGCGACTGCTCTTCCCCGAGCCCAGCGGTGGCCGGCGCGGCCTGACGCCGGGCGAGAGCGACCGGATGCGCCGGGCGCGCGTCGAGCGCGGTGGCGGACGCGACCATCCGGCGCTCGATCGTGATCATCTCCTTCGTGCTGAACCGGTCCCGGCCGCGGCCGTCCTTGCCGACGCGGACGAATTCGGTCGAGGCCTCGACCTTCGCCATGACCGCATCGAACTGCGTCGCATCCGCCGTGTGCGCGCTGACGAAACGCGCCAGATCCCGCCGCGTAAATGTGGATTGCTGCCGCGTCAGCGCCGCCAGCGCGAGCGCCGGATCGGCGAGAATCCGCGCGCCGTTGCGACGGGCGATCGCCTGATGCTCGTCGGCGCGCTCAGCGTCTTCATCGCGCAAGGCGCGGCGCGCCCCGGCCGGCCCGATCTTGTTCTGCGGCTCGAGCTCAATTCCCTGGTCCGCGTTGGAGCGGTGATCGATGCGGACGTCGCAGCCCGCCTCGGCCAGGCGCTCATTGGCGAACGCCGCCCAGTCCTCGCGCCAGCCGCGCAGCGCACCGCGGTCGTTCCACGCGCGCTCCTTCCTGCCGAACCCATCGCCGGCAATTTCCCGCAGCGACAGCATCACATGGGCGTGCGGCTGCGCCGCGCCGTCCGGCCCGATCGCCCAATGCACATTGAGGTCGGCCACCATGCCCCGCGCGACAAATTGCGCGCGGACGAAATCCTGCGCCAGACGGATCGCCTCGGCCGGCGGCAGCTCGCGGGGCAGGCTCAGCTCGATCTCGCGGGCGAGTTGCGCATCCTTGCGCCGTTCCGCCGCCTCGACTTCGTTCCACAAGAGGGCCCGATCGAGCCAACGCGCCGGAGCGCCCTCCGGCAGCAGGATTTCCGAATGGATGACCCCCGACTTCGCGGAATAATCAAACGTCCGCCCGAGCCGATCGTCGAACAGCCGGCCGGCCGCCCGATAGGCCGCCGCGGCGATCGCGCTGCGCCCTTCCGAGCGCTGAATGACCTTTGCCTGGAAATGATAGATCGCCATGCCGCAAGTCAGCCCTCGCTTGACTGCCAAGCTAGCGCATTTCCGCGCACGTTGCAACGCAACGTATAAGCGCGCATTTAGACAAAAACGCCGCTGAGCGCCGTCCTTGCCGAATGAACCCCCGCCCCATCAACCAGCGCTAGCCGCCAACTCCGCCCGGCGGGAAGGGGCGGCATCCTCGCGTGACGCCCTGCTCAATTCTCTGGGCCCACGGAGGGCGGTATCGGACAGGCTGGCGAGGCGTCAGACGCGGCTGGCGCGGCATTGTCTCGGGCGAGCGGAAAAAGCGATTTGGGACGAATCGCCTTCACCCGGAAGCGATGCGCCTGTCATGGGCGCGGCGGCGATACCGATTCTCGACGCTCGCGCGCCGCCGCCCGCAGGCTTCTCGCTCAGATCTCATCCGCGCCGTGCTGATTGCCTCGACGCCGACTTGTTCCCGGCAGCAAAAAAAGCAGGAGCCGCCCCCCTTGTCCTCCGCGACAGCAGCCGAAAAAAATTCCGGAGCCCCGAGAAATTGCCTTTCCCGTTCGCGCGCCGCGCGCGGAGATTTCCTGGGCGGGCGATTTTGCCCGCGACGCAAACAGGAAAAAAACTCGTGACTAAAACGTTTGACATCACCGACGACCTCAAGCTCATCGAAGAGCGTATCTTGGAGATGAAGGCGAAACAGAAAGCGGCGATCGGCGAAATGATCATCGCCACCGGCGCCGAAAAGATCCTTTCGTCCAATCAGCTCTCCGGTCTGGTGCTTTGCGGCATCGACCAGGCAAAAGCGGACCCCGCCGTCACCAAGAAATGGGAGGAGCGCGACGCCGCTCACTTTCGCCGGAAATCCAAATCTGGCGCCGGAGCAGCCAGTAGCGGTGGCGGGAGCGACGCTCTCCCCGGCAAGCCAGCAAACCCGGCAACGATCGCTGCGACGCCTCAGGGAAAAGCTCCTGATTTGCTCTCGCGCGCTCAAACGGCATGAGCAGGCGATGCGGCGCCTGGAGAAGGCTCAGGGCCTCCGCGAGGCGCGCGATTCCCGCGCGGAGCGGAGGGCGCGGACACGGCATCTGATCGAGCTCGGAGGCCTCGTCATAAAGGCGGGACTTGTCGAACTGACAAATGACGACCGCGCCACGATCCTCGGGTCGCTCCTGGAGACCGCCTGCCGGCTGCGTGGCCGCGGCGGGCCCGGCGAGCAGCCAACCGACCTGATGGCGCTCTGGCGGCGGCGGGGACTTAACGCCCTCGCCCGCGGTGCAGCGGCTAGGCAAGCGGGCGAGGCGGCGCCCGAGGAAGCGACGCAGGAGCGGTAACGCGTGACCTGCCGCCGGCGCTTTCTCGAAAGAAAGCGCCGGCGGCTAACGGGCGGCATGGGCCGTCATTCAATCGAGCCGATCGGCGATCTTTTTCACGGCAGCCATAGTCGCTTCGGAAACACCGACAACGCGGTCCATATGGCTAATCAACCGTTGCAGAAGCGCCCCGAGAGGCTCGCCCTCGCCCTCAACTGGCTTCGTCAGAACCTCCGCCAAATCGACGATCAACCCTTGGGTGTCGCTGAGCCGACTCGTCTGTCTCTCAATCTCCTGGCGCAGCCCCTCGATCCCCTTTTCGATGCGCGCCAGCCGCCGGTCCAGTTCATTGTCCATGCCGTCCTCCTCTGCTGGCGACAGGCTCGCAGGCTCCGACGCGAATGAGAAATGTTGCGCGCGTATCCGCCGGGTTTTCGTAGGACCGACTATGTCCCGGCTGGCGCACAACGCTGGCCAATCTGGCCAGGGCCGATGAAGTCTCGCCGGCGCCCCGCCGTTCCAGCAAGGCTTCAGGCGGTCAGATCGCGGTCGTCAGAAAGTTCATCGAGCGAAGCTTCGGACCCGATCTCCGGCAAGGACAGGATCGCCCCCGCGACAAGGACATTGACCGTCCAATCGGCTGCGACCCGGGTGAAAACCGTGGCGCCGATCTGGTCCTGCTCCAGAATGACGCAGCGCCGAACCGAGGGCGGCGCCTGATGCTCCAGCGTCGTCACGATGCGGTCAGTCCCCGACTTGCTCGGGCTGAGGACCTCGAAGAGGACGACGGGATCGCGCACGACTATGGCTGTATTCGGAGCGCGTGAGCAGGTGACGAAAGCATCCGGATAACGAATTCGGCCCGTGGCCTCGATCTTCAGCGTGCTGCCGCAGAAACCACACGGGCCGCCTTTCAATCGGCCGCCCATGGCGCCGGCGAGATTGGCCTGAATTTTGGCGTTGGCCATGGTTCCGCCGGTTCTGGCGACCGGCTTCTCCCCGTCGAATTCGTAACGCCGCTCCTGTTTCGACCCCAGTCTACAAACTCGACCAAAGTCATGCGATCGAACCCCATTCGAGAACGGTAATTTGCCTGGGGCGCCGCCTCCCGTGAAAGTTTAGGCAACGGCGGCGGATGAAAGATGTCGAAGTCCTGGAGGCTGCTGGCGCCCCAGGAAAATTACCGCTCTCAACTGAAGTCCTTAAGGAAACCCGACACCGGCGCTCACCGTCAAACCGAGCCGCTTTCCAGCCTTAAGCAACGTCTTGTCGAGGCTGTAGATCACTTCGGCGCGACGGTTCCTGGCGATGGCCAGATGCAAGGCGTCGCCAGCCCTCAGCCCGGTTTCATAATGTCCGAGATACTCTTTCGCCAAGTTGAAGTCATCGGCGTTCGGCAGGATCACGGCGAAGGACTCGTCAACCATGGTCTCGAACCGCGCATCCGCCTGCGCCGCGGCTTCGGCATCAAGTCCTCCCATGCGAACTTCGCGGGCAATCAGCGAGGAGAACTCGACCTGGGTCCAGTGGCTGACGGTGAACTGATCGGCCGGCAACCCCCGGACATATTCCGCAATCGCGTCGCTGGTCGCCTCCGGAAGGACCAGGGGCGCGAGGAAGCTGGTGTCGAAATAGATCATCCGCCTCAAAGTCCTTCGTCCCGCGCCTCACGCAGCAACTCGGCGCTGGGACGCCGCAATCGCGGCATGGCAGCGCGAAAAGCGGCCAGCTCGTCCAGTTGCAATGGATGTTTCGGACGTTGGGCGGGACGGATATGGGCGACGGCCCGACCATGGCGGGTGATGATCACCTCTTCACCGGCCTCCACCTTGTCAAGAAGTTCGCTCAAATGCGCCTTCGCCTGGGCCAGATTGACCGTCACCATGGCCTTCTCCCATCTGGTCATAAAACTGGTCACAGGATAGCGGAGAACCGCCGCCATTGCTACCGGTTCGTGAGGAGAGGCTTTTGTGAACCATGCCTCGATACGGACGACGCAGATCTACGACCGTCGGGCGGAGGAGGAAGGCACTCTCGACGAGGTTGACCCTATCGACGGCTCGCGCAATGCCCGCCGCTTTGCACCGAGATTGAAGCAGAGCCGAACGGCCGCCTTCGATCGTCGCGCCCTTTGCGCGCCGGACTCGCCACAGCGCCGAACTCGTCCGGCTTTCGGATTGCATATCTTCTACTGCTTTGTTTTATATGCAGTTTCTTCTATTCGCATAAGGTTTATTATGGAACTTACCGAGGCACTTATGCACTCGACTTAGCAAGCGCTAATTGAGATACTTTGCTCATTGGAGACAGACCGATGACCAGCCTTTCCGAACCCCGCTTCCATGACGAAGACAAAGCCCGCGAGCATATCGAAGCCTCGCGCTGGCCGAACGAAGTGAACTGCCCCTTGTGCGGTTCGCTCGACGTTATGCACATGGCCGGGAAGACGCAGGCCGGCATGTTCCTTTGCCGTGATTGCCGGGGCAAGTTCACTTGCCGCACCGGGACCGTGATGGAGCGCTCGCATATCCCGCTCCATAAATGGCTTCTCGCGATCCATCTTATGGCCTCAAGCAAGAAAGGTATGAGCGCGCACCAGCTCATGCGGATGCTTGGCCTCGGCTCCTATCGCACGGCTTGGTTTATGGCGCACCGTATCCGCGAAGCTATGGCCCCGGCACCGGGATCGATTGAGCCAATCGGCGGTAAGGGCAAGACCGTTGAAGCAGATGAAACTTATCTCGGGAAATCTCCCAAAAGTCGCCGTAAACCAAACGAGCGCCCCATTCAGGTTTTCAGCCTCGTCGAACGCGGCGGTGAGGTTCGTTCCATCATTGACCACACAACCGTTCGCTCGGCGCTTTACGAACACCTGAACTTTGAAAGCAGCCTAATGACGGACGGCGCTCAGCAATTCAAAAACATGCTCCCCGTTGGACAACATCAAAGCGTCGATCATTCCAAGTACGAATGGGCGCGCGGAGCCGTTCATACGAACACACTCGAAAACTTCTTTTCCGTCTTCAAGCGCGGTCTGGTCGGCACCTATCAGCACGTTGATAAGAAGCATCTCCACCGTTATCTCGCCGAGTTCGATTTCCGCTATAACAACCGCACGGCGCTAAAGGTTGAAGATGCCGAACGCGCTGCTAAAGCGCTCACGGGCGTGGAAGGCAAGCGATTGACCTATCGACAGCCTAACGAAGCCCAACCTTAAGTGGCAAGCGAAGCACTTTCTCCGTTGGAGAAAGAGAAAATAATCAAGGAGCGCGTATGCAGGCTTCTGGAGCTACTGAATCAGGCTATGGAAGCGTCGCCATCCTTGGCGCGCTTCTTGAGAAGCTCATTACCCTCAATCTCCGCACCCCGGCTAGCGCCGCGACGGATGTCTTGGACGAGGCGGTCATAAGCATAAGCCTCAAAAGCCTGGGTAATCTCGTCAGCGTTCCCGGCGCTATCGGGGGTCGTCAGCCAACTCCGCAGCGAACTTGCGAAACACGGCGTCGGCTAATCCCATACGAGTCATAGCTAACTATCCTTTTTTGTTGCGGTCTCTGTTACTGGCCGCCCGCGCTTTTTCGGATTAGCGTTAGGTTCTTTCTTTGGCTTAGGCTGCGGCGGTGTGGCGAGAAGACGCTTTAGCGTAGCGTCTTCTCGCTGCACGATTTCCGTTTCCTCCAATTCAGGACCGCCAGATGTCTTCTCTCCTGCCGCCAATTCCGCCTCCACTGGCAACTCCACAAATTGAGCAACTTCCTATAACTCCCCCGAACCTTGCAGATAAACCATCTCCAAACGTAAAACTTTCAACGCTTCGCCGCATAGGAGCCGTAGTCGTTGCATGGGGAAGGCTAGAAAACGCGATCAACGATTTGATATGGACGATCGACGGAAAGACGATTTCAAACGGCCGCTTTGATACCCAAGAGCTAGATATATCGAAGCTGCTTTCTGCTCTTCAACGCTCTGTATCAACAAAAATGCCGGGGCAATCGCTCCAGAATGAACGGAAAGCAATCACCAACCTTATTACGATAATAAACGAATTTAAGACTTATAGAAATCGGGTTGTGCATGGCACATGGGCAGAACTGAATAACATCCCCGTCGTCGGGTCACTAAGATTCGAAACGACACACAATGATTTTGTGACATTTGAGAGTTACGACCATGACAGATTGAGAGTAATCGAACAGGTTGCAAGAGATGGAACTAGCACTGTTGGCATGTTTATTTCGAGGATCGAATCATTGCGCGAAACACTCTTTCAACAACAACAGACGGAGCAATCCAAGAATCCATCAGGTCTGTGATTACTTGTGGGCTGAATTCTTCAATCCCCGCCCATATCATCTCGGACGTGATCTTTACTTCATCTACGGGCGCGCCAGCCGGTTCCGAATCATTGGAGCCGACAGGTGATTTTTTATCATCCGTCATTTGCTGCTGATTCCGATCGATGGCGCCCCCTAAAACGAGATGAAGGCGCCCCCCGATAACGGAATGATGGCGCCCCCCGGTTCCGAGATAATCCCGCCCCCCTGTAACGGAATGATCCCGCCCGGGT
>Ga0182014_10007832_pt1 | contig 11083 bp, 7 predicted proteins | sample 612S2DmetaG_FD_120489 | JGI IMG/M metagenome (GOLD analysis project Ga0182014, IMG submission 120489) | Permafrost microbial communities from Stordalen Mire, Sweden - 612S2D metaG | ecosystem: Environmental > Terrestrial > Soil > Wetlands > Permafrost | place: Sweden: Stordalen | collected... | reverse complement strand
TCTTGCCGTAGTGCGGCCTCACGCAGCCAGGGACGGCGCTCTTTGGTGGAGAAGACGGTAGGCACGAGAATCCTGGCCAATGATTGCGGCATAGCGGCGAGCATGGACGGGTTGGGGCGGTGATGCAACCCTTACAGGGTAGGGGGTTTGGGGCGCCCGCACCCAGGGTAGCTCGCTGCTCGCAACCCTGGGCTGAGTGATACAATCCCTTCGGGATTGCCCTTTCTTCATGCAGCAAAATGTCCGAACTCCAGTCCCTCTCCTCCAAAGGAGGAGAGGGCTGGGGAGAGGAGGCCGTCACACCGGGAGGCAGCCACCGCCCTTGTCTGTCACCGCGTTTGTGCCCCTCTCCCCAACCCTCTCCCCGCGCTCCGTTGGCGGGGAGAGGGAGAAACGCCCGGTGGCAGTGTCAAGATGCGCCCGCGGCCATTGGAGCCGCCACTTTTGGCTTGGCGCGTGTGGGGAATGTCGGGATCATGGCCGGCCAGTGCATTTCCTTCGTCATAATCTCTCAGCCTCAACACCATGAAAACCCTAACACCGCTTCTCTGCACATTTGCCTCCCTCGCTTGCCTAACGTCTGCCACCGCCGAGAACTGGCCGCAGTTCCGAGGCCCGACCGGGCAATGCATCTCCGGCGAAACCGGTCTGCCGGCCAAATGGAGCGCCACCGAGAATGTGGCCTGGAAGACACCCATTCCGGGCGAATCCTGGTCTTCCCCAATCGTCTGGGGTGACCGGGTCTTTGTCACCACTGCAACCGAGGGCGGCGCCAGTTGTCGCGTGCTTTCGCTTGAGCGCAAGAACGGAAACATCCTTTGGAATAAGGAGGTGTTCCAACAAGTCCCACCTAACAAGGAAGGGCGCAACACCTGCGCCACGCCGACCGCCGCCACCGACGGCGAACGCGTATATGCGTGCTTCGCTGACGGGAGCTTCGCGGCGCTGAACTTCGCGGGTGAGGTCGTGTGGACCAATCGCGGCTACCCGTTTTACAGCAAGCATGGTCTGGCGACCTCGCCCATTCTCCATCGGGGCATGCTCATCATGGCACGGGACGGCAGCAACGAGGGCGAGGACAAAGGCCTCGGCTGGCACACGCCCTGGGACCGGGCATTCATTCTTGCCCTAGATACCCGGAGCGGCAAAGAGCGGTGGAAGTCTCTTCGCGGCTTGTCTCGTATTTCGCATTGCGTTCCGACCCTCTGGGAGCACGCGGGGAAGGTCGAAATCGTCAGCGAAGCCGGCGACGTCGTGCAAGGGTTCGATGCGCAAACCGGTGAGCGCCTTTGGTCGAGCGAAGTGATTGGAGAAGGCAAGGTGCCTTCCACGGTAATCGGCGAAGGGTTGGTCTTCACCGCCGGCGGTTGGGGCGGCAAGGAAAGCATCAAGGCCTTCCGCCTCGGCGGCAAAGGCGACTTGAAGGAAACCCAGCTTGTTTGGCAGCAGAAGAAAGGCATGCCGAATGTGCCGTCGCTCCTCTACGGCAAGCCCTACCTCTTCGCCATCACCGATAACGGCCTGGCCAGTTGCTTGAAAGCAGCGACAGGTGAAATCGTCTGGCAGGAGCGCTTGGGCGGCAATTTCTCCGCGTCCCCCGTGCTGGCGGAGGGCCGAGTTTACTTCCTCGGCGACAATGGAGAAACGACCGTAGTTGAGGCCGGTCCCGAGTTCAAGGTGCTGGCCAGGAATCCGCTCGGCGAAAAAGTCCAGGCCTCGATGGCTGTGTCGCAGGGCCAGTTCTTCATTCGTACCGAGAAGAACCTGCTCTGTATCGGTATCAAGTAAAACCTACGAAACATAGTGATTATGGGACCGGTCCGCCGCCCTTCGAACCAGTGGCTTGTGGTGCGCACGGCTATCTCCTCGCTCCTCCTATGGATAACGCCACCCGCAGCGGCTTCCGAGTTGGTAGATCTCCAGCCGCTCACCGAGCGCATCCTCATGCTGCACTTTAACGACGGCCACGTGCAGCACCACCAGCGCGGCGAACCGCGTACCGCCGAAAAGGTGTTCACTGATCCCCTTGATATCGTCGCCGCCTCGCGTCCCGAAACTTATGCCATTGCGAGCCCCGACGATCTGGCCTATCTCGAGAAGAAGTTCCCGAAATCGGTCGGTCGCAAAAGCAAAGGCACGGACTTCGCCTGGTTTGTGGACAAGTGGGAAAACGGGCATGCGGTCAACTCGCGTCCTGATCATACCAAGGAGCACTGGCTCTACCTCGAACTACCCACCTCGATGCAGCCCGGACGGACCTACACGCTGAGCACAGGCGGTCTCGCCAGGAACGGCACGAACTGGGTGCTCAAATTCGACGTGGCCCGCGCCCGCTCGGAGGCAGTGCATGTGAACACACTCGGCTACGTCCCCGCCGCCCCGGAGAAGTACGCCTACCTTTACCACTGGATGGGCGACCGTGGCTCACTGGACCTCAAAGCCTGCGAAGGCCGTGCCTTTCACCTCGTGGACACGAACAGCGGCACCCGCGTGTTCAGCGGCCAGGTGCGCTTCCGCCGAGGGAAGGACAACCCGGAAACGGCCTACAAGTCCGACTCGCCACCCTTCGGCAACTTCCTTGGCGCCGAGGTCTGGGAGTGCGACTTCTCGAAGTTCGACCGCCCGGGCACTTACGTCGTAGCGGTGGAGGGAGTCGGGTGTTCGTGGCCGTTCCGGCTCGACCCCGATGTCTATCGTCCTGCTTTCGTGACCGTGGCGAGAGCCCTCTACCACAACCGCTCCGGCATCGCGCTCAAGCGGCCCTTCACGGAGTTCGAGCGCCCCGCACCCCATAATCCCAAAGTCACGCCCGGCTTTGCCGGCAAACTCCGCTATACGCGCGTGCGCTGGCAGGAATGGGGCAGCGAAGGTGGCGATGCGAAGAAGCTCATGGCCGACTCCCCTGGCGCGCTGGATGATACCTGGGGTTGGTACCAGGATGCGGGTGACTGGGACAGCTACTACACCCACCTGCGCGTGGCGCAAGAGCTCCTCCTCGTCTATGAAATGGGTCCGCGTAAATTCCGCGACGGCGAGCTTAACCTCCCTGAAAGTGGCAATGGTGTCCCCGACATCCTCGATGAGGCCGCCTGGCTGCCGCGCTTTTGCCAGCGTCTTCGCGCCGAACTTCAATCCAAGGGCTGGGGCACGGGCGGCGTGGGCTTGCGCGTCGCCGGGGACGCCTTCGGGACCGATGAAGGCACCACCGCTGACGGCAAGAAAGTGGGCCGTGGTTCATGGGAGGACACCGACCGCACGTGGATGGTGTCCGGCGAGGACCCCTGGTCCACCTACCGTTATGCCGGCTGTGCTGCCCATTTGGCTTACGCCTATGAACTCGCCGGGGTGAAACGCGATCCCGCCGGGGTTGACTGGGCTAGGGAAGCTCGCGAGGCCTACGCTTGGGCAAAAGCGAACACCCGCCAGACCGATGAGGCCGCCCTGGAAGGCAGTCTCCGTCATCCTCGCGCCTACGCCGCCGCCTGCCTCTTTCGGCTCACCGGAGACCCTGACTACGAAACGCAACTCGCGGCCGATACCCAGTGGATTAAGCCCGACACCCTCCTTCAGGATGAACCCGCCTACGGACCTTTTGTGTACGTCCTGGGTGGCGGGAAAGCGCCACGGCGCGCTGAATTAGTCGAGCGCCTGCGATCAGCCACACTCCACACCGCTGACGAGACTGTCCTCGCGTCCGCAGCCAAACGTGCGCTTCGTTGGGGTGGCAATATCTATATGCCGATGCTGGGGGGGCAGCAGACCACGCCGTTTGTCCTGGTCGGGGCCGTCGCCTGCACCCTGACACGCTCTTCCGAACCGGAGCGCGCCCGCCGTTATCTTGGCGCGCTATATACCACATGCGACTACTTCCTCGGCTGTGATTCGCTCAACCAAACTTGGGTGACCGGACTCGGACCGCGGTGCCCCACGCAGATCTTTCACATGGACGCCTGGTATAACGGCAAAGGCCGCTTTCACCCGGGCCTGATTCCCTACAGTCCCTGGCGCAAAGAGAAGGACCAGGGCATGGGGCCGTGGGACGCCGCCTGGCCGAACTCGACGCTCTATCCTGGCATCGACGCCTGGCCCGGCAATGAACGCTGGTTCAGCAACCGCTGCTCGCCGATGGCCAGCGAGTTCACGATCCACCAGAATATCGGCCCTGCGGCCGCGATCTTCGGCTTCCTCTGCCAGGATGATCCACCATGAAACGAGCGGCGCTACCGCCGGCCGGGCGCATCCGGGCACTGCCCCCAAATTCAGGGCTGCCGTGGGCCGGAACGCCCCATTTATGCGGCAGGGGTCGGGTCTTACGCCCGACTGCCGCATAAATGCGGCGTTCCGGGGGCAGTGCCCGGATGCGCCCCCGTCGGCCGGCCTTTTCCGCGCAGTTGCAGCAACCACGCCAAATGCCCTCGGCTGCCCACAAATACAAGCGTCAGGACTTGCACCGCCCCGGAAGTGTCAATCGTGACGCTTGCACGCTTGCACGATTTGATGGCGCTCGCCGGGCCTGGTGGCTTTGGCGGTCGGCAGGGACAGCGGGAAGACAGCGGGAAGGTGCTTGCCAAGCGGAGGGATGTGGGTTATACCCACAACATGCAAGTGCTGCATTCTGACGACCGCAAGCGCGTAACGCTCCCGGACCCGGCCCGGCCCAAGGATTCCTGGATACCAGAAGTCATCGGCCCCAACCAAATCGTGCTGACCCGGGTGGAGAAACCCAGCCGGCCAAGGGCAAAGCTCGTGCGCAAGGGCGGTCTATTGCTCTTGTCCTCGAAGCGCCCCATTAACTGGGAGGAAACTCGCAAAGCGATGGATGAATTCCCATGAGATACCTGCTGGACGTGTCTTCCCTGCTGGCCCTGCTATGGGAGAACCATCTGAGCCACGCCCGTGTCCAAGCCTGGGCGAGGGGTGAGGAATTGGCGGTGTGCCCGATTACGGAACTGGGCTTCTTGCGGATTTCAACCCAGAGCTTTGGCGCGGACATGGATGATGCCCGCCAATCGCTTTCCGCCTGGCTCCAGAAACGCCGCCCGAACTTCATTCCATGTGACGAACGGGCGCTCGCGGGCCGGAAAGCGCCCACCGGTGGCAAGACCACGGATTTCTACCTGGCACATCTCGCTGAGGCCCACGGAATGAAACTGGCGACGCTCGACGAGAACATAGCGCACCACGCCGCCTTCGTTATTCCTAAATCGCCCTCGCTCGCTGCCTCGCCGCCACCCTCCACCCCAACACCCCCGCGACCCCCGTCGTCCACCTGAACCTCGCCCTGTCGGCCTGACGGTTGGGTACACGCGCGGACCCACCGGGGGATCGGGCAGGCCACGGCTGAGGGCGGACAGGTTCAGCGGGATTAAGCGGATTGGGCTTTGGAATGGCAGCGCTCTGGCCTGGTAAAACCGCAAAGGCCGCTTTCACCCGGGCCTGATTCCTTACAGTCCATGGCGCAAAGAAAAGGACCAGGGCATGGGCCCGTGGGACGCAGCTTGGCCGCACTCCACGCTCTATCCTGGCATCGACGCGTGGCCCGGCAATGAACGCTGGTTCAGCAACCGCTGCTCCCCGATGGCCAGCGAGTTCACGATCCACCAGAATATCGGCCTCGCCGCCGCGATCTTCGGCTTCTTCTGCCATAATGATCCGCGATGAAACAGGTAACCGTGTGCGTGAAACTGCTATTGCGCCAACACCCGATAGAATCGAGTAGCATTGCTGATCACCCCGGGATCTGAGATTTGATACACGCCGCCAGTGCTGCTGTGGACCGTTTGGAAAGTCTGCCAGTAAGCGGGCGCTGCCAGGTTTGTCGCAAACTGAATGTAATAAATAGCGCTTGCTTGGCCGGTGAACTGAAGCTGAAAGGCGTTGCTTGTCGTTAGGAAGGACTGCAACTGGGGCGGGTCCAGCGGTAGAATGTGAACCAGCAGGTTGGTGGACACACCGCCGGGATTGTCCGTGTTGTAGGCCGTGAACGTGACAAAGGAATCGCCGGCATTCGTCCATTGATGAGTAACGCTGGAGCCGCTGTTGGTAACAACGGTGCCGTCGCCGAACGACCATTCAACCCGGCTGGCACGTCCGGTGATACTTCCGCCAAAGCTTACGTAATGATTCACGAGCAAATTGGTTTGAGGAGCTATCAGCGCGACCGATAAAGGCCCGACGAGATTAGCCAGCACCACCTCATCGCAGCCAATAGAGGGCGGATTGTTCCAGGGCTCGCCGTCAAGATCGGCGCCAGCAGAATAAAGCGGGCTGCCGCTGCTGAAGCAAGGCGAGGTAGATGCGATATGGAACCAATCCAGAAACAGCGGACTGGCGCTGATGTTGCCCGCGCCCACTTTCGGCGGGGTTGTGCTGGTGCAGGAGTAATAATACTGTGCCGGTCCACCCTGTGCGAAATAATCGTCTTCCGTGAAACCATGGGGGTAGTTGTCGTAATTATACATCACGATGCTGTTTCTGGTGATACCGTCATAGGTGCCGGCACCATGGAACTGTATAGGAGTCGTAGTATAATTGCGAACCACCGTGCAGTTGTTCACGGCCGCAAAATAAGCTCCGCCGCCATAGCTCGCCAGATTGAGCACCACGAGGGAATTGTTCAACGTGCCGAAGCCGATACCGCCACCGTAGATGGCAGAATTGTTGGTGAGAACACAATTGGAAACGACACCATTCCTGGATGAGCACCAGGCGCCGCCGCCGCTTGCCAGAGGTGATCCGATATTACCGTTGGATGGCTGGGTTGCGCCATTTTGTAGGGTGAAGCCGCTCAACGTCGCGCCGTTGGTCAGCCAGGCACAGCGGACAGCCAGCGGGCCATTGGTAGTCGCCGGATCCCATGCTCCCTGAATAATCGCCGCCCAGGGGCCGTTCACGCTCGCGACCACGAGCGGCTGGGTCAGCGCCACGCGGTTGGTCAAAGTGCCCGCCATGGCCTTGCCGCCGGCGGCATACAGACCGTTAGTCACGATCACGAAATCGCCGGCTGTCGCTGCGTCAATCGCATCCTGGATGTTCGTCGCTGCCGTGTCCCAGTTTGAAAAGGGCGTCACGGGGTTGCCGCCTGCCGCATCAACCACGTGAATAACCACCTGCGCCACCGTGCTCGTTGCCATGCCGAACGAATTGCTCACGATCAACTGATAGCCGCCCGCGTCGGCTGGGCCAAAAACAGTTGCGATCAGGTTTGCGCTGTGTGTGGAACTGAACAGCGCGCCGTCATCAAGCAAAACGCCGTCCTTGCTCCACCAGTAGGAAAAGGGAGCCTGCCCTGCCACGGCGAGGCCGCCAAAGGTCCCCGAAAGTGGAATGCCTCCGACTTGAATTTGCGGTTGTCCGGCCACCAGTGGCGCCGGCTGCCATTCGTCACAGCCAATGGACGGCGGGTTTGCCCAGGGCTGGCCGTCAATGTCCGTGCCGCTCACGATGTTCGTACCGGCTCCGCGACAAGGAGACGTCGGCGCGATATGCACGCCATCCGCGAGAAGCTGCGGATCAACATCAATGTTGCCCGTACCCGAAGGCAGGGGATCGGTGTCGCAATAGCTAAAGGTGCATGTGGAGGCATAGTTGGTAGAACCCAGCCCAATATTGAAATTTCCATAGACAATGCAATTGATCAAAGTAGCGGCCGCAGCCGCACCGCCATAAGCTGCGTAGCCGCCAGAGGTATTTCCATCGAACGTGCAGTTAAGATACGTTCCCTGGTAAGCTCCGCTGCCAAACAGAACAGCCCGATTCATCGTGAAAGCGCAATTGGTCGCATTACAATGCTCCGCGCCGCCCCCGTTCCCCTGGTGCGAGAAATTGGCCGTGAACAAACAGTTCCGCAGATTGCAGCTTTCAGCACCACCGCCTGACCCCGCGCCGCCAACACCGACACCGGGCATCCCCGATCCGACAGCGTGATTGCCCGTGAATGTGCAATGGCACAGTGTTGCCGAGCACGCTCCGCCGCCAACATTGGCCGCGAAATTCGTGCCGAGCACGCAGTTATAAACAAAAGCACTGGTCGAAGAGCCCAAAACGCCGCCACCCTGCATTGATCGATCCGGGGAGGATGTAATACTGCGTGTCGCCCCGCCCAAAAGAGTAAACCCGCTCAAAGTTGCATTATTCGTCAGCCAGGCGCAACGCATCGCGCCCGGACCGTTCGTGGAAGTTGGATCCCACGCGCCTTGAATGGTGGTTACGGAAGGCCCATTCACACTCTGCACAAGGATTGCCTTGTCCAACGAAATGCGGTTGGTGATGACCCCATCCATGGATTTGCCGCCGGTGTCGTAAATGCCGTTGGTGACGAGCACGACTTCGGCGGCGAGGGCTGCACCGATGGCGTCCTGGATGTTTGTCGCGGCGGTGGCCCAGGTCGAGTACGGCGTCACCGGATTCACTCCGGCGGCGTCCACGCAATGAACCACCAACCACACCACGGAGCTCGTCACCGCGCCGAACGCATTGGTGACGACGAGTTGATAAGCCCCAGCATCCGCGAGACTGACTCCGGTGGCAACCAGGTTGGAGGTCTGTGATGAGCTGAAGTGGCCGTCGTCTTGAAGAGGAACTCCGTCCTTGAGCCAGAAATTGGTGAAAGGAGGCTGGCCGGCAATGCCCGAAACTTTGACCGTAAAGCCGACAGGATCGCTCGTAAGCTGCAGCCGGGGTGGCGTGACCATCGGGGCCGGCTGCCATTCGGCACAACCAACTGACGGAGGATTCAGCCAGGGCTGGCCGAAGATATCCGTTCCCGTCACCAGGTTGGTGCCGGCGCCGCGGCAGGGTGAGGTGCTGGTGAGATGCCCATCTACGAACAATTGTGGCGCATTCGTGAAGTTCCCTTCGCCAGCGGCCAAAGGCGTAGTGCAGCAGTAAGAAAGCGCCGGGCCAGAGTAATTGGCACCGGCATTGTAATACACGATGCAGTTGGTCAGCGTGCTTCGATTGAGCGGCGGCCCAACCCACGATACACCATACGACGAATTGCTGACCACGGTGCAACTGTTCAAGATGTTGTTGAACGCTGCGGCGCCGCTGTAGCCGGTTGTTCCGTTGCTGCGGACAAGACAGTTGTTGAGCGTTCCTTGGTAGGCGCCGCCCCCGTACATGTAGGCGGTATTTGATACGATGAGGCAGTTGGCTACAATGGCGTTCGATGAAGAACACCACGCGCCTCCGCCGTTGCCTAAAGCGTTGTCGCCGGAGCTCCGCGTGGCTCCAGCTTGCAGGGTAAACCCAACCAGTGAAGCGCCGTTGGTCAGCCACGCGCAACGCACGGCTACGTTGCCGTTCGTCGCACCCGCCCCCTGAATAACAGTGGCAAACGGGCCGTTCACGCTTTGCACGGTCAGCGCCTTGTTCAGCGCGACGCGGTTGGTCAGGTCGCCAGCCATCACCTTGCCACCGTTGGCGTAAACGCCATTGGTCACAAGCACCGTATCGCCGGCACCGGCTACATCAATGGCATCCTGGATATTGGTCGCAGCGGTGATCCAGTTGGTATATGGGGCAGTGGGTGCGGGGTTGCTGATGTCCACGTAAAAGGTGTCGGCCGTAGCCGTAAGCGCGAGGAAAAACAGCATGCCGGCGGCTACCAACGCAGCACTTGCGAACCTCTCTATCCTTGAAGTTGTCATAGATCGTCTTTCTTCTGACTCGCTTGCCCGCAAAGCGGGCAAGCACTCTTGGGTGTTATTCTCACCACCTCGCGGCGGAACGCAAGCATAAAGTTAGCGAAAAATGGTCGTTAACGACATGGTGCCATTCCGCGCTTCCTGCTTCTTAAGCTGGTCATGCCGGTTATGCAGCACCGCCGCCTCCTGGGTGAGGCGATTCGTGCCAAGCGCAAGAAAGAGCGCTGGAGCCAAGAGAGGTTGGCGGAGAAGGCCGACCTCTCAACGGTTTTCATCAGCCGGGTTGAGCGCGGAAAGGAATCTCCTTCAGTGGATTCCCTGGTGAAGATTGCGAGAGCGTTGCGAGTGCGGGTGCGTGATCTTGTGCGCGAGTTCTAGGCAAGGCCATTAGAGCCTGCTTTGGAGCGGGGCGGCAGGCGGTGGGACCGTGCATGCGTCTCGGATGCTTTACGGCTGCGGATTGCAGGTTACGCAGCCTCCCAATCTGCGCATCAAGAACCTAAACTTGGGAAGACGCAGCCTCTGTTTTCGTGCGATTGCCATGCGAGTCCTCACTTTTGCCACAGCGGCAACACCTGCTGAGCCTGTAGATGCGGTTGTGGTTGCTCACCGAGCATCCAGTCGCGGCGTATTTCCTCATAATTGGCCACCGACTCCTCGACCCGTCGCTGCTCCATCTTAACGACCAGGATCTACGCGTATGTGCTGCGGCATGGCGGCAGCGGGATGGAAAGTCCGCTCGATTGCCTGTAGGGAAGTCTTAAGTCTAAAGTCTAAAGTCCGGGCTCAAGCCGGCATCCAACCCCCAACCTCGAACCTGAACGCGAAGGTAGCGCGAAGCGCGCTGGATGCAAAAAGTAGCGAGGACAAAAGCAGCGAGGACTGATTGCAGCGTCCGGCCTCATGCCGCGTCCTATTATGGAAGCGCAGCCGGTTCGCGGCTTTATTGAGGGGTCGGGATCGTGGCGGGCGGCACATAATTCTTGTGCTAATACTGCATATACAAGTTAACCAGCTTCACCTTTCAACCAGCGCAGAGGCGCAGGGCGACCAAGCCGCAACCAAAAGCAGGAGGGATTGACCGCGAAATACGCGGAAAACTGAGTTCCTCCCGGTTAGGTTTCCGCGTATTTCGCATATTCCACGGTTTATCTCTTGCCTGAAGTTTGGGGCAGCCACCGCCTTGACAGGTTCCGCGCGGTTTGTTTCCCTGCCGCTGTGGCGCTGATGCAATTTCAATCCAACCCTCCGTTCAACCAGCTCCCAGTCACCGCTTGCCAGCCCCCATTCACCCGGCACCAGCCCCCACCCCAATGAACCACGTCGAGCGCTTTCGGGCCGTGATGAACTTTCAGCCGGTGGATCGCCTGCCGCGATGGGAATGGGCGATGTGGTGGGACGAGACCATCCGGCGCTGGCATCAGGAAGGCTTGTCG
>Ga0182014_10007831_pt1 | contig 11083 bp, 16 predicted proteins | sample 612S2DmetaG_FD_120489 | JGI IMG/M metagenome (GOLD analysis project Ga0182014, IMG submission 120489) | Permafrost microbial communities from Stordalen Mire, Sweden - 612S2D metaG | ecosystem: Environmental > Terrestrial > Soil > Wetlands > Permafrost | place: Sweden: Stordalen | collected... | reverse complement strand
CCGGCGTTGGGGTCAAAGGGGTTAGCGCCGCGCGTCATCGCCGCCGCCGACCACGCTCGTTCGGGTCTCCTCCCCAGCAGACCTATCTGCGTCTTGATCGACGCCGGCCTTCCCAAGGTCATTCATCCGTACAGTAGAACATCAGCATCAACCTTTCAGCGGCGAGATGCAGGCGAAGATGACACGCCCTCGGTTGATGAGAGCTCGGCCGCCGCATGTGTTGGTCGGCGATGAGATCGAGTCGACCCGAAAGACCCCATCGCGCGCCTCGCAGCCGACGCGAAAGATCTTTACGTCCTGGTCATCTTGATAATTCGGGTCGGGCTGAGTTTGCTGCACCTCCACACAGTCGCCCACGCGAAGGTCCTCTACAGCGACCGTCGGCCGGCCCTGGGCCGGTGGGGTGATCACCGTGGTCGACGCGCTGGGGGTCACAATTGGAGCGGCCATTGTGGATGTGGTCGTGCTAGGTCCAACCGCCGTGCGGGGTGGACTGCCGGAGACGGTCAGCGTCCATACCGCCAGCGCGATCACTGCCACCGCGATGAATACGTAGGACAGTGTCAGTCCGACCAGCGCTCGGTCGCGTCCCGGCTGCGGCTGCTGCTTTATCTGGCGAAGCGCCAAGTGACCCAGGACCGCGCCCGCGGGGGCGAACAGGAAAGCGAAGACCAGTGACAAAGTGGCTGCCGTGTTGGAGTTACGGGGTGAAGGATCCTGCTGCCGATGGGGACCTTGAGTGGTCGGCGATGAGGAGGAGAACGGTCCCTCGCCGAACGGATCGTAAGTGCCGCCTCCGTGGCCCCCGTATGTCATCGAGCGTTAACCCCCGGTTCGGCTTCATGAAAGCTCTGCGATCGATATGGATACCGGCCTTCGACCTCGCCTGCGTTGTCCCGACGACCGATAACTGTCATGCGGCGAGATCGAATCTCGACGACTGTTCAGTCTGACTGCGGACGATATTAGCCATGTAGATACCCGCTGCAGGCTTGCGGTGACAAATCGAAGCTAATTGACGCATCGGAAACTTAATCTTGGTTAGGCACAAATCGAAGTGATACGCGTCGTATGCACTCACAGTCAATAAAGAATTAGGGTTCCCCTGTAATTGCAGCCGGTCTGGCGCTACGATCCGCCGCAGCGGCTTGGTGCGCGGGGAAGGAGAATCTAATGTCTGACAATGTCGGCCCGCGCTCGTCCCGTTCCCAATCTGACTCGTCCCGTTCCCAATCTGATACGGCTTTCGATTGGTCTGCGTGGCATGAGGACGATGCCGAGCCGGGCTGGGCGGCATCAGGACCCAAACGATCAGATGAAGATGACTCGGGCATTGGGCCGCACGAACCCGACCAAGAGTTCGCCTATAACGCCAGCGATTCGCCGCCACCGGTGTTCGAGGCCTTCCCTGAGCACGACTCTAGCGACGAGCCAGCGCCCACGGAAGCTGCCGATTCGGGGTCCATACCGTGGCCCGTTACGGTGGCCGCCATCGTGGCCAGCGTGACCGTAATCGTGCTGGTGGTCGTCATCGTCGAAATGGTTAGCAGCAATCCGCGGCAGCCCGAGCCCACGACTGCCGCACCTTCCACGACTCGGGAACCATCCTTCACAACCTCATCAGCGGTGGCGGCACCGCCGCCGCAGACCGTCACATCTGTCACCACTGTTACCGCGACACCAACATATGATTCCGAAGCGGCCAGTCTGCGACAGCTACAGGAGTTGGCGAACACGGACCAAACGCTCGTCCTCAACTGGGCGACATACCAGCACCCATGGGTGCCACAACTAGGCTCAAAGAAGCTGGGCACCGTCGACAACGGCATGTCGTACAACTACGAAAGAATCCTGCAGGACTTTCTTCAGCTAAGGCGCCAATACCCATCTGCCCACCTGTTGAGGTCGGGAGACTGGTCAACGTTCGACAGCCCCGATTACTGGGTTACCGTTGCCGACTGGGCTTACCCCACCGCCAGTGGCGCGCTGGCGTGGTGCCGCAGCGAAGGCCTCGACAACAACCATTGCTACGCCAAGCTCATCAGCACCACACATGGCGTAGACGGAAGTACCGGCCATAACTGACTCGGTGACCCGGGCGCAGCGGGGACCCGACCACCACGGTTGTCGAGTTGTGCGTGCGCCGGATATACGACTGTGGTTCTGCTGGGCCCGAGGAGCGTGGGGCGCTCTGTTGGCTGAGCAATTGACACCGCCGGACCGCGCCGCCTTGAAAGCCGAGCGCAATTACGTTGGGCTCCTGGGGATTTCGAGAGCTTCGCCACCGAAGCCGACTCTCCGCGCTGGATACATCGATTCAGTCGGTACGCGATCGCGGCCGATACCGAGCCGGCTATGGGTTTCGATGGACCCCGGCCATTGCGTCACGTCGGAGACACGAAAGAAGGGAACGAAGTGCCTCGCAATGACAGCATGGCATCGTCACGATGCGCCGCTGGGCTCGCAGCGATATGCGTAATCGTTTCCGTCAGTTGCGGCGGAAAGACACCCCCGCTCGGCGGACAGACATCCCCGCCTGTCTCGAGCGAAACTAGTTCTTTAACCACGGCCCCGCTTTCACCACCTACCGGCAGCCCTACGACTCCCACAACAACGAGCGTCCCGCCCCTAGCGACAACAGGCTACGGACTGCCAGGTTGTTATTACTCGTATCATGACCCTCATCCGGGAGCAGAACGCCCGAAAGACTTTGTCCTCCAGGGGTGCATGCAAAACGGCTTCTGGTTAACAGATATGTCCTGGAGCTCGTGGGGCCCTCGGGGTGCCGATGGAACCGGCACCTTCGTTGTTAATACCTGCGAAATCGACTGCGCGAGTGGACCAGCAGTTAGCAGCCCTGTCGTTGTCCATTCTTGGAACCCAAAGCCGGCGCAAGCTGGCTCGCACTGCCCCCCAAACCTAAATATCTACGCTGAGCTCATTTTGGCTTTCCCGAAAACTCTGCCACCCGCCACCCAAATTCAAATAAATACGAAGTACAGGGGTATGGCGGCTGTCCATAACCCTTCCGACGTCAGCGCGTTCTGCGAGTAGAGGTCGACCGAATCGGTAAGCATGGATCGCTGGTTGCGCACGTGTGTACACTCGCGACATCCGGCATGATGAAGCAGGACTTGGAACGAGTTCGTAAACCGGCTGAACGCGCGACACCGACGAAGTAAAGACGCCCTGGCAACGGCGGAAAAGAGCCCATGTAATAGGCAAGTGCGGCGTTCGGCGTGGGTACTATCCTTCGGGTGCCGAGCGCTTCATTCCACAGGTGGTAAAGATGGCACGATTTGCTGCAAGCGATGATGGCTCGGTTGTCGACAACGCTTCAACGCCGGAGCCACCGCCCCCATCTGCTTCCGGATCACCAGGTGCCCGCAGTGCGGGCCAGTCAGCCGGCGCGTCGCCGCTGGGATACGCGACAGCTCGCAGGCTGGGAATCAAGAGGTTCTTCGGTCCCGCCGCGGCGCTGAAGGACCGGCCGCTCATGACGACCGCGCTGGCCTCAACCGTGGCAGCGGCCGTCGTTTTGCTTGCTGTGACCGCCATCCTCCTAGGCATGCTGTCGACGATGACAAAGCATTCGACGCCTGCCAGTCAGCCAGCGCCGATAACCACCATGCGCTTGGGCTTCGACGACATGCGCGACTTTGTCACCGCGTATTACCACGACCTTCCGGCGCATCCGCAGGAAGCATGGGCCCGACTCGACAACCACTGCCAGCAACAGACCGGGCGAAGTCAATTTCTCGAGTTTTGGTCCACCATAAGTTCGGTCACGTTGATATCAATAAGTCCGCGCGATGCGACAAGCGTGGTCGCACGGCTTACATACGTACGGGGCAACGGAACGTCCGATAGCGAAGATCGTTGGCTGACAATGGTTTCGACGAACGGGGTCACGCAACTCGATGAGTCTGGAAGAATCGGGTCGGTGCCGACGCCCGGTTCTTCAACAATCCCGACCAATGATTCTCTCGCCTCGGATCCAATTCCGGCTTCAGTGATCGACACCTTTTTACCTACACCAACGGAAGTTAGCCGCGTCGTCGGTGCAACTCAGCTGCGGGTTAAAAACTCCGCGAACGATGTTTTAGATAACTCAGGGAGCGTGCAACCTACCGCGTGCGTAGGTCTGGTTTTCGGAGCTGAGCGTGCGATATACGCCAACACAGGCTTTGTAGCGATACGCGACCAAACGTTCCAGCCCGCGAACTATCCGTCGAATGCGCCTGACAACACGACCGGACCGGACCTGGTGGAGCAGACGGTCGTCGTATTCCATACACCCGAACAAGCGCAGTCGGTGCTGATGACTTCTCGTGCTCAATGGTTGACGTGCGCGAGCAATCAGGTCACCTACCGTGTGCCGAATACGGATGGCGAGGTCGCCTGGGCATTCAGCTTCGGTGGCGTGCAACTTTTAGATAACGTGCTCACAGTGTCCATGATGTCGGAATTTAGCCACGTAAATGGAAGCATCGCCTGCCAGCAGGTTCTAGCTGCCCGCGCTAACGTCCTCGTAGGCACCCGGACTTGCCTGAGTCCCGACAAACCGTACGTCGACACTCCTACCGATCCGAACTTGGCGGGAGACGCCGCACGACGACTCGCCGAGGACATCCGCACCAGACTTGAGTTCTGATTTAGGTCGACACACGGGACGCGCTGTCCTGCAACCCAAAGTTGCCTCAGTACTTGCTGCTATACGCGGCTGGCTAGCTCCGTGTCCCAGATACGCGGATGAGTTGTGTCGTAGTACCCAGCGACGGTGCGCCCGCGGGGATCGCTGGCGGCGACAGCACCTCCTTGATTTCGGCTTTGAGTGCGGCCTGCTCAACGAGCGATCCCAGGTTGTCGCCAACAGACTCCACCGTCAACCGTGCGGAGGACAGGAAACCGACTGCGGCCAAAACGATTGACAAACCTACTTTCTCGCTTGTAGTCATCTCACGGCCTCCTACCGTGTGCAACGCTGAAGGGCACTCCCGCCATGCCACCGGCCGCAGGTCGATGCGCTGCTCAGGGGCTTGTTTTACGTATCAGCGTCGTTAGCGTCGTCATGTGCGTCCAAGGAAGCGGCCAGTCCCAGTACTTCGTCGCGGTCGAGGAACAGTGCGCCATTCTTGCCGGGTAGCTTGGCGACGACGGTCAGAACGCCTTCGCGGGTCCAGCGGATGACGGTGCCCTTGTCACGATTTAGGAGCACCGATGCTTCGCGAGCTCCAATCAATCTGCTGGTTTCGGATTGCATGAGCTTGACGATTTCACGGATCTACGCAAAGTCAATAGACATGGGCAAAGTCGTCGGGCTAGAGGCGTTGTGCCAGAACGGTTTGCGTACCCACACTGGAATCAGTCTGTGGGTACAGGTTTGTCCGGACAGCAGGATTATGCTGTCCGGACAGCAGATTGGGCTCTAAGACCTTCGGCCCGGATCAAATTCTTCCGATGTGCAGGAGTTACCGGCGCCTGCGGATCAGCGCGACAGCACCGACGATCAGCAGCATGCGCCCCATGATCGTGGCCAGGGCGACCAGACCCGGCAACATGCCGTGCCGTACGCGGCCATCAAGAGGAATGCCACCGCCGCGACGACGAACATGATGCTCACTTTCTGGCCGCTCGTCATGTCCATCGCCGTCCCACCCAGGACAACGCTGGCGGCGGCTCCGCCCATACCTGCGGCAGCACCGCGAGCCAGCCACCTACCCGTCCAGTTTCCTACCCGTAGTTGGTACAAAGATAATTACTAGACGTCTGGCTGTGAGTTCGCCCCCGTGCGTTGCCACGGGTCAAACCAGACGTGCAACATGCTGACGTGCAATTGCTCACCACCCTCTCCCGGGCCTCGGCTGCACTACGCTCGCCCACCGTGAATGGGAAACGTTTGCAGTTTGCCACCGCCATCTCCACAGTTGCACTGACTGTCGCCGCCTGCGGTGGCGGCACCACATCGAGTCCGCCCTCCACAGTCACGGTCACTCAGACCACCCAAGCGGCGTCCAGCGCTCCCGCTTTGGCCACAAGTGCCCCGTCACTGAGCCCAAGCGCTGAGCCGTCGAATACATACGCTGCGCAAGCCCCGACGACCGCTGCGGCCATTACGATCCCCGACTTGATCGGGCAGAACGCGAAGATCGCCGAAGACAAGCTAAAAGCCCTTGGATTTACCAACGTCGAGTTGGCTTCTGCGACTTCGAAGTACCAAAACGTTTTCGTGCCAGCGAATTGGACAGTTGTCGGCATCGAGCCAGCTCCGGGTACCTCCGTCAGCCCTGGCGACGATGTGGTGGTCAAAGTGACCAAGCCATGACCGCGGCCCGCTCGGTGCTCCATGCGCTGCCATCGAGTCGCGCGACATCATCGGACAAGGAGGTTGAGCAATTTTCATCCGGGCAGTTCTCATCAGTTCGTCGCCACGGCATAATTGACGGCAGCGTCAATCAGGTTGCAACGTCGAGGATTTAACGTGCTGGCCGCAATGAAGCGAAGGGGCTCAAAAATCCGGGTGGCGTGAGCCGAGAACGGAACTACGGCGTCAGCGCAGAGATTTCACAAACAATCTAGTGAAAAAAGTGTAGATCGCTTACGCTGCCATTCGACTCCGAGAGATACGGATACTGACATGAACAGGATTCTGACGGGCGCGGCGTTGGCGCTCGGCACGGCGATCGCGGTGGTTCCTGGACCGGCGGCGCAGGCCGCGACCAACATCGGATTCGACGCGCACGCACCGGGGTTCGTCGTCAGTATTGAACCCGGACTACCCCTCAGTCCGGCGAGTCAACAGAATGCCGTGCGCGCCGCGAAGCAGTATCTCGACTACACCGCCTTCTCCCGCGAGGGACTCATCCAACAACTGGAACACGACGACTACTCAACCGAAGACGCAACATTCGCCGTCGACAGCATCACCGTGGACTGGAATCAGCAGGCAGCGAAGGCGGCGAAGCAGTATCTCGACTACACCGCATTCTCCCACGCCGGGCTTATCGACCAGCTAGAGCATGACGGGTACACCTCTGTGCAGGCGGAGTATGGGGTCACCGCCGCCGGCCTCTAGGCCGATCGTCAGTCCGGATGGGGCATTGAACACGGTTTGACGCTAACGGCTTTTGGCGCTGCTGTTCGTGACCCCAGGCGACCAGACATAGCACGCCAATGCCGCCCATCATGCGGGCCGAGATGAAAAGCACCGCGAGCGCCACCGGCCACAACCCGAAAGCAGCGGCCAACAGGAACGTCATCGCCGCGCCGACGATGATGACGCCCCACTTCCGGCTGTCCGTCCACTTCCCGTTGTCTGTCATCTCATCGCCTCCTACTGGTTATAACCACGCGGCGGTGCCGTCCATACCGGCGGGCGGCCACAGAGGGCGGTTCCCAATCGGCCTTTTGGCCGGGGTTGTTGCGCGAGAGTCGCACCGACGCTTGGTGACTGGCGACGAGGTGACTTGAATGTCGGCGTTGCGTTGATCTTCGCGACTGCCGCCTCCCAGGTGACATTCGCGATGTACCTCCCGCTGTTAATGCATTCCTGGACCGTGGTCGCTGCGCCCGCTTCACTAGCGAGTTCGATCAACTGGGCACTGTCGTGGAACATGGTGCCCGTCTCAGAGGGCTGGATCCCCGAGGCATACAGCGCGCTATGGAATCGGCGGAACGAATCGATGGACTCGTCGGCGACGCAGAGTGACGCCGCGCCGGCCCGCGACGAATAGTTGTGGTTCTTCGCGCTGTCGAGAATTGACACGGTTGAGTAGTCGGCCGCAATGGCTCCGATGTCAACGAGTTTGGACACCGTCGGCCCGAAAGCCCGCTCGAAATTACCGCAGGCCGGACATAGAAAGTCCTCGTAGAACGAGACCACAGCCTTGGGGTTGTCGGTGCCGGGTTCAGTAACCAGGTTGCTCGACTTCAACCGGACCGTATCGCCCACACCGGCGGCGACAGGACCACCCTTCTGGTGGTTCAGCTTCACGAGGTGGACGACGAGGGCGACGGTGACAAAAGCGGCGATAACGACGAGAGCAGCGACAAGGAGAACCTCCCACATCTCCCAGCGGCCGAACACGCGCTCTGATAGCCACTCGGTCTCCGGAGAGGGCGCGGCTTGCGACGCCTCAGCCGATTGGCTGGACGCTAGCTGTGTGGGCTGCTCAGCGATTTTGTCGTCCTGCTGCTCGACGGTTGCGGCGAGCGTCCGTGGCAGTTGATCGTCTTGCAGGGTGGGCGCGGCCTGGGTTGGTTGGCTGGCCTCTCGCACGACATCGGTACTGGGCTGGGCGGGCGGCAGCACTGGTTGTCGAATGGGGGTTGTGATGGCGTCGTGGGCCGCGTGGGCTAACTCGACGGTGGTGGCATACCGATCGTTGGGGTCTTTGGCCATGCCGGTGGCGATGACCTCATCGACACCTGGGGGCACGTCCGGTTGCATGATCGAGGGCCGAGGCGGCGGGGTGCTCAGGTGCGCGACGACCAGTCCTGCCATCGTGTCACCGTCAAAAGGTGGGCCTCCGGCCAGGCACTCATACAGCACACACGCCAACGAATAGATATCGACGCGACCATCCTCGACAGCTCCGGAGCCCAACCGCTCAGGGGCGATGTATTGAAAGGTGCCGATCATGTTTCCGGACTTGGTCATTCGCGTTTCATCGATAGCGCGGGCGATCCCGAAGTCAATCAGGTAGGCGAAGTCGTTGTGGTCGAGCAAGATGTTGGAGGGTTTGACATCGCGGTGCACCAGACCGACCTCATGGGCCGCATGCAACGCCAAGGCGACCCCCTCGATGATGCGCGCCGCCCGTTTTGGCTCCAGCGGCCCGTCGGCCAGCACGGTTTGCAGATCGCGGCCCATAATCAGCCGCATGTCCACATAGAGACGGCCGTCGATCTCGCCATAGTGGTGAATCGGAACGACATGCGGGCTGTTCAACTGCGCAGCCGCGTGGGCTTCGCGGCGAAACCGCTTCTGAAATTCCTCGTTGTCAGAGAAATGCGCCGGTAAGACTTTGATGGCGACGATCCGGTCGGTGTCGGTGTCATGCGCGCGCCACACCTCGCCCATGCCACCACGGCCCAACAACTCGATCAGGCGGTAACGCCGGAACTTCACCTCAGCCACCAGTCGGCCTTTCTGCCGCGCCCCGGTGGGGCAGATCAGTGACCGCCCAACAGATGATCTCCTCAGCCTGGATTAGCGTGAACCAGTCCTGGCCGTTGAGCCGAAGGTTGGCGACCTCAAAGACCCTGCTTCCGGCATGCTTGGCACTCAACATCCGTAACCACCCTCGGCATATCCGACTACCGTTGGCGTGACACTGTCCGGCAGATTGAGATCTGCCTGCACCATTTCGTAGAGCTGGTCGTCGCTGGTTCCGCTGAGGTGGGCATCGCAGATCTGGCGGGCCTCGGCTAGCCATTGCGAATCAGTGTGCGTACGCGAGAAGTAGTTGCCATGTATGGCGTCCAGATAGACCTGGTCACCAATAGCATCAGCCCGGGCCACCGGTCCCCAGCGGATCCCCATCAGGAATGCTGCGGCAGCAACGATGCGAATCATGTCCGGTAGCATTTCAGACCGGCTTGCGGCCAGCCATGTTCAGAGTCGCCACGAATTTCCGCGCAGCCGTATCGCTGAACCGGGACTTGCTCCGTGCAGATTTAGCGATGGCAGTGTTGGGACCCTCAACGATCACATGGATGCGGTGCTGGTTAGGGCCACCGCGATGGAATCCGGTGTCCTCCACCCGAGCCGTCAGACCCTTCAAGGGGTGACGTCGGGCGCTCTGGCTGTACCCCTCGATGAGTTCCGTACGGGTGAACCGCAGACCCTCCCAGTCCATGACGACACCATCCCGCTTGTTGGCCCTCGCCTTGAAGACAAGGATGGCGACGGCAATTGCAATGCCCAGGCAGAAAAATAGAATGAAGATCTTCATTGCGCCCAATCTCCTTGTCGGATGACCCAGCACGGCTCAAGGGCACGTCAGATATTGCACGTCCCGTTTGGTCCGTGGCAACGCACAAGGGCGAACTCACAGCTAGACGTCTAGTAATTACCTTTGTACCAACGACGGGTGGGAAACCGGACGCGCCGGAACTGCAGGAATGACCCCAAATCGACTGCGCGGACAAGCATGTCGCACAGGTTGCTAACTGGCCTGGCCACGAGGTTTTGTCGTCGATGCCTGCTAGCATCACCGGGCGTCCGGCACACCTGCCTTGAGGGATTCAGAGGAGACACCGTTGCGGCTTGATAAAACGCCGAAATTTTCTCGCGTGAGAGTCACGGCAGTAGGTTCACTCAGCACAAGTGATAAAGATTCAAATCTGTTGGGGGCAGTGGTTATACCCTGGACGCATCTCGATTCGAGTGACGATGTGTTCGCAGAAGAGGAAGTTCGCGGTGTCCTCACTTCAGGGTCCGAACTTCATTGGATGGCGGGAGATACCGAAGTTGAGATGACCGAACTGCCTCACTACGCGGGTGAGCCGGAAGACCTAATAATGCAAGCGCGCCCCATAGCGAGTCCATCAGGCTCGAAAGCGTATTCCGGCACCTTCGAGGGGTGGCCGTCATTGATCTGGAACTGTCACACCTTGTATGACGCGGTCAAGGGGTACAACGACTACGAGATCGCGGTTGAGATCATCCTCTGTGGCTTATCGGTAGCGCCGGATGACGGTGATCTACGTCCGATGATCCTAGCGGGCTTGAAGGCAAGGTATGCGGCGTTGGCGCGGCGTCCGGACACATATCCTCCCGCGGAATACCCGTGGCGTACACAGAAAGTACCGACCGAAGGCATGCTGGGCATTCTGCGGCTCTGACCCTGCCCCGCTGCGACGGACCGATCCAACCGGACGGGTCTTGGATGCGGCACCGAGTCATTGTCGCGGGTCAAGTAGCGTCACATTACTCGAATGTGATATTTGCCGAACAATAAAAATTGGAACGGACTTGCTCCTATTCCTTTAAATTGACTAACGTGTCAATAAATACCCACGAATTACAAACATGCAATTATCAAGCTTATGCAAGTCGCGTCACGTACGTCTTGTTGCT
>Ga0182014_10007828_pt1 | contig 11091 bp, 12 predicted proteins | sample 612S2DmetaG_FD_120489 | JGI IMG/M metagenome (GOLD analysis project Ga0182014, IMG submission 120489) | Permafrost microbial communities from Stordalen Mire, Sweden - 612S2D metaG | ecosystem: Environmental > Terrestrial > Soil > Wetlands > Permafrost | place: Sweden: Stordalen | collected... | reverse complement strand
TTCTTGATATAGGGCGGGTCGTGGACGAAACGGCTGATCATGATGACGGCGAGAATTCCCACGGGAATGTTGATGTAAAAGGCGTAGCGCCAGCTCCAGGTGTCGGTGAGCCAGCCGCCCAGCGTGGGACCGAGCACGGGGGCAACCACGATTCCCAGGCCATAGGCGGCCATGGATTTTGAGCGGTCCTTGAGGGAAAAGCTTTCCAGCAGGATGGTTTGCGACAAAGGCTGCAAGGCGCCGCCACCTGCGCCCTGCAGGACGCGGGCAAGCAGGATAACGGCGAGCGACGGCGCCGCGCCGCAGAGGAACGAGGCGACGGTGAAGAGGATGACGCAGAAGAGGAGGAACCGCTTGCGGCCGAAGCGGCGGGCAAACCAGTTGGAGGCAGGGAGGATGACCGCGTTGGCGACCAGGTAGCTGGTGAGCACCCAGGTGGCCTCGGAGTTGGACGCGGAGAGCGAGCCGGCGATGTAGGGCAGGGCCACGGAGGCGATGGCCGTGTCGAGCACCTCCATGAAGGTGGGCAGCATGACCGAGACGGTGACCAGCCACGGATTGACGCCCTGGGTGAGCGGGTAACGAGCGTTAGCGGCGGCCGTAGTCATTCGACAGGGTTCCTTTGAGGGTAAACGATAGGCCGCGCCGCCCATGTGAATCGGACGACCGCGGCGAGAGAGAAAGCTCGCGGTCCTGTTCAAATTGTGGGCGCATGCCCATTCCTTGCTTGACACAATCGGCCGAGCCCTTGATGCTAAACAGTTCCGGCTTTTAGGTTTCCAGCCCAGGAGGAATCCAGGTTTTGCGGGTTCGCGTCTTCTACCACGACAAATGCTTCGATGGAGCTTGCTCAGCCTCGCTGTTCACGCGCTTCCATCGCGAGTGCATTACCAGGGACGCGAGCTACGAATATCACGGGCTGGTGCACCGTGCCGGGGCGCTGTTCGACGAGAGCGAGTTTACCGGTGACGAGAATGCGATCGTGGACTTCAAGTATTCGGCGTCGCCGCGGATCACATGGTGGTTCGATCACCACCAATCGGCGTTCCTGACTCCGGAGGACCACGAAAACTTTCTAGCTTGCCAGCGCGATCCGAGTTGCGCGTCGCGCAAGTTCTTCGATCCCAACTACACTTCGTGCACCAGTTTTCTGGCGCATATCGCCAAAACGCGCTATGGCTTCGATACGGCTCCCGTGGCGGAGCTGATTCATTGGGCCGACATTGTGGATGGCGCAAAGTATGAAAGCGCAGAAGCGGCTGTAGAGATGGCGGCGCCGGCCATGAAGCTGACGCTGATCATCGAGGCCACGGAGGATCCGGCGTTCATTCCGCGGTTGATTCCGCTGCTCACCGAGATGCCTCTGGAGGAAGTGCTGAGCCAGCCGTTTGTGGCAAGCCTGTTGCCGCCGCTGCTCGAGCGCCACCGGCAGGCGCTGGAGCTGATCCGCAGCCGTGCGGAGGAGCGCGATGGGACGATCTTCTTCGACATCACCGACTATCCGCTGGAAGGATTCAACAAGTTCATTCCGTACTATCTTTATCCGCGGGCCACTTACTCGATCGGGTTATCGAAGTCGAGCTTCCGCACCAAGGTGGCCGTGGGTTCGAATCCGTGGACCAAGGCCGACCCCAGGAAGATGGTGAACCTGGCGCAAATTTGCGAACGCTACGGCGGGGGCGGGCACGCGCGCGTGGGGGCGATCAGCTTTCCACCAGATAAGGAAGGGGAGGCGCGGGCGGCAGCTGAGGAGATTGTGGCGGAATTGAGAAAACAGGGAGTAGGGACTTAGGGACACGTCGCCTTCCACTTACGACGCCGGTATCGGGCGGTCGTGAGCGCTGACAATCCTGGTAGCGTCTCGTGGGTCTATGAGGCCCACAATCTGCACGATCGACGCGCGTGGCCGAATACCAAGCGAGGAACAGCGTGAGGCATGGGCACGTGCTGAATGGCTGTAGGAGAACCCGAACCAGTGACAGCAAACTGGGAATCCTCTGGCGATGCGCTGCAATGTCTTTCGCCGGATTTATCGGAGTCTCGAATGCCGGCTTCGCACAATGCCGCTTTCCGGTGACGCCGCACGAACCGACCATCACCTATCGATTCCATCCGGAAGTGACGCCGGCTGGTCTCGTCTTGCACGTTAGATTCTCGTTTCGGACGAGCGCGGATGGAACCCAGACGTTAGTCCTGCCAACGCAGTGGGCTGGAGAGGCGCTGCATGCCGTGACCAACCTGCGCGCGGTTTCCAGAGGTGCTTCGCTCGAGAAGGGTGCGGACGCAGACACGAGGATCGTCCGCGCTGCCCCGCACCGTTCCGTCGTCATTGCGTACGATCTCCAAAAGGATTGGAATGGGCCGCTGGTCAGCCCGCTCCAGTTCCACCCAGTCTTAATGCCCGAGTATGTTGAATTCACGGGAAGCAACGCGCTGGTGCGGCCAGAACTTGACGATCGGGCGACCGAAACAGCGAATTTCGACTGGCAAGCGCTTCCAACCACGTGGGTGTTGGCCACCAGCTTCGGCACGAGTGCTTCGGCGGCCGATCGCTGCCAAACCTATACCGGGTCCTGGAGGGACGTAGACGAGGGTCTCTACGCTGCCGGAGATTTCCGCGTCCATAGGTTTCAGATCAACGGCAGCCCTGCATTTCTTGCCGTGCGGGGCGTCTGGACTTTTTCCGATGACGATGCGGTCAAAGACGTTCAAAAAGTTGTCGGGATGGTTCGAACCTTCTGGCACGACGACAATTTCCCTTATTTTCTCGTCACACTCAGCCCCTACGACCAGGATCACGGCAGCAGCGATGGCAGCGCATTTACCAACGCGTTCTGGATGTTCGTGTCGCGTCTTGATTCATTCAGCGGGTTGCTTCCACAGCTTGCGCATGAGTCCTTTCATGCGTGGGACCCGAAGCGAATGGGATCGGAGCCGACGGGATACAGCGAGGATCTAATCAAATGGTTCCGGGAAGGTCCAACTGAATACTATGCCCAGTTGCTTACGTACAAAGCAGGTGAGTTGACGGCTTCGGAATACATCAATTCAATGAACATCGCTCTGCGCCGGTTTCCAATCTCGAATGATGAATACGTTCGCGGCCGGATCATATCGCTCTGGCTGGATGGCACAATCCGGAGAGAATCGCGCGGGCAGCACTCGCTCGACGATGTGATGTTCGATATGGTGCGAACGGGCGATCAGCCATACACCCTCGACCGCATTCTCGCAACGGCTGGGCAGTACCTCTCGCCCGAGTCACGCACCTTATTGGAACAAGCCGTGAGTCATCATGGGGATCTTCCGGCGCCCGAGCACCTGCCTATCCTCGGCGATTGTGCGCACGCATCTCTCGACGATGTACCGACCTTCGATCTCGGGTTCGACTTCGATCGTTCTCGATCCACAGGAACTGTCGCAGGAGTCGTCGAAAATGGGCCGGCTTTCAATGCGGGGCTTCGCGACGGGCAATCTCTTCTCGGCAACTCCTTCTACAAGGGGGACCCGGAACGCATGGCGAGATTCAAGGTTCACACGGATGCCGGGGATAAGCAGATCGACTTTTATCCCCGAGGTAAGACGATCCAAGCGTGGCAATACCACATCGACAAAAACAAGCAATGTCAACGGCCTTAGAACGGCGGGCAGCCGTGGGCCGGGGAGAACGGCCTTGCGCCCACCTCCACGGGTGGGGACAGCCCTGGGACCGGGAATAGACCCTATCATAGTGCGAAAGATGAGCGAGACCCTTTTTGTCTACGGGACGTTGCGGCCGGGGCGCGAGCCGGCAGAGATTGCGGGCGCAGTCGCGAAGCTGCGGGCTGTGGGCGAGGGCTTTGTTTCCGGCGCGCTCTACGATCTGGGCGGCTACCCCGGCGCAGTGCCCGATGCCAAGGCAAAAGGCAGGATTGCAGGCACGGTGATGGAGTTGCCGGAAGACGAGAGCGTTCTCGAGCGGCTCGACGCTTACGAGGGCTTTGACCCGGAGGCTCCGGAGACGAGCGAATTTGTTCGCGTGCGGCAGACTGTGGAGCTGAAGATGGGCGGAACGGTGGAGTGCTGGATCTATTGCTACAACCGGAAGACGGATCGTCTGAGCCGGATTGAAGACCGAGGGAGTTTGACAAGTCGTTGGCGGCGGCGAGAAGAACGCTGAGCGGGCGCCGTAAAGCGCGGGCTAGCCTGCCAGAATTCGGTTGAGGCCGCCATTGAGCAGCCAAAGCTGGAGGATGCCGAGGGCGTGCAGGCAGGTGACTTGCCCGCAAACGCCAGCCACGGTTGCACGATGCTTCAGCAAGACCCAGGCGAACAAGCCGTCAAGCAGGAACTGGCCATGGAGCAAAATCGACGGCAGTGCCTGGACGATTCTGCTTGCCTTCTCGACGAGGAACTGGGCAAAAAGCGGCAGCGACGGAAGCGCCCGAGCCATTCGGCCGGCCAACGCGACTTCAGGCCGGGAGGCCAGCGTGAAGAAGGGAAAGACCGCCGGCATCGCCCAGGGTGCGCGACCGGCCACGAACGCCTTCGCAGCGGGGGCGAACCCCCAAAGAAGCAGGCCAGCCGCCACGGGCCAGAGGCTGACCCACAGCCGCAACTCGCGAGCGATCTGCTCATTTCGCAGGTTTCTGAAGAAGGCCGCACGGTGTGCTGCCAGCTCCCGCCGCTCTGTCTCGACCGCAAGATACAGATCGCGACCGCGTTTCTGCTTTGCCGGGCCGGCAAACTCGTGGGCGATTTCAAGGTTCATAGGCATGACCAGAAAGTGGCCGACGGATGCAACTTCTGGGGGATTGACCTAGTGTGCGGCCTGTGACCCCTGTTTGGCAACGGAAAACGGCTTTTTTTCTCAGTGCCACATTGGGAAGCACCATGCTGATCGAACTATGGGAGCGCCTGCGCGGCTACCCCGGCAAAGTGCCCGATCCCAAGGCAAAAGGCGGGATTGCAGGCACGGCGATGGAGTTGCCGGAAGACGAGAGCGTGCTGCGGCGGCTCGACGCTTACGAGGGCTTTGACCCGGAGGCTCCGGAGAAAAGCGAGTTTGTTCGCGTGCGGCAAACCGTGGAATTGAAGACGGGCGGAACGGTGGAGTGCTGGTTTTATCGGTACAACCTGCCGGCAAGCTCAACACAGGTCATCGCTAGCGGTGCATGGAAGAAGTAGGTCGCGCGGACGTTATTCTGCTCGAAGCGCCGGCTACCGCCAGCCGCATTTCCACAAGAATAAACATTTCGCAGCGCCAGCCCTCGTCGCCGAAGGGTCGCAGGTCCCGGCTGGCTGGCCGGTGATCGTGATGATACCAGCCGACTGCGAAACCCGCGGATACGACTTATCAGCCGGCTCGCAGTAAAACGGTTCGGTCAGCTCGTACCTATAGACTATGCGAAATTGCGTTGTACCCGCGGTACAGCCGTTGCATTCGAATTGCGTTTGTTTCGCGCTTTCGGCAGCACCCGCTCTGAGCATCGGAGGACCGCTAACGGCCTCCGCCGAATCGACGGTACCGTCTTGCCGAAGCGTGATGTTCAACTCCACCTGTCCGTACACAAAAGCAGCTAGAGCCATTGGAGGGTACAAGGGTGGTGGCAGCTTGATTACCGCGGGTTCGCTTTGGGGTGCGCCTCCCGAGGGAGGATTTTGAGCAAATGCCGCAGACAAAAGCACGCTCGATAAAAGAACCCTCGCAAGCCGTCTCATGTGCGGGAGTATAGGCTAAGCTGCACGCTTTCTTTTCCACTGCCGCGTCATAGCCCCAGCTCGCTGGCGCGTTTTTTCATGGCCTCGACGCAGAAGGCAATGTGGGCGTCGAGTTCGACGCCCAGCTCGGCCGCGCCCTGCACGATGTCCTCGCGGTGGACGCCGCGGGCGAAGGCCTTGTCTTTCATCTTCTTTTTCACGCTGGGAACCTCAACGTCGGCGATCGCTTTCGTCGGCTTGACCAGGGCGCAGGCGGTGAGGAAGCCGGCCAGCTCGTCGCAAGCAAAGAGGGCCTTGGCGAGGTGGGAAGAGCGCGGCACGCCGGAGTAGCCGGCGTGGCCCAGGATGGCGGTGCGGAGTTCTTCGGGCCAGCCCAGCCGCTCCAGTTCGCGAACGCCGACGAAGGGGTGCTCTTCGGCCGTGGGATGGCGCTCGTAATCGAAGTCGTGGAGGAGGGCGGTGGTGGAGTAGAGCTCGACGAGCGCGGCGCGTGCATCGCCCTCGAGCCCGAGCCGGTTGGCCTCCTGCTCCCCGCAGGCCACTACGCAGGCTTCAACGGCGAGCGCGTGCTTGCGCAAGCTTTCGCTCTGGGTCCATTCGGTGAGCAGTTGCCAGGCTTGTTCCCGTGCATAGCTTGGGTTTGCGGCGGCCATTCTTGTCTCCTGTTGATCAAACTGGTTCGTGTTTTATCGGGTTTCCACGCGTCTAATCGTGCTTTCTTCGGTTTGTCCCTAAATTTCTACTTGACAATTATGGTTCATTCGTTGAAAGTAGCACCAATCGAGGTGCAACAAAGCACCCCGGAGTCCTACGCTCTGGCACTCCGCGCATCCAGAATGGCTACTTCCTTAGTAGGCGTGGAAACACGCGAAGTGGTGCGGTGTGAATACTGCAGGCTGATGCAGTATAGAACCATCAACTCCCTTTGCAGAAGGTGTCGCAGGCCGCTCGATATCGAGGAGCCGGTGTATTTGGCCCCGCGTCTGGTGACGAGCCTACCCGCGCCGGATGACGTCAGGGCTGGACTGCAGGTAGCCGCACAAGTGCGCGAACTGCGCCGGGCGCGCCACCTGAGCCAGCGGCAACTGGCGGGGCGGATGCTGGTGCCGCGCACCTACATCTCCAAGATCGAGAACGGCAAGGCGATCCCCACGCTGGGTTCTCTGGAGCGGCTAGCCACGGCCCTTGGCGTGGAAATGCGCCAACTGGTTCGCGACGCGCGCAGCCGCCGCGATGAAGAGGTTACATCGATTCTGGGCGATCCTTTCCTGGCCGAGATTGCCGCGCTGCTGCCGCACCTGGATTCGCTGCATCGGACGCTGCTTTCGAGTGCCGTGCGGGACGCCGCCATAGGCCGCCGCCGTACTGCGTAGTGCTTTGCTGCGCTTAGGGCGCACGGCGCCGGAGTCTTTTGGGCGCGATCCCTCGCACGACTGGTGGCAGGCGCTGGGGCTCATGCGGTCTTGCTGCTCGACCGTGCCGGGAAGACGCCGGACCATTGTGGCACACCGGCGCAGGCGGCGCAGAGATCCTGCGTTGCAGAATTCCCAAAAATGCATTACGGTCGAAGGTGTGACTCCTCGGATCCGGCCGCTGATGATTCATTCCGGCCGGATATTCGTTTACGCGATGAATGGTTCCTTGCTCGAATCAGGCGTGAACGCCGTCGGCGCCACTTGGGGACGCCCCGTGGGCGCCCGCGTGGAAACCGCAAATGCGACCTTCAGGCGAGTTCTTGTCTTCGTCTCCCACACTGCGCATCGATGAGCTGACCGCGGAGGAGCGCGCCGTTTATGCGACGCTGAAGCCCGAACGGCTGCCCCAGCACGTGGCCATCATCATGGATGGCAACGGCCGGTGGGCCAGCCGCCGCTCGCTCAAGCGGTTTTTGGGCCATCAGCGGGGGGCCGAGACGGTGCAACAGGTGACGGAAACGGCGGCTCGAATCGGCTTGCCCTGGCTGACGCTCTACGCCTTTTCCCTGGAAAACAATCTGCGCCGGCCACGCGCCGAGGTAAGCTTCCTGATGCGCCTGCTGAAGACCTATTTGGACAACAATCTGCAGCGCATGAAGGACAACAACATCCGCATGCGGTACATTGGGCGCACGCACGACCTGGCGCACGACGTGCAGGAGAAGATGTTTTATGTCGAGGAGGCCACGGCGCGGAACACCGGCACGACACTGACGCTGGCCTTGAACTACGGCGGAAGATCGGAGCTGGTGGACGCCTTTCGCGGACTTGCGGCGGAGATGAAGGTCAAGCACCTGAGCCCCGACCACATCAGCGAAGAAGACATTCGCCGCCATCTCTATACGTCGTATATGCCCGATCCCGACCTGCTGATCCGGACCTCGGGCGAGCAGCGCATCTCCAACTTCCTGCTGTGGCAGATCGCCTACACCGAGATTTTCGTCACGGATCGGTATTGGCCGGACTTCCGGGGGATTCACCTGCTGGAGGCCATCGCAGACTTCCAGCGGCGGGAACGCCGCTACGGGGGGATCGGCGAAGACGGCGGCGAAGTGGAAGAGGATCCCGAGCGGATCGGGATCGCGGTGAGCTGAGGGGCTCGCGCCCAACCAACCTGACTGCAGCGTTATCCTTCATTCTGTGATAGAAATACTTGCGATCTCCGGCTACCGGTCGCTACGGAATCTCGTATTGCCGATGAGCCGGCTGAATCTTGTCACCGGCGCGAATGGCACGGGGAAATCCAGCTTGTATCGGGCCTTGCGCCTGCTCGGCGATGCGGCACTCAACACCGTGGTCGCATCGCTCGCACGCGAAGGTGGCCTTCCGTCGACGTTATGGGCTGGGCCAGAGAAAATCGGCAGCAGGGTTCGCCAAGGGGAGTTCGATGTCGAGCCAACGGTCATGCAAGAATCGGTCAGCCTGAAGCTGGGATTTGCCGGACAGCCGTACAGTTACTGCATTGACTTGGGCTACCCTCCACCGTCCCAAGCCGCTTTTCCTCTCGACCCGGCAATCAAGCGCGAATGCATCTGGCATGGAAGCCTTTATCGCAGAGCCGTCGTCCTGGTCGACCGCCGCAATCGCGTGGTCCAACTCTTTTCGACAAAAGATGAAGAAGCTGCACTGCTCACCAAGGACCTCAACTCCACCGACAGCATGCTCGCGACGATTGCCGATCCTCAGCGCGCTCCGGAGATGTTGGCAGTACGCGAGTCGATCCGTAGCTGGAGATTCTACGATGGCTTTCGCAGTGACCTGACTTCACCGGCGCGCGTTCCTCAGATTGGAACCTTCACGCCCGTTCTCAGCAATGATGGCGCCGACCTGCCCGCGGCCTTGGAGACGATCAACCAATTCGGCGACTCCGAAGCCCTCAAATGTACCGTCGACGATGCCTTTCCAGGCAGTCAAATCGAGATCCAGGTCCAAGCGGGCCGATTCGAGGTTCAATTGCGCCAGCATGGCCTCTTGCGCCCCTTATCGGCTGCCGAACTTTCCGATGGGACGTTGCGCTTTCTCCTTTGGACGGCGGCTTTACTTACGCCACGTCCCCCGGAGTTGATGGTGCTCAACGAGCCGGAGACCAGTTTGCATCCTGATCTGCTCCCCGCCCTCTCGCGCCTGATTGCTCACGCCTCGGAGCAGGCCCAGGTGGTTGTTGTGTCGCATTCTCTTCCACTGATCGAGGCTCTTGAACGGACCGCAAACTGCCGTCGCATGCATTTGGAAAAGTCCTTCGGAGAAACCAAAGTCGCCGGGGCAGCTCTTTTCGACACCCCACGATGGGAGTGGCCCTCGCGCTAGCTGAGGCAACGCTACGGGTCTTCCAAATCTTCGGTAACCCCTACATTCCGCCCCGGCGGTGTATTCTCAACCCTGAATGAAACGCGTCATTACCGCGGTTGTTCTGATTCCCATTGTCCTCGTTCTGGTGTTTCTTTCGCCCCGGTGGCAGTGGCTGTTTACGCTGGCCGTGGCCGGGGTTGCGGCGCTCGCCGGATGGGAGTATCTGGGCCTGACGCGTAAGTGCGGGGCAAATCCGCCGCGGATTGCGACGCTGGTGGCCCTTCTGGCGCTGTTTGCCGTCGATTTTCAATGGCCCGACCTGATTCCGGCCCTGTTCGGCATTCTGGGCCTCGGCTTGCTGGTGTATTGCACCTTCTTCAAGCCGGTTGCAGAAACGATTGCCGATGCGTCTGCGTCGATTTTTTGCCTGCTCTATACGGGGCTTACGCTGATCGCCCTGCCGACGCTGCGCGAGCAGAGCAATGGACCCTCACTGGTGGCGTTTTTGCTGTGCGTGGTATGGGTTGGAGACACGGCCGCTTACTACGTGGGCCGCGCGTGGGGGCGGCACAAGATGGCGCCATCGCTGAGCCCGAACAAGACCTGGGAAGGCGCCGCAGCATCCGTGGCTGGAAGCGTGCTGGTTGCGGCGGCGCTCGTAGAGCTGGCGGCTTTGTTGCAGCAGCCGTGGAATTCGGCCGTTCTCGCCTGGCTTGAGCGGGCAAGTCCCTCAGCAGTGCTTTCGTATCCGGACGATTGGTGGTACTGGCTGGGGTTGGCCGTGGTGGTGAATGTGGCCGGACAGGTGGGCGATCTGGCTGAGTCGGCGCTGAAGCGATCGGCGGGGGTGAAGGATTCCGGCAACCTGCTACCGGGTCACGGCGGAGTGCTTGACCGCATCGACGCGCTGCTGCTGGCGGCTCCGGTGCTGTGGTACGCACAGGTGATTTACCAGCGGTTCTAAAGCAGCTCCTAGCTTCTAGCCGCTAGCCTCCGGTACCCAGCATTCAGCTCTTACCTAACTGCTACTGGCTCCCGGATAGCAGCCGCCTTGGGAACGAATCCCGTCGAACCAGTAAAATCGAAATTGAATCACTCGACATGTTCTGCACCGCAAAGATGAGCTAGAGGCTAGAAGCTAGGAGCTGGAAGCTGTTTTGAAACGACTCGCCATTCTCGGCTCCACCGGCTCTATCGGGCAAAGCACCCTCTCCATTGTCGAGCAGTTTCCCGAGCGTTATGCAGTGGCCGCGCTGGCCGCCGGCCGCAACGTGGACGAGGCCCTCGCGCAGGCGGTGCGCTGGCGGCCGAAGGTGGTTTCACTGGCGACGGAAGAGCTGGCCGGCGAGTTGGCGGCGCGGCTGCGCCAAGCCGGCGTGACCGGAGTTGAGACGGTCCACGGGACCGAGGGCACCATTGTCTGCTCGACGCTGCCTGAAGCCGACTTTGTGGTTTCGGCGATTGTGGGCGTGGCCGGGCTGGAGGCGACACACGCGGCCATCCAGGCGGGAAAGCCGGTGGGGCTGGCCAACAAGGAGTGCATGGTGGCGGCCGGCGAGATTCTGACCGCGGCGGCGCGCGAGCGCAACGTGCCCATTCTGCCTATCGACAGCGAACACAATGCCGT